>JAABUQ010000534.1_pt1 | contig 88320 bp, 79 predicted proteins | sample 5560001 | NCBI WGS metagenome assembly JAABUQ01 (sample SAMN10711888, study PRJNA513371) | rock metagenome | isolation source: Antarctica rocks | place: Antarctica: Victoria Land, Finger Mt nord | collected 2015-12-18
TCTATTCTTATGCGCATTAATAATTCTTTGACGCAGATCGAGGGAGTATGCTTTCATCGTTGCCGTAACTAGTCAAGAAGTTTACCTATTTCAAGTGTACACTATCCGAATAAAAACCGCTGTAAGTCATTATCTTCACAGGAGAGTAATTGGTTTCCCTTGCGACCTAGACTAGCTCGTTTGGGTTGATTATAAACTAACTCAGCATATTTTTGAGCAACAACCTTACGGACACATAGACCGGCTCCCCAGGGGGTAGTTTTGGTTGAGGCTCGTAAGTTTGACCACTGATTCCGATCAAACTCTCGGATAGCTAGCATTGGCAAGTAAGGTTTTGTCCAATCTGGAAGCTGCTCTTCAAAATCAGGTCTGATTTGCCCACTCCAAGCTCCAATAATTGGCCAGTCTTTGCTAATTTGTGATACTACTTTTAAATAATATTTGTCTAGAAAATTATCATCATTAACAAAGATTAAAGTGTCGGCTACAGTTTCTTTAATTCCTCGTATTCTAGCTGGAGTTAAACCTAATTTTTCTTCTCGAATGAACGATTTTGGGGATGCCAACTTAAGTCAATTTTTTCAGACAGTACTGGCTCACTTGCATTGTAAATTAGCAAGATTTCCCAAAAATATTGCGGCAAAGTCTGTTTTTTGAGGGCTTGTAATACTCTTTCCAGATAATCAGGCCGAGGATTGTGGGTGCAGATAATAACACTTATAACGGGTTGCATTTCTATGATAATTTTGATTATGCGAGCTGGAAATTATCTTTCAAAGCGTTAACATACCGATTCTGTATGACAGCTTTTTCTAAAGCTGTAACGTAAGGATTCAGGTCATAGCCAATTTTGAATGCAGGTTCTAAGTTCACGCGCACATTATCTGGTAACAGAGGCAGAGGGGGAGAGTTCTCCTCCTCTCCCCCTCAAGCCATGACAAGATATGCAAGTTAGATGTCAAGTTTAAATTTGGTTAATAACCAAGGAACAACTTGGCTTTGATTCATTTGACGAGTACGCCGGAGAGCCTCGTCTAACAGAGAAATTGCAAATCCGGGCAATACCTGAGATTGAGTAATCCGTCTAATAGCACCATAGTGCGATCGCATAAATCACGCACACACGCGATACTTAGCGCATTCCCTAGGCTAGCAGTTCCTCTACCGCTACACTGAATCCTTGGAGTACAGTCTGGGTGCTAACCATTTCACCTGGATTAAACACCAACCATCTTGGTTGAGAGTTAATCATCACTAACTGACTATCGGGAAACAGTAGCCAAACTTCTTGGCAACCAGATTGTAAGTATTCCTTAGCTTTGGCAAACAGTTCCTCAGCACTGTCATCAGGAGATGCGACTTCTGCAATCAGCGGAAAGCTCTGGGGCAGGAACGCAGACTGACCAAATTGCTCTAGCAGCTCACTGGTAATGTAAGCGACATCGGGACGACGACCTTGCTTCAAGGTGCGACAAGGCGCTTCTGGACAAATTTCTCCTCCTTGCCCGCTAGAAATAATGTAATCTCCCCAGTAACGGGTCAGTCTCCCTTGAACCACACTATGCTTGATCGTCATTCCTGTTTTCTCAACAAGTTTGCCATCCACCCATTCCATCTGCTCTGGGGGATTAGCCATAAATTCTTCAAGCGACAGAACTAGCGAGACTTCTGATACAACTGTAGAACCTACCATTGCTATCTATCCGCATTTGCAGCAGTTACCAGCATGATCGTAAAGTAAGCTTTAAATCTATGTGTCTTGAGGGAGGAACATGGATGAGTCGAGTTGATTTAGCTTTTACCCCCGCTCTAGAACAAGCACGGCTGATTCGTAATCAGGAAGTGTCGCCGGTGGAGTTGGTGGAGCTTTACCTGGAACGCATCCAGCGGTGGGATACCCAACTGGGCAGTTATTTTACAGTAATGGCAGAAAGTGCGATCGCAGATGCCAAAGCCAAAACAGAAATCTTGGGTAGGGGTGATACCTCAGAACTGCCGCCTTTCTTTGGTGTACCGATTTCAATTAAAGACCTCAACCCTGTTGCCGGTGTCCCCTGTACTTATGGAACCCCGGCGTTGAAAAATGCGCCCGCTACCTATGATGACGGGGTAGTGACGCGGATTAAGCAGGCTGGGTTTATTATTTTGGGCAAAACAGCCACATCCGAACTCGGTTCACTGCCCTACACCGAGCCCGCTGGGTTTGCACCGGCTCGAAATCCCTGGAATTTGGACTATACGCCAGGAGGATCGAGTGGTGGTGCGGCGGCAGCTGTGGCAGCGGGATTGTGTGCGATCGCTCAAGGCTCTGATGGTGGTGGGTCGATTCGCGGTCCCGCCTTTTGTTGTGGTTTAGTGGGAATTAAGCCAGCGCGAGGACGGGTGTCCAATGCACCAGTGGGCGATCACCTCAGTGGAATTGCCACCATTGGTCCCTTGGCTCGTACTGTCGCGGATGCCGCAGCGCTTCTTGATATCATGTCGGGCTATGTGACGGGCGATCCTTACTGGCTGCCTGCTCCAGAGCCATCATTCCTCGCTGCGGCGAGTCTTCAGCTCGGTCGTTTGCGAGTCGCCTTTGCCACAACACTGCCACCTTTAGGCGAAGCTGACTCTGTGTGTCAACAGGCGGTGCTAGAGACAGTCCATCTATTGGCAGAACTGGGTCATATTGTTGAACCGGGTTGTCCCGATTTCACCGGCTTGATTGAGCCTTTCACAACTGTCTGGCAAGGTGGCGTGGCTTACTCTGGTCTTCCTAAAGAAATGCTGCAGCCGATGAATCGCTGGCTCCTAGAGCGAACTGGTTCTGCTGGTAACTACCTACAGGCTGTTTCCCAGATGCAGCTGATTGCACGAAAAATTGTGGCATTCTTCGACTCAATCGACGTGCTGGTGCTGCCCACTTATATGCATCCACCGATCCGTGTCGGTGAGTGGGCTGACCTTAGTCCACAAGAAACATTAGACAAAATTATTCAATGGGTTTCTCCCTGTCCACCATTTAACGCTACTGGACAACCCGCGATCGCACTTCCCACAGGTTTTGACTCGAATGGTTTACCAGTTGGCATTCAACTCGTCGGTCGCCCAGCTGCTGAAGCCACCCTGATTGCCTTAGCAACGCAGCTGGAAGCAGCGAAACCCTGGACCCAGCATCGCCCAGCATTAATCAGCAACAACGATAATTAGCTGCCTCGTCGTTGCCGTCGTTGGTCTAGGGCCATGATTAACAGGCTTTGGTTCAAATGACCCCTCATTAATTTAGTAAAGACCCGCTGCCCCGGTTCCACCGGAGTGAAAAGTTTAGTGTGAGTAGGCAACATCTCCGCCTTACCTAGGAAGAGAAAGCCACTGCTTTTAAGACCAAAGTGAAAGCGCACCAAGACTCTAGTTTGGGCTTCGGTTTCGAAATAGATCAGAACGTTGCGGCACACCAGCAGGTCAATCGCAGACATGGGAGCATCTTGAATCATGTCGTGGTGGCAGAAGATAATAGAGCGGCGTAGATCCTTGCGAAAGACGTAGCGGTGAGCGACTCGCTCGAAGTACTCTTCCAGTAGTGTAATCGGAATTCCTACGACTTCCTTACTGAGGTAACTACCAAGACGTGCCTGGTTGAGGGCTTCTTTGTCCACATCCGTGCCGTAGATTCGTACCCTCTCCCGAAACTGTTCCACCCCAAGGGTATAAGCCAGTACCATCGCCAGGGTGTAGATTTCCTCTCCGGAGGCGCATCCGGCACTCCAGACCCGGATGGGTTCGGACGATGACTTACCTGCAATGATCTGGGGAATAATCTTGGCGCTTAGATATTCCCACGCCGATGCATCCCTGAAGAAGCTGGTGACGTTGATCTCGATTGTGTTGAAAAGGGGAGTAAACTCTGGCGGATTTACCTTCAGGTAGTCGCTATAATCGCTGTAGCTCGCAATCTGGAGCATCTGCATCCGTTGCTGCACCCGACGCATCAAGCTGGAACGCTTGTAGCCAGTGAAATCAAAAGCGTGATTCTGGCTGATGTAGTCCAGCAATGCTTCGAATGTGGGGTCAGTATCTGGGGTAGACATCCGACTGCTCCTGAAGGCATTGTATACCTGTATGATGCAAGACACATATTGCATCATTACATTGAGCAAAAACGCTCTTTCACGAGCCCATTCGGGTGAGCAAAAGGAAAAAGGCAAAAATATGCTCTCTTTTTTGCGTTTTTCCTTCTTCAGCTGAGTTTAGGCCTATTTTAGATCTTAATCCTTCTTCATCCAACTAAACATCGCTCGTAAATCTTTGCCAACTTCCTCAATCGGGTGTTCTGCTTCCTGACGACGCATGGCGGTAAAGCCGGGAATGCCTGCTTGGTTTTCCAGCACGAATTCCCGCGCAAATTGACCAGATTGAATTTCTTGCAGAATCTTGCGCATCTCGGCACGAGTCTGGTCAGTAACAATGCGAGGACCACGGGTATAGTCGCCATATTCAGCTGTATTTGAGATGCTGTCGCGCATTTTGGCAAGGCCCCCTTCCACAATTAGGTCAACAATCAGCTTGACTTCATGCATACATTCAAAATACGCCAACTCTGGCTGATAGCCAGCTGCTACGAGGGTTTCAAACCCTGCCTTAATCAGCGCACTCAGACCACCACACAGCACGACTTGCTCACCAAATAGGTCTGTTTCCGTTTCTTCCCGGAAACTTGTTTCTAGAACACCGCCACGGGTGCCACCGATACCTTTGGCATAGGCCATGGCGCGATCGCGTGCCTGACCTGTTGCATCCTGATACACTGCCAATAGACAAGGTACACCTTGCCCTTGTTCATAAGTACGTCGCACCAGATGCCCCGGTCCTTTCGGTGCAACCATCACCACATCCACATCTGCTGGTGGTACGATTTGACCAAAATGAATATTGAAGCCATGGGCAAAGGCTAGTACCTTCCCTGCGGTCAGATGTGGCTCAATTTCGTGCTTGTAAACCGTCTTCTGCGCTTCATCCGGTAAGAGAATCATGATCAGGTCTGCAGCCTGAACCGCATCAGCCACCGTATGAACCGCCAGCCCTTCTGCCTCTGCTTTCCCAGCGGACTTACTGCCCGGATACAGCCCGACAATAACATTCATGCCGCTGTCTTTGAGATTGAGGGCGTGGGCATGACCTTGAGAACCGTAGCCAATAATGGCAATTTTTTTCTGAGCTAATAGGTCTAAATTCGCATCAGAGTCATAGTACATCCGGGCCATAGGGGCAACTCCTTCCAGCAAGCTTCGTGATTAACTGTAAACTCTTTATTTTACCTCAAAAACTGACCGGCAGGGGACAAGGGGACAAGGGGACAAGGGGACTCTAAATTCTGTTGTATGATGTGTTTTTATCTTTTCTCCTGACTCGGAGACTCCTGTTAATTTAGCTTTATAAAAGTTAGAGATTTGAAATGAATATTTTTATTACTTAATGCTTTTTTAGGTAAATATTACAAGACAATACGAGTTTTATTGCTGTGATTAAATCCAGGTAATAGTGAGATTAAAGACGGGATGATTCTCCACAGCATCTATTTATTATCCCTGCTTAAAGTCAAAAAGACGCGGCTTCTTCGCACTCAAGCCGCCAAGGAGGTTTTATGACCGAAAAAGTAAAATTGGGTTCGCGCAATATCGCTATTGTCGGTTCGTATTTAAGTGGCAAAACCACGTTACTCGAAAGTTTGTTATTCGTCACGGGGGCAATCTCTCGTAAAGGCAGTGTCCGGGAGGGATGTTTATCTACAAATCAAGCCCCTAAGACGCGGCGAAGGCTTCAACTTCAGTGAAACCATTGTAGGCGGCGTGGTGCCGAAGCAGTATATCCCTGGAGTGGAAATGGGCGTGCGGGAGTACCTCTTACATGGGCCCTTGGGCTTCCCGGTAGTAGATGTGGAGGTGACGCTGACGACTGGTTCTTACCACAGTGTCGATAGTTCAGAACAAGCGTTCAAGCACGCGGCGCGGATTGCCATGCAAACCGGGATGCCCCAAGGTGAACCCACACTGCTGGAACCGATTACCCAGATTGAAGTAACGACACCGAGTGAATTTACCTCCAAGGTGCTGCAACTGGTCAGCGGACGCCGTGGACAAATTTTGGGCTATGAAGCCAGAGGCGAATGGCAAGGCTGGGATAAGGTAACGGCCTACTTACCTCAAGCGCAGATGCAGGATTTCATTGTGCAACTGCGATCGCTTACCCTGGGTGTCGGCTTCTTCCACTGGCAGTATGACCATCTGCAGGAAGTGCCTGACAAAGTTGCCGAGCGAGTCCGGGCAACCAGGGGCAACGGCAATGGTGATCGATGAACCCCTACTTCGGTAACGATTCTGCCCTGTTACCTCGTTTGCTCGCAATCTGCTGCTGCAAAACTTCCAGCCCTTTAGCGTATTGGGGGTCTGCTGTTGTGCCAATTTTTTGGCGATCGCGAACCAACGCCTCTTTTTGGGTATCCGTAATCTTCGATACCACATTCGGGGTAATCCCCTTATGGTTGATATCATGACCATCGGGGGTGAAGTAATGAGCGATCGTCACCGCCAGTCCGCAGCCATCTCCCAGTCCCCGCACCGATTGCACCAAGCCCTTGCCAAAGGTCTTTGTCCCCACCAAAAGCCCGCGTTTGTTGTCTTGCAACGCTCCAGAGAGGATTTCGCTGGCACTAGCTGACCCGCCATCCACCAGCACTACCATTGGTTTCTCGGTCAGGGCGCGGTTGTTTGCCTTTGAGATATCTTTTTCTCCCTGCCGGTCTACCGTTGAGACAATCGTGCCGTTATTGAGCCACATCTGAGCAATTTCAACCCCGGCGAAGAGTAAGCCACCTGGGTTAGAACGCAGATCCAGAATATACCCCGCCACCTGCTTCTTTTCTAAATCTTTGATCGCGTCTCGCATTTCCGACGGGGCATTGGCGCTGAACTCGCTCAAGCGAATGTAGCCCACGGCACCCGTTGGACTATTGTGAAAACTGGAGCGCACCGGACGGATTTCAATCCGCGCCCGTTTAATCTGAAACTGCTTTTCCTGACCTTTTCGCAGAATGGTCAGGTTCACTGCGGTTCCTGGCTGTCCTCTAATCAAAGACACCGCTTGGTTGACATCCATGCCCTCAGTAGTTTTGCCGTCTATTTTGCTGATTACGTCGTTGGAGAGAACCCCAGCAGTGAAGGCAGGTGTATCCTCAATTGGTGCAATCACAGTTAGCTTCTTCGTCTTCTTATCCTGAGCCAATTGGATACCAATGCCAATAAGTTCCCCGGAGGTGTCCACTTGCATTTCCTTGAACTGTTCCGGGTCCATAAACCGGGTGTAGGGGTCGTTCAATTTCTTCAGCATTTCCCGGATCGCTTTGTAGGTTTCCTTTTGGCTGGTGTAAGACCGGCTCAGATACTCTTTGCGTACAGCCTGCCAATCCACATGGTTAAACGTAGCATCCACATATTGGCGGTCAATCACCTGCCAGACTTCATCCACCAATTCCTTTGGACTTTCACGAAAGAAAGCCTGACCCTGCGACAGGTGAATACCCGCGCCAGTAACGGCGACCGTCGTTAGCATCAACGCCGTTGCACCTAGAACGAGCCCACGTTTTGAATTGACCATAGTGACTGCTGAGCCGGAAGGAAAAATGCCAAACAAGTATGCCCAATGTAGCACAGGCTTCTTTATGGATCGACCCAGCGATCGTCTGCCTTGATTAGGTTAATCAACTCTTCGACGCCTTGGGACTCAGGGACTCTTTTGATTTCTTCTCTGCCACGATATAGAGAAATGTAACCAGGTTGCTTACCTACATAGCCATAATCGGCATCTGCCATTTCTCCAGGACCATTGACGATGCAACCCATAACCGCAATATCTAGACCAGTGAGATGAATAGTAGCTTCCCGCACTACGTGCAGCACTTCTTCTAGGTTAAATAAGGTGCGACCACAGGAAGGACAAGCGACATACTCCACCATCGTTTTCCGTAAGCCCAGCGCTTGCAGGATGCTATAGCAGACAGGAATTTCTTTCTCCGGGGCTTCGGTGAGCGATACGCGGATGGTATCGCCAATTCCGTCAGCCAGGAGGGTGGCAATCCCAGCCGTGGACTTGATCCGACCGTACTCCCCATCACCGGCTTCCGTTACGCCCAAGTGCAAGGGGTAATCCATGCCTAGTTCATCCATCCGCTGTGCCATTAAACGATAGGCGGCTAGCATCACCGGCACCCGCGATGCCTTCAGCGACATGACTAGGTTGTGGAAGTCAAGGGATTCACAGATGCGAATAAATTCCAGAGCGGATTCCACCATGCCTTCGGGAGTGTCGCCATAAGTGAAGAGCATCCGCTCCGCCAGGGAACCGTGGTTGACGCCAATTCGCATCGCTTTGCCCTGATCGCGCAGGGAAACGACTAGGGGTTCTAGAGTCTGGCGGATTTTATCGCCGATTTCGTCAAATTCGGCTTGGGTGTATTCCGTTCTTTCGGCTTTTGGCTTTTCAAACACATACAACCCTGGGTTAATCCGCACTTTATCAACGTGCTTGGCAACTTCCAGGGCAATCTTCATACCGTTGTGATGGACATCAGCAACCAGTGGCACCAGCTGGTAAGTCTCAACCAATTTCTGCTTGATTTGGGCGAGCGCTTTGGCGTGAGCCATACTTGGCACGGTGACACGGACAATCTCGCAGCCAACCTCGTGCAGGCGACGAATCCCAGCAACTGAGCCGTCTATGTCTAGGGTATCTTCGTTGATCATCGACTGCACCACCACGGGGTAGCCGCCGCCAATTGTGACGTTTCCCACCTTAACTGGGCGAGTTTTGCGCCGGTTAATAGTGGTGTCAACTGGCGGTTTACTGGGGGCAGTTTTGGAAGTGGCTGGACTGGGCAGAGTTTGCATAACGCGATCACGTGGCTGTTTTGGTCTCTGTTTTCAGATTGCCACACCTGTGGCAAGTTTGGCTGCTCCAGTGCCAGTTTTGGGTGGTTATGCGATCGGGATAAATCTACTCAGGAAAGTCAGGAAAGACCCATTGTGGTGGCTGCGTCAGTTTCTTTCTTTGCGCTTCCTGGGCAATCTCATTCATTTTATCCAACGAAGTCTCTTTTATGAAGTTTGACGCCGCTGCTGCGTATTCCCGATGGGGGCATTTTTCACCCAAAACGCAGCCATTGACGCAGGCTTGGGCGCAGTTCACAGTAGCTTCCACAGTAACCTCCTTTCAGGCTGATCGGCATACAGTTTATAGCCTAGATCAATTTTATCTCTATTACAAATTGTAAAGTCATCTGTTAAAATGCTTAGCTTGCACTTCTTTACCAAGAGCGATCGGCCAAGCTTAGGATAGACTGAGCGCAACTACCAATTTGCTTCTCATCACCGAGCACAACCGACTGATGAACCAGGCAGAAAAAACATCCATTTTCCAGAAAGCAATTGAAGCGGTAGAAGCACTATCGCCAGATGATCAAGCTATGCTTGTGGATATTATTCATAAGCGCCTGCAACAACAGCGACCGGATCAAGTCTTACAGGAAGTCGCACAAGCAGAGCATGAGTATGCCCAGGGCAATGTCCGTAGTGGTTCAGTTTCAGATTTATTGGCGGATTTGGGCGCTTGAAAAATTTGCTCTGGAGTCCAACATTCATTCGGGCTTTTAACCCTGGTTTAAAAATAGCGCTTCTCACACCTAGGCTAGATTGATAGCAACTATACTCTTGCCCTCTCTGCCAGACTGCTATGTCTCTCGCCAAAGATTTAGAAACTTCAGAAGATGCACGAGAAGATGTTATCTTTCCAGCCAGCGATCTGTGGAGTGATGAACCGCCATTGGAAACGGACTTGCATCTGCGGCAGATGATGCTGCTAATAAAATGCCTTGACTGGTGGTGGCGCAAGCGCAACGACTTCTTCGCCTCCGGTAATGTCACCATCTACTACAGCAAACGCCAACGCAAATCAGAAAACTTTCGTGGTCCGGACTTCTTCGTGGTGCTAGGAGCCGAGCGTAAACCCCGTAAAAGCTGGGTCGTCTGGGAAGAAGATGGCAAATATCCGAATGTGATTGTGGAAATCCTCTCTGAGACGACAGCTGCCAACGACCGAGGCTTGAAGAAACAAATTTACCAAGACACCTTCCGCACACCGGACTATTTCTGGTTCGACCCATACACTTTAGAGTTCGCTGGGTTTTGTTTAGTCAGTGGTCAGTACCAACCGCTGGAACCGAATCCCCAAGGACACCTATGGAGCCAGCAGATGGGATTATATCTGGGTGTTCATGAGGAAAAGTTGCGCTTTTTCACTCCTGAAAGTAAGTTGGTACACACACCGGAAGAAGTGGCAGAACGATTGGCAGCGAAACTGCGGGAATTGAATGTTGATCCGGATGTCCTTTAAGTGATCGTGCCCTCAGAATTATTCAGCCGTTTTTCGCCAATTACTGTGACTCTAAGCTCTGCCGCGATGCCTTTCTTTGGCTTTTTGACGAGCAATCAGCCGTTTTTGCTCTTTCTCTTCTTCCTTTTCGGCTTTGGATTGAACCTTCTTCTCTTTCTTTTGCAGTTCTAACTCAAGCTGGATTGCTTCCTGAGCTTTGGTAGATATGCCCCTAACAGACATCTCCTTGGAAACTTCCCTGGAAAGACGCTTGGGATTGACCTTCTTATGTTCAAGCACGCTCGCTTCAACTGACGAATTAGATCGTTCCAGCAATTTGAGCGCTAAATTGTTTACGAAGTCTAAAACTTCAGCATCTTTGGGTTCTGACCCAAATACGTGTCGTCCAGCTTTAAGACAACCATCCTGGTTGGATTCTACAACGCCCTCCCAGAATTGACCGTTAAAAAGAACTGTTAGCTTCATGCTACCCCTCTTAAATTGCAACGTCGAACACTGGACATCCCGAGGGGGGAAGGATACGACACCGAGTTTTCACTTGCGGTGCATCCGGACTACCGACCGGAAAGTGTTTTTGTGTTCCTCACTTTATTATCGGCCAAGCTTGGTGTGCTTGCATAGCCCAATCAGGGGAACCCACCTCAAATCAGCCCGATCGCTGCTCTTCACTTAAGACTGCTACCCTAGCAAATAGACCTGACTTTAGATTGGCCAAGATGTCCGAGACATTTGCAACAGGTGGAACTATTGCCGCGATCGCCACCGCTATTGTCCCCCAACAGGGCAGCGTTGGCATTGTGCGGGTATCAGGGGCAGAGGCAATGGCGATCGCCGAGCGACTGTTCTATGCCCCTGGTCGTCAAACTTGGTCAAGTCACCGGATACTCTACGGCTACATCCGCCATCCCCAGACACATCAACTGGTGGATGAAGCGTTGTTACTACTTATGAAGGCTCCCCGCTCCTATACCCGCGAAGATGTGGTGGAATTCCATTGCCACGGGGGAATTATAGCGGTGCAGCAGGTGTTGCAGCTGTGTTTGGAGCAGGGGGCAAGGCTAGCCCAACCAGGAGAGTTTACGCTACGGGCGTTTTTGAATGGGCGGCTGGATCTAACTCAAGCTGAAAGTATTGCCGATTTGGTCGGAGCGCGATCGCCCCAAGCAGCTCAAATTGCCCTAGCTGGTTTACAGGGCAAGTTAGCCCATCCCATCCGCCAGTTACGAGCCACCTGCCTGGAAACACTCGCAGAGATCGAAGCCCGGATTGATTTTGAGGAAGACCTACCCCCGCTGGAGGATAGTGTCATTATAGCACAAATTGAGCAAATATTGGTAGAAGTCAGCAAAATTATGGCAACAGCTGACCAGGGAGAACTGCTGCGTACCGGATTGAAAGTGGCGATTGTAGGGCGTCCGAATGTAGGTAAATCTAGTTTGTTGAATGCCTGGAGCCGGTGCGATCGCGCCATTGTCACTGATTTGCCTGGTACAACCCGCGATGTGGTGGAATCGCAACTGGTGGTTGGTGGGATACCAGTGCAGGTGCTAGATACAGCAGGGATTCGGGATACACTTGACCAGGTGGAGAAAATTGGGGTAGAGCGATCGCTTGATTGCGCCCAGGCAGCTGATTTAGTGCTGCTCACGATTGATGCCTCAGCTGGTTGGACGGCTGGCGATCAAGAGATTTACGAACAGGTACAAAACCGCCCCTTGATTTTGGTCATCAACAAAATTGACCTAGTATCAGCATTGGAGGTGCAGTACCCAGCGCGACTTAACCACGTTGTCACAACAGCTGCTGCCCAAAACCAAGGCATTGAAGCCTTAGAGCAAGCCATCTTGGAGACGGTGCAAGCTGGTATTCAAGCAGCTGATATGGATCGGGCAATTAACCAACGACAAGCAGCAGCGTTGACACGGGCTAAAACATCGCTCCAACAAGTGCAAGCAACGATAGCCCAACAGATGCCCATTGATTTCTGGACTATCGATCTCAGGGGTGCAATTCAAGCCCTGGGAGAAATCACCGGCGAGGACGTAACCGAATCCGTGCTCGACCGGATTTTCAGCCGGTTTTGCATTGGGAAATAGTTATTTCCCCTCAGTATTCACATCTAACTCCTCTCGACGAAGCGTTTGGGAGTCGTTTACTGTATCTATAGATACTTCTTTTCTGATTCTGACTTCCTCACGGACAAAGGCTTCCTTGTGAATGTCAGCCGTCTCTTCATATGTCTCCAGGTGTACGACTTCCCCTTCAGTAAAGGGCACATCGCCAGGCGAAACTACCGTTCCAGCGCCTACAAGTGTCGTTCGCTCAATCACTACTCGCTCCTTTTCAATCGGTACCGCAACCCGTGCAGTTTCGGTTTCAACGTTCTTACCAATTGCTACCTCCCCTGCCTTGATGCGCTTTTTGTTGGCGACTAGCCGTTCTTCGTATAATCTTAGGGTTTGATGATTTGTGTCATTCATCTTGTACAGGGACGGCTCTGTGTGGTAGCTATAGGTATCGCTTGCTACATCGCTAACCTGAGCAGGAATAGAACCTGTCATTGGCACAGTGGGACGATATATCCCCCTCACCCGTTCTTCATAATCGTAATCAACACTCATGCTGTCGTTGAATTCAGGTAAAGCTTGCGCTTGCTCTTTGCTAAGACTGACATAGACGCGCCGCGCTTCATTGTCGAGCCGGGAACGACCAACTGGTAACAAGACTTTCTTGCCCAGAACCCAGAAGCCTATATCAACGACCAGATACCGGAAATCACCTTCTGCCTGATCAATTAAAATATCGTTGACTGTACCAATTTTGTTATCAGTCACATCTGTATAGACATCAAACCCCAGAATGCCATCTTCGCCTGAGGTTTCTTCAGAGTTTGGATCAAGGTCCTTAAGTTTTAGAAGAGCCATAGTATTCTGCCGCGAATTGTCTAGATTTTTTACCAAAGATATGGTAGAGTTCTATCGTGAACGTCCTAGGGTTGTGATGTAAAGAACTGCCTCATCAGCTGGGATGCCAAGCACTTCATTCACTTGGTCATCAAAGAAACCACCGATGCCGCTCACTCCTAAGTTGAGGCGAATGGCAGCTAAATTCAGCCGTTGTCCCAGATGCCCGGCGTCCATGTGCAGGTAGCGATAAACGCGATCGCCATACTGAGCAATAGCTGTTTTGAGATCCGCTGTGTGGAAAAGCACAGCCCCTGCATCGCGACCGAGTTCCTGTCCTAGGCAGAGGTAGTGCAACTCCCGCCGGAAGTTTTTAAACCGAATTTGTCGCAGCTCTTGAGCTTTCGGCGCGTAGTAGTAGCAGCCCTCATCCAAACCCGTTACCCCAGGCACAGCGATGAACGTCTCAATTAAATTCAAATCAAAGTAGTCTGGGGAGCCATCCAGACCCTGGTCAATGTAGTGCTGGGGTTGGTAGGTGAAATCTAGTAAGGCTTTCAGTTCATCGAGAGTCAGATTGGCACCGTTGTAAGCACGAGTAGAGCGCCGCTTGATGAAAGTGCTTTCTAGCCCTTGCAGGTTTGCTCCCCAGTCAATTGGCATCGTAGCGGTGGGAACCTTCAGACAGAAAGGAAAGTTGTATTTATCTTCCAGGGATTTTTCCGGTGTCACCCCAGCCAAATCTACTCTGCCCGTTGTGTCTGACTCGATCTGCGTTGCCTGGTGGCAGTATCCCAGCAGTTCTCCATCTGCGATCTTGGGATAGTCTGTTTGAGTGGCAGAGGGCAAAGCAGTTTGACCGAGTGCCAAGTTTTGTTTCACATCGAGCAAGTCTGCCAAAGGAATCACTGCGATCGCTCCTTCCTGCTCCTGATCAAGGTAAAGCAGCTGGTTCACCGCCTGATCCACAAAGCCCCCAATCAAGTGAGGTCGGTAGTTATTCAGGGCGCAAGCCAACTCAATATTACCCAACAGATGACCAGTATCCAGAAAAATTCGCCGGTACGCCCGGTCGTGGTAGCGCCAAGCCGAGCGATAGAAAACAGCAGTTGTCACGATTGCCAGTTGGGTACTTTCTAAAACCGGGTGGAAGAAACAAGCCGCTTGCAGGGCTTGCCAAACCTCACTCTCCCAAAAATGAATCAAGCAATGAGTCTGAGGCTGGTAGTTATACAGTCCAGCTGGCAGAAGTGGACTACCACGGGAAATTAAATAAACTTCAGCTGGGTATAAGCCACCCGCTGAGGGCGCAGCCCGGAGATATATCGGTTCTGCCATCATCGTCGGCATCCTAGCTGTCAGACCATAGCTGCAAAACAGCAGCCTGGACAACCGCCGCCACCACAGGCTAGCGGGGTCATCCGCAAATGCTTGTGGTTCTTCTTTGAGATAGGGCCTCAGGTCAAGGGTAGTGCCGATTTTGTATTCCTTGAACGGCACCGGCTGCTGATCCCAGTCCAACCCCTGACTCTTGCCAGCGAGCGTCTCAGGGTCATATTTGGTCCGCTCATGATAATGCTGAGCAATTGATCCGTGCTGTTCTGACATAGAGGTCTCATGACGCTTCCGCTTGTCCTTTAATCTTGCCATTCCTGAGGGTAAACGTGTCGTTTTGGTTAGGGTAAGGGCGTCTCAAATGCTATTGACAAGCGCTTTTAGAGGCATCATCATATTGAGATAAACAAGCAGCCAAGTTTAGTAAGCATATAATTATTATCCATTCCGGCTAGATTCGATTTTTGACGATTACTACGTTTGAAAGATCGCTCTAGATTCAAGGCATTAAAAGCAATCCGTCGCAACAATGTCCTGTTTCAATCTGTTCTGGGTTTCACCTCAAAAATAACTATGTCTAAAGTCAAACAAGCCAATCCAGAAATTAATCTGAGCGACCCGCAATATTATTTCAACCGAGAGCTGAGTTGGCTGGAGTTCAATCGCAGAGTGTTGCATGAGGCATTCGATTCCCGAACACCACTCCTGGAGCGTCTGAAATTTCTAGCAATTTTCAGCTCCAATCTGGATGAGTTTTTCATGGTACGGGTTTCGGGACTTAAAGAGCAAGTAGAAGTGCATGTCAGCGAGTTAACCCCAGACAGGCGCACCCCTGTGCAACAGTTAGAGGAGATCAGCAAACTCCTTCACCCGATGGTGATCCAACAGCATCAGCACTTTGAGCAAGAACTACGCCCCCAGTTAGCAGCTAACGGTATCCACATCCTCAACTATCCCGATATCAGTCAGGAACAGCGCCTGCATCTGCAACGTTACTTTGAAGCGCGCATCTTTCCGGTATTAACTCCACTAGCAGTGGATCTAGCCCATCCGTTTCCCTACATTTCCAACCTCAGCTTGAATCTGGCGGTGGTCGTCAAAGATCCTGAGACTGGGGAAGAGAACTTCGCTAGGCTGAAAGTGCCGAATAGCCTACCCCGATTCATCCCGTTTCCTCAGGAATTGCCGCCGCACAATGGGCAGCCCAGAATTTGGGCTGGCGTTCCTTTGGAACAAGTGATTGCGCACAATCTAGAGCCGTTGTTTCCAGGGATGAACGTCCAGGAGTACTCTTGCTTCCGAGTTACCCGAGATGCTGATTTTGGGCTGGATCAAGATGAAAATGATGACCTGATACTGGCGATCGAACAGGAACTCCGTCAGAGACGTGTAGGTGGCTCGGTGGTGCGAATAGAAATTCAAGCCTCTACTCCCGCCTCAGTACGAGAGATTCTGATGGAAAAGATGAAGCTGACAAATATGGATGTCTACGAGAGCGAAGGGTTGCTAGGTCTAAAAGACCTAATGTCTTTTATGGCATTACCGTTGCCGGAACTAAAAGATCCACCCTGGACAGCCGCGATCCCTCGCCGACTGCGATCGGTGCATGAGCTTGCTAATGCTCGTTCTTCTCAGGACAAGGAAGAGGCAAAAGATATTTTCTCGGTGATTCGCCAGGGTGATTTGCTCGTGCATCATCCCTACGATTCCTTCACTGCATCTGTAGAGCAGTTCATTACTCAAGCAGCTGATGACCCAGAAGTGCTAGCCATTAAAATGACGATTTACCGCACTTCTGGCGATTCACCCATTATCAAAGCCCTGGTTACTGCTGCAGAGAATGGCAAGCAGGTCGCAGTCTTGGTAGAGCTGAAAGCTCGCTTTGATGAGGAGAACAATGTCGTCTGGGCGCGCCAGTTAGAAAACTCAGGTGTACACGTAGTATACGGACTAATGGGGTTAAAGACCCATACCAAGGTGGTGCTGGTGGTGCGTCAGGAGGGGGACTCTGTTCGTCGCTATGTCCACATTGGGACAGGGAACTACAATCCCAAAACGGCGAAGCTGTATACGGACTTGGGGTTATTTAGTTGTCGAGACGACTTAGGGGCTGACTTAACTGATCTGTTTAACTACCTGACGGGCTACTCAAAGCAGAAGTCTTACCGCAAGTTGTTGGTAGCTCCAGTGACGCTGCGTGAAGGCATGGTGGCGCTGATCCAACGCGAGATTGAACACTGCCAGAAGGACAACCCCGGTCGCATCATCGCCAAGATGAACTCGCTGGTTGACCCTCAAATCATTATCACCTTATATCAAGCCTCCCAGGCCGGGGTGCAGATTGACCTGATTGTGCGCGGCATCTGCTGTCTGCGCCCCGGCATCAAAGGCGTGAGCGAAAATATTCGAGTACTCAGCATCGTCGGTCGCTACCTGGAACACTCCCGGATCTTTTACTTCCATAACAATGGTCAGGAGGAGGTGTTTATTGGCAGTGCCGACTGGATGACTCGAAATCTGGATCAGCGCGTGGAAGCAGTTACTCCAATTGAAGACCCCGAAATCGCTAAAGAGTTGAAAGAAATACTGAACATTTTCCTGGCAGACAACCGCCAAGCTTGGGAAATCAAGTCAGACGGTCGCTATGTACAGCGGCACCCAACTGCTGATCATCCAGAGAAAAGTGCTCAAAAAATTCTGATGGAAGGCAGACATTAGGCATGTCCATAAAAAATCGCATTGCTCTTTCTGGCAATTTGGCCAGTTATTTAAACTTACTTGTCATATAAAGTCATACTATGTCATATAGATGAGCTAGAGCTTAGTGTTTATAACGCTAAGAGCAGCAAATGCTCTCTAGCCTTCTAGACGGAAAGTATCTTTTACCCTTGATTCCTATGATTCCATTGAAATTTCAAGTTAAGGCACTGTCCCTAGCCGCTGCTGGAACTGCTGCCATAGGCGCTGTTTTCTGGGCTCTAGCTCCTGCTGAAGCAGCCAATTTTAATTTTTCTTACTCTGGAGTTGATGAGTTTTCTGGTGCTCCTGTCAATGCCAGTGGAATATTAACAACTGACCCGGTGAACACTACCTTGGTAACAGGTATCAGTGGTAGAAGAAATGGTGCCCTGATAACGGCGTTGGCACCTGTCGGTACTTCAGACAATAATGATAATCGTCTGTATCCAAACTTTCCTCAACTCGATGGTGGCGGGATCAGTTATTCCACCGCCCCAACGTCTTCCAACGGCCCAACGTCTTTCAACGTCTATTACGGAACTGGGGGGCGTTCCCAAGAATTACCAATAGCATACTACGAGGATAGTTTGAATCAGTCGGGACTGATCACAACCCAGGCGAAGGTGAACTTTAGTGCCACGCCAGTCCCTGCCCCGGCGGTGGGTAAGGCTTGGTTGGTGGTGGGAGGCTTGGGCTGGCTGATGAAGAGAAAGGTAGCACAGTTACAGAAGACCAAAGCTTAAACCTTTCTCAGCACTATTCGCCAAAATGAAGGCGTAAGCTAGATTGTGGACTTCTGGATTGACTGATTTTGAGACTTGGCATCGACCCCAAGGAAGGGGTAACTGACCCGCTGAGCTTTTATCCTGACGAAGCCGGGTCAGTTTCATTCCTACCAGCAGTTTTTTCCCAAGCATAAACTGAAACAACACAAATCAGTAGCCTTGGATTTAGCGGTAACTAAGCGTAAGGTTTGTGGTGGATCGCGCTCAATGCAGCGCTTTGCTCAAACAATTAGATACCTGAATCCTTACGCTGATACTGCATGTAGCGTCCAATAGATTCATAAACAACTAGTCCACAATCACGTAGGCAGCTAAGGTGATTAGATACGTTTGGCTGGGTCAGACCAGTCGTCGAGACAATCTCATTAACTGTCAGTGGGCCAGGTCTTAGTGCCTCAAGGATGGATAGGCGAGAGGAGTCAGAAAAGCCCCGAAACAGTTTGGCTTTAAGTCTAACGGCTTGATCCTTAGCAATCATCAGGAACAAAACAATAAATCGCTGATATCAATATATCAGTAAATAATTATATCTGTGTTCAAGGTAATTCACTGGTTCACAAATTCCCACTGGCAGCGTTTTGTAGGAAGGCTAATGGCTTAATCTCGGTTCCTGCTTTTGGGGTGAAATGAGCCGGAGTGCTTCAAATTACGCGCTTGGCCAAAAGCCTAGCTAGATAAGCATTCTGGACATCAATATTTTTCCCCCTCTTTAACCTGTCCCGTCTCAACTGAAATGTACCAGTTAGGGCTTAACTATTTAGAACTCCGATAATCCAACCAGCTAGCGCTCCACCAAGAAGAAGCCAACCAGGTGAGAGTTTTGTTATGGCTGTAAGAATAAAAACTGAAGCAGCTAGGACTCCCGGTGGCCATGAAGTCAGGGTGGATTGAGCCAAGCTCCAAGCCGTCGCTCCGAGTAGACCCACCACTGCTGGGGCAGCACCGCGACCAAAGGCACGCAGCCAGCGACTTGAGGCAAATCGCTCAACGCCAAAAGCAGCGCCTGCTGCCAGGAGAATAGGAGCGAGAAATACCCCTATGGTTGCAGCTATGGCACCAAGTAACCCCGCAGCCACATAGCCGACGAATGTGGCAATGATGAGTACGGGTCCTGGAGTGATGTATCCAAAAGCGACTGCTGCAGCGAAAGCTTGAGGGGGGACCCACCCCATCTGAGTAACGCACACTCGTTCAATCAGTGGTAGTGCTGCTTGACCCCCGCCAAAGGCGAGTAGGCTGATGAGCAGAAACTGAACAAACAGAGATATCAGGAACACGGTTTCTTTCGAGCCTCAGCAAAGACACCCAACAGACCAGCCGCCACCACCAGGAGCGCCGGATTGACCTTGTAATGAACAGAGGCTGTTAGTGCTACCAGTGCAACAATTAGCCCACCAATCCCGGTGATATTCTTGCGTCCAAGCGTCCAGGTCGTCATTACCAAGAGTCCTACCACTGCTGCCGTTAGACCTGACAGAGCCGCCGGGACTCCCACTAGCGCTGAAAGTGAACGGTAGCCTACCGCCAGACCCAGCATCACCAGAAAGGCAGGCAGCAGGAACGCAGCGGTGACCCCCAATGCACCGGAAAGGCCGTGGAGTTTCCACCCCAGGTAAGCGACGACCTCAACGACGGTGGACCCTGGCAAGAGTTTCGTGTAAGTCAGTGCTTCGGTCACATCGGTTTCGCTCAGCCACCTGCGGCGCTCTACCACATCCCGGTTAATCAGGGTCAGCACTGCGCCCAGTCCACCGAAGCCCTGAACCCCTATCATTAGGAAGCAGTTCACTGTAGCAAGTATTGTCGGTTTGGGAGTGTCACTCATCAACTTGTCGAACCGCTCGGGTTAGGATCTCCTGGGACTGTTTTTACTGTAGCTATTTTATGCGTCTCTTATTTTGCATCATCATTAACTATTAACGCTCGAAGTATCTGCAGATCGTGAAGATTCTACTGGTGGAGGATGATGAGCGGATTGCTGGAGCGCTGGCAGAAGTCCTGACCCACCAACATTACGCAGTTGATACTGCCGCTGATGGCAAGGCAGGATGGGAAATGGTGTCGGTTTTCACCTACGACTTACTCGTGCTGGATGTCATGCTGCCAAAGCTCGATGGCATCACTCTGTGCCAGCAGGTGCGCACACACGGCTACCGTATGCCAATCCTCCTGCTGACTGCCAAAGATGCCAGTACTGATAAAGTTATAGGGCTCGATGCAGGAGCGGATGATTATGTCGTCAAGCCCTTTAACCTAGAAGAGTTGTTGGCACGTATCCGAGCTTTACTGCGTCGGGGGAGTGAGTCTTTACCCCCAATTCTTGAATGGGGGGGCTTACACCTTAACCCGAATACCTGCTTTGTGACCTATGGAGAACACCCCCTGACTCTGACTCCCAAAGAGTATGCTCTCCTCGAGCTTTTCCTACGCAATACTCGCCGTGTATTCAGCCGGGGCGAAATTCTGGAACACCTTTGGCCTTCAGAAGAGCCGCCTTTTGAGGACGCAGTCAAGACCCATATCAAAGGTATCCGGCAGAAGCTGAAAGCGGTAGGAGCGCCTGCTAATTTGATTGAGACTGTTTATGGCATTGGGTATCGACTTAAACAAAACCTCTAACCCCATGTTTCGAACACTGCGCCAACGTCTCCTGCTGTCCTACTTAGCAGTAATGGTAACCATTTTTGGGACCTCTGCCGTAGCCATGTACCTTTTTTTTGCCCGTAGTCTCTATTGGCAACTGGATAGCGAACTGCTGACTTTAGCCAAAGCTGCTGCTCCGAGCGTTGCGAACGCTAAAGGAGAAGTCCCTCGTCCCCTCGATGAAGACATCCCTTGGAGCAGCTTCTTTCAGCGCGAACAAAGTCTTGAATGGTTCAGCACTGACCGTAAGTTATTGACTAGAGTCGGGCCTGTCTTCTCCACATTACCTCTGGGAAATCGCTTCATCAAGCCTGAGCAGCAGGGCCAGATTCGCACCCTCACCCTTCCCGTGTATGGGTATGGCCCGAATCAAACGCAACCGCACCTTGAAGGCTATGTGCGCGCAAGTAAATCGATTGAGGGCGTGGAACATTTACTCATGCAACTCCGCTGGGGAATCGGCTTGGGTGGGTTTGTGGCCTTAAGTCTCACAGGTATTGGTGGAATGTGGCTCACCCGGCAGGCACTTGAGCCAATTGAGTGCAGTTTTGGGCAGCTAAAACAGTTTACTGCCGATGCTTCCCATGAGTTACGCAGTCCCCTGACAGTGATCAAGACCTCTATTGAGGTAATGTTGATGCTGAATCAGCCCTTAGATGCCAAGAAATTAACCGCTATCACGAGCGCCACCAATCAGATGACCCGCCTCGTCGAGGACTTACTCTTCCTGGCCCGGACAGACGCGGTAACTGGCACCATTCCCTTTGAGCGCATCCCTATTCCGCTTGATGAAGTGTTGCAGGATTTGGTGGAACTCCTGGAACCTCAGATCCAAGCGAAGGAGATAACTCTTAAAACTCACTGGGTAACTGGCGTTTCGGTCGCTGGTGACGCTAGTCAACTAACCCGGCTCTTTTCCAATCTCCTGGAGAATGCGCTCCACTACACATTACCAGGGGGAACTGTTGTGCTTTCCATGTCCAGTCTTAATCGGTCTGTCATTGTCAACGTTGAAGACACGGGAATCGGGATTGCTCCAGAACATCTGCCGAAAGTGTTCCATCGCTTCTGGCGGACTGACAAAGCCCGGTCGCGCCGAGAAGGAGGTTTGGGGCTGGGATTAGCCATTGCTCAGGCTATTGCCCAACGTCACGGCGGGGAAATCACTGTCAGCAGCCAAGTTGGAGTTGGTAGTTGCTTTCAGGTGGTCCTACCAGTGGTCTAGGAGGCCAACTCCGTTGAGGCTTTTTGTCAACGACTGCGACTGAGCACTACGCGATTAGCCGTGGCTTGTGTCTGCCGTCCACCCGACTTCCTCACTTTTTAGTCCTAAGATTGAAAGCGATTCATTGACAAGAGATACCTACGGCGTATTTCGGACGATGATGGTTTGTCAGCCATCATCGTCTCGGTGTCCCCATAGTTCAAGGGGATGGTGTTATAAAGACAGATGCAGTAACGAAGGTAAAAACTGATGATTACTCAAACACTCAAGAAGATTTTGATTAGCTTAATACTCGGATGAATCGTATTTAAAAGAAAAAGCTTACACCCAAATTTCTCACTTTTTGTTCCTAATATTCAAGGAAGTTTAAGTGACAATATCTACCTGATTTACTTTGGTGAGGGAGGAAAGCATGAGTATTCTAAATCGCCCATGTAAGGGATTTATTCAAGGGATTATCGCTATCTACATAGGCTCTTTTGGAGGTCTGCACCAATCAGCACAGGCAGTTCAGCTAGCTGATGAAAACCGTCTATATTGTCCATCCTCCGAGTTTCTTGGGAGCTAGAGTGCCTCAAGGATTTGCTCGGGTTAGCTCAACCTATTACTTTACTCTCGACCTACCCAGAGATGCTAGTAAACCGTTGAAGTGGGTAAGCATTACTGAGAAGACGGGGCTAGAGGATATCAAAGTTGAATTAAAGGAAACACAGGCGTTTTTATCGGGCAAATCAAAGCAAGAAATCCCTATGGAGCAGATGACAGTTGAGCAACATTCGCGGACGGTTTCAGTTACCTTCGCCACCCCAATCACCCCCGGTCAGACCGTTACAGTAGCGCTCCTTTCCGTCCATAATCCGGATCAGGACGGCATTTATTTGTTTGGCATCACGGCCTTGACCCAGGGCGAAAAGGCTCACGGTCAATTTTTGGGATTCGGACGGCTGCACTTCTATAGGAAGTAGTAACGGTGGTTCCTTTCTTCACCCCTTGAAACAACATCTATGAGTTCTGAAAAGAGTAATGGCACGTATCGTATCTGCGTTTCGTAAATATCACCGTCAACTGTCAATTATTCTTTTTATGCCTCTCTTTCTGATAACGCTAACGGGAATTGCGCTTCCCTTATCGGAAGAATTGCACAATGAAGCTGTCTCTGAGCTGCTCAGAAAGCTTCACAGCGGTGAGTTTTTTGGCTCTGACTTGATTTACTCGGTGCTGGTGGGGTTGGGACTTCTGGGATTGTTAATTACCGGACTGAGCCTGACCGGGTTGTTTGGTCGCCGACGCCCGAACTGAATACATTCGCATTGATAAATCCGGTTTCTTCGTGAGGGATTCTGTCTGTGAAGTGGAAACAATTGCTAACGAGCCCAGTGGTTTTGGGAACTATTCTCGGTGTCTCAACAATGGCTGGAACAACACGGGCAGCAACCGCAAGCGAAGCCTCTTTAAAGCACATTGACCACGAAAGTATCGGGCGTAGCGACAATAGTGACGCAATGGCCCAGATGACTTCAGTCTCCCAGCTATCCGATGTCGAACCCAACGATTGGGCGTTTCAAGCACTTCAGTCCCTTGTAGAGGGCTACGGTGTGATTGCTGGTTACCCAAATGGCACATACTGGGGTAACCGAGCCATGACTCGCTACGAGTTCGCTGCTGCTTTGAATGCTGCCCTTACTCGCGTCAATCAACTCATTCATGCGGGTGAGGCTACCTTAGTGAGAAAAGACGAGCTGGCTACCTTGCAAAAGCTGCGAGAGGAGTTCGCCCCTGAACTAGCTACCCTGCGCGGTCGTGTCGATGCTCTGGAAGCCCGTACTGCTGAACTGGAAGCCAGCCAGTTTTCTACCACTACCAAACTGGATGGTGAAGTCATTATGGCCCCAACAGGGGGTTTTTCAGGGAATCGTGGCATCCGTAATAGTAATACCACTCCTGGGGTGTTTCCATCTGGCGACGTATCAACTTCACGGGGTAATGCCAATCCAACGGTTGTTGCACGGGTCAGGCTTAACTTAAGCACGAGCTTTACAGGACAGGATCTCCTCTTTATTGAGCTTCAAACAGGTAATGGCGGACAAGCTGCTGGTGTCCTTGGGCAAGATTTTCAACTCGGAGGCAATTATCGATTTAATACGTTTGACCTGGACTATGCGAATAGTGGTCCTGGTGTGGCGCTGAATTACTTGTTTTACAAAACTCCGCTCTTCAGTAAAGATTTGCAGGTTACCATTGGCCCGGTTGACGCGGTTAATAGCTACGTCGATATTAACCGCTACTCCCCAGATGAAGTAGTTGGCTTTTCTTCTACCTTCTTCAGGAACAACCCCCTTCTTTTTCCGGTACCAGGTGGCGCTGTCGCATCTTTAAGTTGGAATCCTGGGGGTGGAGCCTTTAGTCTCCATGCTGTTTATGCTTCGGGTACCGCTGCGCCTACGCCTTTAAGCCAACCCTCAGCCCAAAGCGCTTCGGCTACAAACTTCTTTGGCTCTCCCAACCAGGGAATTTTTGAGCTGGAGTTCGCAGCCAAAAAAGGAGACGCACTCGGGCCTTTTACCGTTCGCTTGCAATACATGACGGCCTCTGTTAGTCAGCGGAATTTCAGTATTGGCGGCGTTAATGCAGAGTTGGCACTAAGTCCCAAGATTGGATTATTTGGGCGATACGGCTTTGGGAGCATTAATGGGGAAGTTCCTGGAAGCAATGCTAGTTTTACCAATACAACCTTTAACGGTACAACGCTGAACCCTTCAACCTGGCAGGCAGGAGTGGCATTTTTAGACTTATTTATCCCAAGGGCCAAAGCGCTCATTGGAGTTGGTCAGCCTTTTATCGAAAACCACATTGGCAACAGCACCCAAACGAATGTGGAAGCATTGTATCGGATTCCCTTAAGCGACAACATTGCGATTAGCCCAGATATTCAGTTCATTTTTAATGCCAACAACAATTCTGCCAACCGCACCATCACAGTTGGAACTATTCGCACCGTCTTTACCTTTTAACCTCGAGCCGGGAAGGATTAAGTACGGCATCTCGTTTTAAGTGCGTAGTTCACTACGACTTGTCGTAGTCTGATGTGGGTGGGGAATGAGTGAAATCCAAGCCGCCAAGATTCCGCCCATCACCACAAGTTCAGTCACTCTCAAAATAATATTTCGCTTCATCGCCTGCTTTCTCAACGTCATTACCTGTTGCGGCTTGCAAACATAAACGCTCTGGCTTGCTTTCCATCACGATTCCTGGCTCACATTAAGTGCAACTGAAACTACGCTCCGGCTCAAGTTAAGGTTCTTGTCCACTTTTGGTGATCCTGGTCTTTAGACCACCCCAAAACCTATAATCCACGTTGCGTGAATTGGCGATTGCACCCAAGGATCACCAAAATATGACAAGACCCTTAAAAAGAATCTGGATACCCTCCGGGATGGAATACAGCAACTCGGCATTTTGCTCACGGATCTGACTGACAGCAGCGTTGACTACGTGGCACGGGCAGTGAGCATCCGAGATCACCAGGTGGCTCAACTGAGGCAAATTGAATGCTTGGCGGAGGTGAGTCAGGCGGTTGCCGCCCTGGAGGAGCAACTCCAGAGTGAGCGATCGTGGCGGGAGATTAACAGCCTGAAGCCTGATCTACAAGCGATTGAGCAGCACTACAGAGCTGTGCGGCTGAGCCTGGTTGAACGCCAGGAGCAGCAGGCTGAGGCGATTCGACAGCGGGTTAAGCAGCGCTGGGGCTTCACCAAGCTAAGTGCGGACAAGGCAGAGTGGGTCATCCATCCTGTGCAGAAGGCAGTTTATGACACAACCCAAAATGCGCTTTATCCCAGCTTGCTGCAATTGCGGGACTCTGCACTGATTCAACTCCACAAGGCTGAGTAAGAGGCAAACACCTGTCTCGACAAGGCTCTGTCTTATGAAACCAAAAAGCAGGTGATTCAGTTCCATGTGAACCTAAGTGGTCAAGAAGTGAGTACGCCAGAGCAAGTACAGGTGTTGGTCAATCAGCTTCGAGAGCGCCTCCTTGCTCAGCTCAAGGAAAACATTCGTATTCGCCTGATTTAGCATCAACGCCATCGAAGTGACAGACTTTATAGTTATGACACGCACAAATCATGACCAGTTTGCCAAGCAGTATTTAGCTGAGTTGTTGGCTCCCCTCGGCTCAGTCGAACCAGGCCGCGAGCTTGCTGGGTGTTGTGCAGCAGGCAGATATTTGGTTTGTCCCTAGCGAGGTAGCGGAACTTGAGCTAATGGTGCTAGGACTACTTAGTCAGATGGCATCAAATCCTTGCCTGCTAGAGCCGTTTCGGAACCCACCTAGTCGGACTGAGGTGCGCTCCTGGCAAACTTTAGATGAAGACGAAAGGGAACTAATTATGAACTTATCACCAGCTTATTTACGTTAGCGGGAAGATACTTTGCAGGAAGGGAGACAAGAAGGGAGACAAGAAGGGAAACAAGAAGTCATTGAGAATCTACTCAGAGTCCGATTTGGCGCACTGGATTCTGAACTCTCCAGTTTAATCGAGCCTTTGTTGCAGTTGCCGCCAGAAGAGTTTACCCGCCTGCTCCTTAACTTGGAACGCTCAGAACTCTTAAATCGGTTTAGGGAGGAATGACGACACTAGCTCGACTCCCATCAGAATTTCTCCACACCCCATACCCCACACCTTTCATAGCAAGAATTGACGTTATTTTAGTGCCATTCGCTCATCAGCCATCTCACTCCCGAAGCCAAATCCAAGCTTTCTGCGACGATCCGCGTCTTGCGCGATCGCCTCCTCACTGATCTGCACAATGGGTTAGACAGTACCTATCGACTTTCCAGTCCGTTGGAGAAGGCTGGATTAGCAGAAGAGCAGTACAGAAAATGGCAACGCCTAGAGCAATGGCTGGATGAGCAGGCACGAGCTGAGGGCAAGAAGGAAGCAAAAGTGCAGGCACGGGAGCGGCATCGGCTAGCGGCAGAGAAACTGGCGGCAGCGACATTGCTGAACCGGATTGTAGCGATCAAGCAGATGGAGGCGCATGGGCGGATCTTGCCTACTCTAGTAACCGGGGGCTGGCAGAGTCCTGGATATCGGGAGCTTCGGGACTTTGCAACCGATTTGGTCAAGGATGAAACAGAGGGGTTTGGGACTCTGCTGCAACTGCTCTACGATGAGCTGGCGCAGGAGTTGCCGGATGCAGGAATAAGCGAAGTTACTCAGAATTAGCAAATGTGAGTTGCATCTGCTCACCAAAGAGGGCATGGGAGCTCCTTGTGCAGGGGAGCAGGGGAGATGAACCCGAAGAAAAGGAACTAAGCACTACTAGGGTAACTGGAAACAGGAGCGCTCCGAACGACTACATTTATCCTCCCTCTGCCCCTCTGCTCCTCTGCCCCCCTGCCTCTTCTTTCAACTGCTCATTGCAAATATCTGTTCAGCCGTAAGAGTCAAGTTAGGAAACAACCGAGACTCAATTCGATCTTGTCCTCGAAATACTTTTCCTGGCAGGTACTCAACGTTTTCGAGTTGATAAACGGTGATGGTAGGCTGTTTGGGTGAACCAATGAACCGAATGCCTCCGAAAGCGGCGTAGTCTACGATAATGTACTCTAAAACGCCTAAATCTTCGTATTCAGCCAGTTTGGTCAGATAGTCATACTTCCAGTTGTTGCTAACGACTTCAATGATTCCCGGCGGTGGAATGTAGGCAGCAGCAGAGCTAGGACTACCTTTCATCCGTTGCCATTCCTCTTGGGCAAACACCACAATGTCTGCTTTTCTGCTCCTTTCCTTCTCCCCTGGCTCTGTCTTCAGCCGAATCTGTTTAGACTGCCGGGATACATAAGGCAAGTTATTCTCCTGGCTGTGGTTTTCGAGATAGGTACACAGCCGCTCGATCAAATCCTCATGATTGGCATTTGGTTCAGATAATGGCACAGGAAACCCATCAAGTAGCTCAAAGTCTCTGCCTGAGCGATCATCCCAGGCTAGGAACTCTTCAAAAGTCAGTGGTTTGGTGACGGTTGCGTACATGGCGGATAGCCCTCGCTTTTTGCTGGAGGTACTTTTACCAAACACTAGTAAAAATACCATTATATTTATCCTTAGCCCAGGATAGGCTTTAGCTAAGTAGACATCGGCCAGTCAGAGGGTTGCGGTAGTTAAATGAGCCAACTGGGTTTAATCTCAAGCGTCATTGAGGAAGAGATCGAGGAAAAACTTCGCAAGTATGGAATTGTAGTGTGGCTAGATAAAGACAAGCACTACAGTGTCTACGTAGATCAAATTGTAGAGCGCCATGCCCGTGGCGATTTCTTCGCTCCGGTTGTGGCGTTTCGTGGTACTTATCTGGAGATGTTGCTGGCTCTCTAGAGCAAGCCTTCGTTGATAATCTTGTCCCAGAGATGAGTTCATTTCTCCTTGCTGGTCGAGCTTGGACTATCACCCACATTAACCATGAAGAGCGTACTGTTAATGTGGTTCTAGCTCCATGCGGTAAGAAGCCAAGCTGGGGTGGCTTTGCTCCGCAGCTTCTAGGCTTTGAAGTCTGCCAGCAGATCGCTGATATCCTCCAAACTGAGGGCAGCATTCCCTACATTGATATCTTAGCTCAAGCAGCCCTGGATGAGTACCGAGCAGACCTTAGGCCATTACTACAAGGTGGTCACAGCATTCAAATCGAGTCTGGCCGGGCGCTCTGGTGGACATTTGCCGGGGGACAGATTAACCACACCATTAAGTAAGGAATTCAATTTTACCATGACTGGAAGATTGTTGCTGACAACTTCAGACTGAAGATTGAAGGGGACAGCGTCAGTTCAACAACCCTTAACTTAGCGATCGCTCAGATGAGCAATGATGCGTTCTGGAATGAGCCATCAACAAAGCGCTTTCTTTTCGAGCAGTTGCCAGAGTATCGGCTGAGTAAGTTCCAAAAGACATTGCCAGAAAGTTATTCTCTAGAAATGATCAGCAAATACTTGCTAGATATTCCAGGAGCAGTCCTATTTTTAAACCAAATACGGTTACTATTTCCCAGCCAGCGGACTTGACTCCCAAGATTTCTCAAGGGTCTTGCCCGGCGATGGTAATTGGCTCACCAGGTATGTCGTTAAACTACCTGATGAGCCTTGGGATAGGGTAGCATTGATACTAGACAATGCTAGACTACTACTTTATAACTGGCGCTAGACAAGATGCAATTAAAGGTAGAACTACCAACTAAGCAGCTAGAAAGCTGGTTTAAACTCTACGATGTCGAGACTGTAGATATTGATTCCTTCGATGCTATTACTCCGGATCAGTTAGCGAAGGCAGAGATTGAACTTGGCTGCTCAGACGTCGAATTAGGGAATCAGGAGGCTTAAACAGCGCTTTAGGAACGCAATAGGCCAGCTCCTTTAACTGTCGCTTTTGCCAGTATGAATGCGTCTTGGCATAATTGATACAGCCCCATGCGCCCGTTGCCTGGCTGACAATGATTACAGCGAATACCTTGAACTTGATGACATCCCAACGTTCGACGCTCCCAACTGCAACTAGCGGATATGGGTATTCCTTTATAGTCCCGAAAGTTTCGGAACGAGACTTAACTTCAAGCGCTTGCCAACTCCCATCGATAAAGGTCGCAAGATCCATTTGGTTTGCTTTGTAGTTTCCTTGACATTCCTTTTCAGTTTGACGCGGATACCAGATAGGGCATCTATTTGCTAATAGCTGAGTTGCAATAAACGATTCCCAGTAGTTGCCGATTTGTAGAAACTGTTGGAATGACATTAGGCCAGTTGAGCATATAGCAATCTAACTCTCGTTGTAAACAATGACCGGGAACGGGTGTGGGGACGAGTGACGGGGGAAAGAAGATTCTTTCCCCCGTCACTCTCGGGTAGGGTGTAGGGTGTGGGGAAAACTTGGGTGGACACACCCCACACCCCCGCGCGATGAGCGAATCTAACCCGCCCCCGCCGCACCAGAGTAAACCAACCCCCGCTGCATATCCAGAGTCAGAATCGCCCCATCCCGAATAACTTCCGTCGCCTTCTTCACCCCCACAATCACCGGCACCCCTAGCCGCAAGCCAATCACAGCAGCATGGCTGGTCAGACTCTCGTCTTCTGTAATAATCCCAGCTGCCTTGCGAATCGCCTCGACAAAATCGGCGCTTGTGCGCGGTGCTACCAGAATCTCCCCAGGGTTAAAGTTACTAACATCCATCCCACAGTGAGCCACCCGTGCCCGACCACTCACCGAACCCTGGCCGAGTCCAACTCCCTGACCAAGCACCGCATTCACCACCTCTACCTTAATCAAGTCCGTTGACCCCGCCACCCCCTGGAGCGTCCCGGCGCTCATCACCACCAAATCGCCCTCAGACAACAGCTGTTTCTCCTGAGCCACATTGAGGGCTGCTTGAAACGTCTGGCCCGCCGAAGGCAGGTCTAGCACCAATAGCGGTTTCACCCCCCACACCAGCTGCAACTGCCGCGCTACATCCACATGGGGAGTCACCGCCAAAATGGGGGTTTGTGGTCGAAACTTCGAGACATTCCGCGCTGTGGAACCAGTTTTGGTCAACGTCATGATCGCAGCTGCCCCCAGATTGTCTGCAATCTGACCCACTGCTTGACTAATCGCATTCGGAATAGAGCGGCGGGTATCTTTAACATTGGCACGGCTTGATGCCAGCCCCTGTTCCTGTTCAATCCGAATGGCAATACGAGCCATCGTCGCCACGGCTTCGACTGGGTAATTGCCCACAGCAGTTTCATTCGAAAGCATCACCGCATCAGTCCCATCCAAAATCGCATTCGCTACATCCGAAACCTCAGCGCGAGTCGCTCGGGGGCTGTTAACCATGCTATCCAACATTTGGGTGGCAGTAATGACAGGAATGCCCAGCCGGTTTGCTGTGGCAATCAGCCGCTTTTGCAAGATGGGTACATCCTCTGCTGGGAGTTCAACGCCCAAGTCACCCCTAGCAACCATAACGCCATCACACAAGGCCAAAATCGCCTCCATTTGGTCGATCGCTTCGTGCTTTTCAATTTTGGCAATGACTGGCACTTGCTTACCGGCACTGGAAATTAGGTCTTTAATTTCCAGCACATCCTGTGGGTTGCGGACAAACGAGAGCGCTACCCAATCTACACCCTGATCCAGACCAAACATCAGATCCTTTCGGTCTTTGTCGGTCATTGCCTTAATCGATAGGTAAACTCCAGGAAAGTTAACGCCTTTGTTGTTAGAAAGCGTCCCGCCCACGACGATGCGACAGTGCAACTCTTTGGCAGCGCGGTCAACCTCCTCCACTTGCATTTCTACTCGACCATCATCTAGGAGAATGGTTGCTCCAGCTGGGACTTCTTCTGCCAAAAGATCATATGTGACGCAGCTTAGAAACTGGGTGCCAGCGACAAAGCGACTGGTTAAGGTAAAGTGATCGCCTTTACTTACTACCACAGGCCCCGTTTCAAACTTCCCCAAGCGAATCTTGGGTCCTTGGAGGTCTTGGAGAATGCCCACCGGCTGATTCAGTTCAAAGGCAGTCTGCCGGATTAAGCGGACACTGCGCTGATGATCAGCTTCAGTGCCGTGAGAAAAGTTAAGTCGCAGTGTCGTTGCACCCGCTTCAATCAAAGCCTTTAGCACCTCTGGGCTACTGGTGGCTGGGCCAATCGTGGCGACAATTTTCGTCCGGCGTTGGGAATCTCGTAGTTGCATGGAGACTGATCCTGGGTGTTGGGTGTTGGGTGTTCGCTTACAGGTAACGACCTATACTCAAGACTTTTTTCGGGATTTAGAAGGATAATGGTGAAGAACGAAGCAGATGACTTCTGCTACACAAAACTTTATTATATTAATGGTTGTATCATACACTACGCCACAACTGATTAATAAGGAGTTAAAGATGGTAACGTCGGAGGCACAGAAGCCACTGACAGTTCCTAGGGAGTTTTTAAGTCCTCCCGGTGATTTTAATCCAACGCTGCTGATGTTTTTAGCAGCGATCGCCACGCTCGTGCTATCAAACTGTGGTTACTGGCTCTGGAACTGGCCGCACTGGTGCTGCTTTGTCAGTAACGTGATTGCCTTGCATATATCTGGAACAGTGATTCACGATGCCTGTCACCAGTCAGCTCATCGCAATCGGGTGATCAACGCCATCTTAGGGCATGTGAGTGCGCTGATGTTAGTCTTTGCCTTCCCAGTGTTTACGAGGGTTCATTTGCAGCACCATGCCCATGTGAATGACCCAGAAAACGACCCAGATCATTATGTCTCCACGGGTGGGCCGCTTTGGTTGCTTCCGGTTCGCTTTCTTTACCACGAGGTATTTTTCTTTAAGCGGCAGCTGTGGCGCAAGTATGAACTATTGGAGTGGTTCTTGAGCCGATTGTTTGTCGGTTCAATTTTCTATGTCTCAATTCAGTACCACTTCTTGGGTTACATTCTCAATTTTTGGTTCATACCTACTGCCGTAGTGGGGCTAGCACTGGGCTTATTTTTTGATTATCTGCCCCATCGCCCTCATAAAGAGCGCGATCGCTGGAAAAACGCCAGAGTCTACCCCAGCCCGATTCTCAATTTTCTGATTATGGGGCAGAATTACCACCTAATTCATCATTTGTGGCCTTCTATTCCCTGGTATAATTACCAGCCTGCCTACTATGCCACCAAACCTCTGTTGGATGCAAAGGGCTGCCATCAATCATTAGGACTGCTACAAGGAAAAGACTTTTGGAGTTTCCTTTACGACGTTTTTTTAGGAATTCGGTTTCACGGCCACGAGCAGTGATTAGCAAGAGGGGCGGAGGGGCTCCAGGGGCTCCAGGGGAAAAAAGTAATTGAAGCTTGCTCTTTTTCCCCCCTGCTCCCCCTGCTCCCCCTGCCAAAAACTGCCTCTTCTATAGACGCGATTGAACCGCTGGCAACCGGGTCACAATGGACTGGGGAAAACTCCAATCGGGGCGTAAGTTTTTGGCTTGACGCATATAGGGATGCCAAATTTTGACGTGGGAGACTGGGAGGTTGACGTGGATTAACAATCGGATGCAACGCTCGAGACTCCCCTCTACGTGCATCTGCTGCACATCCAACAGCGCCACCTTATCCCAGTTAGGACGCTCACGACGCGCGATCGCAGATGGGAAGATGGCATCCAGATCGCGGGTTACCGAGAAAATAGCACTAATAATCTCGGTTGGCTCGACCTGATTCCGTACTTCCAGTTCATCTAGCAGTTCCATCACTGCTTCTCGAATTGCCTCAACCGTATTTTCTGACACTGTCGTTGCCCCGCGAATCGCTCGAAGTCGCCACTCCACGTCAAAATCCTCCATATATCCCATGGTTTTTATTTCTTATAGCAAAAAAATTACATCTAAAAACCAACATAGTTTTAAGTTGTTGGTTTTTAGTCGTTAGATCAAAAAATTAACATCTAACAACCAACAACTAACAACTAACAGCTTCATCAATTAGGGTCTATACAACCACAGGGGAAGGCCACTGGTAGACAGCTCAAATTCGACCCAATCGAGCCCGGCGGATAGACCAGATGATTGCTGACGACTCCCGGATAGTAAGCGGGTCAACAAGGGTTTGCGTTCTTCCAGGGTGTAGCACCGCGTTTTATCTGGGTCAAGGCCAACCAGCTGGGCTGCCCAACGGCGAGCCTCTTCCTCTGTCCCCAGTCGATCCACAATCCCCAGCTCTACAGCTTGCTGCCCTGTGAATATCCGACCATCGGCGAAACTTTTAACTGCGTCTACCGCCAAGTTGCGACCCTCGGCGACCGTTTGCACAAACTGCTGATAACTCGTGTCAATCAACTCTTGCAAAATGTGCTGCTCTGGCTCCGTCAGTTGACGGTCAAAGGCCAAAATGTCTTTATAAGGGCCAGATTTAATCACCTTGAACGAGATGCCTATCTTCTCGAGCAAACGTTCCAGGTTATTGCCACGCAGAATCACACCAATGCTGCCGGTAATCGTGCCAGGGTTTGCCATGATGTGTTCGGCTCCCATCCCGATATAGACCCCCCCAGAGGCAGAGATATTGCCAAAGCTAGCGACTATTTTCACTTTTTCGCGCAGCCTCTTCAGAGCACTGTAAATTTCTTGCGAATCCCCAACTGTACCGCCAGGACTGTCGATGCGTAGGAGCAAGGCGGGAAACTTTTTTTCCTCAATGGTCTTGAGAGCGTCTAGCACCCGTTTGCGAGTGGCACTGGCGATCGCCCCAGTAATTTCAATCCTAGCAATTTGTTTTCGAAAAGGAGGCTTAAAAGGCCAAATCATGGGTAGTCTGAACTTGGAGTCGTAAATTGATTTAGAGAAAGCGCCAGGAACCAGGGGGATCATGCGGGCACAAGCAACTAGCAGGCATTGTCCTTGATCTGAGTCCTAATCTAGTTTGCACTATTTGCGTCCGATATCGACTCATTTTGCTCTGTCAAAATTTGTGTTTAGATTTACAAAACTAAATAATTGAGTAGAATCAGAAAAAGCTTTTGCCGCAGCCCTCCCATGCAAATAAAACTGACTGAATCAAGACTACCCTTCGCTCCCCTACTCTTGATAGCGCCATTTTTTTTATGGGGCACGGCAATGGTGGCGATGAAAGGAGTGATGCCACACACCACACCTCTATTTATGGCTGGGGTGCGGATGGTGCCAGCTGGGGTGTTAGTTCTGATGGTAGCAGCGCTGATGGGCAGACCACAACCTAAGGGTTGGGCAGCATGGCTGTGGATTGCCTTGTTTGCCTTGGTAGATGCAACGCTGTTTCAAGGCTTTTTAGCAGAAGGATTAGTCAAAACCAGTGCTGGCTTAGGGTCAGTGATGATTGACTCCCAACCCCTGGCTGTCGCTGTGTTGGCGTGTTGGCTGTTTGGAGAGCAAATTGGTATATGGGGCTGGCTGGGATTGGCACTGGGAGTGCTGGGCATTAGTTTAATTGGCTTGGCAGATGAGTGGATGGCTCTTGGGGGTAGAGCCTTGAGTTTGGATGTGTTCGGCGATGGCGAGTGGCTAATGCTGTTGGCAGCCCTTTCTATGGCAGTCGGAACCGTCATCATCCGGTTTGTTTGTCGCTATGTTGACCCCGTGACAGCGACGGGATGGCACATGATTTTGGGTGGGTTGCCGTTATTTGCCATCTCAGCCGCTGTGGAATCGCAGCAGTGGGTGGAGCTCGACTTAGCTGGGTGGATGGCTTTGGGCTACTCAACAGTATTCGGGAGTGCGATCGCTTACGGCTTATTCTTTTACTTCGCCTCCAGCGGCAGTCTCACCAGTCTCAGTTCCCTCACCTTCCTTACACCCCTATTTGCCCTGCTGTTTGGCAATTTTTTCCTGTCTGAAGTTCTCACTCCATTTCAGTGGATTGGGGTCGGCTTCACTTTAATCAGTATCTACCTGATTAACCAGCGCGATAAATTGCCGAAAGCCGATAATACCCTTGACCCGACGGAGCAGGAACGCCTCCTAGAAACGTCCCGTCCGCCAGTCCACTAATGCCCCGAGGTAATGTCAAGGCGTATTTAATATTTGTCAAAGTCATAAATCTAGGTTGATTAAGTTAATTTAAAAAGAAAGTATTTTTGTTAAGTATGGTGTTTGAGCGAAGGAATCAAGATAAGATTTAGCAAAAGTTAGCTCTAATTAATTTAACAAAAAAATAAAAAGCTCTACGTATTGCTTGAGTTGTATCATCAGGGTCGATTGCACAAAAAAACGCTGATTAAGTTAACATAAACTGCTGAAAATATCACTGAGGACATAAATCTACCCCTTAGGCGTTGAACGGATTAAGAAAAGAAATTTAAAGCTTCAAGATAATTTTTGGTTAATCAAAATACAAATAAACCTCATAGTTAAGGGTTTTGATTATTCCCAAAAGCTAAAACTTGTCTTCAGCCTGAAATGTGCTGTTTGTAGATCAGGCTTTTTATTTCTGATATTGATTAAGAAGTTAATTATCCGCCATGAGGATTTTACTGATAGAGGATGACGAGCTTATTGCTGAAACTCTTGTAAAAGCCCTCACTGACCAGCACTATGTCATTGATGTTGCCACTGATGGCCAAGAGGGTAAGGAACTAGTGGAGTCATTTGGCTATGACTTGCTGTTGCTGGATGTGAAGCTACCAAAGGTCAATGGCATTAGGCTATGCCAGCAGTTGCGATCGCAAGGTAATCATATCCCAATTCTCCTGTTGACTGCCCTAGACACCAGCACGGACAAAGTGATGGGATTAGATGCGGGAGCAGATGATTATGTTGTCAAACCGTTTGATCTGCAAGAATTGCTAGCTCGTATTCGGGCTTTACTGCGCCGAGGAATTTCGACTTTGCCTCCTGTGCTTGAGTGGAGAAATCTACTCCTTGACCCTAGTACCTGTGAAGTCACCTATAAGGGGCGGCTCCTGCATTTAACCCGAAAAGAATATTCTTTATTAGAGCTTTTTCTACGCAACAGCCGCCGTGTATTTAGCCAGAGCGCGATTCTAGAACACCTTTGGTCGTTTGAGGAACTACCTGAAGAGGATACAGTCAGAGCCCATATGAAGGGTTTACGGCAGAAACTGAAGGCAGCAGGGGCTCCCGCTGATTTGATTGAGACAGTTTATGGGCTGGGTTATCGCCTCAAGCTGCCATCCAGCACAGAGACAACTGCACCTTTGGTCGGTACAGGGGAAAGCCGGGCACAGCAGCAGACCATGGCAGAAGTGCAAGGGGTTTGGGAGCGGTGCAAACAAAACTTCAGCAACCGAGTCGCAGGCCTGGAGGAGGCCACCACAGCCCTGCTCCAGGACTCTATAAGCGATGAACTGCGTCAGGCGGCGTCGCAGGAGGCCCACAAGCTAGCGGGTTCATTAGGCATGTTTGGCTTTGAAGGCTCACGGCTGGCTCGGGAAATAGAACAGATGTTTCAAGCTAAGACTCCTCTAGACCAGAACCAAGCTCTGCACCTGTCTGAACTAGTCGTTGCTCTGCGCCGGGCTCTGCAACAGACCACTAGTAGGCAAATCTTTGATTCTAGTTCAGTTGATGAGCGCAAGAAACTGCTGTTGGTCGACGAAGATGGGTCACTGGCTGCTCAGGTGGTGATGGAGGCTGATACCTTGGGGATGCGGACGCATGTTGCTACAACTCTGTCTCAGGCCAGGGATGCAATCAATGGCTTTCGCCCCGATGTCGTGCTGCTCAACCTTTGTTCGCCGGGCTCAGTTGAAGATAGCCTGAGGCTGTTAGCAGAACTGAACACCTGTACGCCCCCAGTGCCCGTCCTAGTTCTCACAGCCCAAGATCGTTTGATCAACCGGGTAAAAGTGGCTCGGCTAGGTGGACGCGGTTTTTTACACAAGTCAATGCCCCCCGCCCAGCTACTGGAAGCCGTCACCCAAGTACTACAGCAGTCTGGAACTGCTGAGGCTAAAGTGATGGCCGTGGATGACGACCCTCAGGTGCTGCTGATGCTGCGAACCTTACTTGAGCCTTGGGGGCTCAGGGTACAGACCCTCGACGATCCACGCCGGTTCTGGGACACCCTGGAAGAATCTGCACCGGATCTGCTGATTCTAGACGTGGAAATGCCTCACATGAGTGGGATTGAACTGTGCCAGGTGGTGCGCAATGACCCGCATTGGAGCAAGCTGCCAGTACTGTTTCTCTCTGCCCACACAGATGCAGATACAGTGAACCGAGTGTTTGCTGCTGGGGCTGACGATTATGTCAGCAAGCCCATTATGGCACCCGAACTCGTCACCCGCATCTTCAACCGCCTAGAGCGATCGCGACTGCTGCGAAATATGGCCGAAACTGATGCAATGACCGGAGTAGCCAACCGTCGCAAGTTAACCCAAGAGGTCAGCCGGTTCCTGCGCTTGGCCGATAATCAAAGTCAGCCCCTGTGCTTAGCCATTCTAGCTGTAAACCACTTCAAGCAGATCAACGAGCACTACGGCTATGAGGTTGCGGATCGGTTGCTGTGTCGCTTGGGGGCTCTCTTGCGGCGCTCATTCCGGAGCGAGGATGCCGTGGGCCGTTGGGGAGGTGTAGAGTTTGTGATCGGGATGTACGGTATGACTTTAAGGGAGGGGGTGGAGCGACTGGCTGAGATCCTGGAAACCCTGAGTCAGATTCCAATCCCGATCTCAATCCCTAATAGGGATTTAGACCTCCGCCCAGCAGACACTCCGCACCAATTTACGGATAGGTCTACTAACCATAAAGGAACCAAGTTTCAGGTAACTTTCAGTGCTGGTGTAGCTGAGTATCCCCAGGACGGTGCAGACCTGCAAGCGCTCTATCGAGCTGCCAAGGCCTTGCTGAACCAGGCGTCATCGGCTGGGCAGAACCGAGTGCTGCCAACAGGATAACGCTCAAGAGGCAGGAGGCTGTATGCCAGAATTGTCAATTTTAATTTCCACTTAAGTTAATAAAACCGATGACGATTTGTGAGTAGGATCCAAAGGGCAAATCTCTGGCGAGGACGATCACTTCCGGCTCTAGTTGGCGCTGGCGTCTCAACAGTCACGCTATTTTTGTCGCAGGCGCTGCTAGCCGAGCAGCAATCCCCTCTCGCTCAAGTAGTTTTGGGAGCGGGCCTCTCAGTGGCTGTGCTGCTCACATTGGTGGTTCATTTTGCTCAAACACGGCGGCGCACGCAGCAAGTTGAGGAAATTAAACAAGCTTTCATGAAAGCTCCACTGCCTGAAAATGAAGCAGCAAGGCTTGATGCCCTCCGCAAGTATGAAATTCTTGACTCTACCGCCGAAGAAGCATTTGACGATTTCACCCGTTTAGCTGCGCACATTTGTGGAACCCCGATTGCATTAGTTAGCCTAATCGATGATTCCCGCCAGTGGTTCAAGTCGAAAGTCGGATTGGATGCAACAGAAACATCACGTGATGTGGCGTTCTGCGCCCATGCGCTCCTACACCCCAACGACGTTTTAATTGTGCCGGATACGCTGATCGACCAACGGTTTGCGACCAACCCACTGGTAACTTCCGACCCCCATATCCGGTTTTATGCAGGCGCACCCCTGATTACACCTGAGAAATACGTTCTGGGAACCCTATGTGTGATTGACCTTAGACCACGGCGGCTCAGCCCAGAGCAAGTGGAGGCATTGCAGGCATTAAGTCGTCAAGTGATCACACAACTAGAGCTACGGCGTAATTTAGCGGATGCGGCACGTACCACTATTGAACTCCAACAGGCGGAACAAGAGCGCATTCAACTTCTCGCTCGAGAGCAGGCAGCACGAGAGGAGGCTGTGCGGGCTCTTGAGGCGCTGCGGCAAGCAACCGACGAGAACCTGCGGCTGGTACGTGCTGTCAATTCAGCATCAGAGGGAGTGGTGATCACCGATCCTACCCAGTTGGACAACCCCATCATCTACACGAACCCCGCTTTCTTGAGGATCACCGGGTATCAATTTGATCAAGTTGTTGGTCGCAACTGCCGTTTTCTGCAAGGTACCGATACAGATCCGCAAGCGATCGCTCAACTTCGCAGCGCGATTAGGGAACAAAAAGAGCTTAAAACCACCCTACTGAACTATCGCCAAGATGGCCAGCCGTTCTGGAACGAATTGAAAATTGCTCCGGTATTCTCAGACGAGGGTAAACTAATCTACTTCGTCGGCATTCAGACCGATATCACCGACCGCTGGACAGTAGAACAGATGAAAGATGAGTTTATCTCGGTAGTCAGTCACGAATTGCGTACACCCCTCACCTCAATTCGCGGCGCCGTGGGTCTCTTAGCTAGTGGTCTACTAACCACACGACCCGAGCAAGGTAAGCGCATGCTGGAAATCGCCATGAATAACACTGACCGTTTGGTGCGTCTGATCAACGACATTCTTGATATCGAGCGCATAGAGTCAGGTAAGGTCACCATGGCGAAACAGACCTGTGATGCAGGCAATTTAATGATTGAGGCAGCAGATTCCATCCGGGTCATTGCCGAAAAGGCAGGAGTCACTTTATCAGTTTCTCCAGTATCAGCCCTACTGTGGGTTGACCCAGACCGGATTGTCCAAACTCTGACTAACTTGCTCGACAACGCTATTAAATTTTCGACCGCAGGGTCTACGGTCTGGCTGAGTGTAGACCACCGAGGGGAGCAGATTTTGTTCCAGGTCAAGGATCAAGGGCGGGGTATCCCTGCTGATAAGCTTGAGACAATATTTGAACGCTTTGGGCAGATCGATGCCTCTGACTCACGCAAGAAAGGAGGCACTGGTCTAGGGCTAGCTATCTGCCGTAGTATTGTGCAGCAGCATGAGGGCCGCATCTGGGCTGAAAGCACCCTAAGCAATGGTAGCACCTTCTTCTTTACTTTGCCAGTGCTGCGGGAAGAAAAGCCGGTTCCGACTGCTGCTGCCAGCAGCCCATTAGTCTTGATGTGTGATGATGACCCCTCAATCCGTGCCGTGGTGCAAACCATGCTAGAACAGCAGGGCTATCGGGTGCTGACCGTGGCTTCAGGTCAGGAGGCAGTTGAGCAGGCGAAAGCGAGGCAGCCTGATGTGATTCTACTCAACTTAATGATGCCCGGCATGAACGGCTGGGAAACCATGGCCACTCTGAAGGAGCAATTGGAGACGAGACATATACCTATTGTCCTCCTCAGCGGTTTGTTGCCAGATGAGAGAGAATCTACCCAGCCAGATGTGATTGACTGGATAGTCAAGCCTCCAGATGAGATGTTACTGTTTCAGGCCATAGAACGGGCGGTGGCCCCACAGGATAAGCAAGCTAGAGTACTTATTGTGGAGGACGACCTTGATCTGGCACGAGTTCTCATTGCTATGTTCGAGCGTCATGGCATCGAGACCTTTCATGCCCGAACAGGACCCGAAGCAATCCAGCTTAGCCAACGCATCATCCCTGACCTGGTGGTACTCGACTTGGTGCTGCCGGAATGCAATGGCTGTGTCGTAGTGAATTGGCTCCGGTACCATAATCGCCTGTGCCAAGTGCCCTTGGTCATCTACACAGCGAAAGATCTGAACAACTCTGACCGAGAACGGCTGAAGCTAGGGCAGACTCTGTTCCTGACCAAGGGCCGCATTACACCGAAGGAATTCGAACAGCGAGTCATTTACTTGCTTAACCGGGTTATTCGAGGTAAGGAGGAGGATGGCAACAGTGAAAGCCTTGCGAATTCTGGTTGTTGATGATGAAGACGATATCCGGGAAGTTGCTCAGCTCTGCTTAGAGATGTTGAGGGGCTGGGAGGTTCTGACAGCTAGTTCAGGCAGTGAGGCGTTGGCCAAGGCCGAGGCTGATCAGCCGGACGCTATCCTCCTGGATGTGATGATGCCTGACATGGATGGGCTCGCAACTTTTGAAAGGCTGCAGGCCAATACCGCCACCCAGCACATCCCGGTGATTTTGCTGACGGCCAAGGTGCAGTCCGCTGACCGGCACCGATTCGCTGAGCTAGGAGTGACGGCGATGATTGCCAAACCCTTCAATCCTCTGCACCTAGCTGGTCAGGTAGCAGAGGCACTAGGGTGGAGCTGAAAAGCGGTTTTTTGTTCCGTTGCGATCTGCCGCAGGCAGATATCGCAGCTATTGCCAGATCGCGCAACGCCTACAAAGAGTGAAAATTTTTGATAAAATACCATATTTCTTCACAGGTTCTTCATTTTTTAGCTTTAACTTCAAGATATAGCCAATAAGCGCGCTCAATTTGGCTCATACCAAGTTGCAGTCATAAGTCAAAAGCGAACGAGCTAAAGCAATCTCCGAGATTCTTAGCTTCGCTCAAAATGACCATTGAAAGCAACTTAGTATGAATTTTTAAGTCTCAGTAGTATTTATCACTTCTTGGGAGTTAAGAAGTGCCAACTTTAGTCATTGTTTATAGGCTGCTTGAGAGACATACTCAAACAGCTATCCTGAGCTAGTGATTATGCACAATCTTAAAGATGCCTTCTCTGATGCGAGATAAAGGACTGACCCATGCTTAAACAAATGTGTTGGCTACCCGTTATGGAACCAAATGAAGAAAATGTCTTGCACTTACGGACTCATCCAAGCCAACCATGGAGGCCCTACACTGCTTTTCCAGAACATGCTGTACCAGACCACGACCTTCCCGAAGGTTCCAAGGGGTGGGCAACATACCAAAAATTGATGGGGTCAGGCTGGACTTTGAGCTCCAGTAGATAAGCGCAATTGTTTGAAAAAATAAACCTGAAGTGATGAATAACAAGCAACCATCAAATATTGCTGTTTTTGTAGCAAATTTTAAAACCGCTATTTGGTTCTTAGGCATCGCATCTTGGATGTTCGGAATCACCGATAGAAGTATCGCCACATTGTCTGATGGCTATTTATCTGAATTGGATCTTATCCAATTATTTACAGCTTCCTTCTTTTTTGTGAGTTGGTTATTTTTGAAGCCCGATAAAAGTTTTAACAGCGGAGGCATCAATGACTAGCAATCTTATGGCAACTCAAGATAACGCTATTAGGCAGCAAGCGCTAGTCTCCGACCGGCCTTCGGCCAGTGACACAGAAGGAGCATTGGGGCTAACGATCGCCAACATGATGATACCCAGGTTTCGCAAGAATCAGAGGGTGTGCTTTGTTGGCGGTGTAGGCACGATCCGATACTGCCGATCCGAGGTAAGTACATGGACTTATGCAGTTGAGATGGAGATGGGTCCAGAGCCGGACATGGGTAGGATAGGCAGCGAGACAACGATCCTACTCCATGAAGCAGACATTCATGAGGTGATAAAATAATGCGCACCCGTAAGCGCTCACAGATGCCTGAAGAAAAAACCAGGTATGGCAGTACAGCCCGAGTTCAAGAAGTATTAGAAATGCAGGATGCCGACGGCAACACTCCCCAAATCAATAGCTCAAATCGCGGTAGAGTTGCTATTTTTATTGATGGCTCGAACCTATTTTATGCAGCTTTGCAGTTAGGAATTGAGATTGACTACACCAAACTTCTTTGCCGTTTGACTGCTGGTTCTCGCCTGTTGCGCTCTTTTTTCTACACTGGAGTAGATCGCACAAATGAAAAGCAACAAAGTTTTCTGCTCTGGATGCGTCGGCATGGCTACCGTGTGATCACAAAAGATATAGTACAGTTTACAGACGGTTCTAAAAAAGGAAATTTGGACGTAGAAATCGCCGTAGACATGATATCTTTAGTTGGTTACTATGATACTGCCATCTTAGTAAGCGGTGATGGAGCTCTAACCTATGCAGTTGAGGCAGCTAGTTACCGGGGAGTTCGGGTCGAAGTGGTCAGTTTACGCTCTATGACTAGCGATAGCTTGATCAATGTTGCTGACCAATACATTGAGCTGGATCTGATTAAAGAAAATATCCAAAAGGCTCCCCGTGGCTATAATTATCAACCACTGTCTGAAATTGGCCTAGGAGAAAAAGAAAGCAGTTACCCGCCCAGCTAAATCCAGCGCTGTGTAGGAGGCGATGAGCACAATGAAGATTGATAAGACAACAAGCCAGCAATTGTAGGTGGCGATCACGGGCATGCCGGTGCCATTTATTGCCTTAATCACAATACACTCGTCTGCTGGTGATGGGAATCACACTCACTTCTAATCAGTTTTTTCAGTTCAGTTTACTGCCAATCTTACTTTCTAAGTATTCATTGTGGTAAGCAGGGTATTACGGCCCCACTGAGATCACTCGTCTGGCGCTCTGTAGCCAGGTTGCCCATCTTTGACTAACCCAACGGTAAAATAATTCTTTTTGCTACCTCTTACTTTCTCTGTAGGTCACAGCCTACAACAAGATGTGTTGGGTAGCAAATGGTAGATTTACGGATATTTTAATCTAGCTTTGACGACAGCCAGTATTTTATGGTATGATTATATGCTCATTTTATCTCGAAGTCGCGAGGCTGGTTACTGATAGCGCAGACTGTTAGCGATTTCAGTTAATCACGGCACTAAAGCATTCAGCATCCTCGTTTATCCTGAAGCTATACGAATGTTGGTGTTGACGCCTAAAACGATTGGAGCTCAAAAATGCAATTAGAAACAAAATTGCCCCTAGAAACTAAAATAAACTCGATTTTTCCGGCTGAAGACAACATACCAGCAGAATTTCAGCTCAATACCCCGATTCATCAAACTGAATATCTGATCAATGGCGAACTGCGCCACTGGGAGGGACCGACGCAACAAGCCTTTTCATCAATTTACGTGAAAACGGCAGATGGCTTTTCCCCCAAGCTGATTGGCAGCTTTCCCCTGTTGACAGAAAAAGAAGCCCTAGAAGCTCTGGATGCTGCCGTCGCAGCCTATGACCACGGGAGAGGACACTGGCCGACGATGTCTGTCGGTGGGAGAATTGACCACGTTCAAGACTTCGCCTATCGGATGAAGGAGAAAAGGCAGGAAGTTGTCAAGCTCTTGATGTGGGAAATTGGCAAATCTTTGGCGGATTCAGAAAAAGAATTCGACCGCACCATTGCCTATATCGAAGATACGATTGATGCCCTCAAGCACCTGGATAGAACGAATTCTCGGTTTGTGATCGAACAGGGAATTATTGGGCAAATTCGTCGCGCTCCCCTGGGAGTGACGCTCTGTTTGGGTCCGACAAATTATCCGTTGAATGAAACTTTTACCACATTGATTCCCGCCCTGATTATGGGCAATACGGTGGTTTTAAAACCACCAAGGCCAGGAGTTGTGCTGTATCGCCCACTGCTAGAAGCGTTTCGAGAAGCATTTCCTGAGGGTGTGGTAAATATGATCTATGGAAACGGGCGGGAAGTTACTCCTCCCCTGATGGCTTCTGGGAAGGTTGACGCGCTAGCATTCATTGGCTCGAGTAAGGCTGCGAGTTCACTGAAAAAGCTGCATCCGAAGCCGCATCGATTGCGGAGCATTCTGGGATTGGAGGCAAAAAATCCAGCGATTGTTCTCCCCAAGGCTGATTTGGACTTGACAATTAAAGAGTGTATCCTGGGGACGCTTTCCTACAACGGTCAGCGCTGTACAGCTTTGAAAATCTTATTTGTCCATACTCAAATTGTCGATGTCTTTCTTGAACAATTTTCCGAAGCGATCTCCAAACTGAAAATTGGTATGCCATGGGAAAAAGGCGTCATGATCACGCCGCTCCCAGAATTAGATAAGCCCAAATATTTCACCGAACTTGTTGAAGATGCTGAGCACTTTGGCGCTAAAGTTATCAATGAAGCAGGCGGCACGGTCAAAAATACGTTTTTCTATCCGGCTGTAATGTATCCTGTCAATTCGCAAATGCGGCTGTATCGAGAGGAGCAATTTGGCCCTGTAATTCCCGTGGTTCCCTTTGACGATATTGAAGTCCCAATTCGATATATTGTTGATTCCGACTACGGACAGCAGGTCAGCATCTTTGGCCGCGATCCCGATGCGATCGCCGAACTCGTTGATCCCCTGGTGAATCAGGTCTCCCGCGTTAACCTTAACAGTCAATGCCAGCGCGGTCCTGATAGTTTTCCCTTTACCGGGAGAAAAGATTCTGCGGAAGGCACACTTTCTGTTGTCGATGCCCTGCGTGCCTTTTCGATCCGCACCTTAGTGGCGGCGAAGGATACGGCGATTAATAAGGCAATGTTGACCACAATTGTCAGAGAGCATAAATCGAACTTTCTCTCGACCGATTTTATTCTTTGAAGTCTTTTGGTTACTCGTCCCAACTCCCTGAGACTATTATTCCTCTCCACTCCCGTTGGCCCCCTCGGGACTGGACTTGGAGGCGGAGTCGAATTGAGCCTATATAACATCGCTCAAGAAATGCTCCGCCGAGGTCATACCCTACAAATCGTCGCTCCCCAAGGCTCTACAGCCGACTCAATGTTGAGAATCGTGCAGATTCCTGGCGACCTTCAGATCATCGCCCAAAGCCAGGAATGCATGGCTCCAATTACAATGCCGGGGAATTCCGTGTTGGCGAATATGTGGGACTACGCCCGTCAGGTGCAAGCTGATTACGATCTGATTGTCAATTTTGCCTACGATTGGTTGCCGTTCTACCTGACGCCTTTTTTCAGCTGTCCAATTGCCCATTTTGTGAGCATGGGTTCGCTCTATCAGGCAATGGACCAGATTATTGAACAAGTGGCAGTTCGGGAGCCCGGTACGATTGGCTTCTATACTCACTCACAGGCGGCAACGTTTGCCTTTGTACGGGCGATGCATACATCGCCTGTACGTTATCTAGGTAGTGGGATCGATCTATCGCTTTATAAGTTTTGCCCCTACCCTGCCCACTGCTTAGCATGGTTGGGTCGGATTGCCCCAGAAAAAGGTTTGGAGGATGCGGTAGCAGCAAGTCAAATTGTCGGCATACCCCTGAAAATTATGGGCAAAATCCAGGATGAAAGCTACTGGCAGCAGATTTGCCAGGACTACCCGGATGCACCGGTTGAATACCTGGGGTTTTTGCCAACCGCTGAACTCCAGCAGGAACTGCGCCAGTGTCGGGCACTGCTGATGACGCCCCGCTGGGTAGAAGCGTTCGGGAATGTGGCGATTGAAGCGCTTGCTTGTGGAGTGCCGGTGATTGCCTATGCTCGCGGTGGTCCAGCTGAAATTGTTCAGGATGGCAAGACTGGATTTTTAGTGGAGCCAAATAGTGTGGCTGGGTTGGTGGATGCGATCGCACGTCTGGATCAAATCGACCGCCATACTTGCCGTCAACAAGCCGAAGCCGAATACTCTCTCAAGGCGTTGGGCGATCACTTTGAGCAGTGGTTCCAAGACCTTGTTTAATGATCGCACCCCCACCCTAAAAACGCGCTCGCTCTCAAGATTTGCTGCGGTTAGTGCTACGAGCTTCAAACTGGACAGCTGCCTTAATCGAGTTCACGTCGATATCAAACTTCGTTGCGATCGCTTCTATCACCCGCACCTCAGCTGGTTTCATCACACCGTCTAGCTGAGCAATTCTGTAACACTGAGCCAACAGCGGAAACGCAAAGTCGCGATTGAGTTGATTGAGCAACGGCTCTATTGGTTGAGGCGATTTGATATTAGTGGCGATGACTTCCAAGGATTCGGGGCTGAGGTTGAGCGCGAAGTCTGATCGGAGGTTTCCTCCCGGAGGAACTTCGTCGGAGAGCGCTTGTAAAGAAGGCAAAATTTCTGACCAAGACTTTTCTGGATGACTCGCCAGAATCATGTGAACCAAAATTTGATCCATCACCGCTTGTTGTGCGATCGCAACAGAAAGATAATTCTCGCTGGCTTCCTTAACTTCTGCCATTTTCGCCGTTTCCGTTGTTGAGGCATTCAGCTTGGCTTCATAGAAGCGGCAAGCCGCATATCCCAGTGAGTAGAGCATCGTTGCATTTGCACTCGCACCGATGACGGCACCTGCAACCGGCACATTTCGCAACAAACCTAAGCCCGCCTTAATCGCACGACTACCACCGAACGTCAAACCAAAAATCGCCAGTACTTCCCCCTTGCGAGCTGGATCTTTCAAGTCCAGCCCATAGGCAGCGGCAATCTGGTAAACCATCTCCGTTTGTATGCGCGTGGTGGTTGCCAAATCAACAGCTAGTAGAGCCAACGCTTCTCCAGGCACCAGGCTAGTCACAAACCCCACCCCACCGGCATAAATCGATTGTTCAACCATAATGCGGTGAGCAATCTGGATCGGTGATTCAAATGGATGCTCTTGCTGCAGCTTTCTTACCGCCTTAGTTGCTTTCTCCAGGTCAACGTTGTCAGCGGCACCAACGAGCCAACCGAGATTTAAGAAGCCGCTTACTTTTCTTAACAGCCAATTATCGCTAACCCGAGTGACTGCCTGCCCTGCTCCAACAGTAGCTTGCTCAATCAGGTGGTGTGTTTGTTTCGTAGCTGTCTCGACTGCCGCTTTGCCAGTTTGGGCGGCATTATTTATCGCTTCTGTAACCTCGCCTACAGTTTTAGCAAAGGTTTCCAAAGCTGAGTGTTGAACTCTAACCTCTACTTCCGACGCCGACGCAGGTGAATTCACTGTTTTTTTTGGCTCTATCTGTTGTTGGGGTTTGTCGTCCATCAATCAGCACGCCTTTGGAAAATTTTCCTAGCACAATACCACTGTTCTAGCGAATGCGTGAGCGCTAATACATCCCTCTAAAAGCGCAATTCCACCAGTCGATTGGGAATAAATTTCCGTTTCTGACGGGTGCTCGCTCTAAGAGGGTTTATCACCTGCTACCACTTTCGGCATAAAATTCTTAAAATATCTTGAACTTTTCCCCAGCCCTCGTCCGTTATCCCTTCACCCACAATCTTTAAATTATTATGGCTATCGGCTACGTCGCCCTTGTCCTCCACGCCCACCTACCCTTCGTTCGTCACCCCGAAAGTGAGTATGTGCTGGAAGAAGAGTGGCTTTATGAAGCTATCACTGAAACCTACATTCCCTTGCTGCGAGTATTTGAAGGATTAAAGCAGGACGGCATTGACTTCAAAATCACCATGAGCATGACACCGCCCCTGGTGTCTATGCTACGCGACCCCCTGCTGCAAGAGCGCTACGACGACCACTTAGCCAAGTTGGAAGAACTGGTCAAAATGGAAGTCGAGCATAACGTCAACAACGGTCATATTCGCTATCTAGCTGAGCATTACGCCACCGAATTCAAGCAAGGGCGCGAACTTTGGCAACGCTATGACGGCGACCTAGTAACAGCATTCAAGCAATTTGCCGACAGTAACAACCTGGAAATCATCACCTGCGGCGCAACTCACGGCTACCTGCCGCTGATGAAGATGTATCCCCAAGCAGTCTGGGCACAAATCCAGGTTGCCTGTGAACACTACGAGCAAACCTTTGGTCGCCCACCCAAAGGCATCTGGTTGCCGGAATGTGCCTATTATGAAGGGCTAGAGCGGATGCTGGCTGATGCTGGGCTGCGCTATTTCCTCACTGATGGGCATGGGATTCTCTACGCCCGTCCGCGTCCCCGCTTTGGCAGCTATGCCCCCATTTTTACTGAAACCGGTGTCGCTGCCTTTGGTCGAGACCATGAATCTTCCCAACAGGTGTGGTCTTCTGAAGTGGGCTATCCTGGTTCAGCGGAATACCGGGAGTTTTATAAAGACCTGGGCTGGGAAGCGGAATACGATTACATCAAGCCCTACATCATGCCCAATGGTCAGCGGAAAAACACGGGCATTAAATATCACAAAATCACCGGGCGCGGCTTGGGGCTAGGGGATAAGGCACTCTACGACCCCTACTGGGCTAGGGAAAAGGCAGCTGAAAACGCCGCTAACTTTATGTATAACCGGGAGCGGCAAGTTGAGCATTTATATGGTATGATGCAGCGTCAGCCGATTATCGTTTCACCCTACGACGCGGAGCTATTTGGTCACTGGTGGTACGAAGGCCCCTGGTTCATAGATTACTTGTTCCGCAAGTCATGGTACGACCAAGGCAGTTACCAGATGACGCACTTAGCAGACTATTTACGGGCAAACCCCACCCAGCAAGTCTGCCGCCCCTCCCAGTCTAGCTGGGGTTTCAAGGGTTTCCACGAGTATTGGTTGAATGATACAAATGCCTGGATTTATCCTCACCTGCACAAAGCCTCAGAGCGGATGATTGAGCTAGGGCGGCGGGAGCCAGCTGATGAGTTGGAGTGGAAAGCACTTAACCAGGCGGCGCGGGAACTGCTGCTGGCGCAGTCTTCTGACTGGGCGTTTATTATGCGGACTGGGACGATGGTGCCTTATGCAGTCAGACGGACGCGATCGCACCTCATGCGCTTTAACAAGCTCTACGAAGAAATTAACCTGGGCAAAATCGACAGCGGTTGGCTGGAAAAAGTTGAGACCATGGACAACATTTTCCCCGAGATCAACTATCGGGTGTATCGTCCTCTATAGGAGGGGGACAGGGGGACAGGGGGACAAGGGGACAAGGGGACAAGGGGACAAGGGGACAGGGGGACAGGGGGACAAGGGGACAAGGGGACAAGGGGACAGGGGACAACTCTTTTTTCTTACCCAAGAGTCTTCCCCTCCCCAAGTCCTCTTCTCCTCTTCTTTCCCCAAGTCCTCCCCTCCCCTTGTCCCCCCATCCTCTTCTTTCCCCTCTGCGATCATGTCCCAGCATGTAATTTCCGATACAGTAGGAACCTTCCTGGCTTTGTTCCCCATTGCCAATCCCATCGGTGCAGTGCCGATTTTTTACAGTTTGACATCGGCGGACACTCCGGCAAGCCGTCGTCGTCAGGCGCGACAGACTGTTATCAACGTCATCTGTGTGCTAGCGGTTTTTCTGGTGGCAGGCAGATTGATCCTACAATTTTTCGGGATCTCGCTCGGAGTGCTGCGGATTGCTGGTGGTTTACTCGTTGCTCACACGGCTTGGGAAATGGTCACACCCCACCAGCGACTGACAAGAAGGGAGAATGACGAGGCGGTGGATAAAGAGGATATTTCCTTCACACCTATGGCGGTGCCTCTGGTTAGTGGACCCGGAGCCATGGGGGTAGTGATTGGTTTAATAGATAAAACGAGTCAATGGCAGGACTATTTGGCAGACTTTGTCGGCATCGCTCTATTAGGATTTGTTCTCTACTTATGTCTCGTCTTGGGAGAGCCATTGATTAAGGCTCTGGGTCATAATGGGATGGGAGCGCTGAACCGGGTGCTGGGGTTGTTCATATTGGCGATCGCCGTGCAGCTAATTGCGAAAGGGGTATTCGCTCTGTTGCAGGAATCAGCTCCTGGACTGCTGCACTCTTAGAGCTTAACAAGAAAGGGATAGGTTTGAATGCCTATCCCACAGGTAATAAATTTTGCTTTGGTTGTGCCAAGCTAAACTTAGAAATTCATCTCAGCTGCTTGGACTTTTTCAACCTGCTTCTTCTTCAACACCAGAAAGACTTGAGACAACATGATACCGGCAAGGAAAGCCATCAACCATTTAATCCGTGTCGAGCTTTGTAGAACGATTTCACCATCATCCTGACCAAATCCACCGACATTTGGGTTATTCGTTAACGCATCACCAGCCTTGACTGCTTGCCCTTCAGATACAATCAGTTCCGGCCCTAGCCCAATCGGATCAACCACTGTTTCACCAGTGTCTGTCTTGATTGTCACTTCGTATTTGGAGTTACCTTCTTCATCTTCTGTTTTGGCAATCTTAGTAATGGTGCCGGATGCAGAAGCGCTATAGACGGAGTTGTTGCTTTTTTCACCAGTAGGGTAAACCTGACCGCGTCCCCGGTTGCCACCCACATGAACGGCATATTTGCCAAAGTGGATGTTTTTATCCGTTGCTGGATTGGGCGAAAGAACTGGGAAGACAATTTCCTGATACTGTTCACCCGGTAGCGGACCGACTATAACAACGTTTTCTTGGTCTTCGCGGTAGGGTTGGAAATAGAGATCTCCAACTTTTTCTTTCATCTCTGCGGGAATTCGATCCTCAGGAGCAATTTTGAAGCCTTCCGGCAACATTAGTACAGCACCCACGTTCAGTCCGCCTTTTGAACCATCGCTGAGCACCTGCTGCGCGTTAGTGTCGTAAGGAATTTTCACCACTGCCTCAAACACGGTGTCGGGCAGAACCGATTGGGGTATTTCTACTTCTGTGCGTTTTGCGGCTAGGTGACAGTTGGCGCAAACAATCAGCCCAGTCGCTTGGCGGGGCGTTTCCGGAGCGGTTTGCTGTGCCCAAAACGGATAGGCAGCAGCGGCTTGAGGAAGCGCCAGATCGCTAATAAGGAAGAATGCCACAGTGGCGATCGCTAAGATTGCCGTATTGACAATCGCTTTCGCACTGCGATGCCATTTCGCTGATAAAAAAGCTGTTTTCATCTGTAAGCAAAGATTCAGTCAGATAGTCGGTTAAAAAATAGCTCCGGTTTCTGGTCTCCGGTTTCTTAAGTCCACCAAGGTGCTTCACCCGTGCGGAAGTCAGTCTCAGTCCAGGGCGTAAAGTTAATTTTGTCGTCCGCGATCGCTGTATGAACCAGCGCCAGGGACAGGGGAGCAGGGCCATGCACGACCTTGCCGGTGTTATCGTACTGGGAGCCATGACAAGGACACTTAAACTTGTTCTCCGCCACATTCCAGGGAACGACACAGCCCAAGTGGGTGCAGACGGCGTTGATGCCGTAATCCCCGATCGCCTCTTTGTTCTCCACCACAATATAGGTGGGGTCGCCCTTAAATCCCTGAGCCAAGACGCGATCGCCTGGATTATGGCTTGACAAAAACTTACTTTCGCTGATATCATTTCCCAGCTCGTCTTTTGCCGTCACTCCGCCGCCGACTCCACCACTGCTTGGCGGAATAAAGTACTTGACAACCGGATACAATGCCCCTAGAGCTGTTCCCGTTATAGTCCCAAAAGTGAGAAAGTTCATAAATTGACGACGCCCCATATCGGGTACGTCAGCAGATCCAGAAATTTGAGCCATAGTTTACGCTCTTTGTGTGTAGCAATGTTTAACTCTTCTGAGCTAAGTCCCAGAACCTTACAAATCCTTGCCTGAGTCGAGCTGCCAGAAACCGCAATCATGCCAGAATTCCTTTCTCAAGGATGTTTCCAGCCTTTCTAAGGGAAGGATTACATTTCTTTATAGTCGTATCATACCTGAGTTACAGAGCGTCACATTATAACGAAATGTAAAATATAACCGGCACAAGGCCATGACAGGACAAGACTTACGCCAGCTGTTGCTTAATAAGTGGGGACGCTCCTACGATGTGCAGCTGCGGCGAACCCAAGGCAAAGTTTTTGTTCAGGTGATGTGGAAATACCTGGAGCAAGCCTCTTTTCCCCTCAGCGAGGCGGAGTACCAAGCGCATCTGGATACTGTTGCCAGTTATCTCCATGCCTTGGGTGGGACGGCACAGGTGCAAAAATTCATTGAACAAACACGCGATCGCCCTCGACTGGGCAAAGCCGTCAGTATTCCCTTGGATTTGGGTGAGCGGGCTTCGGAATGGCTGCTATGAAGAGGATCTCGAGGAGCCCCTCTGTTCATCGCCCTAAAAGCCTAACGAATCCAACACCACCAAAGTAAAGCCCCAGCACCGCACCGGCGAGGAGGCTCTGAGTCAGGGGGTCTGTGGAGGGTGTCAGAACCGCTCCCAAAACAACTGCCGCCAGGATCACGTAACGCCAACCAGAAAGCATTTGCGCTGAAGATACAATTCCCAACAAGCTAAGTAGAACCTGGATGATGGGAATTTGAAATGCTAACCCAGTGCTGAACAAAAGCAGCAGGACAAATTCAAAATAGCGGTCAATTGACCACAACTGCTCCACCACATCTGCCCCATAGTTGATGAAGAAATTGAGGGCAGCTGGGATGAGTTGCCAGTAAGCAAATACCAAACCTGCCACAAACAGAAAACTAGACCCCAAAACCACTGGTCCTATCAATCGGCGTTCGCGGCGAGTCAGTCCTGGTAAAACAAATAAAATAATTTGGTAAAGCACAAAGGGACTGGCAACCACCAAGCCGCTGTAGCCTGCCACCTTGATGGAGACAAAAAAGTATTCTCCTGGAGCTAGCTGCAGGAACTTGACGCCCTGCGCCGGGACTTCCAACAGCTGGACAATTGGCTTGATGGCAACGAAGCAGCCGATGATGCCCAGCACTACCGCAATCAGCGAATAGAAAATCCGCTGCCGCAACTCCTCTAGGTGCTCGAACAGGGACATCTCGACCTCCGAGGGCAACTCGTCAAGATGTTCGTCTTCTAGTTTGCGTTTCCCTGCTTTAGTTTCCAGTTCCAAGTCGGTGGTTGAATTGGGTGTGTTCATGTGACGCGGTCTAGATCACCCTAGATTTTTTTGAGTGGTGGTTGAGAAGTCTTGGCAGCCCAATAGCTTGCCATCCGCTGGGAAGTTTCAGGATTGTAAAGCCTGAGGTAATTCCAGTAGTTGGCAAACACCTGCCTGACGTAATTTTTAGTTTCATCAAACGGAATCGCTTCGACAAATTCATCTGGATCGCTTTTACCCAGCTGACTAAGCCATTTCGCCACGTTCCCAGTGCCAGCATTGTAACTGGCAACAGCCAACATGGCGTTATTGTTATTTTTCTGGTGGGTGTAATCAAGGAACCAGGTACCAAGCTGGATGTTATCTTTGGGATTTTCCAGTTTATACTGCTTCAAATTGATTTTTGCTGCCACCCATTTAGCTGTTGGGGGTATTAGCTGCATTAAGCCAAGGGCACCAGCGGCGGAACGAATGTCTGGATCAAACCCAGACTCCTGACGGATGAGCGCTGTCACGAGCAGAGGATTAAGCTGGCGCTGTTGCGACCAGGTTTCAATTTCCTTGAAAAAGGGCAATGGATAAAGGGCTTGCCAGTAGGCAGTTTGTTGCCTCAGAGCCCGGTATTGGGCTTGCGCTTCTGGTGTCTTTCGATCCTCCAAGGTAGAAATTTGGGAAATTCCCATCAGGTTTTCTCCTACCATCAGCCGCATCAATCCATCGGTGAACTGTTGGGCTACCGTTGGTTGCATCCTGTTTTGAAATTCCACTTGCCAGAGGTTCCAGGCATCGCGGTCTTGACCCAATTGGTATAATTCTTTTAAGGTGGCAGATCCAGCAGGTAGCACCGGGCGCTCAAGTGGCACTACCACTTGAGGAGTTAGTTGCCCCACAGTGGTAAAATTGCCAACATCTAAACCTAAGATTGTCGCTGAGCGCCAAGCGTAATAAGACTGGGGAAACTTGGTCAGGACATACTCAAAGGCTGCTCTAGCATCCCGTTGATGCCCCAGTCTGTTTTCCCATTTGCCCAGCCAAAAGCCTGATCTGGAAGCAATAATACTACTAGGGTTGCGTTTGGGAATCGGCTGCGCCCAAATACACGCTCCTTGATAATCCCCAACTGCTGCTCTAGCTAGTGCCACCTTCCAGCGGTATTCCGCTGCTTGATCGGAATCGCCGTAATGGGTTAGCAGGAATTGAAGAGTCTGGGAAGCTGACTTGTTACTCTTGAGAAGTTCAAAAATTTGTGCTTTTTTTACCAGCGCCTCACCCGCGTGCTCTGGAAACCGACCGATTACCTGCTCAAGATCGCTCAGTGCGTCTTTTGTCTGTACTATCTTTGCCAACTGTAGTAGAGCAGCGCCGGTTTCTTTGGCATTGGGGAAGTCACGCACCAGCTGTTGATAGGTGGCGATCGCTTCCGACCGTTTCTTGCCCAACTGGAAGCCCCGAGCAGTGCGGTAGACGCTAAGGGATGTCCTAGGCGCTTTGGCATAAGCATTTCCAGCTTTAGCATACACCTGGTTTTCCCAGTAGGCATCGCCAATCGCTTCCCAGTCTTCCGGTTTGAGCTGTGTCGCCGAGCTCACAAGCTGGTCTAGAACTGAGATAATTCCTGGTTGGTCATAGGCATATTTTGCCAACAGCAACATCAATTTCGGCTGGTTGGGATTCTGCTTCAACTCGGAGCGAATGATTTCCAGAGTACTGGGATAGGAGGGGAATTGCGCGATCGCTTGCTCCCAATACTTCGGCTTGGTACCACCCAAGACAAACAGCGCTTGGGCTGCCACTGGCTGCTGAGGATAGCGTTTTAGCAACTCTTGCCAAGCTGATAAGGCTTTGGCTTTGTCGCCACTGACGTAGTAGGCTTGCGCCCGTTCAAGCACAACGTAGGGTGCCAAAACCGGATAGTCCTGCTCTAAGCCTTGCAAAGCGCTGAGTGCCTTTTCTCCTTGCTTTTGTTCAATCAGGTCACTTGCCAACAGATAACGGGCGCGGTTGTGTTCCAGAGCCGCTTCCTGAGCGCGGTTTTGGGACTGGGGCAACTGGGCGATCGCTTGCAGTTGCACCTTTCGCTGTGCTGGGGACAGTGACACCAGTGAGAAAACGGCAGAATAGGGTTTTTGCGCGCCCAGTTGTAACTGACTCCAGCTTGTAAATTGCGCCAGCCAGTTGCCAGACTTCGTTGCTAACACAGTTGCCCCAATCAACAGGACACATAACCCCGCGCCAACAGCCAGATTAACCCGGTTTTTCCCTTGCTTCAGCATTGATGTTCGCTGAAAAGTTCAGATGGAATTTCCTGAAACTCTAGCATTATTGGCGGTTATTCACAGAAGTCAGTCTCAAAGCAATAAGCTAGGGCAAAAATCGATCCAAAGCAGCCTTTAACTCTTCAATCTCAACTTCAATGTTGCCCTCTTTGGCAGCTCTGGCAATACACTCGGTTAAATGTTCATCCAAAATCATCCGCGCGACGCGATCCAGCGCGCCTCGAACTGCCGCAATCTGCACTAGGACATCAGGACAGGGGCGAGAGTCTTGTACCATTGTCTTGATGCCCCGGATGTGTCCCTCCATTCGAGACAGTCGATTCACAATTCGCCGCAGGGATTCTTCGCTGTGGACGTGAGCATGAGCCGACTGTCCATTCCCATCGGTATGAACGCTGTAGCTATGGTCTGGATCGTGAGTGTGGGAAAGCCCCTCTTGGCTAGAAATGAGCGATGGGTCTTCTGCTAATCCGTTTGAGCCATTCATGCGTGATCACGATCTTGCCGGTAACTAAGATCCTAGCTTAGGACGGTGAACTAGCTGGAGCGAAAAGACAGACAAAAAGTGATCACGACTTAAACCTGAGCCAATTTCAGATAATAGCTGTAGAGAGACTTGTCACGACTTGCCAGACAGTTGCAGACTTTCTCTAAAAATCCAGGCTGAGCGAATGTTAATCTTATGAGCTTGTCAAAACTTTCCTCGTCTATACGCCACATCAGTACCCATGTGTTGGCGATAGTTTTAGGAGTCGTTCTCACGGTTACCACCCTGGGGGTCTCACCCTCGCAGGCTGATCCAGCGCCAATTCGGTCGAGTATACCGCCTTCTAGCGTTGCCCTTAAGGTTCCAGATGCTTCTATTGGCAGTAAGAGCTTTGTCACAGCGGCAGTGAATCGGGTGGGGACAGCTGTTGTGCGAATTGATACTGAGCGCACCCTCAGCCGTCGCCTCCCCGATCCATCAATGTTTGAAGACCCCTTCTTCAGGCACTTTTTTGGCGACAATTTCTCACAGCAGATGCCCTCGGAGCGTTTGCGTGGTCTAGGCTCAGGCGTGATCATTGACGCCAGTGGGGAGATTCTGACCAATGCCCATGTGGTCAACCAAGCTGATAAGGTGACTGTTACCTTAAAGGATGGACGCACGTTTGAAGGCAAGGTACAAGGTGCGGATGAGGTGACAGATTTGGCGGTGGTCAAGATTAATGCCAGTGGCAACAGTTTGCCAGTGGCTCCTTTAGGAGACTCTAGCGCCGTGCAGGTGGGAGACTGGGCGATCGCAGTTGGTAACCCCTTAGGACTAGATAACACCGTCACCCTAGGTATTGTCAGCACCCTCAAACGCACCAGCGCCGATATCGGCATTCCTAACAAGCGGGTTGATTTCATTCAAACCGATGCAGCGATCAACCCTGGTAATTCCGGTGGTCCCCTCTTGAACGATCGCGGTGAAGTCATTGGCATCAACACTGCCATTCGTGCAGACGCGATGGGAATCGGCTTTGCCATCCCGATCGACAAAGCCAAAGCGATCAAAGACCAGCTGATGCGTGGCGAAAAAGTTTCCCATCCATATATAGGAGTTCAAACGGCCACCTTGACACCCGAGCTGGCAAAGCAAAACAACACTGACCCCAATTCTCCCTTACAGATCCCGGAAATTAACGGTGTACTGGTGGTGAGAGTGTTACCCAACACACCAGCTGCTGCTGCTGGCTTACGTCGGGGGGATGTACTTGTCCAAATCGACGAGCAACCGATCACCACTGCTCAGCAGTTGCAGAGCCTTGTTGACGGTAGTCCCTTGGGTCAGGTACTACAGGTGAAAGTGCAGCGGGGTAACCAAACCCAGCAACTGGCAGTGCGGACAGCAGAGCTGGAAAACGCTTCCTAAGAATACGAGGGGAGAATGTACATCCGTCTGAGGGTAGCTTTCTCCCCCTCTTTTTCGCTATTCTTCTTCGTCTTCCTCGTAATCGTCTTCTTCTTCCTCCTCCTCCTCGTCTTCTTCGACTTCATCATCAATCAATTCGTCATGCTCTTCATTAACGAAGGAGCTGCGCTCAAAGCTGAAATTTGGTTCTCCCAGACCTCCGTCGAGATTGTAAGCACGGGCTGTTCGGTCATCCAGTACCACATCTAGCGGGTCATCCCCTTCCTCAAATAGACTGCCCGACTCTAGGGATAAATCCTCATTCGTAACACTTGCTTCCTCGAAAGCATTGAAACCAGTACCAGCCGGAATCAATCGCCCAATAATCACGTTCTCCTTGAGACCCCGCAACCAGTCCGATTTGCCCTCGATCGCAGCCTCGGTCAGCACCCGCGTTGTTTCTTGGAACGATGCCGCAGAAATAAAGCTATCCGTGTTCAGCGATGCCTTGGTTATCCCCAATAACACCGGCGTATATTCCGCCCTGGCACCCCCTGTGATGCTCATCGCTTCATTCACCTGCTCAACCTGCCGCAACTCCACCAACTCCCCAGGCAGCATCGTCGTGTCGCCGCCATCATCTATCCGCACCTTAGAAGTCATCTGCCGCACAATCACCTCAATGTGCTTATCGGCAATGTCAATCCCCTGCGATTGATACACTAGCTGCACTTCATTCACCAAAAACGTCTGCACCCGCTGCAAAGCTTCCAAGGCACTTGCATACGTTCCAGCATCCGCATTCAGATTGAAGAAAATATCCAAAATTTCGTGCGGATTAGATGGGCCATCGGTCAGCGGCATTCCCGCCTCCACAGTGGCATCATCCGACACCACAACGTTCACGCTACTACCAGTGATCGGGTACTCCGTGACTGTGCCAGAATCCTCAATCACCCTAATCTCAACTGTTTCATCCTCCAACCTACCCACCTGGGCAATTCCAGGCCGCCGCGCCAAAATGCAAGCTTCTTTAGGCTTACGCGCTTCCAAGAGTTCCTCAATTCTGGGCAACCCCTGAATAATATCCCCAGTTTTAGCCCGCTCAAACACCAATAGCACCAAATTGTCGCCCCGCTGCACCAAGCCTCCATCATCTACCTGCAACACCGCTCCGGGGCTGACACGGTAAGGACGGGCAATTCGCAGAGTCATTTCCCAAGTAGGGGAGTGGGGAGTGGGGAGTGGAGATTGGGAAGTAGCAGATAGAGCTTCTTCCCTATTGCTGACTCCCGACTCCTTATTCACTTGTTTGATTTGCAGCACTTGACCAGATTCTTCTGTGAAGACACCAGGGGCAATTTCGGTGCCAGCTACTAGCAAGGTGCCCACCTTGACGCGGGGCTTCTCCGACGCGCGTAGGGCGACGCGATCGCTCTCTCGCAAGACTAAAATGCGCCGAATCGCTTCTGCTCCTTCTCGGACACCACGTACTTCCCCAGCATCTTTACACTGGATTTCAGTCCGAGCCACTACAGCTTGCGGAGCAATCACTTCCCCATCTTCCACCAGCAACCGAGTTTGAGTGCTGCCTTGGGTGGCATCTGCCGCAATGTCGCGGCGAATCACGAGCGATTCCAAAATCACCAGCTGCAATCGCTGAATCTCTGGGTCCACCGCATCCGACACCAGCTCAATATCGGCTACCATTGGCACCCCTGCGTATTCGGCTGCGTGCATCTGCTCAATTTCCAGCACCAGCTGGGTTCGCAGCAGTTCCACCCCTTCTACCGATTTCACCCGCTCGGAATCTTTATAAGGCAGTCGCTGCACTGCCCGTAGTTCGATCGAGCGACCCGATTGATTAATCGAGCTCGTACTCGGCACTGGTGGTTGATCCGGGACTGGGTATTCCGTCACTGGCCTAACCAACAGCGCTGGACCTTCGGGCGATTCCACGTACTCGATATAGCGCAGAGCATCAAGCGTGTGTCCCGGCATGATCGAATCACCCGGCTGCCCAAACGTGCCATCTCGTCCCATCACTGCCTCTGGGTCATCCACCATCAGCAGTTCACCGGGCTTAATTACCAGCTCTCGCAGAATGTCGTTTTTCTGCGTCGCTTCCACCACCCCACTGTTCTGGCAGAAAATATCCTTCACCACTTCGGTGCCAGCTTCTACATATTGACCATCTTCAACCATCAACAGCGAGATATCTTTATTCACCTCGTGGGTTTCTTCGGGAATCCATAACAACGTTCCCCCCTGCACCACTTCATAGCCCTGTTTCGCTTTGCCCTTCTTCGCCACTTCCACTCCGGCATATTTAATCAAGCCGCCAGTGGTAGTGCGATATTGCTCATCAATTAACTCCGCCACCACTTGATTGTTTAGCACCTTGGTTCCTGGGGTGGCTAAGAGCAAAAACACCTGGTTGTTGCTAGTTTCAATTAAGTAGTGGTCGCGGCCTTGGGTATTTTCTGCTCGCACAGTGGCAGTGTCTAAAACTACACTGGCGGTGATAATTTCAATTTCCCGTTCCCGTCGGCCTCCAGATGAAAAAGGCAAGCGCACCACACCCCCATGCAGGGTAGTTAGCTTCGTCTCTGCCAACACACTACCAGAGTGTACTTTGTCGCCATTTACCACGGACGGTTCTGCGCCGGGGGGTAGGTTATAAACTTCCCCAGATAAAATCCAAATTAAGCCGCCCCGCGCTGCCGTAGTGGTGGTGTTGCCTTGGCGGTCGGTTTTTTCTTCCGGCACCACGTCGGCAAATTTCACTTCTCCTGCCAAATCTGAAGCGACGTCTTTGGTTGCTTTTTCGGTATGAGCCCTGTTCGTCCGACTGCCAATCGCCACTTCTGCCAACAGTTGTGCGGTCTTGACGGCCTGATTATCTACAATGTATAAGGTCGAACCTTGAGTAACCGGAATCTTGATCGATTCCGCTCCCCCACTTTGCTCCAGTATCAGTTCTCCGTTCGCTTCTACCAATAGGGCATCTTCCCCATGGCGGGTTCTAAACGCCCTAGTGCGTAATGTGCGCGGAATTCTTACTGTTCCATCCTGCTCCGCCCGCACTTGCCGAGCGACTTCCCCAGTAAACACGCCCCCGGTGTGGAAAGTCCGCATCGTCAGCTGGGTTCCAGGTTCCCCAATGCTTTGGGCGGCAATAATCCCAACGGCTTCGCCCAAATCAACCTTTTTAGCATGAGCCAGACTCCAACCGTAGCAGTGCTGGCACACGGAACGGGCCGCTTCACAAGTGAGGGGCGATCGCACTATCACTTTTTCTACGCCTGCTTTTTCTACCGCTCGGGCGGTATCATCGTCAATCGCCTGATTCTTTGGTACCAGGACTTGTCCTGTAGATGGGTGAATCACATCAACTGCTGCCACCCGACCCAACAATCGGGAGCTCAGGGGAATCATGACGCGCTCACCGTCTTTCATAGCTCGCACCGGGATCGCCCGCGTGGTGCCGCAGTCGATTTCCCGAATAATTACATCCTGCGACACATCCACCAGGCGGCGGGTGAGATAGCCGGAATCTGCCGTTCTCAAGGCTGTATCCACCAGCCCTTTTCTGGCTCCGTAGGACGAAATAATATACTCCGTTACGGTCAGTCCTTCCCGGAAGTTGGTTTTAATTGGCAGGTCAATAATCTCTCCTTGGGGATCTGCCATTAGTCCCCGCATCCCTACCAGCTGGCGCACTTGGGAGATATTGCCCCTAGCTCCAGAAAAGGCCATCATGTAAACCGAGTTAAGCGGGTTAGTGGCCTTAAAATGATTTACCACTTCATCTTTGAGCGCTTCACTGGTACTATTCCAGGTATCGATTACCTTTTGGAACCGCTCCACTTCGGTAATTTCGCCTTTGGTGTAGCGATCTTCTGTGGCGCGAATTTCCGCTTCGGCAGCTTCTAGAAGCGAGCGTTTGCTGGGGGGCACCATCAAGTCATCCACACTGATAGACACCCCAGCTTTAGTGGCGTAGCGAAATCCTAGGTCTTTGAGTCGATCAGCGATCACGGCTGTCCGGGCAGTGCCGAAATTGGTGAAAGCCCAAGAGATCAACTTTTTCAATTGACCCTTGTCCACTACACGATTACGAAAAATCATTGACTTTTGATCTGGCATTTTTTCCGATTCCTTTTCTTATAGGGGATCAATATGTTATTGCAACGCCTCCTGAATGGTGGTATTGTATATAACACGACCCGGTGTCGTCCGAATATACTGAGAAAGCAAATTCCCTTGAGCGTCCTCTCTCACTCGCCGGAATTTGTACATTAACGTCCGTGTACCGTCGTTGTTGTTTTCCACCTGCAATGGCTCCGGATCAGGTTCCTCCGTCTCCATTACGCCGTCAAACCTTACATATATATAGGAGTGTAAATCGACCTGCTGCTGCTCGTAGGCCATAATCACGTCATTCAGGGAAGCATAGTACCGACCCGCTCCCTTCTGTGCATTCGGATTCTCCGCTGTCAGGTAATACGCCCCCAACACCATATCCTGACTAGGAGTAACAATTGGCCGACCCGTTGCTGGTGACAGGATATTGTTCGACGCCAGCATCAACAACCTTGCCTCTGCTTGGCTCTCTAAAGACAGGGGCACATGCACTGCCATCTGGTCACCATCGAAATCGGCGTTAAATGCTGGACACACCAAAGGATGCAGTTGGATGGCGCGACCTTCCACCAAAATCGGTTCAAAGGCTTGAATTCCTAATCGGTGTAGGGTTGGAGCGCGATTTAGCAGAACTGGATGGCCTTCAATTACTTCTTCTAGGACATCCCAGACGCTGCTGTCGCCGCGCTGAATCAGCTTTTTGGCAGCTTTGATGTTATTAACTAAACCCCCACGAATCAGGCGATGGATCACAAAGGGTTGGAACAGCTCAATCGCCATTTCTCGTGGCAAGCCGCACTGGTGGATCTTTAACTTCGGTCCCACCACAATCACCGAGCGCCCAGAGTAATCCACTCGTTTCCCCAGGAGGTTCTGGCGGAAGCGGCCTTGCTTACCCTCAATGATGTCAGACAGAGATTTTAGCGGTCGATTGTTTGCTCCCACAACGGTTCGACCCCGGCGACCGTTGTCAATTAGAGCATCCACGGCTTCTTGGAGCATTCGCTTTTCGTTGCGAACGATAATTTCTGGAGCCAGAATCTCTTGCAGCCTTGCCAGACGGTTATTGCGGTTAATCACCCGTCTGTAGAGGTCGTTCAGATCCGAAGTGGCAAAACGGCCTCCATCCAGCTGAACCATCGGTCGTAAATCCGGTGGGATGACTGGAATCACCGTCATCACCATCCACTCTGGGAGGGAACCAGTGGCAATGAAGTTATCAATCACCCGCAGCCGCTTGATCAGCTTAGCGCGCTTTTGGCCTTTGGCTGCGGCAATTTCTTCTCGAAGTGTTTCTGCTTCCGTTTCTAGCTTAATGTCAGCAAGTAGACGTAAGAGGGCTTCGGCTCCAATCCCAACTTCAACCCCATTCAGCTGGGAATCTTCGCTATAAAGCTGGTCTTCAATTTCCAGCCACTGGTCTTCACTCAGCAGCTGTTTATAGCTAAGGGTGTCTGCATTCCCAGGAGAGAGAACAACATAGGCATTAAAGTAAACAATTTGCTCTACATCCCGCAAAGGCATATCCAGCAAAATCGCGATGTAGCTAGGTATACCTTTGAGATACCAGACATGAGCCACCGGTGCAGCAAGTCTAATGTACCCCATCCGATGCCGCCGCACCCGCGACTCAGTCACCTCAACCCCACACCGCTCGCACACTATTCCTCTATGCCGTACTCTTTTATATTTGCCGCAGTGACATTCCCAATCTTTTGCCGGGCCAAAGATGCGTTCGCAAAATAGCCCGTCCATCTCTGGTTTTAAGGTGCGGTAATTAATAGTTTCCGGCTTTGTAACTTCACCTACTACTTGACCATTGGGTAAAGTTCTTTCTCCCCACTGCCTAATTCTCTCCGGTGAGGCTAGCCCGATTTTGACATAATCGAACTGATTTGTTTGCTGGTGTCTCACTTGTTCAATTCCTTTGTTTACACGGAGTGTTTAATCAGCCATATCACTTGTAGGAGAAGCCTCTAAACCTCATCTTCTTCCAGAGCCTCCCGCGTCAAAGATTCATAAGTCGGTCTAGAAGGAGTGCGACGACCAGCAGGATCTGCCATCAAATCCACCTCCACATCCAAAGAACTACCATCGCTCTGAGTTTCCACCTTATGCACCGCAATATCTAATCCCAAAGACTGGAGTTCCCGCATCAGCACCTTAAACGACTCCGGTGTACCCGGTCGGGGAATAGCCTTGCCTTTGACGATCGCATTGAGAGCTTCGTTGCGCCCCTGCATATCATCTGATTTCACCGTCAGCAACTCTTGCAGGATGTAGGCGGCACCAAACGCCTCGAGTGCCCACACTTCCATTTCGCCGAAGCGCTGACCACCCTGCTGCGCTTTGCCGCCCAACGGCTGCTGCGTCACCAGAGAATACGGCCCGGTCGAGCGAGCGTGGATCTTGTCATCCACCAAATGAACGAGTTTAAGCATATAGGCGACTCCGACAGTAATAGGTCGGTCAAACGGTTCCCCTGTGCGACCATCAAACACCATGATCTTTCCAGGCGCATCCGGGTCAAATAGCCAGTCCTTTCCAGTCCGCTCTCGCGCTTCGGTCAGCTTCCCATGCACAATCGTGCGCGATGACTCCTCGCCATACATTTCATCAAACGGTGTCAGCTTAAACCGCACGCCCAAGTTTTTTGCTGCCCAACCCAACAGACACTCAAACACCTGACCGACGTTCATCCGTGATGGCACACCCAAGGGGTTGAGCACAATGTCCACAGGCTTCCCATCCGGCAAATACGGCATATCTTCCAGTGGCAAAATCCGGGAAATAATCCCTTTATTGCCATGCCGCCCCGCCATTTTGTCCCCCACCTGGATTTTGCGCTTTTGGGCTACATACACCCGCACCACCATGTTCGCCCCTGGTGGCAGCTCATCGCCCTGCTCACGAGTAAACACGCGCACATCCACGACCCGCCCTTTTTCTCCGTTCGGCACCCGCAGCGAATTGTCGCGTACATCCCGCGCCTTTTCCCCAAAAATCGCCCGCAACAGCTTTTCTTCCGGCGGTTGGTCAGATTCTCCCTTCGGGGTGACTTTCCCCACCAAGATATCCCCGGCTTCCACCCAAGCTCCAATCCTGATTATTCCCTGCTCATCCAGCTGGCGCAGGGAATCTTCCCCGACGTTGGGAATTTCACGCGTGATTTCCTCTGGTCCTAGCTTCGTCTGTCTGGCCTCGATTTCGTATTTCTCAATATGAATCGAGGTGTAAGTGTCTTGTTGAACCAGCTTTTCTGAAATCAAAATTGCGTCTTCGTAGTTGTAGCCTTCCCATGGCATATAGGCGACTACGATATTTTGCCCCAGCGCCAATTCACCGCCCTCAGTCGAGGAGCCATCTGCCAGTACCTGACCTGCCACGACGCGATCTTTCACCTGCACTAGCGGTCGCTGGTTCAGGCACGTATCCTGGTTCGAGCGCTGGTACTTAGAGATCGGGTACTCGATTTCGGGCGTGTCTGGGCGAGGTCTAACACGTATCCTGGTAGCATCCACATACGTCACCTCACCATCGGTGCGTGATACCACCACCATACCTGAGTCCCGTGCTGCCTGAGCCTCTAAACCCGTTCCCACCAAGGGTCGCTCTGGCTTTAACAGGGGTACGGCCTGCCGCTGCATATTCGAGCCCATCAGCGCTCGGTTAGCATCGTCATGCTCCAAAAATGGAATCATGGAAGTAGCCACTGACACTATTTGCACCGGCGACACCGCTACGTAGTCCACTTGGTCGGGCGCCGTTGTGGTGAAATCCTGTCGGTAGCGCACTGGTACAAGTGGCCCAATAATATAGCCATTTTCATCCACCGGAATATCTCCTGGGGCGACGCGCAAATCGTCCTCTTCGTCCGCAGTCATATATGCCGGCGACTGGTCAAACAGCACCCGCCCATTTTCTACCGCTCTAAACGGCGTTTCCAAAAAGCCATACTGATTCACCCTGGCATGAGTTGCCAAGGAGCCAATCAACCCCGCGTTGGGTCCTTCTGGCGTTTCAATTGGGCAGATTCGCCCATAGTGGGAGGGGTGAATATCCCGCACTGCAAACCCGGCTCGTTCACGGGTTAAACCACCAGGACCAAGGGCAGAAAGCCGCCGTTTGTGGGTCAGCTCCGCCAACGGGTTGGTCTGATCCATAAACTGGCTCAACTGGCTGGAGCCAAAAAATTCTTTAATCGCTGCCACCAACGGCTTCGGGTTTACCAACGAAGCTGGAGTTAGGGCTTCGGCATCCGACACCGTCATTCGCTCCCGAATAATCCGCTCCAGTCTGTTTAACCCAACACGTACTTGGTTTTGCAGCAACTCGCCCACACTTCGAACCCTGCGGTTCCCCAGGTGGTCAATGTCGTCGATGTTACCCATGTCAAACTCTAAGTTGATCAGGTAATCAACCGCCGCTAATATATCTGTAGCGGTCAGCACCCTGACTGTGTCAGGAACCGACAACCGTAACTTCTTGTTGATCTTGTAACGTCCCACCCGACCGAGGTCATAACGTTTGGGGTCAAAAAAGCGCGAGTCCAACAACTGCTGCCCTCCCAAAACTGTGGGTGGTTCACCTGGGCGCAATTTGCGATACAGCTCCATCAAAGCTTCTTCTTCTGAGAACTGCCCCTCTTTTTCAATCGTCTTGAGAAAATACTCCGGGTGCCGCATCGAATCGAAAATTTCGTTATCGGATAGCGCCAGCGCTTTCAATAGCACCTGCGCTGATAATTTGCGAGTTTTGTCAATTCGCACCCACACCAAGTCGTTGCGATCTGTTTCAAATTTTAGCCATGCCCCCCGGTTCGGTATCAGGCTCGCACTGTAGTTGCGCCGACCGTTTTTATCAATTTCCGATTTGTAGTACACGCCCGGTGAGCGGACAATCTGGTTGACAATTACCCGCTCCGCTCCGTTGATGATGAATGTGCCGCGATCCGTCATCAATGGCAGATCGCCGATGAAGACTTCTTGCTCTTTGATTTCGCCGGTTTCTTTGTTAATCAATCTCGTCGGCACATACATCTGCACCGCGTAGCTACTGTCGCGGCGCTTGGCTTCATCGACGCTGTATTTTGGCTGCTTCAGTTTGTAGTTTTGCCCCAAAAAATGCAGCTCTAGCTTGCCGGTATAGTCGGTAATGGGAGAGAAGCTGTTCAGTTCTTCAATCAGTCCTTCTTCCAGGAACCAACGAAAGCTGGAACGCTGGATTTCAATCAAATCAGGCAGGAGGAAGGCGGGTTCGATATAAGTTTCGTTAGTCATGCGTCCACTTAGGGCTTTGAGTAGTTTAAAAAAGTCAATAGTCGTCCAGCATCAGGCATCGCGATACCACAAACGGCAACCTGTATTGTGTAATCGCCATTACCTCGAGTTTCTAGTCTGAGGGGCAGATTGATTAAGTTCTCCTATGTTTGACTATCCAGCGCAAAATGAGCTATCCTCCTTTCAAGCGGCTTGGGCCCCGCATACATCCAATATTTTTCTTTTTTCATTACACCACCCATCTTTAATTCAAAATGGCATTAACCCACGGCTAAAGGAATGATCCCCTGGCCTGGATTAAGGAAAAGAAGGTTCTAGGTTTGTATAGGCAGTCGTAATGCAACTCAATTTAAAGACTGTATGCGGTTACTTTTTCACACAAGTTGAGTAGGGTCTAAGGGCAGGAGGGGTAGTCATCGGTTGAAAGCATCCCTTTGTAGAGTGGTAAGGGTGAGCAATTCGCAACGCTTTGGGTGTGTCTGGGTTATTCCTAGCGTATCTGTCCATAGTTCTTGTATTTTAACTATTATGGCGCTCTTACCATAAAATCTGCCGTTACACAATTGAAAGGCCAAAGAGTTCACAGGCATTTTGGGTGGTTTGAGCGGCTAGAGCCTCGATAGTTACTCCCCGGATGCGGGCTAAAGCTTCAGCTACGTATCGGACATAAGCAGGCTCGTTCGGTCTTTCTCCCCTTTTGGGGACAGGAGCCAGGAAGGGGCAATCGGTTTCAATCAAGAGGCGATCGCTCTTCACCATTTGAGCCGATTCTTGAATTTGCTTGGCGTTTTTAAACGTCACTGTGCCACTGAAGCTAATATAAAACCCCAAGTCGAGGAACCATTGAGTCTCTAACGGCGTTCCACCCCAGCAGTGCATTACGCCCCGCAATCTTTCGCCCTGGAGCGCCTTCCATTTTTCCAACACAACTCTTACCTGAGCCGCCGATTCGGAACCCCGACAGTGTATAATCACGGGTTTGTCGAGTTCTGTTGCTATCCCTAGCTGAGCCTCAAACACCATTCGCTGCTGCTCTTGGTTATCGGCCTTATAATAATCCAGCCCCATTTCCCCAATTGCCGCCACTTTAGGGTCAGAGCGTGCGAGTAAGAGAATTTGCTCGGCTGTGTCTGGAGTCCACTTCTGGGCATCTAACGGGTGCAACCCAACCGCAAATTCTAGTTCTGGAAATCGGTTAGCCAGGGCTTGAATGCTGGCAAATTCCTCTGGGTGAACGCAGGAGTGAACCAAACGAACCACTCCGGCATCGCGCCACCGCGATCGCACAGCTTCCAAATCCGGCTCAAAAACATCAAAGTTGAGATGAACGTGAGTATCAATCAACTGCATTTTTTTGTCCGTAGTTTGTTGTCTGTTGTTTGCCAGTGACTACTGACCACTGACCACTGACTATCCAGCCGTCGCTTGTGTACCACTTTCGTGGCGTTTCATCGAAGCCGCCAATCGGGACTTTTTGCGCGCCCCAGTGTTGGTATGCAGCACCCCACGCTTCACTGCTTTGTCAATCTTGCTGTAGGCAGCAGCCATGTGTTGCTGCACTTCTTGCCTCAATTCCGGGCTGGGATTGGCAGCATATGTTTCTACTGCGGCAAAGTATTTTTTCATCAGTGTCTTCACCGCCGATTTGTAAGCTTTGTTACGCAGCCGGTTTCTTTCTGCAATATTTACGCGCTTGATAGCAGACTTTGTATTTGCCACAGTCAGTTCCAGGGAAAATAGAAATAGACAAAATCCTAGAAGTCCTAATATAACATCAATTATGGCAATATTGCGATCATCCTAAAAATCCGGTTAAATCCGGTTAAGCTAGAGAAACGAGAACGAGTACGTGTCGGCTTTGCACTCCTCAGGGCAAGGATTTGAAGACTCGTTCTCAGGCGGGTAATTCCTAGAAAGACACATTCCGAACTCCATGCTGCGAATCATTACTCAGCAGGCCGAGGTACGAGCAGAACTACAGCGCATCTGTGATCGCACCCATGATGACCAGGTGGTTCACAAAGAAGCGACGGTTCGGGAGGTGCTTCAAGCAGTGAAGCGCCAGGGAGACCGTGCGGTCTTGCATTACACTCAAGAGTTTGACTACCATTGCCTCAAGCCAGAAGACCTGCGCGTCAGCGGCTCAGAGTTGGATGCAGCTTACCAGCAGGTATCTAAGGAGTTACTAGAGGCAATTCAGTTGGCTAAGGGAAAAATTGAAGCGTTTCACCGCCAGCGGATTCCCAAAAGCTGGGTGCAGTTCGATGCTGATGAGGTAGTGCTGGGCAAGCGTTATACGCCGGTAGAGCGTGCGGGGCTATATATTCCCGGCGGTAGAGGCGCCTATCCCAGTTCCGTGCTGATGAATGCGATTCCAGCCAAAGTGGCTGGGGTGCCGCGCATAGTAATAGTAACGCCGCCAGGAATAGGAAAGACGATTAACCCAGCGGTGTTGGTTGCTGCTCAGGAAGCTGGGGTAGAGGAAATTTATCGGGTGGGGGGTGCTCAGGCGATCGCGGCTTTAGCCTACGGGACAGAAACGATTCCCAAAGTAAATGTGATCACAGGTCCTGGTAACATTTACGTTACCCTAGCCAAAAAACTCGTCTACGGTACTGTTGGAATTGACTCATTAGCAGGACCTTCGGAGGTGTTGGTGATTGCGGATGAAAAGGCTAATCCCGTCTATGTGGCAGCGGACTTGTTGGCGCAAGCTGAACATGATCCAATGGCGGCAGCAATTCTGTTGACTACAGATGCTGGTTTGGCTAAGAATGTACAAGCTGCAGTCGAGAGACAGCTGATAGATCACCCGCGCCGCACGCAGACAGAAAAAGCGATCGCTCACTACGGATTAATTGTCGTCGTGGAATCCCTGCGAGCGGCAGCAGAACTATCAAATGAATTTGCGCCAGAACACCTGGAACTGGAAGTGGCTGACCCTTGGGCACTACTTGAGCGGATTCGCCATGCCGGTGCCATTTTCCTAGGATACTCCACACCTGAAGCGGTGGGAGACTATTTGGCTGGGCCTAACCACACCCTGCCTACTTCTGGTGCAGCTCGCTACGCCTCCGCTTTGGGGGTAGAAACCTTCCTGAAACACTCGAGTATTATCCAATACTCTCCCACTGCACTTCAGAAAGTAGCCGGTGCGATTGACGTGTTGGCGAAAGCTGAGGGTTTGCCGTCCCATGCTGACTCAGTGCGGCTGCGGTTGCCAAGTATAGGGGATGGGGAATGGACGCTGGGTGATGAGGAAAATCCCGACCTCTAAGGAAGCTATTAGGAGATTTTGCAGTGCTAAAGACAATTGTCGTGGCCCTCGACGGTTCAGAGCTTTCGGAACGAGTGATTCAGACCCTACAGGAACTCCAAGTGCAGCCGTCGACAAAAATTATCCTCTCCCATGTCATTCTCCCAGTCGAGTCTGAACTTGAACTTATCGCTGACCGACCCCATAGCGATGCTGAATTACTTCCTTATCCACACATTGAGAAGCAGCTGCAATCCTACCAGGCTAAACTGCCTGGAGAGAGCGAACTAGAAATCGTTACCGGCGACCCATGTGAAGAAATTATTCGCCTCGCTAATATCTACCAGGCTGACCTAATTGTGATCGGCAGTCGCGGTTTGACTGGTGTAAAACGGATTATACAGGGCTCTGTTAGTAGTCAAGTCGTCGAGGATGCCCCGTGTTCAGTCCTAGTGGTGAAGCCCGGATAGATAGCTGAGGGACTTTCAGGAGAGCAGACATGGGTAAGGATCGGTTCAATCAAAAGAATTTGCACATAGAAAATAACGGGGGACTTTCTGAACAGAAGTTCCACCAGCTAGAGAGCCTAATCAAGCAGCAGAAATATCGTCAAGCCTTAGAGGAAATCAAAAAAATCCAAGGCTCGAATCCTGAGATTGAGTTGACTGCAAAAGAAGCCAGCATTTGGTTGTTACGGGGACAGCAAGAATTTAAACAGGGCAACTTCAAACAGGCAGAAAGAGCCTTAAGCCGTGCTCTGGAATTAGGTCTCAACGGAGAAGCTCACTATTGGAGCGCCAAGTGCCTGTTGGCTTTGAATCGACTGGATGCAGCTTTGGACTTGCTGCGAACAGCGTTTGAAAGTGAGCGCCTACCCAAGGACTACGCGGGCTGCTACCTCAAACTTTTGTTACTCCTCGGAAAGACAAACACCATTGAGGAGTTACTCACTAAGCAGCCTAAGCGTTTTTGGGCTGCCCAAATCCACTGGGCTCGCGGTGCCCTCGCTCTAAAAGCAGGTCAACCTGAGACTGCCCTATCCCATTTAAAAAAAGTCAAGGCTAAGGTGACACCAGATGATGTTCCTACTGCCTGGATTGCTTATACTCAGCAGGCGCTAGAGGATTGGGATGCTGCTGCCACCACGCTTTCGTTGCCAGCGTCTCTAGGGCGGCGATCGCCTTTGAACCACCCCGTGCTCGAACGATTAGTCGTTCTCCAGCAAGCCAAGACTGGAAAATCGATCCTGGATGTACTGGACGTTCAGGAGCTGCAGCAAGACCGGGTCTACCAGGAGGCGGTTCTGGTTTGGACGACTTTGCACCTGATTGAGCAGGGAAATCTCCATGATGCTGGTCATGCTTTTTTGCAACTAGACCGTCTTTCTTCTCGTTTTAGTGAGCTAGCCACCCTCTACCAACCTCTTTTGACTCTAGCAGGTCAACAAGCCCTGAGTGACAGACAACTTGATTGTGCCGAGGCTTTCTGGAAACCTCTGGTGTCAAAGCCGCCCTTCAATCCCCAACTCGCAGTCAACTTGTTGCAGGTTTTTGCGGCTAATTCATCCGATCAAGAAAGTCAACGTTTGTTGACACGGCTGTTAAATTGGCTGGAACAGGAAGCTAAGCTTGACCCTCAATCCTGGCCTGATGCCCGACTTAAACCGACTCTAGCAAAAATTCACTGCCAATTAGCAGATGCCTGGGTAGCATTGGACCGCTATCAGACCGCTCTGGGTGCTGTGAGGCAGGCAGAGCGAGTGTGCCCAGAATCTCCAGAAGTACTGGGACGTCGAGGACTGGTTGCAGTGTATGAGGATAATTATCAAGAAGCCACTAAGCTGCTGACTCAGGCTTTAGAAGGAGGCTGTCGGTTCCAAGAGGTATACACAGGGCTACTGGAGAGTTGGGAGGAGCTGGAAGATAAGCGCTCTTTCAACGATGCCCGCCGCCGTTTTGGCAAGCACTTTGGCGATATCAGTGTTGGGCTAGAAGTGGAAGTCTTGCCGTGGATTGAGGCGTTATCGACTCAAAGTTACCCCTTGTTTAGTTGCCAGGTTCAGGAGGAAGATCAAGACGACCCAGCCCTAAGAGCCTGTAGGATTTTTGTCGGGGCTGTGCTAGGTTCCCCCAATTCTGGCGGTCGGGTTTCTTTGCAACAGCACTCAGCCGTCAAGCAATGGGAAGCCTTGCTGAACCCTTTACCCCCCCAGGATCAAATCCCTGTCTTGCAGGCGATTATGATCTCAATCCAACTCTTTGCCAAGCGTGAGAAGGGAATTGCAGGCTTAATTAATCAATATCTGAATCGACTACTCACTCTAGCTGAACAATATCCGGCAGCTCAGGCAGCCTATCTGGTGATGCTAGGAGTAAAGGGGAGCAAACCCCAGCAAATCCAGTCGCCCTTACGCCGCTACCTGGACACCAGCACACAGCCTGGCGCCGCCCTGGCTAGAATTCAACAGATGGTTCGCCGTTTTGCCCAAACGAATACTTTAGTCTCCTTCATTGATGAGGCTCTGCAACGAGAGCCACAGAACCCACAACTACTGCTGGCGAAAGCAACCACTTACCCTAGCGATAGCAAAGCCTATCAAGAGCTACACCAGCAGGGGTTTGAATTGGCTCGTCGCCTCCAAGATGCCAAAGCCCTGCAAGCCTTCCGGGAAGAGCAGGCGTTTCTGGATGGACGTGAAACTCAGGAATTGCTGCCAAATCTGCACAGGTTGGATGACTTGGAAGCAGAAGAAATGGAAGACTTCATCGAAAATCTTATTCGTAAAATGGTTGGTAAGAGTGTTCCACCAGAGGAACTCAGGCGGATGATGCCGGAGTTGAAGAAGAAAATGCTGGAGGGAATGCCCGACTTCGATGACTTTGACCCTGAGCCGCAGGGCTTTCCTTTACCCTTTGGCAAGCAAGGATCTAAATCTAAAAAACAAAAAAGAAGATAAACAGTCTTGTTTACTCTTAACGCAGGTGCAAACTACTAGCGATGAATTCTGATTACGAACGATTAGAAGTTTCTCCCGGAGCCACACCCGCCCAAATCAAAGCTGCCTATCATGCCAAACTCCGAGAGTTTCCAGCCCACACTCACCCGGAGGAGTTCAAGGCAGTTCGTGCTGCCTATGAAGCATTGCGTCAGGGAAATAGCCAAAAATTTGAGGATCTGCTCACACCGCGTCCCCTCAACCCCAAATTAGATTCGCAAGCCATTAGCAACTTACGACAGCAGGCCCTCTCACAACTGGAAATCAGCTTAGAGGATTTAATTCGTTTAACTTTTTGAGTCTCAACCCCTGAGACAGATTAAGCCTAGTAATTTAATTATACCACGAATAATTGATAAAATATGATCGAACGGGAAGAGCTATTTGAGCGGTTCTTGGATTGCTTGCAGACGAACGAAACACCTCCTGAGTATTTAGGCAAGGAACCAGACGATGTCACCCCTTTCGATCCCTATCAAATGGTAGGGGAATGGATTGCACTCCGGCATGAGGTTAAGCAGCAGGGCAAGCTACTCCAGTCGGCTCAATCGGCTTGGCAAAAAGCAATGGATGCAGCCCAGACTGATAAAGAACAGCTCCAAACCCTCCTGAAGGAGACGACTCAGCAGGCAGACGCTAGGTATTCTGAGGGAATTGCTGCCCAGAAAGCACGCTTTGAAAAGGAGCAGGAGGGATGGCTGCGGGACATGTTAGGTATTGTTGATGCCCTGGAGCATGCCTGTGCCCATTGGCAGACAGCAGAGGCAGAGGTAGAGACAATGCCTCCAGAAAACCAAGATGACTCATCTGCCCAGACAGAGAAGACATGGGCTCAGATTCTCAAACGTTGGCTTGCCCAAATCGGTTGGCAAGGACAGCAGGTATCCCAGGCACAAAGGAATTATTCCTTGGCTGCAACAGAATCAAACCTGGTAGAAATCTTGAGGAGTTCGCGAGCAGGGGTAGAACTGATTCGACGGATGCTGCTAGAGTTGTTGCGACAGCGACAGGTGGTGCCAATAGAGGCTGAAGGACAACAATTTAACCCAGCGCTTATGTATGCTGTAGATCGGCAAGAAAGCAATGAAGCGGTAGATAACACAGTGGCACGGGAAGTGGTACGGGGTTATCTGTGGAATGGACGCGTCCTGCGCGAAGCTCAAGTCATCGTTTTTAGTTCAATCCCTGCTCGGGATTAACGCCGGACAACCTGCTCAAATAAAGACAAGCAACCATCATGGTAAAAGCAGTTGGCATTGACCTGGGTACCACTAATTCTGAGGTAGCAATTGTTGAGAACGGACAGGCGCGGGTGTTGCCCGACACAGATGGCGACCTAATTCTGCCTTCGTGTGTTGGTCTGAGCGACACGGGCAAGCTCCTGGTAGGGCGCGAGGCATTACGGCAGTATGCTGCAGCTCCAGAGAGAACGGTTAAGTCGATCAAGCGCTTAATGGGCACAGAACACCAGACTACCTTAGGCGATCGCGATTACCTGCCTCAAGAAATTTCAGCTATTATTCTCCGCTCGTTGAAACAACGTGCCGAGACGGCTCTGGGGGAAGCACTTACTCAGGCGGTGATCACTGTTCCGGCTTACTTCACCGATGCTCAGCGGCAAGCAACTAAAGAAGCAGGGGAAATTGCAGGTTTTGAGGTGCTGCGGATCTTAAACGAACCCACCGCTGCTGCGTTAGCTTACGATCTGCGGTCTGAGGATACTGAGCGGGTTCTGGTTTATGACTTAGGAGGCGGTACCTTTGATGTATCAGTAGTAGAAATTACAGGTGAAGTCACCGAAGTGCTGGCTAGTCACGGCAACAATAGCTTGGGTGGAGATGATTTTGACCGCCGCTTGCAGCTTCATCTAGCAGATCTATTTCGCAAAGAGCATGGGGTTGATGTACCAAATGATGCTCAAACTAATGCTCGTCTTTTGCGGGCAGCAGAGCAGGTCAAAATCAACCTGAGTAATTATGGGTTTGCTACGGTACGGGAGGCTTTTTTGGGCAGTAAGGGCAAGACAGCTCTGCATCTAGAGGCGGAAATAGCGCGAAAAGACTTTGAAGGGCTGATCCGCCCCCTGCTAGAGGAAACCTTAGAGGCGATTGATCGGGCTCTCGAGGATGCTAATTTGGAAGCAGAACAGCTTGAGCGAGTGATTTTGGTCGGTGGCTCAACTCGCATTCCCTTAGTGCAGCAAATGGTGGAGGAGCATCTAGGGCAAGCACCAACGGACGGCATCCAACCCGACCTCTGTGTTGCTTTAGGAGCGGCTTTACAGGCAGGTGTGCTCGTAGGAGAGGCTGTGGATGCCATTCTCGTAGATGTGACTCCTCATTCGATGGGGGTTTCTGCGGCGATGGATACTCCGATGGGCATAATGCCTGGGTTCTTCAGTGTGATCATTCCCCGCAATAGCGTCGTGCCCGTCTCCCGCTCCCAAGTTTACTCGACTGCTGCTGACGGTCAAACAGCAGTTGAAATCGAAATTTTTCAAGGAGAAAATGCGATCGCCCACGAGAATGTTCCCCTTGGTTCTCTGCGCGTGGAGGGCTTACCTCCACAGCCCGCAGGCGGTGTACAAGTGGAAATTCACTTCGATTTTGACCTCAGTGGTATGCTGATGGTAACTGCTACTGAAAAGGGTAAAGGAAAGCAGGGGTCGCTGGTTGTCAACAACACCACTACCCATCGTCTTTCTAGCCACGAACTCAACCAGGCAAGGGCAGAAGTTGAGGCTCTGTTTGAGATCGATGAAACAATTGAAAAGTCCAGAAACGTAATTTACCCAGACGCTCCTATCGATCCACAGCTTGATGAACTTATTGACTCTGCTCACAAAGCTTTAGAGACATTGTCGGCTGAGCAAGCAGAGGAATTACAAGACTTGTTGACGCAATTTGAGAGTGCAATCTCGACGGGATCAGAAGCGAAGTTGGCCGAAATTAGCGAGGAAATAGAAGATTTTCTCTATTACGCTAGTACAAGCAACGATGCCTCGACATAAAACCGATGAATTGTCCCATTTGCCGCGCTATTTACCGCCTCTCAGGGGAGAGTGGGAGCAGGTGTAGACGATGTGGAGCTGACCTATCTCCATTGATTCAGATTCATGACCACGCCGTGTGGTATTACAGACGAGCCCTTGATCTATTGGCTGATGGTAACTTAGCAGAGGCTAAAGCGACTAATGAGCAAGCTCTAGCCCTGCATCATGGCAACGCGGATTTTCATGCTTTAGCTGGACGGTTATGGGCTCTAGAAGGAGAATTGCAGCAGGCTATTGTCTCCTGGCGAATGGCAGTAAGGCTTGATCCGCAGCATCCTTCAGCCTCTCGTTGCTTACACCTACTAGGGGTTTAAAAAGTCCCAATGCTCTCCGGGTTGCGATCGCAACTCCTCTAAGGAGCCTTGAAGAAGCAGTTTTCCTTGATTGAGTAGTACGAGCCAGTCCGCGCGGTTGATCACTCTGGGGCGATGGCTAATTAAGATTGTAGTTTGACCTTGACGGTAGTACAAGAGCCGATCCAGCACATGGGTTTCACTAACTGGGTCGAGGCTAGCTGTGGATTCGTCCAAAATCAGGATGGGTGGCTCTGTGACGATCGCTCTGGCTATAGCTAGTCGTTGCCTTTGCCCTCCAGAAATATTCGCGCCGAATTCTCCTAAGACGGTTTGATATTTGTCGGGTAGTTTACTGATAAAGTCGTCAGCCTCAGCAATCTGACAAGCGAGGACAATCTGCTCAAATGTGACATGGGGAGAACCTAAGCGAAAGTTTTCAATAATCGAGCGACTCCAAAAGTGAGGTTCTTGGGGAACAAGAACTACCTGCTGCCGCAGGCAATCGAGGGCTAGGTCTTGCAGATTATAGATCCCGATGCGAATATTGCCAGAGTGAGGCGAATATAACCCTCCTATCAGTTTCGCCAACGTACTTTTACCACAGCCTGATTTACCGATCAGGGCGATAACTTTACCACCAGGCATAGTGAGGGAAAAGTCTTCGAGCAAATCAACTCTGCCAGTGTGGTGAAAGTTGAGATTGGTGCAAATGATGTCGGCATCACCAGCAATTTGGGCAAAGGGCTTTTTGGTATCGGCTTGAGTTTCGGGGGTGGAGTCGATGACTTCTGTCAGTCGCTCGGTAGCGGTTCTGACTCGCGTGAACGCGTCCACAAATCCAATTACAGTTCCAATGAAGGAGAGAAAATTGATATTTATACTGCTAAACGCTAGCAGTTGACCGATAGTTAATTCCTTGCCAATAACTAACGTGCTGCCAAACCAGAGCAAAACAACGCTACCGATGCCGGAAACTAACCCAGAAAATATGTTGTTGATAATAGTAATCTGAATAGTGCCAAATGTGATATTTGCCAAGCGGCTAAATCGGCTCTGTAATTCTTCCCAGAATTGAGGAGCAGCAGTCGTGGTTTTGAGAGTGAGTGCACCCTTAAAAGTTTCGACCAGGACACCTTGGTTTTCTGCTTCCAAAACCAATAAACTGCGCGTCTTCTGCTGAAGTGCAGGCAGGAAACCAACCGTAGATAAAGTCATCGCTACAGCAATTATAATTGCAATTAACGTCAGCTTCCAGCTATAGAACAGCATGAAAAAGAAAGAAACTATTGCAATAAAAAATTGGCTAGGCAGACTAACAACGCCTTGGGAAACTAACTGATTAATCTCCTGAATATCTCGCATCCGGCTGACAATCTCGCCACTGCGACGGGACTCATAGTAAGTCAGAGGCAAGCGCAGGATAGCCCTACCAAATTCCAGAACCAGTCCTAACTCCAGTCGTTGAGCGAAGTGAGCAATTAAGTTAGACTCTATCAATCCGAGGCTACTGCTGACAAACCTCATTACCACAACGGCAATTGCTACAGCCGCAAGGAGTTTGGTATCACCCTGAACGAGTACGTCATCGGTCAGAATTTGGATCAGAAAAGGGTAAGTCAAGGAGAGCAAACCCAGGAAGAAATTGATTAGCAGCGCCTCAGCTATTATCGCCCGATAAGGCCACGCACGCTTCAAAAAGCGTCCAAAACCGCCAATTTTTTCATCCGGTTGCGCAAAAAAGCGTTCTTGGTCTGGCTGAAGTAGGAGCATGATATAACTTGTCCAGCCCTCTTGTACCTCGCTCCGGGAAAGATAACGGATGCCTACAGCTGGATCAGCGATCGCATATTTCTTGCCTCGCTGCCCATATAAAACAACCCAGTGATAGCCTTTCCAGTGAATGATTGCTGGCAAGGGTACTTCACTTATTCGATCCAACAGCTCGGATGAGGTTCTGGTGGCGCGAGCATTTAATCCTAATGCCTCTGCTCCTCGCCTCAAACCTAGCAATGTTGTTCCCAATTGCCCAGTGCCTACAACTTCACGAACTTGATTTAGGCTAAGAGTGCGTCCATAGTGTTTGGCAACGGAAGCGAGGCAAGCAGCCCCACAATCTTCTTCACTGTGTTGCAGAATACATTGATATTTCACTTGATTTACCTGCTCGCTCTCTTGTCTGTTGTTAGTTTGAGCCACCCACTAACCACAGACGCTTGGCGGGGGTGCATTTACTTTTAATTAAAACTTAAATACGCAGGACTAGCCAACCCGCGTGAACTATCCTAAATTTACGTTGCTCAGCAGAATTCAGACGTTTAGAGTTTACAAAGATTCCGGCTTCTAAACCAGCTATTTTTAGTATTATATTGATACATTCATGAACTTTATCTAGCTATTTTTCTAAGTCAGACAGGTTTTTAACATAAGTTAAACACTTTTTAGTCAACTTGAGCTTAATAAAGCTTGCTCATAAGAAAATGATTTAGTACGGTACGTTAGTACGTTACTTTAGTAACATTTTTTAGGAGGTTGCTTATGCGACTAGATGACTTGATGGAAAACAACCTTTTCAATCAACTGTCTGACCAAGACCAAGAATTTGTAGCGGGTGGAGTGGTGGATGGAAACGCTATATCCGCTATATACAAGAGCGACGGTACAAACAATCAAAAATTTCTCGTCGATATTTTTACGTATCTCGGTAGCCAGTCCGGTGCCCTCTACAGCAGTTTTGACTATGCGGGCTTCTTCCAGGGTTTGCAGGCAAAAGGCTATCTAGATAGTAGTTCCCCTGGTGGTGCCAATTCAACCGTCCCCGGAGCAAAAAAATGAAAGACAGAATCATCTTAGCTTTACAATCTAAATAGTGTGAAAATATAAGCGACTCTATGAAATCAAATCATTTCTTCTAAAAGAGGCGATTTGATGACTTTCAACATGTGCTTGTCAAGAGCGATCGCACCGCTCTCCTTTTGTACTACTGAATGGTGCGAGCGCTTTCCCTCGTAGGTGGGCTTGAAAAAATGTGGCAAGGAAAAGCTTTTAAGCATACGGCTTTTTGATACCTGCTCCAGGCTAAAAATTTTGTTTAGCTAATATGTTTCTATATCCTAACGTGTAACTTTAGGAGGTTATGTTTGTGGATTAATATGGGTATCTTTGGATTAAAAAAATATGATAATTTTAGGTATAGAGCTTTGCCTAGTTCTGGTTGATATATTCTAACTTAAATAAACAAAATACTAACTAATTTTAGTCAAACTTTATTCATAACTTATACATATTTTATGAACTAATTATACAAAGGAGTATTCGTTTTAATACATAATAAATATAAAGATGAGCTAGATAAACCACAGGTGGATTACTGATGAAATCGCAATTGTCTCGGTTAACTGTTGGTTTGCTTATTGCTATTGGCTCAGGGGCTCAAGCCTCACCAAGTTTTGCAAAAACAGGAACGAATACGGGAGCATCTACTTATTGCAGCAATACACTGAGCTACCAAGCGCAGGCGAACCATTTTGGGTTCTTTCCCCAATATATTTGCCAAACGGAGACACTGCCAAAGAAGACATTCACTACGCCAAAGGGAGAGCTGGTTTATACTTACGATACTACTATTAATAAACTTACTTACTCTATAGGCAAGGCAACTAGCCCATTTCATAGCTCTGGAGTGTTTCAATACAATCTCAAGACTTTTAAGGGAATCAACTATGGAACCTTCAAAGAAGAAAATGGGGCTACGGGGATGTACTTGGAAAATTTTCCTCTCGCCGATCATAAATCTGCCCCTAAACCTGATTCTTTGCGATTGAATATAAATATTCCATCTATCTATTGCAACAATACACTAAGCTACCAACCGCAGGCGCAACATTTCGGGTTCTTTCCCCAATCTGTATGCCAAACGAACACGCTCCTAACGAGGAAATTTACTACGCCAAAAGGAGACGGTGTTTATACTTACGATCCTACCACTAATAAACTTATTTACTCTATAGGCAATGCAACTAGCCCATTTCAGAGCTCTGGAGTGTTTCAATACAATCTAAAGACTTTATGGGGAACCAACTATGGAACCTTTAAAGAAGAAAATGGGGCTACGGGGATGTACTCGGAAACTTTTCCTCTCAACAGTGCTCAATCTGTTCCTGAACCTGATTCAATACTGTTGAATACGTTAGCGTTTGGTGGTGTTTTAGGTACAGGTTTGATGTTCAAACGCCAACAGAAAAAACGGAAAGGAGTAGTACTTAATATAAACAAGGTCTAGTTGCTTGTATCAATGATTTTGTTGGGGCACCGTGGTTGCCTCAATTTTTTTATGCTCACACCGTTGCTAACAGAGTTTTTAATATCTGACAAAGGTTAATTATTCTATGCCAGCTAGTTTTTGTATAAGCTTGATACATTTTAAATGCTTTTATAATAGCTAATTTTAGTATATGTTTGATACATTTTTCGACTTGATTTTGAGCTAACTAATGTGCTAAATCAGACACTTATTAAACATAAGTTAAACACTTCTTAAACAAATTTACCTTCGTCCGGCTTGATCAATGAATTTTGATTTAGTAACGTAACGGGTGTAACAGTTTTCAGGAGTTTGCTCATGCAACTTAATGAATTTATCAAGACCAACCTGTTCAATGATCTGTCCAACCAAGAGCAAGAAGTCGTAGCTGGTGGGCTGACTGGCTCATTCACAAACCCTTATGGTACTGGCATATGGGTAGATGACGGTGCCGCTGGCGGTTCCTTCACTTGGATTACTACAGACGGCACAAAGTATGTTTGGAAGAGACCTTAGGATATCAAGGGATATAAGTTTTAAATAGGCGTTAACCGGAGCGTTTTATAACGCATCGGACTGCCTAGCAGACTTCCCTTTAGTCCAGCCTGATGAAAAGCTTGATTTACTCGGGCCAACTTATCAGCATTAAGCTGTGAGTTCTGCCACTTCCATGCCCACTGCTGACTTCGAGCATTGGCATATCAAGCAATGAGATAAATACCCCATCCTAGCCTCAGCTCGGAGGGGTATTTTTTTGACCACGATTATGTTGAGCGAAGCTAATTGGATTTTCATCAAAACTTAAGGCAAGCAGCACTTGCCAATGTAAACTATTTTTAATTTATTCAGAGAATTAATTTTCATTTTTTAAAGCTTCTAGACTAGATAAGTTTAGTATAAAAATGATACATTTTTGAAGAATATGCAACTAAATTTCTAAGTTAGACACATTTTGAACATAAGTTAAACCCCGGTGGTTCAAATTTAACTTCGCCAGGCTTGCTCAACGCATTTGTGTAAAGTTAGGGTTAAATTAGAATGGGTTGTTTTAATCATCACGATTATGTTTAGCGAACCAAACCCAGACCTTCTTTCCCCAGTACGTAGTGACGAGTTTCTCCCTCCCATCAGTCGTTGGACAACCCTAGGTGGGCTGTTTTTACTGGGTACTTGTGTCGCAGCCCTTACCCTCGCCGCTGTCACCAAATACAACGTTACCGTCAGAACTGCCGCTACCGTTCGTCCTACAGGTGAACTGCGAATCGTTCAGGCGGCAACAGCAGGAACAGTCAAACGCATCGCAGTGAAAGAAAACATGGTAGTCAAACAGGGAGATGAGATCGCTAGCATAGACAATTCCCGGCTCCAGACCCAAAAGAGCCAGCTAGAAGGGAATATCCGTCACAACCAGCTAGAGCTGGCTCAAATCTCTGCCGAAATCAGCTCACTCGACACTCAGCGCTCTGCTGAATCTAGCTTAATGAACCGCACCATTGCATCTGCTCAAGCTGATTTAAGCCGCAACCAACGGGACCACAAAGACAAGGAACTTACAACTCAGGCTGATATGCAAGAAGCTGAAGCTGCCGTGGAGTTAGCTCGGGCGGAGATGAAGCAATATCAGCAACTGGCTTCCAGCGGTGCTGTTGCTCAACTGCAAATTAAGGAGAAAGAAGAAGCTTTCAAAGCGGCAGTTGCCAAACTAGAACGCGCTAAAGCCACGATCAATCCCAGTGCGGCAACGGTGACGATCGCGAATGAGCGGATTGCTCAAGAAAGGGCAAAGGGTGAGTCCACCCTAGCCACATTGAACAAAGAACTCTCAACCCTGCAAAGCGCGCTGCTTAAAAGCCAAAACCAACTCAGCCACGATGTCAAAGAACTTCAACAGGTAGGGATTGAACTGAGTAAGACGTTGATTCTTGCCCCTGCCTCTGGAACCATACTCAAATTAAATCTAAGAAACCCTGGTGAGGTGGTGAGCACTGGAGAAGCGATTGCCCAAATTGCCCCCAGTAATGCCGCTCTCGTAGTAAAAGCTCATGTGGCGGCTCAGGATATTAGCAAGGTTAGAGTCTGCGAACAAAAAAATGTTTCAGATTGTGCACAGGGCAAAGTTCAAATGCGGGTTTCTGCCTATCCTTATCCGGATTACGGCACTCTCAAAGGTGGTGTAAGAGCGATCTCTCCAGATGCCCTTACACCTGAAAATACCAAAGCCGGTGCAGCTGCTCCCTACTACGAAGTTACAATTCAGCCAGAAAGAGCTTATCTGGTGAAGGGCGATCGCCAGTATCCCATCCAAGCCGGAATGGAGATTACAACAGACATTATTTCCAGAGAAGAGACCGTACTTACATTTATTCTCAGAAAGGCAAGGCTAATAACAGATTTGTAGCTTGACGGTGGTGGCTGCTAGCGCTGAGTTGCCAGAAACTGACGAAAGCTCAGCAAACTCAGCGTTTGACCCAAATTCAGCGGCAGCAGTGATATCCCTTCCAAGCGGGACTGCACCCAGCCTTCTCCCCAGTACCATTCGTGAAAACCGTCAATTCCTTGACTAAGTAGCAGGCGCAGGGAGTTGGGTGTCGCCACCTCCACTTGATGATGGATAGCGACTGGTCCAGTCCAGCTGGTGAACGTTAGTCCTTGATGCAGATGTTCTGGCATTCCTGGGGCAAGGCGTTGCAGCCATAGCCATTTTTGCAGCTGCACCGGACGGAGCAAACTGTCCCGAATTGCGATTTGGGATGCTTCAACCTCAATTCGAAGTTGGCTTTGTTGAAAAGTACCCAGCATTATGACCTAACGTAGCTTCACGAAGTTATCTTTAGATTATCCCAAATCCGACCGAAGCCGTCGGCTTTGTCACACATCTAGAATAGATAAGTTCAAGCTGTTAAGAAATGTAAGGTGTTTCATGGCGGATCAGTTAATTCGCGCCACGGCAGCGGAGGGTGGAATTCGCGCTGTGGGTGTCATCACCACACGCCTGACAGAAGAAGCTCGGGCTAGGCACAAACTCTCCTACGTGGCAACAGCTGCACTGGGCCGCACCATGTCAGCTGGGCTGTTGCTGGCATCCAGTATGAAACGATCCGGATCGCGAGTCAACATCCGGATCAAAGGCAATGGCCCGTTGGAGGGGATTCTGGTGGATGCTGGGTTAGATGGAACGGTGCGCGGTTACGTAGACAACCCAGGTGTGGAACTGCCACCTAATGCCCTGGGCAAGCTGGACGTCGGTGGCGCAGTCGGACGGGATGGCTATGTTTATGTAGTGCGGGATGTGGGATACGGGTACCCTTACGCCAGCACCGTCGAATTGGTTTCAGGTGAAATTGGCGATGATGTTACCCATTACCTGGTGAGTTCTGAACAGACGCCCTCGGCTCTGGTTTTGGGTGTATTCGTCGGCGGCGACGGAGTACAAGCAGCTGGGGGGCTACTGATACAAGTCTTGCCCAAGGCTGCACGAGACGATGAACTGGTTCAAACGTTAGAATCGCGTGTGGCGGCGCTGTCGGGATTTACACCGCTGTTGCAGTCTGGGCTGACGCTACCAGAAATCTTTGACCAGCTGCTGGGAGACATGGGGCTGGTAATGCTACCAGAAACCCAGTTGGTGCGTTTTCACTGTCGTTGCTCTTTTGAGCGAGTGTTGGGTGCCTTGAAGATGCTGGGGAAAGCGGAGTTGCAAGACATGATTGAAAAAGATGATGGGGCTGAAGCAACTTGCCACTTTTGTGGGACAGTATACCAGGCAAGCAGCGATGAACTGGCGCAGCTAATTGTAGATTTGCAGGCTGAATCTTGAAACAGAAGTCTCCGAGTCACGCAAAAGAGCAATCTGATCGCAGGGGGAACTCCCCTGCCGTCTTCAGTCAGCGGATGACTCCTGGGAAATGCCGGTAACTTCTGTTGGAAAGAAATTTCACCCTGGAAATATAGCTTTTTCTGGGCTGGAAAGGTAGGATGACAATGCAGGTTTATTATAACAAAATTAAGCCGTGGTACGACTATTTCGGTGTGCGCAATGAGAGAGCGGAGCATTCCAGAGGGTTGGTATGATGCTAAAGCATCAGGCTCACCGCAAAGTGTCCCACCGGATAATGGTGACCACCAGACTCCCCCTAGTCGAAAAAGGCGAGGCTGGTTAAGCAACTGGGTGTTTTGGGGAATATTGGCATGCTTGATTTCGGGCGGGCTGGGAGTCAGTGCGGTGGCACTATTGCTGAAACTGCCAGCAGTACCAAACTGTCCATCGATTTTCTGGCCCACGGCTTCAGCCTCAATCCGGCTATACTGCGCTCAGGTGGCGGGAAATAAGCAGACGGTGAACGACTTGCTGCAAGCGATCGCTCTGGTTGCCGCTCTACCACACGATCACCCGTTGCGTCCAGAAGCAAACATTTTCATTGAACAGTGGTCGCTCGATCTTTTGGAGTTGGGAAATCAGGCGTTCCAGGCGGGTAACCTACAGGAAGCGATCGCCATTGCCCATAAAATTCCCCAAAAAGTTGCGGCTAAGCAATCGGTGGCAGATCGGATTGAGAGTTGGCAGTCCACCTGGTCGGACGCTGAAGGGATCTATCGAGACGCCGAAGCAGAAATACGCCTTTTTCACTGGCGTCAGGCGTCTATGGCTGCCGTGCGCTTGCTAAACGTGAATAATAACTACTGGGCGAGTACTAAGTATGATGAACTGACTAACCGGATTGAGACAACGCGACAAGATAGCAAAAATTTGGCAAAAGCGCAAAGTCTGGCGCAAACAGGGGGATTAGACAATTTATTAGAAGCGATCAAGCTGGCAGAGTCAGTTGATGTAAATAGTTACATTTACCAGGATGTACAGGAAACGATTCAGGAGTTGGGGGGCAAGCTTCTAGAGTTGGCGCAGGCGTCGCTAGATCAACGGGATGCGGATGAGGCGATCGCGATCGCCAACCAAATTCCTGCAAGTACCAATCTCCAGTCAGAAGCTCAAGACTTGATCAACCTAGCTCAGGCATGGCGCAACGCCTGGACGGGTACGATTCCGAGTTTGCAAGCAGCGATGGCGATCGCCAAAAATATTGGCTACGACCGGCCTATGTATAACAAAGCACAGGAACTGATTAGCCGTTGGTCGCTAGAAATTCAAGACGTGGCTCATCTAGATCGAGCGCGTGGACTTGCTCAAGGCGGGACAGTAAATGAGTTGAATGCGGCGATCACAGAAGCACAATTCATCCCCGATAACAACCCGCGCGCGTCAGATCGAGACAAGCAGATTGCTCGCTGGCGTGGGCAAGTAGAGACAATTGAAGACCAGCCTTACCTAAACCGGGCTGAGCAGATAGCCAGTGGGTCGGATATCAATTCCCTGCAAGCGGCAATCAATCAGGCGAGTCAGGTGAGGAGTGGTCGCGCCCTCTATCGAGAAGCCCGAAGCAAAATTCGGAGTTGGAATCGCAAGATTGAGCAGATTCAAGACCAGCCTTACCTAGACCAGGCTGAGCAGATAGCCAGTGGGTCGGATATCAATTCCCTGCAAGCGGCAGTCAATCAGGCGAGTCAGATCAGGAGTGGTCGCGCCCTCTATGAAGAAGCCCAAAGCAAAATCGTGACTTGGACTCGCAAGATTGAGCAGATTCAAGACCAGCCCTACCTAGACCGGGCACAGTTCCTTGCTAGTAGTGGTGATCTTGTGGCTGCGATCGCCACTGCTCAACACATTCAACCAGGAAGGGCGCTTTCTCGGTTAGCGCAAACCGCAATCAATGACTGGCAAGGGCAAATTCGAGCCCAATCAGATTGGCAGGAGTCGCGTCAAATAGCACTTCAGGGAACGCCAGAAACCCTTCAAGAAGCAATTCGAGTAGCAGATCGGGTACCGAAAAACAGCCCTTTGCGAACTGATGTCGATAACGCCATCAATCAATGGAGCCATCAAATGTTGAGCATTGCCCAAAATCGGGGTAGGTATGATATTCCAGGTGGAATTGCGATCGCTAAGCAAATCCCACCTGGTACCGATGCCTATAACGGTGCGCAAGAGCAGATCCGGATTTGGCAGAAGTTTGTGAGTCCGGATTTTAATAAATACAATATGCAACCTTTGAGGATAGAAAGCTCACCGCCACCTTCCCAACAGAACTTCTAGCTCCCAAGCTAAAAATTGCAGTTGTCGTTAATTATCGATGGCTCTGTTGGGCTGTTTCTCGCGTTTGAGATTTTGGATAAACTCACTCCGGGCTTTAGTAAAGCTAGCCTGAATTTCAGCAAAGCTAGAATGAACCTCAACAAAGTTAGAATGAACCTCAGCCCGCCTAGCAGCTAAAGCGCGGTGTTGGGGGGGAGGTTCTGCGCCAGTGTGTTTTTCATCATTGGGAGCAACACTTTTGTGGGTTTCCTGTTTATCCAACTTACTTAGTACGGCATCGGCTAGAGTCAGTTCCCCACTGTCTATTCGCCTAGCCAGAGTCAGTAAAGCATTAGCTAAGACAACCGGCACCCTAATAGCACAGGTACTGCCAAGCTTCCAAGAAGATGCTGGGCCTCGCTTACCACGTCGGGGATTATCTAACATAATTTAACCGTAACCGTTCAGGGGGGGATCAAAAAAACGTCCAATATGAAATCACACGTAATCAGTACGAAAACCAGTCTAGATTGGATTTATACCGGATAATTGTGAGTAGTCAAAAGTGCTATACTGGTCTGCAAATTGTCTTTTAGACATTTTAGGTACGATATTTTGATGCGCATAAAACCCAAAGCTTTTGCTTAGCAAGGCTTTGACGTTTATGCGCATGATGTACCCCCCCGTGAACGGTTACATTTAACCTTTGCAAGTGGCTTGATTGATTTTTTTGTGATAAACAATACTGTTACTTTTTGTCATGCTGTACGAAGCTTAGCCTAGTGCAGCCCGGCAGAAGTAAGCCAGCAGCCACGAAAGGGGTGATAACTGGGGTAAACTTGGAGTAACCGGCATCATATTAACAGAGCAAGTAAGAAAACTTTAGTCCATGCCCAGTCCCCA
>JAABUQ010000535.1_pt1 | contig 88285 bp, 69 predicted proteins | sample 5560001 | NCBI WGS metagenome assembly JAABUQ01 (sample SAMN10711888, study PRJNA513371) | rock metagenome | isolation source: Antarctica rocks | place: Antarctica: Victoria Land, Finger Mt nord | collected 2015-12-18
AAGGACTTGGGTTGCGGCGAAGTCGTCTAGGTCGTCTTCGGGGGGGTCGGAGGAGGTGTCGGAGAGCTCTTCTATGCGCGCGTGGTGGGCCATTTGGTGTTTTGGGTGTTTCGTAGGGGAGACGGAAGGTGGGAAATGGGAGATGGGAGATGGGAGTCAGGCAGGAGTTTGCGATTGTAAGGCGAGGTGCCAACGCGTTTGATTGAAGTGTTGTCTCGAGCTGCAGATTCTGATACCTATAACTATTCTTCAAGCTATATTGATACATGAATAGGTAAGTAAGTATGCCATAGCCCAATGGAAGCCGGAAATTCCTTTCCAATACAATCATCTGCAAGTTATCGAGAGCCTTCTCTCGACCCTCTCCAATCCCATCACCTCATTCTGTGGAGATATCCGCCAACGCCTCGCTAAATGACATAACGCAGAAGAACTTTTCAAGCAATGTTCGCTATCTCACGCTGCACTCTTCTCTTGCATTAGGTACGCTTTCTGTAAAGCCTTCTTCTCTTTCGCTGTCACCTCAAGCACCGAAACCACATCGCGCACTTGTATGCCAGGCCCAGTCTCCAGATCATCACGATACTCCCCAAATACCCTCTCTTTTGGCAGGGAGCTGGCGACTCCATTCGCAGTCGCGGCAGCTTTCGAGCTTGAGAAATTCGCAGCCGGCCGCGCGAGGAAAGGATTCGTAGGCCCCGTATCAGCTCCCTTCGTCATCCATGAAAGCTTCTTACCCATGGCTCCGCTCAGACCTAATGCCATGTTCATTGTTTTGTTGGAAGTAGCAAAGTGTTGAGCATTCAGCTGCGCGTCTGAGGTTCCCCCTCCTTTCTTCCCATCTTTCTTCAGAACGCTCTTCCTGGGCATTATCTCTAGGGCGGTCTCACCCAGTAGCGCCGGGCTTCCTGTATCACCTGTGCCGAAAGAGATTGAGCCAGCTCTGCTAGCATCGCTGTTTGCTGTGGTGTCACGACGTCTACGTTTCGCAAGTCGCTCCTCCTCCTGGGTTCGTTCACTCTTTGACGACTTTTGTATGGATTGGACAGTAGGGCTTGCTGAAATTTGAGGTGGTTGGCTGTTGTTCGATACTGGTGTAAGAGGCCCATTCATATCAGTGTAGGAGCCTGTCTAGATGTTAGTCAAAAGAAGGAAGAAAGCGAAAGGTCCGCATACGCTTAAGCGGATTAGCCTTTGGTGAAACAGCGCTATTGTCAGGCGTAGGCAACGCAGGTGCTACCTCTGCAGCGTTTCCTGCAGTACCGAAACCAGTCAAATCCATCGAAGTAATTCCATGTGACCCAGTCTTTCTAGCCTTAGCAAGTACCGCCGCGTCCTCCACAAGCTGGCGCACTCGCTCCTCTGCTGCTACCGAGAACAGGGTCAAAGCTTCCACAAGAAAGCCCGCATCGCTTCTGAGTAAATTTTCTCCATTCACCACCTTGAGGACCTCATTGTTGTCAGGCCCAAAAACATTAAGTTGATGCGGGGCCATATTCGCTTGGGTGGCATAGAGAATGCCAGCGTCGGAGACGTTGACCTGGAGCCGGTGGCTTTCTTTCTTGAGCCGCTTGTGCAAGGGTCCAAGGTTAAGGAATGGATTGCTGAGATGGTATTGCTTGATTTCTGCGTTGCGACGAGTGGCACGTTTTTGCTCCGCTTCAGCAATCTCTTCAGCCGTCTGATCGCGCCCTGCCGGTTGGTTGAAAGTACCGGCGCCATAGAAACTCCCTCGGCCACCGGGAACATTGCGTGAATAGACGTTGTCCTGGGAGAACGGATATTTTGTAGAGCCGGTATACTGAGAGCTAGCATCCACTAGCTGATTATGGAAAGACGCATTGTTTGACCCCCCAGACCGCATTAAAGCGGCTTCTTCTTCTTTCAAGTCAACACCCACACCGAATAAGACATCCCCCAGCTCGTTGAGATCTGTTGGCCGATCATTTGGCCGGTCCGGTGGAGGCATTGCGGTCGGTGGACCGGCCGTAGGCGGCGGTGGCGAATATTGTGGTGGTGCCGTAGAAATTGGTGGGGAGTATATAGTATTCGGGCTGTATGAGCTATTCGGAATGTATGGAAGATTTGGGCTGTAGGAATGGTTCGGATTGTAGTTGTTGTATGGATTGCCATTCGGCTGCGCGCCAAAGTTTGGAGAGCTGTAGATCTGGTTGGGAAGATTGGGAAGGGAGATGTTACCCATTCCAGGAGAGCCATACTGAGCAGGAGGTGGTGATAGCCGCTGCCGTTTCGGAGGAGGTCCAGTATGGTAGGGGCCCTGATGAGGCGAGTTGGTACGCTCCATGGGCGAGAAGGGGCGACCAGCAAATGGCTGGTGTTGTTGAGCCATATCGAAGCCCTTCGACCTTGATGAGTCTGCTCCTCCTCAGCGTCCTATGGAAGGAGTGGCTCGTGGAGCCTGGCCGCAAGGGCGAGCGCTCGTCTGAGCTCACCCAGGATTATTTGATGGCTTGGCATGCGCTATTGGATCTTTGTGTCGTAATCTATCAGCTAGATGGCCCTGCAAGCGTCGAGCAGAGCAGACATGGTTTCCAGGTCAAGGGTCGGTGGTGATGGCGATATGAGTTGAAAATGTGGAATGAGGGAGGACCACAGATGAGGCTCTTTTGCAATCGCACTATACTGTAAGGAGCTAGGCTGATAATTGAAACATCTCCTGTTCCATTTCATTGTGTAACAGCTGATTTATGAGCTGTTGCATTCACTTCACCAGACCCACTCTGACACATTACCACATTAACACATTTTCGTATCAATAGAGGTGAAAGCACAATGGAATGACCTTGAGCAGTTGTCTCAGGAAGCTCACAGCGCGGGGCTATCACCACTCCGTCGGCCAAGCTACCATGCCATGATATATCGATTTTCGCCCTCGATGCCAATGACCTGAAATTTTTGCCACTGAGATTCGACATCATCCACGTCTCATGATGGCTACAAAGAGGAAGCTCTCGGCCCTGTCGCCCGAGACTGACCAGCCTGTCGATCCTACGGATGAGCTGATGTTTCTATGCCTAGGTGGAGGGAACGAAGTGGGCAGATCTTGTCATATCATTCAGTACAAGGGGAAGACCATAATGGCGAGTCCTCCAGTCTTTCTCTCATGTTAGATGCATACTCATGGAAATCCTTAACAGCTTGATGCCGGCCAACACCCTGCCTATGACGGTCTCGCAGCTCTCCCTTACTTCGACGAATTCGACCTTAGCACCGTAGATGTGCTGCTTATCAGTCAGTGAGTGCACCTATCTCTTATGGTCCTGGGCATGGCAAAAAAAGCGGAAACATCCGAAGTGAGATTAGTACTCTTGTTGAGTATCCTGTTTGGGGAACATGTACAGCGGGTCTGCCTGGTAAGACAGATGTAGGCTTGGAATCTCGTTGTGGATGAGTCTCTACTGGTGGACTGTCTCCACGAAGCAAGACGCACCTGTGCATGCAGGGCGTTAATCAAATGCCAAACCGTGACCCAAAGACCAATGTGCCACAATTCCCATCGTGTGAACCTTTATTGCATCATTCTCATACGACCAAATCCACGTGCCTTGTTTCCTTGTCAATTCCGACCGAAGTACTCGATGTAGCCACATAGCAGCTGACGACTCCATACTCAGTTTTCATCTGGACCATGCATCCGCCCTTCCCTACGTCCTTGCAAAGACGAACTTTCGAGGCCGAGTCTTCATGACGCATCCGACCAAAGCCATATACAAATGGCTCATACAAGACAGTGTTCGAGTACAGTACGTTCCAGTTTGTCTGAGGTGTACAATACACACTGATTACCTCTAGAAATCTCTCCTCCTCTTCAGATCAGCGAACAACCCTCTACACAGAAGCCGACCATCTGTCAACCTTTCCCCAGATCGAAGCTATTGACTACCACACAACTCATACTGTTTCCTCCATTCGCTTCACTCCTTACCCAGCCGGGCATGTCCTTGGAGCGGCTATGTTCCTCATCGAGATAGCAGGTCTCAAGATCCTTTTCACAGGAGACTACTCCCGGGAAGATGACCGACATTTGGTCTCTGCTACAATACCGAAGGGCATCAAAGTCGATGTCTTGATCACAGAAAGCACCTATGGTATCGCCTCTCATGTACCTCGAGCGGAACGAGAGACGGCGTTTATGAAAAGCGTTACTAGTATACTGAATCGTGGCGGAAGAGTCTTGATGCCTGTTTTCGCTCTCGGACGGGCTCAAGAACTTCTTCTGATTCTGGATGACTATTGGGCAAGACATCCAGAGTTCCAAAAGATACCCATCTACTACGCCTCAAACCTGGCGAGAAAGTGCATGGTAGTATATCAGACCTATGTCTCGGCTATGAACGACAACATCAAGCGTCTTTTTAGAGAGCGAATGGCAGAAGCGGAACAAGCGGGAGATGTTGACAAGGGAGGGCCTTGGGACTTCAGATTCATTCGAAGTCTAAAGAATTTGGAACGATTCGATGATGTTGGGGGATGCATTGTTCTGGCGAGTCCTGGTATGCTACAGAGCGGCGTCAGCCGAGAGCTCCTCGAGCGATGGGCGCCCAATGACAGAAACGGTGTAATTATCACTGGTTACAGCGTTGAAGGGACTATGGCGAAACAGATTATGAACGAGCCCGACAGTATTCCAGCAATTATGGGGAGTCGTAGCACCGCCAATCTTGGGAGACGAGGGCTGGGCGGCACTGGTGAAGCCGAAAAGCCCATGATATCCAGAAGATGTAGTGTACAAGAATACAGTTTTGCAGCTCATGTCGACGGCCAGGAGAATCAAGGCTTCATCGAGGAAGTTGCAGCTCCGGTTGTGGTAAGATCCTTGCATTGCTTCTAAGCTGGATTGCGCTATTAACGATGAACAGATCCTGGTACATGGGGAGAAGCATAACATGATGCGCTTGAAGTCGAAACTGCTTTCCCTCAATGGCGACAAAGCCGTCAAGACCAAGATCTTCAGCCCCGCAAACACCGAACAGCTTCGTATCCCATTCAAGGTTGAAAAGACCGCCAAAGTGGTTGGTCACCTCGCGCAGCTACCTCCACCCAACTCCCTGAACCCCGACGACGAGCGGCTCATGACAGGCGTGCTAGTGCAAAACGACTTCAAAATGTCGCTGATGGCGCCAGAGGATCTACGAGAGTATGCTGGCCTGAATACAACCACAATTATGTGCAAGCAGAGAATCACGCTCAGTGCCGCCGGGATCGATCTCATCCGCTGGGCACTAGAGGGTACGTTTGGGGCAGTCGAGGAGATCAACCCAAAGAAGAAAGCAATGTCAAATGGCGTCAGTGATGTTACGGGCAACGGCGTGGAACATCAGAATGGGGACGCCGAGGGAGAGATGGACCATTCACCTTTGCCTGTTGCGTTTCTCGTCATGGGCTGGGTGATTGTTCGATACCAGAAAAGTGGAGAGGTGACAGTCGAGTGGGAAGGGAATGTCTTGAATGATGGGATTGCAGATGCGGTGTTGGCTGTTCTGTTTACGGTAGAGAGCAGCCCAGCAGCGGTCAAACGTGTGTTTTTCCTTCCCTACGCTGATTGACGTGGCTGACCCTCTATAGAATCATCGAAAGGCCACTCGCACAACCATCATCACGGACAGCGGAATCCTCATGCATACGTCACCCCGGAAGAACGCTTCTCCCGTTTGTGCATGTTTCTCGAAGCGCAATTCGGCCCCTTGGTCACACCCATCACGCAACCCAAGATCGTGCTGAAGCCAACTCCAGCCCCTGTCGACGCGGATGGCATCAAGAGTGAGCCTACCGAGGACCAACCAGGAGAAGAAGAATTGAAAGATTTGGAAGCAGAAGAGATGGAGAGATTGCACGAAGCTGGCATACCCGTTCCCGGGGTCGAGATTAAGGTGGACAAGAATGTGGCCAAGGTATGGCTGGAGACATTGGACGTCGAGTGCTCGAACGGAGTGTTGAGGGATCGAGTGAAGGCAGTGGTGGAGAGAGCTGTGGAGACAGTCGCTCCACTTTGGAGCAGGAAAAGCGCTTGATATGCCTACGTTTTTTGATGGAGAGTTGGCATTATGTCAGCGCTTTAAAGACAAGCAATAGCAAATACTTGTACCATGACAATTTGAGACAGCAGAGGCACTTATCTCCGTATATGATACGGGAATGTATCATGGTCAAGTTTGGTGCGTGGGCATGTGATGATTCGTGTACCTTAGGAGCTTACCTTACGTATCATCAGCCGGAGTGGATCAAACACTATTTCCCCTATACAGCAAATCCAATCCAATTCAATTCAATTCCACTAAAGTCAGTAAAGCAACTGGATCTGAATGGGATCTCACCATCACATGGAATACCATATGTATTCCGACCTGACTACCAGTGCTGCCGTCCTTCTACTATCAATCCTCTGCACCGTCATTTCTCCATTCCCCCGTGCTAAACCCCATTAGACCTTAGTGTGCCTCCTCCAAACCTCTCCAAATCGAAGACTTGACTTCCTCTTCAAGGGCCACACTGCCTCCAATCCTGCCTCTCTCAGCCTCAAACTGGGCGTGAGGACACTGTCAGAAGTCACATCGATCTTACATGAAATGTGTTGACATTTTCACCACTTCATTTCTCTCTCTCCATTGCCTCCTCCAATATTGTCCCGGGGACCATCGCCCTTTCCCAATACTCCGGAGTGGCCCAACAACGCGCGACCGCAATCCGGCTTCAACTCAACACATTTCACCCTTCACAGACTGTCAATAGTCTCAAAAGACCATACAACTGGCTTGGCATTATTCATACACTACTCGTCTCCCATGGATGACCGGTAGCCCTGCTGTGTCCTCGAAATTCGCTCATCCCGTCAGCAACTTTCTTGCCGAAGCGCTCCTGAGAAATCGCTCTCGAACCAAAGCCTGCCTACATTCACACGGGAATGAGCAATGTCAATTTCCTCACTCACAGCAACCACTCTACCTCATAGCCCTCTCTTTGGTTATCACGATCATCCGACTTACAACGCTCATCCGGGTCAATACGCCAATCATTCCCTTCCAAATGGCTCGTCACGCTTAGCCCCATCCCAATCTCATCAGGGCCACAACACCCCCCCTGTCCCGAGGACCTCGAATTATTCTGCACAGGCCAGACACTTGCCAATTCCAACCGCGATGCCAAATCCTCAATCAACCCGATCGGTGCAGGCCTCGCAAAAAAGACGAAGGAGTCCTGATTGGGAGGATTTCTACAAGAATGGGCTCCCGAAGGAGATTATTGTCATTGATGACGATACACCCGACGGGGAGTCAGCTCCACGACAATCAAAACGAAAAGAAAACCAACGAGACGTTCAAAATTCGAGCGTGAGACCCAGAGGAGCAGGAGCTCCGGCCCCCAAAAAGAGGCGGACAGCTCAAACTGCACGTGATCACATACGAGATCAACACTATGGGTCCTACTCGAATGCACGAACGTATTCACATGGTGATAGTGGATCTAACACGATCTCGACCGACCGAACGACATCATTACAGACAACGGCCCCGACCTCGCTTGGTTCGCATACAAGTCACGGAAGTAGCGGTGCTTATGTAGAGGATGCTGCTGTTGGTCAGAAGAGGAAACGAGTGACGAGGAAGCAGATCGCAGATGAGAAAAAGCAAAAAGAAGTCAACGTTGTTGATCCCTACATTCCTCCCCCAAAGCCGCCTATCAAGGCTAAGGATGTCCATGTGCCTACGATCAGAGATGTATGCCAACCTTACACGAGCTCTGTGCCGCGCTGACTTATGACAGACGTACACCGCAAACGAAAAGGTGGATGATGACGACGGCCATTACATTATCATTTCAGAAAGTCCGATTGGAGACAGATGTTAGTCTCCAAAACTGGTCTGGAATAGAGGAGGCTGACAATGTTTAGACACTATCCAGAAACTGCTCGGCCAAGGGACGTTTGGGAAAGTGGTTGAGGCCTACGACAAGCGATCAAAGACGAAATGTGCCATCAAAATAATCCGAGCAGTGCAAAAGTACCGAGACGCTTCGAGGATCGAGTTGCGAGTCCTTCAGACTTTGTCTCACAACGACAGACAAAATCGAAATAAATGCATACACCTGCGGGAGTGCTTCGATTTCCGAAATCACATATGCATTGTCACAGATCTGCTTGGTCAAAGCGTCTTTGATTTCCTCAAAAGCAACGCCTTTGTGCCCTTTCCGAGCAGTCAGATACAGCATTTTGCAAGACAACTATTCACAAGCGTTGCGTGTAAGTATAGAATGCTCCTTGTGAGGTCAAGGCTAATTTGCAAAGTCCTGCATGACCTCAATTTAATCCACACCGATCTTAAACCAGAGAACATCCTGCTGGTCAATGGCCAATACCAGACCTTTACATACGGCCGCTGGATCCCCTCTTCATCACACACCGTATCGCGGAAGGCAGCACAGAGGAGAGTGTTACTCGACACCGAAATCAGGCTGATAGACTTCGGGTCTGCAACTTTTGACGATGAGTACCATTCTTCTGTTGTTTCAACAAGGCATTATCGTGCCCCGGAGATCATCCTGAACCTTGGATGGAGTTACCCGTGTGATATTTGGAGCATTGGGTGCATCTTAGTGGAGTTCTTTACGGGAGACGCCCTCTTCCAAACCCACGACAACCTAGAGCACCTGGCCATGATGGAACCGATATGCAACAGCAAGCTTGACGCCAAGCTCGTCAAGCAAGTGCAGGGCAGAGGCGGTAGCAGGAACACAGCTGCATCGTAAGTACCTTCCAATCAACCACTTTGAGTTCCCCGATGAGGACTAACACCATCAGGTTCTTCACAAGGAGCGGCAAACTCGACTACCCCAACGCCGAAACCACAAAAGCGTCCAAGAAATACGTCAAAGCAATGAAACATCTCACGGACCCTCGTGCCCAGCACAACCCAAACAATCCCAACAACATGGAAATCATTCCCTCCACCTCAATCTTCAACCGCCAATTCGTCGATCTCCTCCGCAAGATCTTCGTCTACAATCCCAAAGAACGCATTACGGCGAAGGAGGCATTGAAGCACCCGTGGTTTGAATCTGCCATGAAAGATGATGGGACCGAGGCATTAGGTCTACGGTTGAAGAGGGAGCGGGAGAAAGAAAGGGCCGAGGTGGTCAACTTGGATGGGGAGGGGGATTACGAATGACGCGCTGGCTTTCTACCTTGCCACCTCACAGGATAGGCTGCAAATGAAGGAAGGCCGGCGCGCACAAAGGCATTGACGTGCATGCACCCACCCAATCCACAATCGAAGAAAAAAAAACGAGGAGACGAAGTAGGTCACGTTGACGGAACGGCATGGCAAAAAGCGGAATGCCGCTGGGCATCGCCACTTTTGATCCCCTTTTCTTTTCCGCTTTCCGATCTGCATTGTATTGCATCAAGGTCCTCATACCTGAGGCTTAGGCACTTGGGCCGTATGAAACCAACCCGTTCGCGTGGTGGCGCTAGAGGGGTGGATGGGTTAATGAATGAAGGGAATGATGCTAGCGTAGGTGGTGTGAATGAAAAGCTGCTTCAAGACGAGTATCATAGTATTGCTGGCTCTACTCTACCTACTCCATTCCACTTGTTTGTTTTAGTTTTTCCTCAGTGTCCCTTCACTCTCCTTCATCACCGTGACGGTTCACTTATTATCTGATATGATACGATTCCTAGGCTCGTATTGTTTAGAGCTGGTGGCAATCGATCGCGTCATGGCTTTTTGGGTTTTCCTTCGCGGCGAGTGCTTTCATGTTTTAATGCTTCCATCCTTCAATCTACCGTCTCCTGTGCTATACCCTCACAGCCCGTATCCTGAATATCTCTTATGCGACGGGAAGGACGGAAGTTGCAGCAGCTTTTCTATTCGGGTGAGAGGGATGCTGCGTCCACTCTTATCGGTTGGGGAAACTGTAATATTTATCTACTCCAGACAGCTGGAGATGCCACAATCCCGGCTCGCGGCCTCTAGTTTCTGGCTTTCCTCTCGTTCTATCGATGTTTTGACTACGCCGGTATGGAAGAAAGTAGGGAGGAAGACTGTATAGAAGATGGGAATGCGGTCCTGTTGGCCTCGCTGAGGATGAGAGGGTCTTGAGATGGTAGAGGAGATTCTGTATCTATTCCATCTTTGGCCCTGGTTTCAAGATTTGCTCCAAGATTTATGAATAGATCTTATGAGGAGGTAAAGCGAGGTCTAGATGCCCCGGTTAGATTCATATTCATCCTCCCATGTCTACTCGAATATCTTTCGTCAAATCTCATCGACTCGAACATTCACATATACGCCACTCCAAGGTAAAGCGACGTCTATATCCCCCGATTGAACTCTTACCCCCCTCCTCCCCTAAATTTATCCCAAGATCTACAATCAAAACCCAATGACCCCCAAATCTACACACGTGCTCCTTGGGTAAGGCGACGTCTATATCCCCCGATTAAACTCCACCCCCCCACCCTCCCCACTTCTCCCCCAGAACTCCTCCTCTAGCGACTCCGCCCTTACGGCCTGCCGCTGCGGAAACGCCCCCAGCGCAAGCGGCAGCGCGAAGATACTCGTCGTGAGAATCAAACCCAGGTTCACCGGCAGCAGCACCCTCGGTCTCCTTCTTACCCACTCCGTCCTCTGCACTCGCACCAGAATCAGCGGCGGCAACACCATGATAGGCGTGGAATTCAGCACCCGGCTGAGCGCCGTCTCGGACACCGCCAGCGCAGCCGCCTTCTTCGATTTGCCCAGACTGCGCACCGCTTCCCCGCTGGCCTCCTGCGCTTTCTCCTCGGCGGATGGCAAGGGGTACACGTCGATCCCGTGCCTGAGCTCCTCTCCGCGCATCAGGAACACGTTCAGGGCTCCGGCGGAAGCGACGGCAGCGAAGGGGACGAGGCGTGTTAGGAGAGTTTTGGAGGTGGGGGAGAGGCGGTGCAAGCGGGGGACGAGGGCGTTGAGGCCGAGGGCGACGGTGCAGGAGGCGGTGACGGCGAGGAGGTAGGAGCGGAGGAGGGTGGGGGGGGGGAGGGGGGTGGATTTGTTGGCGTTGGAGTAGTTTATGCCTACGTTTAGGGATTGGTTCGTTATTTGCCAGGCCAGGGTGCCGAAGGTCTGGTTTTGGTTAGTTGAGTGGAGGGGGTTGATAGGGGGTGGGTGTTTATGGCGGTGGTTCTTTTGGAGGGTGTGCAGAGAGAGGGGGTGGGGAGAATGTTTCTCTATTGCTTCTTTATGCACTTGTGAAGATAGAGCGGGGATGGAGGGGGTGGTTTCGAGTGAGGAGAAGAGATTTTAGATTCGTGAAAAGAAAGGGAGAGGTTTACACTTAGACCTGGAGTCAGCATCCCAGCTGTCACGACCAGGTTCGAAAGAACAAAACACGACATCCTGAAAGGGAGGAAGACGGGCTGTCCTGTATCTAAAACTTTTTTTTAAAACCCCTCCGCAATCGCGCAGATGGGGAGAAGATACCGGGATGCAGTGTCGAATCCACTATCTTCTTCGCTCCCCATATCTCCCGTGTCATCGCCTTCGTCTCTCCCGTCTTGTAAGAAGAAACTAGGTTCTTGGCCCGTTCCAGGCCAGCGGAGGACACGAACAGCGTTCTGAGAAATCAAAATTGTTAGTTGGGTATCGACATTACACGGGAACGCATCCTTTAGATATTCCCCCATATGCTTCTGGGACCGCGGCGGCTCACCTTGGATCCGAGATCTCGGCACTTTGCTTCACGCGGCCCCAGTAGGTGCTCAGATCGTACTGCGAGGCGGGCAGCTCGCGTGTTCCTGGGAGGGAGGCGGACATGTTGAGCGAATGACGCGCTGTTTGAGGGGAGAGGGCGGAGGGGTGGTCTGATTGGAGATGTCTTCCTGGAGCGTAGTAACGGAATTGCGGTTGACAGGCTCGCTGGTCTTAAAATGCGGCTCTAATTGTACACCGAGGCATGTTTGGGGCGATGTTCTTGAGTTACGGGGATTGGGAGTTACCGTGCTGGATGCTTTGTGATTTTACGATGGTATGGGCAGGGCTGGAAGGTGTGAATCCTGCGTTAGTGCAGGCTGCTGGGTCTCAATCTTAGATAGGGGACGGTGGACATGCTAGCGATTATCGGGTTCCTTTGCAAATATGCACAAGAGGTTTAGGAGTAGCGATGAAGGGTTTGTTGGAGTGTCGCACAATTATTTCATGGGGTTGCTTGGTAGGGCTGGCATATTAGCTGCAGGCGATTGCTCTGACAATTAGGCAGATTACGGGGATGCTCATATGATAATGAGCGCTCATTGTGATCTTTTCCCTATTTTTTATACGCAAGGTATGCTGGTTATGGGGGTTCTTCGCGCGATATTGGCCTAAAGAGAATGCGAGCTTCTGGATTGTTCTTTTGTGATAATATATATTAATAAACAAGTGACTGTCAATGGAAACGGCCGTGTGGCCTAATGTGAGTTCTTCACATTCAATTGAGATAAAATCCTTCCTGAGACTTGCCTAGGGTTAAGGCGTTGGTTTTCGGCACCAAAGATTGGGCGTTCGAATCGGTAGGTCAACCATTCGTGCCTTTTCTTCCTTCGTACCAGAGAATTGACATGGACAATTACGACAGCCCCATGGTCGAAGAAACGCATTGCATGATAGGGGCAATTTTTTTGTTGGTGTTCACAGATACCATGGTAACACATCTTTTGATTCACAGTCAGCAACACTACATTTTAATACCGGTATCTCAATCGTGGCCCCACTCTCGCAGAGGCTCGATTACTATGTACTTTTTGAGAACGACAGGCTGCATTAGGCGGGTCCAAAGTCCGAAAAAGGCTCAGAAGCCCTCCAATTGAAAAATCCATGTCGAATGCCTGGGCACTAGAAGATGGCTGGCAGAAAGCCGTCTTCATTTTTCAATGCTTTGTTCTACGTGGATCATATAGGAATAATCTGATTTCGATACTGTAAGGTAAATTATTAGACTGCTTGATTTCCAATCATATGCAGTATGACGCCGTTCGTTTCATTCATCACCATATCCCCCCACCACCCCCACACACATTACACGCATTATACACATTACACAAATTACACCGCTCCCAACTTCAACCACTCAGGAGGCTCTAACATAGATAAAGTGTTGAACGCTTTGTCTGGGAATATAAAACACCAATGTGGAAAGTCGACAATGCCATGCCCAGTGTCCGCCCACGATGCCCAGTGTCCGCCCAATGCTGTCGTCACTATTGCATCGCCATGTCCGAGTCTTCCACAAACCCGCGTGCTGGCCACCTTCTCCAGCTTACTCCTTGACGCCTCACAGCCTCTATAACCGGGCATGACGGATCAGAGACGACAATCCAATTCAACATGCCATCCCACCCTATCCCCAAACACTTCAACACCTTGATTGTCGGGAATGGCCCTTCCGCTTTAATACTCTCATATATACTCCATGGCAACATCCCTTACTACGATCCCTCTATACCTCACCCAGATCCCATACTACATGGGATACTATCTGAGTCACCATGTCTGCTCAATGTGAATTTGAAAGACCTCACTGCTCATTTCAGCGCCTCTCGGCTATCATACTCCACCCAAGCCCTCCCAATCAACGTCCTGCTCGATACTCTCGTACGGCCTTTGGCGGACACCGATCCTGGAGAACATCAGTCATGTGTGAGATGGGTCAAGGAGCCAGGAAGAAAGATACAGCACAGCGTGCTAGGAAATTCTACGCAGGCTGGTGGTCAGTGGGCTGACAACCCGGTTGCAGCGAGCTGGGATATTGGCGCGTTGAGCTATGCAGAAATGCTGTCGCTACCCGGATATACATTCGAAGACCACTATCATATGGCACACCATGGCAAACCTTTACCTGACTTCCACCGCCCTACACGCCGGGAAGTTGCAGATTATTTAGCCAAATACCCGGAGATGGTTGGGATCAGTGACTCTGTGTACACTGGTGTTGAAGTCAACAGCATCCAGAGAACAAAGTCTGGCTTCTACCTTGGCTCACATGGAATCACATGCAAGACCCTCGTCCTTGCGACAGGAACTTTCTCAAACCTAATACCGCCGCGTCCACTCCTTCTACCACTGAAAGACCTGCCACCGAAAAATGAAGAAGGTCCGCTGCTTGTCATTGGTTCTGGTTTCACTGCTGCAGATGTCATCATCTCAGCACCACCCAATCGAAAAATAATCCACATCTTCAAATGGGACCCAGACAACCATCCGTCACCACTCAGAGCGTGCCATCCGAGCGCATACCCTGAGTATGCCAGCGTCTACAAGCGCATGAAGCTTGCTGCTCAGCAAAATCTTGGTGCCTCGGTTGTCTCTCCCTTGAGGTTCAAGAAGTCGAATCCTTTTTTTGACACGAGAGACCGGGAAAATGTCTATGAAGGGTTTCCAAATACATACATCAAGGATGTCTCCATCGGCGACGATACTGCGACACCCGTCCTAGAAACAGGTTCTGGAGAAGAGACCCGAAGAGAAGTGTCGAACATGGAATATGTCATTGGGAGGCGAGGCTCGCTGGACTATCTGGATCCTCATCTCAGACTCGAAGTCCTCGGAACAGGAGGCAGCAACATCATGGTCTCTGGACGCGCTTTGAGGCCGAAAGTCGAGGAGACAGTTGAAGTCGCTCCGCATGTAATGGCAATCGGAAGCCTCACTGGTGATTCTCTCATCAGGTTCGCTTATGGAGGGTGCGCCGCGGCAGCCCAAGTAATATTGGAGAGCGAAGTCCCTCCAAGAAATGGGAAGGACTCGCAGACGTCGTCGTCCACAGCCAGTCCAGCCTCAGCTATGTCCTCGGATACGAGCTTGGATGATCAGGAGCACCACCGTCATTATATAGCCTCGAACGGACACGCAGATCTCGATGTCAATCGCAAGAACGGCGACTGTTCTTTCGATCACAAAGTAGTGTGAAAGGGGGCTGAAGTTCGTTGTTGGGGTCGTGGAATCACCACATCATGAGGCGGCTTTGGATACTGGGTCTATCTAGATACCCCGGGAGTAACTCAGCTATCATGCAAATCTGAGCGGCATTATCTCCGTCTCACTTCCTGGCGTTCTGTGTAGGTACACTGAGCTTTCTGAATCACTATCATTGGATGCGAATCCGCAATCTTCTAGACTTTTAGATATTTATCCTGCACAACGTTGGGTGTCAGGAGATCATACATACTTCTCTGGTTCAGATGTCTACAGAGTGCGTTCAAAGTTTCTTTCCCCACTGTCTGGGTGCAGCTTCCCTGTTGTGAGCCGTCGAGGTCGGCGTTCTGCCACGAGACTTTGCCACAGGCCCGAGCTCTCGTCTCAGTCAGAAGCAGACTCTAAAAGCCAAGCTGGCAAACAAGTCAAATGCGTTTATTGTCGTACATCCTGGCAGAGAGACAAGGAGTCTATCAAGCGGATCGCAAGGGCTGGAAAAGTCAAAAGATCCGCTGGATGGCAGATATCGCAAGTATGGATTGCATTTGCAGGAGTGCCATCATGGCCGTCAGTCGCAGTCGAAGTGGCTATTTAATGCTTGTGTGATGTGTGAAAAGCTTGCTTTTCTCATCTGCTAGAAATCTACCTGAACGAGAACTAATGCCATGGTTTCGAATGATGCTCCCACCATCGTCTGGCCGATTTGCAAAATAAAGTCCACATGCGTTGTCGGGACACAGTCTCTCCGCAAAAAAGGCAAAGATGCGGCGTCCTCACCAAGAGCATCATTTTCGTATAAGTGCTGGGGCATACGCTGCCAAAAGTGGTCTGCCTCGTAGCCTACTAAGACATGGGCGTGAACGTTGTCTGACATAGTCACCAATGTTGCAGATAAGAGGGTATCAAGTTCCGTTCTGCAAAAACATCAAAGAGAAAGCTATCGACCGTGCACATCGTACCGGGAAACTGAGCAAATTCACCACGGTCGACCAATCTGTGCAGAAACGAGATGTCTACACCGTTCACCCGCAGGCGATACGGGAACGTGTGGAGCGGTTTAGGCAATTCGTTGGTACATCACCCCTTCAGTCACTCAGCGCTCTATAACTTCGGCCTCATCTACTGCAAATTGATCTTTTCTTTGGGGTTTTCCACTCGTAATCTGGAATTTAGCCTCCTCGTACACATCTACTCAAGAGCTGAATGACAGAATAGTTGGCTGTCATGAGTTTGACTGTCTCGGCGATGCTACGCTCTGCGGTGCAATACCCTCTTCACCAGCATCAGACACGCCTCGGGCAATGAATCAAATCGGCTAGGACTGTCTGATCAGTTCCAACCCACGGAGCGATGTCACTCGGTGGCTGGAAATCCACCTATTAATATATCGTCAAGGTCTGGTGTCCATCAGTGATATAAATACCAGCTTATGTGCGAGGTTTTTCCTCTTGATTATACACAGCTGGAGTTCTCGGGCTTCTCACGCAGCTCTCGACCATCACACTCCTAGACTCCTGTCTAGCCTCGCTTCTCGTTTGTATACAAATACCCCTTGGAAATAAATGCTCAGGCATTGCAAAGCGCTTTTGTCAGATGCACTCAGGGCTAAATCGTCTGATTGATAAATAATGGTGCATAGCACCCTAATATACATGATTATGAGGTCCTAAGTAGGTGGCAAATGAGTGTTCCTAGCCCTGTTTCATACCAATTGCTTCGCCTGATAAAGTGGAGAATAGGTGGTGTGATGATGGTGTTTTGGTGGTATGATTAAGGGTCCGAATGACCCTAGAGAAAGCAAAATAGGATTAAGGGGAAAATAGGGGCCATTACAGCTGACAGCTTTCAATATCATTCTGAGATTTTCCATCTGGGACATGCCTTTCCTTTCCGAGAAGAGTCAGGTTGGACAATTGAATAATATCCTTGTTACATTCAGCTATTCTTGCTTAAGCCAAGTTCCTCAAAATCCGTCATTATACGGATTGTTACCGCCTGTCCACCCCTGACAATAGTTCATTCGGCAACACATGGTCCAGGCTACACAAACAATCTCCAAACCAAGAACGACGGCGAATATCAGAGAGTGAACTACATCCTCTGTGTTTGAACCGCTCACCCAGCGTCCGGTACCTCTCGTTGTCCTCCAAACCTCTCCACTCCTCCAAATGCTCCGCCTGCATTCTTGGTACGGCAATTCCACGCCGGTGACGCTAATCATGCTGATCTCATCTTCATGCAGGGCCACGGTGACGCCGGAGGGTATCACAGTCCTACCCATCGTCTATGGGACACCCACACCGTGAGCTGGCTTCGCTTCTTACGCGATGCTATGATTTTCGCTCAATCCGGTATGGGGTTTGTTCATGAAGTTTGGAATATCATCCTATCGTTGTGTTAGCAGCGGCGTTTCTACGGGCAGAAGTTTCGAAAAGAGCTTTTCTTGGAATGAATGTATGGGTTCGTATTGGAGCGTTTTACTCCACTTCATACGTGCGCAAGATGGGCTCTTCTTTAAGGGACGGGCAAGCGTAGCTGTCAAGGAACGCTACGAGATGAGCCGAAAAGGGGCGTTGGGGCGGGAAACGATATCTTGGGGATTCACTTGGGAAAGCCAGCTTTCGTGCAGTTTTTGTGGGTATCAACGTGGATAGCTAGACCTTGCGACCTCTCGAACACACGAATGCTCCCCTGCATCTCGTGCTATAACTGGACCTTAAGCAGGACATAGATACGCTCCTGATATCTCAAAAGTCCAAATCTAGCATACCCATTTGCCACCCACGCTACCTTGAGAACAACACAATCCATACGTCTTAGCACCCAAATTCCGCTCTCTCCCGCCACCAAATCATAACACATACCCATCTAACCCTGTCCCCCGTCAAATAAACCCTCTCATTCCCCAACACGAACACTCTCGTCGGCTACATCATCCGATCTTACCGCAACGAGGACCGATGGCTGTGTCGAGCTGTTTGTTGGTCTTGTGATAGGTACTGTTCGGTGGGGTTTGCGGAATAGAGCGCTGGGGTTGGTGGAGGGTTGAGAGTGTGCGTATGTGACGTGCGATTTTGGTATGGAAAGCCTGGAAAAGGGGTTTGGATGGTGGTTAATGCTATATTGGTGACATGGATATGTTGGGAGGGGGTGGGGGGGCACTGGATGAGGAGGGGGGTTGAAGGTGAGGTGCTAAGGTAATCGGTGTGATACTCAAGATTGGTATCGACCGCAATTGCTCCGGGCGGCGGCCAGCGCTGGCTTCACATTTTTTTCCAGGTTTTGATAAAGTACTTTAATTTAGATGATCCGACCACGTCGCCCAAATTTTGATGCCAGTGCTACATAACAAGAAAAAGCAAGAGGATGTCATGGGGCGAGATGGTGGAGACTCTTCGGCATTTGATCAACATTGGAAGGCCGACTAGGTATGTCGAGACATGTACCGCAGCTTGGAGGTTGAGCTGCAAACACGGCCGCGAGAGCTCCCCAGAATTCAAAGTCGGTCAAGAGATCGAGCTAGATTTTTCTAGTTTACCGTGAGATCTTCCGCGAGGTTGGATCCCACATTCTTCCCTAACCACAAGCGTACACTTCTCGGGACAAGAGCTCGAACGTATCAAATCTTTGACCCTTGTCTCCTCACCCAGAGCGTCACTTACCTACCTTTCCTGGGGCCACACAGTTGTGGTACAATTCCTTTGCGAATTCCAACAATGCAATGGCGACTGAACCATAACATCCTTCTTGCTGGCGACCTAGCGTACATAGTAGCGCAAAGATGACACCGTCGAATGCGACAAGGCGCTCCAAGGTGGCCCCCCATCGCCAAGAAAGATCCCGGCGTTTTGAGCAAACTCGGTGTATCACAAGCCCGACACACCTGGTCGGTTCAGCGATACGCAGAAGTGCAAGCCAGTGGACGTACTATGATGGTGCACAGCTGGCGTAGCGATAAGGGCGGTTATGAAACAAGGCACTCGAAGCTTGACGGAAAGGTAGAGGAGCCAAGAAGGGGATGCATGCGGGCTGGCTCCTGTGACTTGAGTGCTCTTGTCTGCTGCGGGTCTTCGCAGGTACTGCTGCACTTGCCGATGCATCTCTTTTTCGTTCTTGGTACGATCATCTAAGGTTGGATAGCGTGCACGGATCACGTGTCGAAGTAAAGAAATGCTGGGGATAAAGTGTCAGGATCAGGCGGGATGGGTCTGTCGCGTCACCCTCCCTTGACTTTCGCATTCTTCGTTTTGGATTCTTTAAGCTTGCCTGGGGTCGGCTCGTGGTGTATGGCTCTCCTAGGCGGGACGGAGGAGTTGTGCAAGAATGAAAGACTTGGTGGTGTTTTGAAGATGAAGATTGTCCGGAACGACACGGACAGGTGGAGTAGTAGGGGAGTATGTTGTTGGGGGTTAACGAGATCGTTTCTGTTTGTGGGTCGTCGTCGTGCGTGGGTCACCATTTAAGAAGATTCTTCACGGTCGGTCAAAGGCAGTTTGCACAGCGCACCCCTGCTTGCAAGATTATATTTCCCAGCGTTTGGGGAAGGGGGTTAGAGGCAAGACAAGACACCTCAGACGCGTGCGTCAATCGGAATTGCCTGTCATCAAAGTCGAGTGTACTTTTGAAAGCTGCTTTGAGCCGATGTAGTCTATTCCCATGCGAGCTGGGGCGAGCACGTCATTGTCGATAGTGATCTCTTGCATATTCCACCGACTCAGCTACCGATCCTTATGTGCGGTTACCTTCCACTAGCTCTCTTTCATCCTCTGTCGATCCATAGGCTTTTGCCTGTCCGATCTCTTTCGCTTTCCGCTTGGACTGCACCGTTGGCGCTGCTACCTCGAGCTCTTTCTGAAGTGGTGATCAACTCTGTTTCAACTCTGGGCTGCCTGTTGCAACCGGCGTCTATTGCCGTCTTCGTCTTCGAATTTTGTGATGGCTGTCCTCTTCCGTTTGCGATCCGACTTCGATGTGTTTCTTCTGTGAGGCTGTCAAAGCCTTTGAGCTAGAATTCTTGGGTGAAGGCCGTAAATCTTCCTGTTTATGGATTTGACAAAGAATTATAGCAAGCCAAGAATGCTGCAGTGAAGATGAATAGTTGCGGTATCAATGATGACTGGCAGTTGATAGAAAGGAAAGAAGTGCTCAAACCGGAGAGGAAAGAAGTGGGCAAGGGGAACGGAGCACGGGTCATTCAAGCCGTAATAGCTTTATGGTTGGCCGAGACAAGATATGTCTTGGTAGACTATGCTATCACGAATTTAATTGCAGAGGTGGTAGAGAAGGTGTCCTGAAGATGCTTTTGGCTGGGCCGTTGATGCTATTCATATGTTTGAGGAAAGGTGCTGGAGAATGGTGGTGCTTGAAGATTGCAAGGAGAATAGATAAGTAGTCAAAGAGATGATAACAGGAATGCTTGGGGAATGTCTAGATATTGTACCTATGCAAAACATGCTTTCTGTGTATACCGTGGTACAAGGGTACCATGGCAACATTTATCAATCATCATTCGCAGTATTCGTGCCAGCGCTGCTGGCATCATTGCCCATGTTTTGGCTTATCTCTATGAGCAGGTCTTCCATCCGCCTTGTGGAAGCCTCTACGGCCTCGAGCCTGTGGGCAAGGTCACCGCCATGCTCATGCAGAAAATCGGATGCGCCGAAAGAGTCCTTTCGCCTAACGGGTTTAATATTTTGGGTCGTATGGCTGCGTCTCTTCGAAGGTCCACCATTGGTAACGGCGTGTGTCAGGCTGCCTTTGGCATCGTCCTCTTCAGACATTTCGTCCAATACCGACTGCGGTGGCTCAAAGTCAAAGACGGCTTGGGTATCTCCGTGCACGGAGAAGCGGGAAAAATCCCAGAACCTGGACATCGCTTGGAGAGTGGTCCCAATCCGGAAACCCTGCCCATTAGCACCCGTATTCTGGATGTTGTCGTAATTCTTCCATAGATGGTGGCGCTCGTACGTTGTGATGGCTATCAGTAGGGGTGCATTTAGCATCCGAATGATTGCCACGTTGATTTTGTGGAACCAACGGGGTGAGACGACAAGCTTAAAGGGGAGCATGAGACAGAGAGCCAAAACATTGAATGGTGGCTGGTAGGCAAATATGGAGTCGCTCTTGACCCCTTCAAATGTCAAGACGGCCCTACGAAACTGGACCTCAGCTGTTGCATTGTTTGCAATTTTCGAGAAAGTGCTGCTCAACATCGAGACGAGGATGGTGAGAAATAGAGTATTTCCTAAGAAGGCAAAGGTGACCATGAGAATGGGACCGATTAGCCAGTGAAAGCTTACGGATTTTTGGATACCGGTTCCGTCCAAGCCGAACCAGACGTAGAGCATCCACTTCGATATGGTGATGGTCTCGTAGTCGTCCCCACTCAGCCATGTCATGCTTAGGAGGAAGCCGGCGAAACACCAGACTGCTAAAATGGTGAGCACGGTGAAATCTGCCATCATGGCCCTTAGTGAGACGAAGAGCATGTTTTCAGACATGAGGTTGAACGCCAACCGTGGTATCAGCACGGGTGCCGCTGCGGAGAGGATATCCAGAGCGGGAGCGCCGGACCGAGAATCATCTTCGGTCGCGATAGAGTGCATGCGTAGGATGAAGTAAACGCAATATATGATAGCAAAAATGGAGTCCAAAAAAGACCATAGATTTTGAGTGTAACATTGCCATCCGTGCTCCAAGATCGACGCGAACTCATCCAGTACCCAGCCAAGCGCATATACGCAGAAGACTAACTCGTATGGGGTAAATACCTCGCCGTCGCGATGAGACATGGTCAAAATGTACAAGACCAGCAGTAGCACGAACTGGCAGATATCCAGATAGTTCCTAGTGCGCGGAACCATCAGGCGATATTGATTCAGGACCGGAGCATTCTCTGGGCGATAAAGCGTGATCGGCTTATGCTTGTAATGGTCCGGTAAAATATCAATAAAGGAGGACGGCGTATAGACTACTCGTCCTACAAAGATGGCGTCCATGACCATCTGACATGCCGGCGAGCTCAGTAACATTTTGCTGTCGGAAATGATGGCCACTTCGAGCACGGTCGATTTTCGTTCGTAGCCGCCTCGCTGCTGCACAGTCCAATCGAGCGCGTGACTGCTTTCCCGCTGCACCTGGTGCGGCGCGTTTTGAAAGGGTCCAAAGCCCGCGACCATAATGTTTGACAGGAGCAACAGGCCTTCATTGCCAGGGCTGTCCTCATCGAACCTCCGTAGTATTTTCAACGCTACCAATTCGCAGAGAAGAGCTCTGGTCGTGTTGACCGTTTGGTGGGCTTGAAAAGTTTGCTCCCGCAGGAATTGGAGCTTATTGACGAGCAAGCAATAGACCATTGAAACATCTTTGATGTCCCAGAGCCTGTTGACCAGTGGTCTGACAACCGAAACATTAATCCTTGGCGCCCGCAGCTGATCCAAACTGTAGGGGTCATCCAAACTGGCAATGACTTCAAGTCTCACCCGATGAATTGTGGCGTAGACGGGCAGATTAACATAAGGGTTGGGAGCGCGAGGCTGATCTGAAAAGGACGCGGTGGAGCATTGATCCTCTAGTTCTGCGTCGGCGGCCAACAGGGGCTGCTGCTCCGGCGTGAGATGGGGAAGAGCCATGGACGAGGAATTGTTAGAGGTGCCTGGTGAGCGGATATTTAGTGTGACCGCAACCACACGATGTTAGGGTGAGGGGTATTTTTGGTAGATTAATGCCTGGATAACATGACTAGAAGAGTTTGGACAGTCCGCAATTGCTGATCAGTCATACAATCATGGTTGGCGTGCATGTGAGGGGCACGAGGCTGGCTGGGGCGACAGAGTGCCTTCGATGCAACAGACTGGGGTAGCGCATGTGGGGAATGTAAATAAAAGTCTGTACAAATCAGGGTCGTGTGGCGAAGCTTGACAATTTAACAGGCAGTAAGTGGATAGCGAGTACGGAGGTAGATAATTAAGGGTGCGTGGTTGGGAGTAGAAAGGGACCAGTGAAGGGGCAAAAATGGCTTCTCGGTGTCTTTTTCGCCTGCCCTCCGCCTTTTCGCCTCGTAGGGCTGACGACGGACGATGAATGGACTCATTGACCGAGTTGGGGTTAGGGCATGACTCCTGTCATGTGATGCCTGAGCCCCTAATCTTTTCGCTCGCGTGCTCTCACGCAATCCCAATCGTTAATAACAGCTGCAATCCACTCTTTTCCCCCTTCTACATTACTACCTACAAAACATCTTTTGCTATTTCATTCGCTCTCTTCCAAGTCTGAAACTCTTTTTACATCATACGTATTCAGCTGTCTGATCACGTCTTGACTTGACTGTCAGATCACGTCTTTGAGCCCTCAAGCCTCTCATTCAAACACTCTATTTATCTGCCCTGAATCCAAGCAAAAACATTACATAGCTAGTATCAACAATACTACTCTCCGGAGCACACCAGTGTCTGCATAATCCTTATGTCAGGCACCATGTTCTCTGCTCCCACTCCACCTCTGCATGAAGACAGCACTCCAGCTACTTCCGTAAGTTCAGGAGAGATGCCCGAACCCAAGAGACCAAACATCCTCTTCATCCTCGCCGACCAAGTTTCTGCTCCTCTTTTACGCATACACAACGAGTCTTCTCCTATAAAGACTCCCCACATTGACGCCTTAGCAGCCAAGTCGGCCGTCTTCAACTCTGCCTACTGCCCCTCCCCTCTCTGCGCCCCTTCCCGTTCCTCCCTAGTCACTGGCCAGCTCCCCACCCGGATCGGGGCGTGGGACAATGCCTCCCCGCTCGGTCTCGATGTTCCCACATACGCCCATTACCTACGACGAGAAGGATACGAGACGGTGCTGGCAGGAAAAATGCATTTCATCGGAGAGCAACTCCACGGTTATGAAGAAAGATTGACCAGTGATATTTACCCCGGAGATTTTGGATGGTACGTTGCATGTCAGATGGGTTGGAGAGGGGAAGACGACGAGGTGGTCTCGGAGCAGGACTGAGTGCCCTACACCAGTGCCGACACATTGAAACAAGATAATACGTGCTGATTGTTCGCAGGGCCGTCAATTGGGACGACCCAGACCGCCGCCTTGAGTGGTATCACAATGCTTCCTCCATCTTACAAGCAGGGCCTTGCATTCGCTCCAATCAGCTCGACTTTGATGAAGAAGTTATGTTCAAATCGACCCGATACCTCTACTCCGCCGCCCGCCGCAGGGAGGACGACCGTCCCTTTTGCCTTACAGTTTCCTTGACCCACCCTCATGATCCCTACACGATTCACCAGGAGTACTGGGACAGGTATGAAGACGAGGAGATTCCACTCCCTGAGGTGAAAATCCCTGAAGAAGAGCAGGACCCACACAGCAAGCGCCTGCTGAAAGTTAGCGACTTGGCGGAACAGGATCTTCCCGAAGAGGCCATTGCTCGAGCTCGGAGGGCATACTTTGGCGCTGTCAGCTACGTCGATGACAACGTTGGCAAGCTTTTGCAGGTCCTGAAAGAGTGTGGCATGGATGAAGACACGATCGTCGTTTTCTCGGCTGACCACGGAGACATGTTGGGAGAGAGGGGCTTATGGTGCGTCAAGACAAAACGAGATCGAGTCTTTGATTTCAATTTGGACTAACCAAAAATGCTTATAGGTACAAAATGTCATGGTTCGAAGGATCTGCACGAGTCCCACTCATGATCTCCTACCCAAAACAATTCGAACCTAGTACCATCACGCAGAACGTATCTACAATGGATCTTGGTCCTACCCTGGTTGATCTCGTTGGTGGTCGTATGGATGTTCGTCTTCCAATGGATGGGAACACCCTCGTGCCACAGATGAAAGGGCATTCGGGCATCGACACAGTCTACGGCGAATACACTGGCGAGGGCACGATTGCTCCCATCATGATGATTAGACGAGGCCCATGGAAGTTTGTCGTTTGCCCGGCGGACCCGCCCCAACTCTTCAATCTTGACCAAGACCCAAAAGAGTTGGTCAACCTGATGACGTGCCAAGACAACCCACTCATACAAGGCGTCGCCACTGCCTTCATGAGAGAGGCCAACGAGCGGTGGGACTTCAAGGCTGTTCATGCCGAGGTTCTCAAGAGCCAGCGTACACGAAGGTTGTGCTGGGATGCTCTGAAGCAAGGACGTTTTGAGAGCTGGGACTACCAGCCGCGAGATGATGCACGTGAGAAGTAGGCAGTGATTCCGACACTCGATTTGACCGCCGTTTACTAATGTCCATTGACAGATACATTCGCTCTCATGTACCTCTCGATGAGCTTGAGCTTCGTGCACGGTACCCACCTGTCGATGAGATGGGTCGAGAGAAGAAGAGAGGGCACGCACGGGGACTTGCAGGCTCCCACTCCGAATAACTAACAGCATCTTCAACGACTTCATGCCTTTCCTTGCTTCGATATCCAGCAATTCTGGTCATTATTGCGACTTACCATTCAGCCAGCGAGCAGCATTGCTATCAAAACATCTGTTTATGGCGTTGGCTGCTTCACATTTCTCAGCGTTGATCATGATGTGACAGTGATGAGTCTTAGGCCTTGATAGACTGATACCAGTGATTTTGTGCAATTGTCCGCGATGTAAATAGGTACTTTAGTGTTGATAGTGCCGCTTACCGGTGTTGTGCGACTCAAGAAATGGAATGGACCAAAAAATTCAGAGCCCCCAGTCCAATCTGCACTGTACTCGTTCAAATGTCGAAGGCTTGTGGTGAGGAGAGTGAAGCTTCTAGAGTCCAGAGTCTCTTGCGTCCAGTAGGTATTTGATACAAGGTTGAATATTGTCGGATGTGAGCACTGAATTAGAGAAGCAGAGAAGCGGCTTCCGCTTTTGCCCTCATCCAGATTGTTGTATGTATAGCGTTTACTGCGTCCGATATCACAACCACTAATCCTTCTACACGCAAGGCAATGGAACATAGCTTTTATTCTTCCGCTGCGCCTCATCTAGTACCATTGTTATAAAGATGATAGGTGCTCCTTCTGTGGACCAGACCAAGGCCTCGGAAGTATTTATTCACGATGGCTCCAACAGTCGTGAAACCCTTAGTGGTACTCTCCAGGCAGCTTTTAATTGTACATATCTGCATTTTCGTACCATTCTTGGCTGCGTATGATCAATGGTGTGGGAAGGCTTATCGTCCAGGGTAAGTGCTCGTCAGATGAAGTAGTCGCGTGTGCATTGTTGATCGATTTTGCGGGAGTTCAGCGACCCAGCTATTGACCCCGGTGGACGCATCGACCCCCCAGGGCTCTCATCGTCGCCATTGCTTGATCTCCAGCTACTTACTCGATATAATCTTTATTTGCCAGATGAAGCGGGCGGTGCTGCCATTGTCAACGCCCCCGTAGGTCACACTGTACGCGCTTTGATGAGGCTTTAGCTAATTATTATAATATGAATAGCTTTCGTATGTCCATGGACAGCCTTATGGCAGTGATGTGATATCACGGCTTTCGCAAGGCCATAATCGGCAGAATGTGCTTGGAGTATCGGGACACGCATCTATAAACGGATTGAATGTCCGCATTACGCGAGGAGATACTGGTGCAGAAATCGCCACAGGAACCGTTCAGGTGGATACAAATGGTACCCAGCTATCCTTTCCTCTTCATCATTTCACACCTAGCTTGACGCCCTATGATCTCCTGTTGACAGCTGTGAGCTTGGGAGGCCAAAAGTACACCGCTTCCACCTTGCTTTTCTATTTACCTTCTCCCACTTATCCGGCCGGTGGCACGGTCACGAGGATCGATCATCTTTATGGAGGCGTTTCCGTCAGAAAGTTTCCTACGGCGAGCGGGAACACTCCAGTCTCGAATGCCGTCTGGATCCCAGTCATCCCATATTCGTTCTATATAAGTGGACCTTCGCTCGAGCCAAACCCTGAGAAGATGAACGAGTTTGCGAACTACGGATACAACGTTCTTCATATCATACCTGCTGGTGGCCTTGGGTATAACTTAACGCAACTTGATGAATGGCTTGATGCAGCAGAGCAGGTGAACCTGTGGATCATGTTCGATATGCGATGGTCGTATCAAAATCCAGACGCCACATCATTGCTAATCAATCGCATAAAGGCCAGAAAGACTTTACTGCTCTGGTACACTGCAGACGAACCAGGTATAGACGTCGAGGCTTGGTATCGTATTCGACTAATCGTCTCTAGACGGTCTCCAGGACCCGCTCCCTGCTACTCGCGATTCATATGACTTGATCAAGTCTATTGATCCTTATCACCCCGTCTCTTTAGTTCTGAACTGCGAGAATTATCATTTCCAGGAGTATACTGCTGGTGCTGATATCATTCTCTCTGATGTGTACCCGATTGGAACCAATACGAGTTGGTCCTCAGAATATGGGTATGCTCCGTCCCGACTTCTATATATTGTCTTGTGTACTAAACTAGCTGTGAAATAGGACGGAATGCAACACAACCTACGGCTGCTGTGGCTGTGATAATTGCCATGGTTTCAACGATCTTACAAGTGTTTACGAACGCCTTGACACATTCAAGCAATACCAGACCCAGCTCGGTCTTCCGCAAAAATCGCTTTGGGGCGTTCTTCAAGCATTTGGAGGCCAATTCTGGAAGACTGTTCCAACACCCGATCAGGAAACGGTTATGACAATGTTAAGTATCAATCACGGAGCCAAGGGCATTGTCATGTGGGCCTGGCCTGACAGTCCTTCGCTCACCCCTATAACGTCTCATCTTGCTAGTATACTCATCGGACCGTGCGCGCCGTATCTGCTAGGTGCTCAGACGATCAGGGCGGATCTAAACGTGGCGGGTTGCCAAACAATTGATGTCAGCGCTTGGATAGTTGGTCAGACTATGCTACTAAGCATTGTCAATCATTCAAATGACGAGAAACCTGGTCTGATTACGCTGAGCCTTCCATTAGGTCTGCAGGTGAAGAGCATCGAAAGCACGTTACTAGGTGACGGAGCTTGGGCTTTGAGCCCGGGTGGTAGTGCAGCATTGCGTGCTTCACTTTCGAGGAATGGCATGCCAGGACTCGAGAGTAATCTACTAACTGTGAGGTTGCAAGATGTTTCTGCAAGTGGAAATGTAACAGCAGCTATCTACTAATAGCTTGATATCATGATTGGCGTCCTTTCGCAAATGAAACATGAGAACGCCGCATCCATCCGCAAGCAAAGCGAAGAGACCGTTTCAGGCCAAACGTGCACAACATCCTGACGGATTGGGACCTCTACAAACGTACGAGAACAGAAAAGAAAGCGGCATCCTAGACACGGTGTACCTAGCATGTCGATGTCGAAAGAGGATAGACCAGCTACGTCAACGCCCGCAACTCTCATATCTCTTCCACCCATTCCTAGCGTTGTTGATGCCGACTGCCGCAACACTCAAGGCAAACAGATCACGCATACGGTGTTTGTTCTTCAACCTCTTCGACTCGTCCTCAGACATGTCGCCCTCCCGTACCAGCTTCCGGCGTGCCTCATATGCCACTGTGGATTGATAGATATTATTCGCGGCTGCGGCGGTGGTGATGCATGCGAGGCCTGCGATCAGGAGTTTTTCCCTCTTGACTTTTTCGCGTCGAAGCTTTTCGTCCGCCGAAGAATAGCCTTTGTCGTCGGTGTCGCCGTCTTCGGACCGTCTCGGTGAGGTGCTTCGGCGCCGGCTTTCGCCACGCTTGCGTTCAATGTCACTCGGTCGGCCTTGACTAAACGAGACCCGTGTCTCTCCTGGAATATGTCTGGGATTTGGAGGCCGATAGTCGACGCTCCTTTGCACGCGTCTATGTCCATGACGATCTCTAGGACTTGGAGGTTGTCGATCGAAATCCGAGTGCCTCCGCCTATGTCCATGAGAAGTTCCATGGGTCTGCACTCCAGGTGCTAGATGACTATCTTTTCGAAGATGGATGGGGCTCGGGGATGTGTGATCAAAGTTCTTGTGCCCGTCCTGCGCTGAGCAAGTCAGAATAACCCTACACAGCAGGAGATGGAAATATACCAGCAACAGTGGAGGTTGGGTAGTTGAGAGGCGTCCGCGATCTCTGTCGACGATGCTTTATCGCGCCTGGCTCGTCATCATAGGTAGGAGATCGTGATCGTGGTGGTCTTGAATCTTGTGATCTTCCGCGTCGCTCAAGGCGAAGTTGTTCTAGGGAGTCGTTGGTTTGTCCATAGAGCGCACCGAGCCGCACAGGCGAGCCTGCTCTGTGTGCTCGAATCACTTCTGCTGCGTGAATCAGATACCGATTGGACTACGAACGAGAGATGGGAGTGCGCACGATGCTCTTCGTAATTCGCCATTTCGAACCTTAGCGACCCCAAGCAGTGGACTAACAAAAAGGTATTGAGAAGAATCGAAAGAAAGATTTGCAATTTTGCAACAAAGAAAAATTCAACATCACAGCGAAGGTTTGGAAAATATGAGGAGAAAGAATAGTTGAAAAGAGCCGGAATATGCAGGTGTCTTAAAGGCTGTGCAAGGGGGTGTGTGGGCGGTGCCCATGAAACCTGTTTCACAACACCTGCCGCTGAATCCCTCCATCCCTATCTCGATCCCACAACCTGTTTCGGGTACTCAGCTCAACTGTCTCGGCGCCTAAAAGCCTGGGATTTTGGGAATATATGCAGAATAATTTGGTAACATCACTTGTATCGCCTCGCCGTTGCAGAGTCTGCATTACATAACGAACATTCATCCGCGAACCCGAATATCGACCCTTGAACACAAGAATCACTCACCGGCCGTCATTGTGCATGTGGCTCTGATATTTCTCCATGCGCATAATGTTTCAGGGCACTGTTGTCCTGTTCCATGCTCGAAATCAACGATTGCTTGGTTGTCGCGTCTTGCCTTCCACCTTTAAACATTTTGGAGTTTGAACGATAAACGTTTCAAATGCTTAATATAGTCATCTAGACACCTTTACACAATCTATCATCGCCTTATGCAAGCACAACTATTGCGATCAAGCTGCATCACAGTGGTTGGGATTACACGCAGCTGATTACTCCCTCCTTCGATGGGAAAGCTGTTTGTGAACGACGTCAACATTTACGGCGGGAAATGGAACACTCTTCGATTAGCACTGAGCGAGATCTTGCTAGCCTACAGAAGCAGTGGAGATTAGGCATACCTTGGTTGCAAAAACCGCCCTTGCGGTGTTGGATAGGCGCCCTCCATGTGAATAGTTGTTAATTTCCGCCTTGGACAAGCCAAACGATCAATTCAAATGAAAGTAGAAACAATACGCAATCATACTTTGGTACTCCGCAATCATGAGTTGTTTATGACTGTTTAGGTTCGGCAATGTAATTGTTCGTATAGCATTCTTGTTTTGGCTTGAGGCTGAATCTTTTTCTAACGAAAACGTTCGAGTTCGTTCGCGGCCTCGACGCATATTCTAGACGACAGGGAGAAACTTCGTTCGAGTGCCTCGTCCTTTCTGGTTCGGAATGTCACAGCGTCGTTAATTTTGGTCTTTATCCTATTTGGATTACACTTTCAAATCAGCCTCCGTTTCAACATACTGATGCTCGAGTAGTTGCGGCTTTTGTAAGGACTCATTAAATACATCTCACACCCACGCCGATCTCTATTCTGTTTGCAGATCATGATTTCGAATCTCTTTATCCTTTTTACCAGGTCATGAGATGTTTAGTCTAATGGCTCTACACTTTATTCCAGGGCCTCGGGCTTGTTGTGATTGTTTCGTCTTCTCTCCTTCGTTATGGCCCAAGCTGCGCGAATTGGGATAACGCTGAAGCAAAGATTGACGCTGCATTTGTCCTTGGGCAGAAGATTGTTGCAAACGCTTACGAGCAAGTGGAGAAGTTGATTTACAGACGTGATGAGCTTGAAGTAGGGGAGCAAGAGCGTATGGAGAGGCTTGCAACGGCGTTACTACTACCACCTGCGGATTATGATTACAGAGCGCTTTTAAAATCGATTCTTGGTGAATAGCTTTCGAGCATCATTACATCTTAACCGAGATAACAGGCCTGCTGACTTGGACCCAGCGACTCTTGAGTTGATGGCCTGTGAAACCACGATATGTTCCGGAACAGATTTGTGGTCCAACTATCATAGACACCAGAAACGGACCACTGCCGCCTCTCAACGAACCCGCCATTAGAAAAGTGTTTGTCCTCGAGTGGATTACACCAGCTATCAACCCTCCAATATGGCGAGTCGTCCGTGAGTTGACTCTACCCAACGCGCAACATGTGCCAAGCCAATCGTTCTGATAGGCTATCCCTATCCCCAGGGTCCTCCAATTGCATGGCCGCCCCTCATCGACATTTGCGGACCATACACACTCGCCCTAACAATTTTCCATTCGGACATGATCATTTGGTGTCTAGGATATTGGAGCGAGTTGACACAACTTGAGATGCCCGACGAACATACGCGTGGCAACGACCTCTCTAAGTCCATGGGTATGAACAATCTGGACGTGTGGGCAAAATTCACCTTGGTCACCACATTATTACACGAGCTGCACCATAATCTCACTGCTGGTAATAAACCCCCAAGTCAAATTGTTCTCTCCTCGTCTTGAGACCCTTCGACCCGGATTCAAAGCTCACTGTACTGCTACAGCTCCATATCAAAGATTGGTAACGCCTCTCCCGTTCTTTGGGCCATTGCAGCCAGGTCAGAATACTGGCTATATGAGCATCGCCTACGCCTACGCGGGTACTACGGCTTTAGCGGAAGAAGTACGCGCAGACCCGAGCCCGAGAGAGACGCTGTGGCGACTTTATGATAATCCGGATACTATTGTGCTATTTGCTATTGGTGTGTAGAATCGGAGAATGGCGTATCTCCGTTTTCTCCTTGATTTGCTAATGTGGGTTTGAAATGCATATCTATTTGGCTCAAGGGTGTCAGATGCACTCAGGGCTAAATCGTCTGATTGATAAATAATGGTGCACTGTACCCTAATATACATAATGATAAGGCCCTAGATAGGGGCAAATAAGTGTTCCTAGCCCTATTTCATACCAATTGCTTCGCCTGATAAAGTGGAGAATAGGTAGTATAATAATAGTATTTTGGTAGTATAATTAAGGGTCCAAATAACTCTAGAGAAAGCAAAATAGGAAAAACGGGTTAATAAGGGAAAATAAAGGTAATAATAGTTAATATACCTTCTTAGGATAATAACAGTCTAACTGTTATTATAATTCTATTTAATTAATAAATAAAATTATATAATTATTTAAATTAACAAATTATAATATATAAATAAATTCTTTATATTTCTAGTAAGGAAGGGGTTTGATAAGGTTATTTATTAATATTTTAATTATAAAGACTTATTTAATAACGATATAATTATTCTGAACTTTTTAATAAAGTTAATATTAATATATATTAATATATTTAAAATATATAAATAATTTAGGAATAAATTAATTAACAAAGTTCAATATCTATTAATTATTATAAATAATAATAATATTTTAGCTTATTTAAAAATATATATATTCGAAAAATCTATTTTATTAAATTATTTACCAAATTATTTTATTAAAAATAAATAATTTAATTTTAATATTAAATATAATAACAGTAATTTATTTTAAAGCTTTTTAATCGATAGGGCTATTATATAATTAAAAAAGGTAACCGAATAAGTTTTTCTTAATAATAAAATTATCGGTAAATATAATATTTAATATTAATAAAAAAATATTATTTTATATTTAACTATTATATTTAATCGTAAGTATTTTAATAACAAATAAATACGTTATTAACTAATTAGCTAAAACCAAATAATAAAGGGATAAATTTTAGAAGAATTAGGCAAACCGAAAATTGATAAAAATAATATTTAACTTAATAATAATAATAATAAACAAAATAGAACTAATATATTATTAATATAAATATATTTGCTTAAAAATAACTTAATATTTATATAAAAGAATTTCTTTTATTAATAATAATATTTTTAATAGAATATAATTTTTAGGAAAGAATTTATTAGCTATTTTTTCGATATATAAATTTTAACTTAATTAAATTTATTTAATAAAGTAGTTTCTAATAATATATATATTAATAAATTATATTAACTCTTTTAAATACCGAAACTTATATATATTACGGAAAGATACTTCAAAAATATTATATTTAATTTAATATTATTTATTATATTTAATTTAATATTATTTATTATATAATATTATATAATATTATAAAGTTATTAATATAGAAAAATATAATTAGTTAATTGTTAATAAAAAGGTATTCTATTCCTAATATTTTATATAAGCCAAAATATTTTATTATTTTAATAATATTTTAAAACTAAAATAATAAAAATCTTTTTAATTTATATAATATTTTTATAAATAAAAAATATTTATATAATATATTTAATCCCCTCGGAAAATTAATACCTTTAAGGTAATAAATATAAATCTCTTTATTAATATTGTTATTAATAAAAGTATTAATTATATTATATTAATAAGATTCGAAGGAAAAAATAATTATAATAATTATAAATATTCTTAAAATTTTAATAATTAAAATGATTATAATTATTTCTTATTTTATTTATTATAAATCTCCTTTAATATATAAACGAGCTTTATATTTTTTTAAATATTTATTCTTATTATATTTATATTTAAAAATTTAAATAAAAGGGAAAATATTTGCTCTTTAAGATTTAAAACTTATTTAAAATATACTTTTATTATTAAGATTAGTATATTCTTTATATATAACTTATATAAAGATATTATTATAAAAGTATTTTGCTAAGGCTTTTTAGCTTTTTAACTCTAATAAAAAATTATTATAATATAAATATTTAATAGAATTAAAGTTTTTTATAAAAACTAAATAATATCTTATATTCTAATTAAGATTTGCGATAATTAATATATAAATATAATAACGATTTCCTACTCGTATTTTGGAAAATAAAATATTATTTTCGATTATTCTTAATAAGATTTCGGAACTCTTAAGAGTTAAATTTGTTATAAATTAATAAAATTAATATAAAATTAATAATAATAATAATATAATAAAAATCTTATTTTCTAAAATATAATTTTTTAATATATTATTAATATTTTGGCTTAATATCTCCCCCTCTTTAATAGTAAATATATAAATTAATAATATTCCTGCTAAGGTATTACTTAATAAAGGAGTAAAAAGAATAAAATAGGAATAATTAGTTAAGGTTAATAAAATAATAATTATTATTTTTAAAGTTAATAACGAAATTTGATAATAAAATTAATTTATAATATTAATATTATTAACAAATAAATCTATTCTATTTATTTTATTTAATAATTAATAATTAATTAATAATTAATTAATTTCTTTATTAATTATCTTTACGGCTTTATTAAGCTTCGGGTTATTAAATAATAGGCCTAAATCGATATTTATAAAATTATAATAATAATTTTTATTAAACGAAATATTCCTGGCCCGAATAATATATTTTTTATTTAAAATTTATATTTTAAAGATATTTTATAAATTATAATTAATAAAATAGTTTAAATAAGCTTTTTATTAAAACTTTAGAAGTTTAGGAACTTCTAAATATATAAATAAATATATCTTATAATTAAAAATATAAAAATAAACTAATTATAATTTTATATAATAAAAAGCTTTAAATAATATTTTACTATTAAATATTTTAGTCGGTATCCGATTAAAAAAATATATTATTATTAAAGTAATCTTAAATTATAAATTATAAGGAAGTTTTGAAGTTATTCGTATATATTTGCTTTTTATTATAATTACCCCTTTAAAATATTTAAATAAACCGTTTTGCTTTATAATATATAAAACCGTTAATTTTATAATAATAATATCTTCTTATATTAATATATTAAATACTTTTCTTAAAAAAGGTTCGTTATTGCTATAAAAGTATTTGATTAAATAATTATATTATTATTTAATTAAATAGATTATTTATTTTATTATTTTAATAATTTAATCCTTTATATAATAAATTTATATTTAATAATATTTAATAATAAAATAAACGAAATAGCTAAGCTATTTATATTTGTTAAATCCTTTTTTAATAAAAATAAGGTTATAATAAATATATTTTAATAAGTTTATTATTTTATATTTATAATTTTAATAATAAAAAATAATATAATTAATATATTTTAAATTAACCTTGGGTTAATAAAATAATAAGTTTAACTTTAATAGTATTTTTTAATAATATTATAATTGCTTTAGGGCTAAGATAGCTTATTAACAAATATTAATATAATAATAAAGCCTTAATTAATAATTAAAACCTTTTAGATTTACGTTATTTTATTAATATAATTATAATAATAAGTTTTTTTAGGAAATTTTAAGCTTTTAATTAATCGATTTATAAAAGTTAATAATTTTAATATTAATAAAGTTTATAAAAATAATCCTTATAATTATCTTTTATTATATAAAATATATTATTTCTAATATTCTAATAAATATTAATTTAATTAACCTTGTTAAAGGATATTAAATTAATTATAAAATTAAGAATTAAAATTATATTTTAAAGCTCGATTATATTACGTTTCCTAATAAATATTAAAATACCGATTTTATATATTCTAAAAGCTTTAATTTTATATAATATCTTTTTTAAAATAACTATATTATTAGGAGTAAATAATTATTAATAAAAAAAATAATCTCGATTATTATATAAATATATATTAAAGCTAGAATCCAAAATCTAAGTATTAAGTAATATATCGTTATAAAAGTTAAAAAATATAACTAAAAAATAAAACAATATTTGCTTAATAAAGAGTCTCGGTAATAAAAGTTCTATTATTTATTTTATAAATATTTTTATTTCTAATATTCTATTATTTATATAAGTTATTATAAAAATATAAAACTTTATTAGTAATATTTATATTTAATTTATTAAAAATTCTAATAAAATAAAAGTTAAAAAATATTCTTTAAATATTTTTTAATTAATAATAACTTTCTCGACTTTTTCTTTGAAAAAACTATTTTTTATAAGCGTTTTAGCCTTCTTAATATATACGGTATTTAAAATTAAATTTTTTAAATAAGAAATTTTATTAAAGTAATAATATTTAATAAACTAATAATATATCTTTTCGATTAGGTATTTGGGAATAAGAGTATTATTATATTATATAAATTATTTTCTCGGAAGTCTCCCTTATAAGATAACAAAAGATAAAAATATTCCTATTTAATAAATTATCTTTTTGTTTATTTTATATAATTATTTAATTTCCTATATAAGTTTTTTAAAAGTTAATAAAGATTTCCCTTTATTTTCCTTACGGCCAAAATATACTTTAACTATATTAAACCAATCTTAATTTATAAAGTTAATACTCTTGATAAAATTAAAGTATTTGATTTCGGTAGCTTCGGAAAATAATATTTATTATTTATTTAATTAAAATTTTATATTTTAGCCTTTGGTCTTTTTAATATATAATATTCGATATTCCTTATCGATATCGAAATACCGTATTTATATAATAAATATTAATTAATATTTAAAGCTTTTAAAGGCTTAATAAAAAGTAATATAATTAATAAAATATATAATAAGATTTATAAAGATTAATTTTTTAATATCGATTTATAGAATTCGTATAGCTTTTACTTAATCCAAATAGTACTTCTCTTTATAATTATATTCGATATTGAATATTCCGTATATTTCTTTAAATATATAACTTTCGTATTTAATTTATTTGCTTATTTATTTTGCAGATAATATAATAGAAAATATTAATAATAAATAGGAAAGTTCTTTAAATACTTTAAAGTCAATAAAATACTAGATTTTGGTAAATATTATTCTATTTTTAATATTTAAGATTTATTAGAACTAATTATTTATACCGGTAAATATAAAGGATATAAGAATAATAATAATAGAAAATATAATATTAAAGATATTTTATATTTAAGAATATTTAAATAATTTAAAAGCGATTTTAATATAAACTATACCTATTTAGGCTTAATAATATTAAATAATTATAATAATAGCTTAATAAACCAATTAAATAAATTTAATATAATAAGTTAATAATATAATCCGGACTTATAATTATTAAATATATTTAAAATTAAATCGTTTAATTAATAAATAATAATATATTATACTTTAATATATATAATAATAAGGTCTTAGATAAGGGCAAATAAATATTCCTAGCCCTGTTTTATACCAATTGCTTCGCCTAATAAAGTAGAAAATAGGTGGTATAATAATAATATTTTGGTAGTATAATTAAGGGTCCAAATAACCCTAGAGAAAGCAAAATAGGAAAAACGGGCTAACAAGGGAAAATAGGGGCAATAACAGCTGACAAAGGGGAATGACTGGTCTGCGCGTTTTGCTCCAACTCTTACGGCAGTACATGCATAGAGAGATTCTGGTAGAATGGGATGGGTTACGAAATGAGAACTCGACTTCAGGATAGGAGTATTCTGAACACTTTCATCAGACAGGATTTTGGTTGCATTCTACCATTTAGCTCCAGCACTATTATTTCTAAGCCTTATTAGGCCCTATTGTTTGCTATATAGCTAACCAACTACATAATTAATTATTATTTTATTTAATTTTATTTTATTCTATTTACTTAAAGCCTTATTATATATATTAAAGAGTTATATTTTATTATTTAATAAAATAAATAATTTTGCTTTAATTTATTTTCTTTTTAATAATATATAATATATCCGATAATTATAAACTTAACTAGCTTTTAATATTAAATTTAAATATTTTAATTAATTAATTTTATCTTTTATTATATTATTAAGCTTATTTAAATTTAATTAATTTAAATTATTTAAAACTTTCTTTTAAAGGTTTAAATAATTTTATTAAATAAATAATAAAATATTATTTATATTATTTAAAATAATTTTATTTATTATTTTATAAAGGAAACTTTTATAAAATTATTTTAAAAAAATATAATAAAACTAAGATTATAAATATAATAAATTATTAAAATATTTTATTAAAAAAGGTTAAAACTATTTTTTTAATTAATATTTATATTTTAATTTAGCTTATTGTTTAATAAATTAAATAATAAATATAATATATATTAAGAAAGCGGAAATATTCTTAACGGATAAAACTCTTAAAGAGAAAATAAAAAAATTTATTTTTATTTAAATAATATATAATAATAAAGTTATAAAATAAGCTTATATATTTATTCTATTAAAGTTTTCGATTAATTAAATATTATTAATAAAACTTTGTTTATTTATAATAATATATATAAAATAATAAGAATATAAAAATATTTTATTATTTTAAAATTTTAATTAATTAAAAGTTAATATTTTATTTTTTAATTATATTTTTTAGTTTTAATAATAAAATTTTTATAAATATTTAAATTTTGAATTTAAGATTTAATATTTATTTACATAATAATTTTTATCGTTTTTATTATTAATAAAATATATTAATAAAAATTTCGTTATTTTAAAGAAAACTTTATACAAAATTGAAACTTTTAAAATAATAAAAATAAAAATTATAATATTAATTAAAAGTTATAATATAATAATTCTTTAAAATATAACTTTAATTTTTAATTTTATAATTAATTTAATATTTTTTAATAAAATTAATAAAATAAATATTTATTAAAATATAATATAAAATATTTTTTATATAATTAAAAATAGTTATAAGAATTATTTTTATTAATTTTATTAATTTTAAAGTTATATTATTTTGGAATATATTTCTCCGGAATTAAAAATATTTTTATTTATTAATTTAAATATTATATTAATAATATTAATATTAATATTAACAAAATATTATATATTTTAAAATTTTTATAAACTAATTAAAACTAGTTTATTTTATTAATATTTAATTATAAATTATTTTAATATTTAAATTATTTCTAACTTTTTTAAATATATTTATAAAACTTTATTTTCTATTATAATAAATAATAATTAATTTAATAAATACGAAATATATTATATTTTTAAAATTAAAAAATAAATATTTTGATATTAAAATATAAAATATTTATTAATTAAGCTTTTAAAATATATATATTATAATTTTATTCCTTAAAATAAAAGCTATAATAATAATATTTAAATAAGTTATTTTATTTACTTATATATTAAATATAATTAATTCTAAACTTATTATATTAAAGATTAAGTTATTAAGATTTATATATATATATTCAATTTAATTAATAAATATTATAATTATTTAATTAAATTTATTTATATAAATGATAAAAAGATATTTAATAATAATTTTAAAAGCCTTATATTAGAATATAATATTATTTAAAAAATTATAATTTTATATATTTTAAATTAAAATAACTTATTAAAATATTTTAAAAAAATAATTATTATAAAAATTAAATATATAAAAATTGCTTCAAAACTCCTTATATATTTTTAACTTAAAATATATATAATAATAATATATTTATTTAATTATATTCTAATTAGAATATTATAAAGCAAAATACCTTTCGAATCTTTTTATAATTATAAACCTTTATTAATTTATATTTATATTTTTAATTATAAAATTTATTTATTAAATTATTATATTATTAAGCTCCGGAAGCTTTAGGAATATATATATATAAATTATTTAATTAATTATAATTCGCAAAATATCTTTAAGATTTAAGTTTTTAATAAGAAAACGGTTATATATATTAAGAATATTATATTTAATAAAGCTATTTATTATAATTTATTAAAACTAGATTTAAACTTATTTCTAAATAAATAAGAATATTAGGAAATAATTTATATATTATTAAATAATAATAAGGCCTCTAATTAATAATCAAATAAATAATAAAATAATAAAATTAATATATATTTTCGAAATTTATAAAAATAAATTATTTAATTAATTAATATTATTTTATATATTAATAATCCTTTTATTATTATTAAATAATTTTAATATTTTTATTTTCTTTATTCTATTTCCGAATAATATTTTAATAAATAAAAAAAAGGAATTATTAAAAAAAATAAAAAATTTAAATTATATAAATAATAAATATATATATTAGTTAATATAATAATTAATAATACGACCTAGACTAGAATAATCCTATAAGTTTATAATAATTTTAATATTATAAAGTATTAAGATTATAATTAATTTTAATAAAAATAATATTTTATTAATAAAAATGTATTATATAAAAAATTATTATAAAGTTTATATTATAGCTCTAAACAAATTTTATAAGGATTCCGAATTTTATATAATATTTACTTTCGATTTTGTTAAGCTTAAAAAGCCTTATTACGATAATTTATTATTTAAATTAAAAAATTAAAAAAGCTTATTTGAATATTTTAAATTTAAAGCTTTTTAAAAAATAATATATATCGAATATAATTATTTTATTAACCGAAGAATATTTTAATTAGTTTTAAAGCTTTTATTAATAAATATCCTTCTATTATTTTAATTCTTTAAATATAAATTCGATAATAATAATTTTTTTATTAAATATAAAATTCGATTATATATTTAAGATAATCTTTAAAAAATAATTTTAAATATTATAATAATTATTTTTATAATAAAAGTTTTTCAAGTATTTATAATTATAATAATTTATTTTGACTTAGAGTTTTATTAATATAATATTATAAACGTTTTTATTAATAATAATATTAATAAAATTATATATATTATATTTCTTAAAAATATAAAATTTTTAAAAAACTTAAATATAAAAATTTATTATCTTTTGCTCCTCCGAGCCTTATATAACTTAAAATAATAATAATAATTTTAATTTTATAACTTATTAATAATATTATAAAAATTAGGATTGAAATTAATTTTTAATATAAAAAGGCTTTTTATAAATAAATAGTTTATTTTATATATTATATAATATTAATATTTATATAATAATTTTAAAGCTATTTTGCTTAAGGAATATAAATTTTATATAATAAGGGAGTTTTTATAATTTTTAAATATTTATATTATTAGAAATCGTATTATTAAATAAATATAATTAAATTAGGATTTATATATTAATAAAATTATTATTAAATTTAAAGTTAAATTATTTTTAATTTTAAAAAGAAATATTATCATATAATAATTAAGTTATTCCAAAGCAAATTTATCATTATTAATAACTTATTAGCTTTATCTTATTTATAATTATTATTATTAAATTTAATATTGCTTTTATTAATTTATATTTAATTTAATTTTTTTAAAATTTATTTTTAAAATACTTCGTTTTGGCTAATCGCGTAATAATTTATTTATTATTTATTAAAATACTTATTATTAAATATAATAGCTTATTAAAAAATAACATTTTTATACTTATATTCGATATTATATTTGTAAATAATTTTATTATTAAGAAAAATTTATTTGGTTATTTTTTCTAATTTTATAAAAGCCTTATTAATTAGAAAATATTAAAGCAAATTATTATTATTATATTAAATATTAAAGTTAAATTATTTATTTTCTTAAAAATAATTAAGTAAATTATTTAATAAAATAGATTTTTCGAAGCTATTTAATTTACTTCGGAAAAAAATATTATTATTATTTATAATAATATTTAAATATTAGATTTTATTAATTATTTTTTATCAAAGCTTTTTATATATTTTAAATATATTAATATATATTAATATTAATTTTATTAAAAAGTTCAAAAAAGCTATATTTCTATTAAATAAGTTTTAATTATTAAAATATTAATAAACAGTCTTATTAAGCCTCTTTTATATTAAAAATATTAAGAATTTATATAAATATTATAATTTATAAATCAGAAAGGCTATATAACTTCAAAAATAACTTAATTATTTAAGATAATTATATAATAATTATCCTAAAAGGCTATATTAAATAAGATTTTAATTATATTTTATTATTTAATTTTAATATTATTATTTTTAAGCTTTATTAAGCCTTGTTATTTGTTACGTAGCTAATAAGCTATTTAATTAATTATTATTTTATTTTATTTTATTTTATTCTATCTATTCAAGGCCTTATCGTATATATTAGGGAGCTGTGCTCCATCATTTAATAAAGCAGACGATTTTGCCCCAATTTGCTTTCCCCTTGGTGGTGTGTGGTGCATCCGACAACTTTTAGCATAGCGGCTGGCTGCATAGGATAGAACAAGGTCTATCGTTGCATCAAATACGAGGTTGAGAGCGGAAAGCCGCTACGATGGTCTGCATGTGAGTTACCCTCTCAGAGGACGAATCTACAGGACGACAGTATTGTTTGAATTCCATAATTTGCAATTCACTGTATCTGCGTTACCTACTCAAAACCAGCAGGCAAAATTCGGAGGACGCTCTCGAAGTGCCATCAAGTTACAAACGTACAAGAGAACTCGCGCGGACTATGAGCGCTGTATTACAGCATAACATTGCACAGACAGTCGCTATCCAGGATGTAGGTAGTCAGCGACACTAAGAATACTCCATCAGAAACCCCCTCATTTTCAACTTCTCTCCCCATCGCATACCCATCGCAGCAGATATAATACCTCATTCGCATTGTCCTCGTAAAAAATATAAGAAAGTTTCACATATACCAACACGTGTTCATACCTTCAACGCTGATATCTGACCCAGTAATCAACAGGCGGGAATTCTACTCCCTCGGGCTCATTACATGTACCGTACTTGCCCTCTATAATGACGGGTATCAAAGGGATCCTCCTGCGCCTCAAGTCTGTGCTTATAAGCGACCTAGACGTCGGCAGGGGAAGTATACCGCGCGGGCAATTGGATGTATACTCATCAACCATCACAGAACTGCGGGCGGAACGTGCCTTGTCGACTGCAATCCTCTGAGGCGAAATGTCGCGATATCTACCGTCTAGATAGATGAGGTCTAGATGTATACTGTGCAGGATTCTTCGTCTCCGGAGCTCCGGCAACCAACATCTGATCTCGGTGAGAGAAAGTGTGTCAGATGCACTCAGGGCTAAATCGTCTGATTGATAAATAATGGTGCACAGCACCCTAATATACATGATGATGAGGTCCTAGATAGGGGCAAATGAGTGTTCCCAGCCCTGTTTCATACTAATTGCTTCGCCTGATAAAGTGGAGAATAGGTGGTGTGATGATGGTGTTTTTGGTGGTATGATTAAGGGTCCAAATAACCCTGGAGAAAGCAAAATGGGAAAAACGGGCTGACAAGGGAAAATAGGGGCAATGACAGCTGACAAAGTGCCACAAGGAGACTTTCAGGGCACCTAGAGTCAGAGTAGGAGAGCTTTGGGTGAAGACGGGTCAGCTGTGGACAGTGTAGAGTAGCAAAGTGATCCAGAGCGGGAGGCGCAGGAAGACTTGTTGCGATTTGAATGGAAAGGGAAGATAAGACTTAGAGAGTACGCTGCGTGAGGTCGCAGCGGAGCTCGAAGGTTTGGATATATTCTAGAACTGAATCTCTCATGGGATGGGTATCGTTCATTGATTTGGGAAACACGGAAATTGAAACTAATAATACAGACTTCTCTGAATACTTCCTCTTCACTTCGTGGCATCCGTAACATGAAAAATCATTGTTCTTCCGAGCACACCGGTGGGCCAAACGTGGTTCATGATCATCCTCGTCGCTTGAACTCTTCAAGCAAGCCAAACACGAAATTGGTTCCTCTGACGGCCTTCAGAGCCAACCCGTCAGCTTCTGCCAAATATCCTTCCCTACATCCTCTGCCTCATGCAAAAGCGTAATAATACCTCGCGCGATCAACCATTCATAAAACTGCACACAGTCGCCAAGCGTCTGCAGCACCGCCTTCAAATTGTCGATACCTCCAAACAGATCTTTCAGGCTGACTGTCTGAATAATGACCTCCCAGTCACTCGGTCCCAACACGCAGACCGAAGGCGTCCCACTGGACACATAGCACCGCGGGTGGCTCGCAAACGCGGTATCCTTCAACGCGCCGCACGTCGTCGTTTCAGTGGTCGCGTACGGCACGAGCGCTTCTTGGAGGCAGAGCATGGTGTTGGAGACCCAGATGCGACCGTTCGCGGAGAGTGGCGCGACGCTGAACTTTTGGCAGTAGTTCAGACCGTACCCTATGGGGTAGCCGCTGGGGCCACAGTGGTATTTGGCCTCCAGGCAGTTCGGGTAGAAGGTGCAGGTGTTGCGGACGGGGGAGGCGCAATCATTGGAAGGTGGTGCCACAGGACTTGCGACGGGTTGGCTTGGGGCAGGTTTGCTTGGGGGTGCCACAGCAGCGTTCGGGCAGCATTGGATGGTGCTGTCGCCGGGGCAGAGGCTTCTTGGACGGAATTCAGTCATGGTCCTCTGGAAGGTTTTAACATGTTGCGGGGAGGGGGCTCACGACTTGAAGCCTGTAGCACAGCTTTCGCTGGTGCTCTTACAGACACCGGTTTGGCCGGGAGGAAAGCACGCTCCTCCTGCGCCTGAGCTCTGGCTATTTGAGGTTGGGGTACCACTGTTTGGGCAACACTGAATGGAATTGTCCCCAGGGCAGTAATTCCCCCAGTTATATGAGCCACCAGGACATGGCTTGTTGGTGTTCTGACAAATCCCAGTCTGGCCGGGCGGAGAGCATGTCTTTACCACACAGCATTGGACGTCATTGGGATCGTTCGGGCAGTATCCTGGGAGGAGACCTGGAATGGACATCCCTTTGCAGGCTGAAGTTGACTGGCAAGTACCCACTTCTTGGTTCGACGTTGTGCAGCTATCACCGACTTTACGTGGGAAGAGCTCTGGTCGGCTCAGAGCCACGGGAAGTAGAGACACAGAAAGCAGGGAGATGAGAGCTTTCATATTGGCAAGATTGATAGCTTGTATTTGGTAATGGAACGAAAGACACGAAGCGAAAAATCGAGGACTCTACCGTGCTTCTTATACATTTTCCCCCAAAGTCGCCAAGTCCACCAGGCTGCGGCGGGCGAGGCAGCAGTGTGGGGATGGCATCGTCTTCAAGACTCTTTTGTGAATGTAGGGGCGAAAAAGACGAGGCTGCGGCGTATGGGTAGTAGTGGAGCTGATTAGCGTGACATTTTAGAGTCATGAGCAGTCACTATTTTCAGCGTTTTTAAGATTCAAGGCACGAGCCGCTTCTTGTTTCATCCACATCATTGGACCGTCTCGTGTAAGTACGAGACGACCACATGGATCGCACGATGACTTTCTCAACGGTGCACCCTGGGCAAGCCACAAGCGGCTGATCCCAGTTGATCTTGGCCCCTTCAGCCGTACCGAAGCGAGGGCCAAGGTTTCTGGTAGCATCAAGATTGGGGGCAGAAAACGAATTGATTCATGTCAGCTGTCATTGCCCCTATTTTCCCTTGTCAGCCCGTGTTTTCCCATTTTGCTTTCTCTAGGGTTATTTGGACCCTTAATCATACCACCAAAATACCATTATTATACCACCTATTCTCTACTTTATCAGGCGAAGCAATTGGTATAAAATAGGGCTAGGAATATTTATTTACCCTTATTTAGGGCCTTATTATTATATATATTAGGGTATTATATATTATTATTTATTAATTAGATAATTTAGCCCTGAATATATCTGATAGTTATAAGCCCAGATTATACTATTAACCTATTATATTAAACTTATTTGATTGGTTTGCTAAGCTATTATTATAATTATTTAATATTATTAGGTTTAAACAGGTATAGTTTATACCAAAATTACTTTTAAACTACTTAAATATTCCCGAACGCAAAATATCCTTAATATTATATCTTCTATTACTATTATTCTTATATCCCTTATATTTACCGATACAAATAATTGGTTCTAATAGATCTTAAATATTAAGAATAGAGCAATATCTGCCAAAATCTGGTACTTTATTAACCCTGAAGTACCCAAGGAACTTTCCTATTTATTATTAATATTTTTTATTATATTATCTATAAAATAAATAAGCAAATAAGCTAAATATAAAGGCTATATACCTAAAGAAGTATACGGAATATTTAATATTAAATATAATTATAAAAAGAAACATTACTTAGACCAAATAAAAGCTATATAAATTTTATAAATTAATATTGAAAAATTAATCTCTGCAAATCTTATCGTATACTTCGTTAATTATATTATTCCTTATTAAGCCTTTAAAAGCCTCAAACGTCAACTAGTATTTATTATATAAATATAGTATTTCGATATCGATAAAGAATATCGAATATTATATACTAGAAAGACCAAAGGCTAAAATATAAAATTCTAATTGAATAAATAACAAATATTATTTTCTGAAGTTATCGAAATTAAATATTTTAATTTCCAAATAATAATAGCGAAGATTAATTTTATCAAAAATATTAATTTTATAGATTAAGACTAGTTTAATATAATTAAGATATATTTTGGCCGCAAGGAAAACAAAAGGAAATTTCTATTAACTTTTAAAAAACTTATATAGGAAATTAAATAATTATATAGAATAAACGAAAAGATAATTTACTAGGTAGGAATATCTTTATCTTTTACTACCCTATAGGAGAGACCTCCGAAAGAATAATTTATATAATATAATAATACCCCTATTCCCAAATACCTAATCGAAGAGATATATTACTAGTTTGCTAAATATTATTATCTTAATAAAGCTTCTTACTTAAAAAAACTAGATTTTAAATACCGCGTATACTAAGAAGGCTAAAACGCTTATAAAAAACAGTTTTTTCAAGGAAAGAGTCGAGAGAGCTATTATTAACTAAAAAGTATTTAAAGAATATTTTTCAATTCCTACCTTATTAGAATTTCTAATAAGCTAAATATAAATACTACTAGTAAGGCTTTATACCTTTGTAATAACCTATATAAGCAATAGAATATTAGAAATAAAAATATTTATAAAATAAATAGTAAAAATCTTATTGCCGAGGCTCTCTATTAAGCAAACGTTATTTTATTTTCTAACTATATTTTTCAACTTCTATAACGATATATTATTTAACGCCTAGATTTTGGATTCTAACTCTAATATATATTTATATAATAATCGAGATTACTTCTTTTATTAACGATTATTTACTCCTAATAATATAGTTATCTTAAGGAAGATATTATATAAAATTGAAGCTTTTAAAATATATAAAATTAATATTTTAATATTTATTAAGGAACGTAATATAATTAAGCTTTAAAATATAACTTTAATTCCTAATTTTATAATTAATTTAATATTCTTTAATAAAGCTAATTAAATTAAAATTTATTAGAATACCAAAAATAATATATTCTATATAATAAAGGATAATTATAAAGATTATTTCTGCAAACTTTATTAATATTAAGGCTATTAACTTTTACAAACCGACTAATTAAAAGCTTAGGATTTCCCGGAAAAACCTATTATTATAACTATATTAATAAAATAATATAAATCTAAAAGCCCTCGATTATTAATCAAGGCTATATTATTATATTAATATTTACTAATAGGCTATCTTAGCCCTAAGGCAATTGCAATATTATTAGAAAATATTATTAGAATTAAACTTATTACCTTATTAACCCGGGGCTAATTTGAGGTATATTAATTATATTATCTTTTTAAAATTAAAAAGATTATTTCTTATTATTAGGATTACGAATACGAAGCAATAAATTTATTAGAATATATCTATTATAACTTTATTTCTATTGAAAAAAGATTTAATAAGTATAAATAGCTAAGCTATTTCGTTTGCTTTATTACTAAATATTATTAGGTATAAATTTATTATATAAAAGATCAAGCTATTAAAATAGTAAAACGAATAATTTATTTAATTAAATAATAATATAACTATTTAATCAAATACCTTTATAGCGATAGCGAACCTTCCTTAGGAAAATTATTTGATATATTAATATAAGAAAATAATATTATCGTAAAATTAATAGCCCTATATACTACAGAGCAGAACGGTTTATCTGAACGTTTTAGGGGAATAATTATAATAAAAAGCAAATATATATAAATAGCTTCAAAACTTCCTTATAATCTATAGCTTAAAATTATATTAATAATAGTATATTTCTTTAATTAGATATTAATTAAAGTATTTGGTAGCAAAATACTATTTAAGGTTCTTTATTATATAAAATTATTATTAGCCTATTTTTACGTTTTCGGCTATAAAATATATTTATTTATATATTTAAAAGTTCCTAAACTTCTGAAGCTTTAACAAAGAGCTTATTTAAATTATTTTATTAATTATAATTTATAAAATATTTTTAAAATATAAGTTCCAAGCAAAAAATATATTATTCGGGCTAGGAATATTTCGTTTAATAAAAGCTATTATTATAACCTTATAAATATTGATCTAGGCCTATTATTTAGTAACCTGGAGCTTAATAAAGCCGTAAATATTATTAATAAGAAAGTTAATCGGTTATTAGCTAATAATCAGCTGTTAGATAAAATAGATAAAATAAACTTATTTGCTAATAATATTAATATTATAAATTAGCTTTATTACTAAATCTCGCTATCAACTCTAAAAACGATAATTATTACTTTATTAACCTTAATTAATTATTCTTACCTTATTCTTCTTACTCCTCTATTAAATAATACCTTAGGAGGAATACTATTAGTCTATATACCTATTATTAAAGAGGAGGAGATATTAGGCTAAAATATTAAAAATATTAAAAATATAATATTAAGCCAAAATATTAGCAATATGCTAAAAAGTTATATTTTAGAAAATAATATTCTCGTTATATTATTATTATTATTAATATTATATTAATTTTATTAATTTATAATAAATTTAGCTTTTAGAAGCTCCGAGATCTTATTAGGAATAATCGAAAATAATATTTTACCTTCTAAAATACGAGTAAGAAATTATTATTATATTTATATATTAATTATTGCAAATCTCGGCTAGGATATAAGATATTATTTAGCCTTTACGAAAAACCTTAACTTTATTAAATACTTATATCGTAATAATTTTCTATTAAAGCTAAAAAGCTGGAAAGCCTTAGCGAAATATTTTTATAGCAATATTTTTGTATAAGCTGTATATAAAAAATATATTAGTTTTAACAACAAGGATATATTCTAAGTAAATCCTAAACCTTAAAAAGTAAATATTCTCCCTTTTATTTAGGTTTTCAAATACAAATACGATAAAGATAAATATTTAGAAAGGTATAAAGCTCGCTTATATATTAAAGGAGATTTATAATAAACGGAATAGGAAACGGCCGTAATTACCTTAATTATTAAAATTTTGAAAATATTTATAATTATTATAACTACTTTTTCCTTCGAATCTTATTAATATAATATAATTAACGCTTTTATTAATAACAATATTGATAAGGAAATTTATATTTATTATCTTAAGGGTATTAATCCTCCAAAGGGATTAAATATATTATATAAATATTTTTTACTTATAAAAATATTATATAAATTAAAGAAATCTCTATTATTTTAGCTTCAGGACGTTATTAAAATAATAGAACGTCTCGGCCTATATATAATATTAAGAATAGAATACCTTTTTATCAATAATTAATTGATTATATTTTTCTATATCGATAATTTTATAATATTATATAAGAAATAATATTAAATTAAATATAATATTTTTAAAGTATCTTTCCCTAATATATATAAGCTTCGGTATTTAAAAAAGTTAATATAATTTATTAATATATATATTATCAGAAATCGCTTTATTAAGTAAATCTGGCTAAGTCAAAATTTATATATCGAAAAAATAGCTAGCAAATTCCCTCCTAGAAGTTATACTCTATTAAAAATATTATTACTAGTAAAAGAAATCCTTCTATACGAATATTAAGCTACCCTTAAGCAAATATACTTATATTAATAGCGTATTAGTTCTATTTCGTTTGCTATTATTATTATTAGGCTAAATATTGCTTTTGTTAATTCTCAGTTTATCTAATTCCTCTAAAATCTATCCCTTTATTATTTGGCTTTAACTAATTGATTAATAGCGTATTTGCTTGCTATTAAAATACTTGCAATTAAATATAATAGCTAAATACAAAACGATATTTTTCTATTAATATTAAATATTATATTTGCTAACGACTTTATTATTAGGAAAAGCTTATTCAGTTATTTTTTCTAATTATATAATAATTTTATCGATTAGAAAGCTTCAAAACAAATTATTATTATTATATTTAATATTAAAACTAAATTATTTATTCTTAATAAAATAGCTTGGCAAATAATTTAATAAAATAGATTTTTCGAATATATACGTTTTTAAATAGGCCAAAATACTATTATTATCTATAATAATTAGTAAATATTAAACCTTATTAATCGACCTACTTTTAAGCTATTTATATACCTTAAATATATTAATATATACTGATATTAATTTCGCTAAGAAGTTCAGAATAATTATATTGCTATTAAATAGGTCTTTATAGCCAAAATACTTATAAATAACTTTATTAAACCCCTTCCTCGCTAGAAATATAAGGAATTTATTCGTATATTATAACTCGTTGACTTGAATAGCTATATAACTTTATTTATTAACTAGATAAAGTTATAATAACAGCCAGATTATTATTATCCTGGGGGGGTATATTAGCTATTATTACCCTTATTTTCCTTTATTAACTTGTATTTTCTTATTTTATTTTCTCTAAGGTTATTTAGACCCTTAATTATACTACCAAAATATTATTATTATACTACCTATTTTCTACTTTATTAGGCGAAGCAATTGGTATAAAACAGGGCTAGGAATATTTATTTGCCCTTATCTAGGGCCTCATCATCATGTATATTAGGGTGCTGTGCACCATTATTTATCAATCAGACGATTTAGCCCTGAGTGCATCTGACAATTCATCAAGCATGGGGTTTTGATGTGTCAATGCGACGACACTGTCGGTCATGGGAAACCTTCTTGTATTTATTGTTCTTGCTCGGGTTGATACCGGGCTCCTATTGAATTTTTCACCCTTGTCAGCCCCTTTGGCAACATGCGTCTCCAAGTTTGGAGACTTCGATTTTGGCAATACTTGCAGTCTTGTCTACTTCGCCCCAGCTCCCCCCTTTGGTCACGTGTGGAAGAGCCAGAGGCACAATAATGGAGGACTCGGAAGTATTGCCATTTGACTGTGGGGATTTCCTTGCACGCTCCGCCATGTCCGCCAGCACATTTCCATTTCCCACTCTCTTTGCTCTTGTATTTTGAGGTCACACGGGAGGCCAAGCACTGTCTTGTGAATGCTATCAATGAGGACTGGAGAGCCTTGCTAAGAACCGCTAGATGACCAGATTTTGGCTATCCGGCCAGCCACTTGGAGGCAGCTAAGACTCCGAATCAACAAATGCAATGGCGAAATCTGTCTAATATGGCTTAGCTGTCGTCTATTCGGGGCGTCAAGAAGCACGTCCACTGTGGAAGACGAAAGAGAAAGACATCCCGGTGTTGACGCAGATTTGGTCCAACTCTGAGGTCTGAGCCAATGTTGGCTTTCCTCCTGGCACTTCTAATTCGACCTCTTCGAGGAGGAGCAGGAAATTTCGTTTGGCATATGCTACGTCTTCGACCATGTCGCGGTACACTGGCATGTCTTGACCAAGTTTAGTGTAAATGACAAGCTGTCTCCGGTTGAGTGGAAGCGTTGCACAAAGTCGAACCGCGGTTCTCTCCTTTTCGCAAAAAAGATACTCCCAATTTGTATGTAATGTCCTCTAAGCTCGAAATCGGAACTATGTGCCCATGGACATTTTATTCGCGCTTGGTCCAAACAGCGTGAATTTCTCGAGAGACGATTCGGCTTGCAAAAGCAATGCGCCCCGAACTAAGAAGGGATTGAACTTCAGGTCCGCCTTCGGATCGTTGACATATCGGGAGTTGTATCTGAAATCGAAAGACCTGAGGTTTCGGAATTGCGTGATATATTGAGAAAGAGACCTCGAACAAATCCGACTGTCCTCTAGGGCTGGTCCGTTACATGCGATTCTTCGCCCCACGTATTCGCATGAGAATAATCGTCAGAGTCCTTTGTGGGCGAAGCTGACAGTGACCGAAGACAGGGTAGATAACTGCAGAGACGTACGTTTGCTAGATAACCATCGTGCTCACCGCCATCCAGGATAATGCTGCAGAGGTTTCTCAACACTAGGAAAGTGGCTCTGGGAACGCGAGCAAGCATTGAATTCAGCCAGCGTGGATTATCAGCAGGCCATTCAAGTTCCAAAGTAGTCAGATTTGGGAGTAGCGGTAGGAGAATAGCTATGAGGAGTGACTTTTCCCTGTAGAGAACAGTAGAAAGGCAGTCATCGTAGTCAATGGAATTTCATTGACCCTGATGAGCCGCCCGGGAGAACATATCGACCCGTCGTTGGTAAGGAGTCTTCTCCTAGGTCCTCAGGCCGGACCCAGCCCGTAATTTCGCCAATGAGCTCGCTCGGAAGGCAAGCGAGACTGGCCATGATTGACTGCGATATGCTGTGCGGAGTGGAAGGGAGTTGTTTGATCCTGGGCTCGACAAGGCGAGCATTTGCTTTGTGCGTGCTGATGCCTGATGAGGAAGGATGCCTAGTAATACAACGCTGAGCCTAATTGGACCGCCTCGTTGGACAGGTATACAATAAGCTTCCCAAGAATGATGAGATCGCACATAAGAGCTCGACGGCTTCACGGAGATTCTATTCACTGATGATGTGTTTGTAGAACCCCGGTGACTGATCGTGTGCCGACGATCTGAGTAACTGCTGTCGATCATCCGTATGCTACCGAGTAGGTAGCACAAAACCACCGTAGCTTTTCATTTGAATACGCGAAGGATCACTCAACGCATTGGTAGGTGTACCTTTTGCCCCAGTTCCATGCCGAGCCGAGGGTGTTGGTAAATGGGAAAGGAGAGCAGCTCGAAGTTCTGTACGTCACCCTCGCTTCAAAACACCCGAACGTTGACAAATGTCTCTGGGACTGCTACCAAGAGCCGCATAGAGCTATTTGAGCGATTGTATAGATTTTAGTCAAAGGACAAGAGCGGAGCGTTCACAGATAACACTGACCGATTCAGGGACATGAAGCCTAGGGGCTGGCGCTTTCTCGTGCCGTTAAATGGTCTCACATCGTAAACCCCGTCTCATTTGAATGCTGGGGCATTGCCTGCTTCAAAACGGATTTCTTGCAGATACTGTGTTTCCACCAAACGAAACTTTGCCGAGTAAAGCCTTCATTAGCCCCTCATTGAAGGCTAAGAAGGCACAACGTTCTACACAAACAGCCACAATTACTTTAGGGTGTCCTGGAGGATACCGTACCTTTTCCTTGTGAAGCGTGAGCTTCTGCATCGGCCTAGACAACAGGTCGTCGAACACCGTGTTGCGAGATTGGCAGGCAGAAAAGAGCAATGGCCACTTTTAAGTAAAGCTCAATTAAGTTTTCGAATCTATATAGAGTTCCTATGTCTATGACATTGCTAGATGTTCGTAAGGTGAATTTTCGTAGAGATGTTCTGGGTTGTGAGATTAAGTCACTTCAGACGAGCAAGGGTTCGAAGTCCTCTACCTTATCCATGGTGGCTATATTGTTGCAAGTATAACATTGTAGCGCTCGAGAGCCACAAAGATACTCACAGAGAGTGTTGAAATTCATTATTATGAGATATGATATCTGCGAAAATTGAATTTGCGATATGTGGTCTAGTAAGTTGTGTCGCTATCCCAAATGCATGGAGCCGCAAGAGATTGCAAGAAAGGAAAGGTATTATAGGGACAGCAATGAGACAGAGATTCAAAGTCTATGTCTGTGCACTGTAGACGAAGGTTCTTCAGGCCAGTAACTATTTGCGATCGCGTCACAATAAACATTGTCTTGATGGCACTCGAGATGAACAATTGAACGAACAGAAGTGCGCATGCTGTGCTTTCAAGCGTACTGGAGACTGAACGGCGAGCCTTGTAGCATATAGAATAAGATTTACTCTCAACCCTTTAGCGATCCATTTCTACGCAATGGCGAAGGATACACAAGCGGTCTTCGAAGTATTTGGGGTGCCATCAGCTGGAGCCCACAGTCCTCGAGCCAAAGCAGCAGCAGCTCAACCTCAAACGTGATGTTGCAGGTCTAAGCTCGATTCCGAACGTGGTCATACCGCGTGCCGGAGGACTTACTACTCTAGGTCTTCAGGTAGCTACAGAGAGTGGCCAGTGTGTATTCTAACTGGCGCGATTGCATGTCTGATAGTTAATCATGTCCCAAAAATATCTGTGGATGGCCGTCAAGTCATATTGCCACCTTGGTGACCAAGAACTGTCGGACTGGGTGATGTTATTGTTCCTCTAGCATTCGTTCCAATCGCTGGCATCATTCTACCTCCTTCTGGGTGTCTTCCACTCACGTTTGGACAATAGAGTAGTCCGACAGAAGTGGTAGTCCAAAGCGATCGAAAGGTTTGTCAAACAATTTTTCGGCATCTGTCACTACTGCATCGTGAGCCTGATGGGTTAGTATTAACATGAGGCAATAAAGTAACCGTTTTGAGATTTACAAGCGCACCAAGCACTTCTCGCGCGTTGTCATTCGGGTCGTCGTCCTCATGTATTGCCTCCCAGCAATTACTTTTCGCAACGCAAACGGCATGGAAAGAAACTCGATCGCGAACAAAACCTCGGTGAACTTTACTGCGCTTACCACGGGCCTTGTTCCAGACCTGCGAGCCCGAGGATTGTCAAGGAAGATTGTGTCGTCAATGTTGCCATCGTCCACATCCCCACCTTCAAGTAGCAGCCATGTCACAGTAAGTGGCGCACAGTCATATAGCACACTCTCATTATCAACAGCTCTAGCTCTAAGAACTCCTCCGGGTGCGATTCTCAAATAGTAGTACCATGATCTATGCAAGGCCAGTCAGAGATTGCTCCCTGTGGGCCAACAGTGGTATATTGCCATGCATGGGTGCTGTTTGGATGCACCTGGATATTGAGCAAGGAGAAGATACCTGACCCGGTAGTTGCGAGATGTTTGGCCACTCTTCGACTTACCTTATTGATAATGCGTGGCTAAAGGTGTGAGCAGAATGACTGACCCTCGCGAGGAAGAACTTTCTCCACTAGTCTGGGAAAGGCATAGCAAGATCAGCCTATGCCTTATCTTTTGATCTTTATCTCTTGGCTAATGTCCTCAATTCCTCCCATGAACGTCATTCTCGACTCTCTAACATAGTCCTTAAGCGACTATTAACGCAGTCCTCCTACACTGGGATTATCAATGCAAATTGTGAGACGTGATCGGATTGTGCCGGCAATTCGAACGAGACGAAGACATTGATCTCCGCCATCGAAATGCAGTTTCTTCGGTAGGCTGAGGCCGATAAGGCTTGTCCGACTTTTCGACCTGCTCAATTGGTGCATCTTGCATCTCCGCAGAGACAACGGTCCGTATCGGCTGACACTAGAGAGTAGCCACTATGATGTTTCAAGAAGGTGATAAGAGAGAGAAAAGAAATATCCATCAAAACAGTCTACTCTCTTGCCTCGCCTCCACCTGGATCGCTGCTCTTCCTCCCACTTCCTCCTCACTGCCGAACGCGCAATGGAAATGCATGCATGACGCCATGCATGTTGCCTGCAGATTTTTCGCCGTGTCCCTTGCGGGCTCAGCCCCTCCATGCAGGCTTCCTGTAGCTTGCCCCGCACATGCAGCTGTACGATATTATGAACGAGCACCAATAAAATGATTTCTAGCCTTTCAGCTTCTCGAACTTCCCTTCAGCGTTACCCTCTTTTCAGCGAGCAGGAACGAACATACGTCACTATGTCGGCGAGCTGCGAACTCAGCCATGCTTAAGAAACATGCCGCCTGTTTCTCCTTTTGCCTTCGTGTTCCAACGATATCGCTTCATCTAGCAACGAGCCCAGCAGAGACAGCTGTTCAAGATGTTGACCAATACTTTACTATCTGCCCTTGGGGCTTTTTCCTTACTCCTCGATGGTGTAACTCCCCTCAAGGCACACCTGGGCGATTTGTCTCGAAGAAATCAAAAGAGGGTAGACAATATCGTGCGAGAGGCCCAGGAGAAGCATTTGAATCCGCGCCAGATGAATGGTACTACGGGTAACAGCACAGGGTCTCGGTTCTTGACGAGTGCGACCCAGAGTAAGAACCCATTCATGTCTACGCAAGAATCGATCTGACCACTGGTAGAATACGCTGTTAACTCGCTGCCCGATGTCAACTTTGATATTGGCGAAATGTATTCCGGCCTTATACCCATCGATTCTAGCAATGCTTCCAGGGCCCTCTTCTTCATCTTTGAGCCAACTGTCGGTCAGCCAGTGGACGAGGTCACTATCTGGCTAAACGGAGGCCCAGGATGCAGCTCGCTGGAGGGCTTCTTTCAAGAGAACGGCAGGTTTCTCTGGCAGCCCGGGACATATTTGCCAGTGGAGAACCCCTAGTATGTCCCCTGCCGCCATTACTAGTAGATTATCCTGACCAATTGTAGCTCATGGGTCAATCTCACTAACATGTTGTGGTAAGTCATTCATTACTCGGAACGCCGTCTTTTGATGGCCCGGTATACCTATAAGTCTTCGTGGCTAATCATGTTGTAGGGTTGAGCAACCTGTTGGCACAGGCTTTTCCATCGGAGAAGTCACCGCCACAACTGAAGAGGGAGTTGCACAAGATTTCATCAAGTTCTTCAAAAATTTTGAGACACTCTTCGGCATCAAGAATTTCAAGATCTATGTCACAGGTGAAAGTTATGCTGGGCGCTACGTCTCGTACATCTCTGCCGCAATGCTAGACCAAAATGACACTACCTACTATGACCTTTCCGGTAAAACCTCTCCCTTCACTGTCGAAAAGAAATATGCCACTGACACTTAATGTAGGGGCTCTGGTGTATGATCCTGTCATTGGCCAATACGATTACACCCAGGAAGAAGCTGTCGCTGTACCTTACGCTTTGGCCAACCAAAACATACTCAATCTCAACGAGACTTTCGTCACAATGCTGGAAGGCCTTGACACATCTTGCGGTTTTGCCGACTACCGCAATAAATACTACACCTTCCCAGCATCAGGCGTTCAGCCGCCTGTGTTCTTCAACTACACTAGCCAAGCCAATTGTGATGTTTTTGGCATGATCGACAATGCTGCCCTGACCCTCAATCCTTGCTTTGATATCTACGAAATCAACCAGCAATGCCCGTTGCTCTGGGACGTCCTCAGCTTTCCCACACAGCTCGTTTATACGCCCGCGGGCGCAAGTACATACTTCAACCGGAGCGACGTCAAGGCCGCAATTCACGCACCTGACTACGTGAACTGGGCCGAATGCGCTGTCAACCCCGTCTTCGTCGGCGGCCCACAATCTTCTAGCGGCGGCTACTATACTGGCGGCCCAGAAGGCACGGGCGACCTTTCTCTTGACCCAATCCAGAACGTCCTCCCGCAAGTCATTGACGCAACCAAGCGCGTCCTCGTGAGTAACGGCGACTTCGATATGATTATAATCACCAACGGCACGTTGCTTGCCATTCAAAACATGACGTGGGGCGGGCAGCTTGGTTTCCAGCAGGAACCTTCGACGCCTATCAACATTACATTGACTGACTTGGAGTACCCTGACGTCTTTGCTGCCAACGGTGCTGCTGGTCTTGATGGCCCGCAGGGTATCATGGGTGTGCAACACTTTGAGCGAGGGCTCATGTGGGGGGAGACATACTTGAGCGGCCACATGCAACCTGAGTTCCAGCCGAGGGTTACGTATCGACATCTTGAGTGGGTCTTGGGACGCGTCGACACTCTTTGAGATGGTCCCGAATAGCTGTAGATAGGTTGCTTGACGGTGGTGATCTAGTGGAGGCTCGAGACGACTTCATCGTAGAGCGAAAACGGCCAGAAGAATTATCTGCTAGTGTCGAGTATATCCAAGTCGCCGTTGGTAGACGCTAGTGAACATGCGGCCCTCAACTCTCTAATGGCTATGGCCTCGAATCAATTGTTTAACGCTCGTTGCCGAGATGCAAGTGGCTGTGAATTGGCCATGTGCGAAACAATCCTATATAAGAAAGCTTCTCTGCATGTTGATAGGAACGTTATCAGTAAACATGATCGGACGTGGGTAGACGAAGTTGACGTACTGCTACCCAGTAAATTCACTTCCATCACCGCCGCCTCGACGGCTCTCGTCCAATGAGCAATGAATCGGGAGGTAAATGCCGTCGTCCTGTAGGATTGGGGAATGCATTTGAAATTGTAAGAGGAGAGGACTGAATGATCTTCTCGATGACCGATGGCGCGAAGCGAGCATTATCTTTCGCCTCGAATAATGCATAGATGCCACATCCTGAGGCCAAGCCGGACATACTACGTTTCAGAACCCTGTACAATATATTCAAGATGAAGTCCATTGTCTTTTGAATACGATCTTCCTAACAAACGCATCTATGTAAAGGACTACAAAAAAGTTTTCCCCCTTCCGCTTCTAGCTGTTAAGCTAAACAGGGCGCCGTTCTAACTTAAACCGAACCTAAACGTCTTTGAATAGAGCTAAGTATCGACTAAATCGGTTTACGTATATTCCAAGCGTATTTTTAACGATAAAAGCAATATAAAAATGTAATAAATTTAAATTTAAATTAACTCCTTTAGTTATAATTTGATCTACTTTTATTGATTTTTAACTTTTAAGTTCCATTTATTATTTATATTCCGTTATTTCTTATAAAAAGCTTTGATAATTAAAATTGTTATAAAACTTTCAACTTGAACGGAAACTTCAATAACAAATTAAATTATTTAATTTTATTAAAATATTTTCAAATAAGTTATTCGCAACTTCCAACAGTATATCCTTTTTGTATTATATTCCAATTATTACCGAATTCTGATCGTTTTTTAAATATAGAAAATTTTCCAATTTAGTAATATATTTGACTTAATAACATGTTATATGCAAAATTATTTTGAATATTGAGATTATTATTATTTTATTAATTTATTAAATTATTAATTTAAATAATTAAAATTAAATAATAAAAACAGAATTCAAATATATATATACGAATAATATTTAAACAAAAAAAGTTTATAAAGCAAAGTATTACAAATGTAATATTGTTTTACTTTTCGTAATAATGAAAAGTTATATCTTTTCCCTTTTCATTAAAATCATATTATTAATTAATAGAATAGTAAAAATATTACGCTTTTTAAAAGTTTTCAATAACATGAATAATTTTTACACCTTACGAAGAACTTTTATAAAATAATATAATTATTAAATTTAACTTTTAAAAAATATGTTTTTTATTCCGTCGCTTTTTAAAGTTTTTCTTTTATGTTAATAATTCTTTTTATCCTTTTTGTTTCCTTTTGAAAATTTATAAATAAAACTAATTTTTTTTTAGATTAATTATTAAATTAATTTTAAATAAGTAAAATATTTAAATTTGTTTAAAGTAATGAAAAAATAAATATAAATTAATTTTATTAATTATTATCCCGAGTATATAATATATATAAAATCTGTTTTACGTAAGTTTACCGATTTATTAATAATGTTTTTAAAATTTCAATATATATATTAATTAATTAAATATTAAATTATAAAACTTTCGTATTAAGTACTTACTAAGGCTTAGGCAGACTTATTGCCAAATGCTTTGATTATTGTATTTCATAATTTGTATTGCCGATATAAACTTATTTCGATATAAATCGCAAAACTACAAACTTGATTCGGAATAAAATTTGTATTTAAACTTTTGAATTCCAATTAATTATTTTTTGATAAATAAAATATTTCTACTTCCTTTTAAAAGTTTTTTAATTATTGATTTGAAAATTAAAATAAATTATTACAAACCTTTTTATTTCAAAAATTATATTATTTTTATTATTTATTACGAACTTTGTACGAAATAATTATTATAAAAAAGTTTACAATTCGTAAATTAAAAAATTTATTTTGTTTTTATAATTGTTAACGAATATTAATAACTTTCATATAAACAATATATAATATTTAAAAGAAAAGAAAAAAAAAGAAAAAAATAGTAACGTAATAACAAAGTTACAAAAGGTCAAATTAATAATTATTTATATACACCTGTAACATGTATAAATTTATAAAGTTGTAAGTTCGAATCTTATTATCTTTAATCTATGTATTAAAAACGAAAGATTTATAATAAAAGGATACAAAGATATAGGACGGATTTTCAATAATATAAAAAACAATAATCAATATATAGCAATTTCAACGGACAAATAATAATAAAATTATTAAAAACTTTTAATAAAAGCAAATACGCAAATTTCGTATAAGTTTTAACAAATATTAAAAAAATATATTAATACAACATATAATTAATATTTAAATTCTTTATTTTTAAATAGGAATTATCAAAATTATTGTAAAATCAAAAGAAAAAACATTTGTATTAAATTAATAAAAGTAATATTAATAATTATCAAGATTTAATTTCAAATGAATTAAAAAAATCGCCAAAAAGTTCGTTTTCATATATTAATACAAACATTTTATTTAATTTATTATTTAAATATTTTTTTTTATAAAAATTAATTATTTAATAATATAATCGAATATTGAAACTTATTAAATTATTTTCAATTAATGATTTTGAATATATTTGATTTGTTATTCCTTTTTTTAGTTAATTTTATAATTTTTAAATTAATTAATAGTAAAAATTTGTTTTTCTTTTAAGAATAAAAGAATTCGTTTTAATAAAAATAAAATATTATTACAAATATTCAAAAAAGTTATTCCGCGTTATTAAATATAATTAACGAACATTAATAAATCGACAAACCTGTTTAAAATATATATTATATATATTATATATTTGAAGTAATAATCAATAGGGTTAATTAAATTAATAAAAATTAACAAAATTAATTTACTTTATTTCCCAAACGCTTTAAGTAAAATTAAATATTTTGTTTATTTAAAGTTTATTTAATAATTAATTTAAAAAACATATATTTATTAAATCGTTTAAATTTTTAATTTGATTTAAATTAACGTTAATTTTTATTATATTATAACTTTAACGAATTACTTATTTGAATAATAAATTTTATAATCTTTCCTAATCAAATTTAATAAAAAGTTTATTTTTAAAAAAATTTCAAAGTTAATTTCATCGATTTTAAATTTTTTTTTAAAAAATTATATAATTTTTTTACTTATTAAATTAAATTTTCTGTTTATTAAATTGATTTGTTAATATTAAATATTAAAAAAGCGATCTATTATTAATAAATATAAATATCGCAAAAGCTTTTAAATTTATTACATTTACTAAACTTGTTAAATACGTTTCGGGTAAACTTTATATAATTTTCTTTATAAATTATTATAATTATTAATAAATAAATAATAAAATAAAAAAAGTTACGCAAAACTTATTTCAAATACTTTAAATAGGAACTAGCAAATTTACTAAATTTAATAATTTTTGATTTATTAAGCAAGCTTACCGATTTGTTAATATCAAAACAATAAAAAATAATTATTTAATTAATAATAACAATTTGTCTTTGTTTTAAAAATAAAAGAATTCGTTTTAATAAAAATAAAATATTATTATAAATATTCAAAACAATTATTCCGCATTATTATACACAATTAACGAAATCAATTACTTTTTAAATATTAAAGTAAATTCAAAGTATTATATTTATAAAGTTGCTTTTCCTGTTTTTAAATTGTAATTCAATAATAATATAATTTCTTAACGATAGCAATAAGTTTCCAATGAAAGCGAATAAGCTTTATAGCTTTGAATTTAACAACGGTTTCGATAATACATTTTATCATAATTTAAATATTAGAATTAATTAGGTTTGACGAAGATTAGGCTTTAATACTTCCTACTTAAGCCAAAAACAAGAGTAATATTGATAGATAAAGGACTATCTCGATGGTGGTAGGCAAAATCAGATGGTGGTGTGTGGAAAAGAAAGTTCAATCGGTTTGAATACGCTAAATGTATTGCCAGGGTTGCAGCCAGCCTTATCTCGCACTATGATTGATTCACTTCGCGATTCACTTCGCCGGCAATCCGCGAGACACTGGGACATGCCAATACATATGTATATACCTCCCTGGCCATGTCGGTGTGTGCTGTTGCCATACTTTACAGCCTATACGTCGCTAACATACTCAATAATCGCAGGTCAGCAACGATTCCTATACCCAAAGCCTCACCGGAAAAGTACCCCTTCGCCACAAATCCTCCGCCGACAACAACTCTGATACGAATGCTACCTATGTAGAGCCTATTGCACGGCCGGGCCTCCCCTTCGTCAAGAAGCGATTCACCAGTTCGTGGGCTCGGAAAAACACCGACAGCGATGACGAGAAGGCCCCCCGGGGCCCTCTTGGACTTCGGCTTCTTCATTCCTCCCCTGAGCCACTCATCGACATCATATTCGTACATGGTCTGCGAGGAGGCTCAATAAAGACGTGGCGGAAGGGGAACGACCCTCGAAACTTCTGGCCGCAGCGCTGGCTGCCAGTGGAGCCTGAACTACACAATGCCAATATACACAGCTTTGGTTACGACTCAGATTGGGTCAGTACGAAGTCCAGCATACTAAATGTTCACGATTTTGGACAGTCACTTTTAGAAGAGATGCGCAATTCCCCGTACCTGAGAGACAAGGGAAACGTAAGGTTGGAGATATCTATCATAACGCGCATTGCCTAAAAGTCACAGGGACCCATACTACTGATTGGACATTCCATGGGTGGACTCGTAATAAAGAAGGTAAGAGCCTTCTAGCTGCTAGAATCTGAGGGATGGCCCTTGAAGCTAACGATGGTAGGCTTTTGTCCTAGCCAATAACATTCCAGAGTTCGAGGAACGCATCCGATGCATATTCTTCTTGGCCACTCCTCACAGAGGATCCGATTACGCCGCAGTGCTGAATAGAATCTTGACCATCTCGGGAATAATGTCCTCACGTTACTATATTACAGACATAACGACTGGCTCCACTTCCGCTCAACTAATCAACGAAGACTTTGGGAAACACGCTGGTGGCTTGCCTATATTCTCTTTCTACGAAACTCTCGAAATGAAGCTTGGAATTTCGTCCAGCTTGATTGTAGAAAAGAGTTCCGCGATTCTCGGTAGGGCCCTCTGCTCATGCTGGCTCAAATTCGAGTATCTCACGAATAATCTAATGGTCTCGCAATTGAAGGACTCGGTTTTAGACGAGAAAGAATTCAGTACCTCAATGCAAATCATCGCGATATCTGCAAATTCGATAGTCCCGATGATCCAAACTATGTGACGTTGAAGAACGCGATTACAAGTGCGACACGGGACATCTTAAAACATGGCATGTTTGTATCGTATCATCACAACGTCAAATGACTAACAACTCACAGTCATTGAAACTACTATGCAAGAGTCTCGAGAACGTATGAAAGTCTTGCAATCATTCCTAGGTATATCAGATCACCCAGATGAACACTATGCCAGAGTTGAGGGTTCCTGCCAATGGATTGACACTCGAGATGACTTTCAAGATTGGAGGGATCCAGCTGGAGAGCTCCTTCGTGACGAAATTCCAGCGCCAGAGAAGAAGACATCCATTTTCTGGGTCGCTGCCAATCCTGGAACAGGTAAAACATATCTGGCGGCACATGTTATAGATGAGCTTGGTCAATTCCAGCTCGAATGTTCCTACTATTTCTTTCACATTGGGAACAAATCTTCACGATCTCTTGGCAGTTTCTTAAGATCTATCGCATACCAGATGGCTATGTCAAACTCTTTCGTCCGTGACAAGCTGGTTGGACTCTGTAAGGAAGGATCGACGTTCGACAAAGATGACGCCGCCACCATCTGGACTAAAGTCTTCAAACGAGGCATCTTTCAGGTGAGTGAATGCAGTTATCTGAATATCGTATACCCAAATGCTTACTTCTCGAGGCCCGCATAATTACACCACAGTATTGGGTGATTGATGCGATCGATGAGTGCAGCAAATATCAAGAATTCTTCACTCTAATCAAGGGCATTCAATTGACCTTCCCACTCAGAATCTTTATCACGAGTCGGAAAATCCCCGAACTCCAAAGAATACATCGCTCCTTAGAGGCATCGGTATCAATAACATGCATCGAGGTATCAGCAGAGGACAGCACCAGCGACATCGACTGCTACATTCAAGAGCGCGTTAAGAATCTGGCAAATGACCTGGTAGGTGGTGAAAAGGATATAGCTGAGACCCTATTACGAAGGTCTAACACCTGTTTTCTATGGGTTAGGCTAGTTCTGGATGAATTGGAAAAGGTATATACTACAGAAAGCATTACGCAAATACTCCAAAGCATACCCGAAGGAATGGTCCCCTGTTATGAGAGGATTGTCAGAGCAATGGCTGAGAACACTCTTGAAAAACATGTCGTTAGAGCTGTGCTTGTTTGGATTGTGGCAAGCTCAAGAAATCTCTTTATACCCGAGCTCTCAAACGCTCTGAAGTTGGATATTAACACTGTTCTTCCCAGCGCCAAAAGTGCCGTGGAGGGACTTTGCGGTCAGCTGATCTTTGTCGACCATCAATCTGGTATGGTCAGTCTTGTCCATACCACACTACGCGAGTTCCTCCTCACCGAGTCTGCTGGGGAATTCTACATCTCCAAGCCAAGGGCACATGAGAGAATCGCTTTGACATGTTTGAAGTTGCTTTCGAGTGGCGAAATGAAACCCCCTCGAAGCCAGAGAATGTTGTCCCAAGCTCGTAAAAATCAGGAGCTGTCACCGCTAATGAATTACGCCATCACACAATTCTCAGAGCATGTCTTCTCTGCCTCAGCCGAGACTGATGAGATCTTGCTAGCGCTAAACCTCTTTCTCAAAACGAACATCCTATCGTGGATCGAAAGGGTCGCTCGGATGGGCGATTTGTACCCTTTAATCAGGGTATCGAAGAACTTCAAGGGCTATATGGATCGAAGAGTTAAGTACATATCACCACTCAGTAGCCAAGTGCAGATCGTCGATAATTGGTCGACAGACTTGAGCAGGATCGCAACCAAATTCGGCTCAGCTCTGTTGCAGGATCCGTCGTCCATCTATTTCGTTATTCCCCCCTTCTGCCCGCTCGATTCCGCTATCTACAAGCAATTCGCAAAGCGACCAGGCCCATCGGGATTGTCGGTCGTAGGGCACAAGGAGAGCGCGTGGAATGACTGTGTTGCATCCGTCAATTTCGGAGAAGACAGCATAGCTGCAGCTGTCTCTTGTGGCGAGAACCTCATTGCGGTGGGCATGGAATCGGGGGATATCAATTTCTTTAACCGCAAAAGTTGTCAAAAGGAGGGCGTGATTCACCAAAAACACCCGATTGATCTTATCCATTTCACGGACAGGTCTATCGCGGCGTGCACGACCAGATCGGTTGTCCTCATGGATCGCATGGGAAACACAATATGGCAGATTCGACTTAGGTTTCGCTGCATTCTCCTCACCTCATCCGCCAACGCTATTATTGCCGTGTCTCAACATGGTCACGTCCTAAAATGGGATATCTCGACCGGTACCCTTTTTGGGGATCAAGTGGTTGCGTATACTAGTCCTGATGACGATGGCGACAACGAGCCTACCGTCAAGGCCCCCGATGCTGCGTCTCTATCCGCTGATATGGAGACGCTTGCCCTGGCATATCGCTGGGGTACGGTATGCATTTTTGAAGTCGAGAGTGGTGAAGTCATTGCGTGGCCACGTGATAAATACAACAGGCTTGCACCGGTTTTATTGTTCAACCCAAACCCTAACATCAGCCTCCTACTTATAATATATACCGACCACGAACTCGCTCTTTATGAAACAGATACTGGAGCCCTGGTGAGCGCACAAGAGACTTCAAGTACTGCAGGAATCCTATCGGCGTCTTGTTCCCCGGATGGAAGAACGCTTGCTACTGTTGACAAGCAAGGGGTCCTTCAAATCTGGGACTTTGAGTCTTTAAGCCTTCTATACCACGTCTTGTCTCCAGCGACATCGTTTCGAATCCTCGATTTTGTATCGGATGGATCAAGCGTGGTTGACGTGATAGATTCTGGCATGCGGATCTGGAACCCAGCAACCCTTGTCCGTAAGAACATCGAGGACGACCAAAGCATCAGTGACGACGCATTATACCTCACTGCCACTGAAGGTGAGTATGAGAAACAGAGGGCATCAAAGATTACAGCACTGTGTGCCCATCCCTCTTTGCCGGTCGTTTTTGCTGGGAAGCATAATGGACAGGTCATAGCTTTCGACACGAAAACAGGGCTGCAAATTGCGGTACTGTACACCCATCCTCATGGCGCTTTCGTTAGCGAACTAGCTGTCAGCCAGAACGGCATTATGGCGTCAGGCGATGTTAATTGCGTTGTACAAGTCTGGAATCTAAAGCAAGCTCTTTCACCGGCTCGCTGGTACACGTATTCAGCAGCACAAATCAAGGGACGAATCAAGCAGCTGTGCTTCAGCACCCGTGATGATTACTTCCTTGTGGCAACAACACAATCAGACCAGGTCTACTCCATGAAAGACGGCTCATGCGTTGGATCATTACAGTTTGGACACGGCGAGAGAAAGGTCTGGCGCTGGCTCCAAGTGCCCTCTCCAGTAAAGCAATCGGAGCAGTTTGCTCTTATTCACGACCACATATTGACCAAATTTAGCGCCTCGGCTTTTCCGTTGAAGATCGATGATACCAAGGCTGACATACATTACGATGTCGGCGAGGGTAACGACGAGACAGATATTAATACAGCAATCATTCACCCCGAAACCCAGACCTTAGTACTTGACGTACGTTACGCCTCGGGCTATGTCTCGTCATCATCAATGTTTCTCTTTGATCTAAGCAAGATGACGCTCCTGAGTGATTTGCTCCCAAAACACTGCAAGTATTTCATCGGCGTGAGCGAGCGGACGCGAAGTTTTGTGTTCTTGCAACAGAACTCGTGGCTTTGCAGCATTGATTTAGCTAACCTTGCGCTGGGCCGCTACACACAGCACTTCTATGTGCCCAATGAATACATGTCGGTCAGACACGAGGTAATGCCCGTGCGGACTGCGGACGATAATGTGATTTTCTGTCTGCATGGCGAGCTGGCTGTGGTGATAAACGGGTTTAATTTTAGAGAGACGAAGGCCTTGGAGTAGCGTTGTTTCGACAGTCTGACGGTTTGACTATGGGCGCCCACTGGGCGGACATCCCAGCGGATCTCCGTCATTCCGTCGAATTTCTCGTCAGGTCATATGGCCTCCGGTATCGCTTCACGGAAATGCACCCAGTTCTAGCCGTACTATATCACTAGGTCAAGGCATTTGTGTGAATTGCATGGCGTTGTGACGTGGCATTAGGAGTCAGGATTGTACTATCCATGGATTGGATTTTCAAGACGGAGTGCATTCCATATTAACAAGGATCTGACGGCTTGGCGATGGGTGCCTTATGGGCAAACATTGACCCAATGACCTTAAGCCGTTGGACTGTTCGCCTAGTGGGCACCTATCCTCAAATCGCCGCTCCGTTGAAGCTTTAGCTTGGGGAAAACGCATTCAACTCTGGGCGGGCGAATGGGAATTTGCAGCATTTATACGTGAGTGGGACGGCGACGCGACATGTTATTAGGAGCCCGACGTCAAGATTCTCTTCTATCTAGATTGGCGATGAAGACACGAAAGACATACTGTATTCGGAATTCCCCCGGTTTGACGATTTGATGATGGGCTCTCACTGGTAAGAGGGCCCAACAGTGCTTGGTCATTTCGAGATAGCTAGCGAAAAACGGCTGTGTTTCCACCATCATTCATGCTGTGGGTGGTGTTTTGCTAATGAGTGAGAGCCATATCGCACCATGGTATGGCTAGAAAGATAGGATGCGAATGCTTAGGATCCCATGAGAAATTGAAATCTAAAAGACCGAACTCGCATTTGCGGGAATGTCGCGTCGCGAACTTATTGGGTGACTCGTCGCTGTTGCGCGCCAGCCGCTACCTTCAGCTTAAGGTAGACTCTTAAAGTAAAGCTACCAAAAAGGCTGCTGGCGACTCTTGTATTCTATGTCACTAGGCTAGTGTCTTTCTTACACCGTAGCACAAGCCGCTCTTGAAGAACCTTGATGACGTTGTCGACATCAGACGATGAACTGAATATGGCTGAAGGCAATCATGGCACCAGCAACGAGGCAGACAAAGAGCCTCCAGATGAAGGTTCCCCTGCTCGGCCTCTGCCATCGCCGCCTTACTCCGGCTTTAGGCCAGCGCAAAAGAGATAGATCATCTTCATCGCCGCCTGGGCGGGGTGGTTCTCGACCGCCAGCAGCTTCATCTATTTTCCCGCCATTCCGTACATGGCCCATGATATGGGCGTCTCTATCCAGAAGATGAATATCATTGTGACCTCATACATGATCGCCTCGGCCATCTTCCCAGTGATCACCGGCAATGCTGCCGACAGTCATGGGCGTCGCAAACTTCTCTTAGCCTCACTTGCCGTTTACACCATTGCAAACTTTGGTATCGCAGTCCAGAGATCATTTGCGGCGCTGTCTATGTTGAGAATGCTTCAGAGCGCTGCGATATTGGGTATGATTTATGCTTACCTCTGCTTGTGAAAACTGGTGAGATAGAAATTTATAGGCGGCTTTCGATCCCTTATGGTGTCATTGGCGACTTGACAACACCAGACGGGAGAGGGGCTACTCTGGAAACGCCCCATTATTGCATGCTCTCGAACCTCATAAGAGTGCAACTAGAGGAGCCTGAACTGACGGGTGCACAAAGTCCCAATACTCCTCTCAGTGTGGCTCCTTTGATTAGCGGTTTGCTTCTCATTGAATGGACCTGGCTGTCCATTTTTTGGTTCTTGTCCAAAGCATCCCCGCTCGTAGTCTTGATCATGTTCCTTTTTCTTCCCGAGACGTGCAGGGGTCTTGTTGGTAATGGGAGCCGCCGCACCTCTTGCGTCAATACCCCTCTCATTCCCGTCCTGCGCCCTGAGCGAGGTTCATTGTTGATTGTTCAGCAAGAGAAACAGAAGAATGTCCCCAAGCTCCCCACCCCCTTTCGGTTCTCGTACTACTTAAAGACCGTGCGACTCTAGCAGCTGTGTTGTGCTATGGCATTTATTATACGATCCACTCTTGCTTACAGGCATCCACATCTACCCTATTCGTTACAGTATACCACTTATCAGGCTTGCCGTCAGGTCTGATCTACATCCCATTTGGTGTTGCTTGCTCGATAGCTTCTATTTGTAGCCGGTACTCTTCCCCTCGCCTGACCCCTAAGTCCAACTTGGAAAGCGACTCCAAAAAGCTAAAATTCGTTGCAGGTAGAGTTCTGGATCGAGATTATCGGTTGATTGCCAAAGCCCAAGGTCTTGCCATCGACAGAGTCTGCGGGGACGATCTCTCGACATTCCCCATCGAACACGCCTGGCTTCGGACGCACAAGTACTCTATCATTATCTGCGCGTCCTTGATCGCCACATACGGATGGATTCTGCGTGCTCGGGTGGTAGAGAGACCCTTCCGAACTGATTGGAGCTCTCAGCTCACAAGACTAGCACATAGCAGTACCTCTTGTACTCCAATTCTTGATAGGATTCTCCAACCAAGTTCTTTACACTGTAAGAGTCCCGTCCGGGTTCAGGAGACTCGGAATTGATAAAGACAATCATTGAATACACTGCTTGTTGATTACTACCCGGATAAACCTGCTTCGGTGCAAGCTGTAAACAACATTGTTAGATGCATGCTTGCTGCTGCAGGGCTGGCCGTCTTAGACGTCATGCTTAGCAAGCTGGGCTCAGGATGGTGTTTTGTTATATTCGCCGTCCTGCACGGCACTACGTTTCCCATGTTCTTGGTTCTAGAGAGGCGAGGGCCTGCGTGGCGGCAGACGAATGATTCGTGAGCTGAAGGGTCTGTGACATACAACGTCCTTTGATTGCGCTCAACGTTCAAGGAAGACATTGAAGGGATATTTGGGAGGTTGCACTGAGATTTTCAAAGAATGTCGTCGGCATTGGATTAATGAATCGGCCCGATTGCGAGGTCAACGGAAAATGCGACGGAACGCTATCATTGAGCCCAAGTCATTGTGCAGCTACGAATAACCATGTTTGATTGCGCTGTGTATCCAGGAGTCCCTTAAGTAGACATAATCCCGGCCCGACGACCACCCCAGCTCAGCGACCTCTTTTCAGGAAAATTATAAATATAATTTTTCCTTTATGTAAAATAAAACGGTTACTTTGTTACTTTTTTTTCTTTTTATTTTCAAACTTATTAATTAAGTTTATAAAAAATTAAAAAAATTAAAATTTTATTCGTCCGAAAATTTTCAATTAACAATAATAAATTTAACGCTTCATAAAGTTATTATTATATTTAGCGGATAATATAATATATTATTAATATTTTTAAGTTTTGAAAAGTATTAATAAATTTAAATATAAAAAGTTTCGTAATTTTTCAAATAATCAACATCAGATTATATAATTAAATGTACGTTTTTTCGAACATAGAAACAAAATTTTCTTTGAAAATATTTATTATTATATAAAATGAGAATTATTTTAAAAATTTCCATTAAATTCTTAATTATTAAAGTGTTAAAATTATCAATATAAAACTTTATTAAAAATGTTAAAAACAAAATATTAAAAAATTATGAAAAATATATTGAATAGAAAAATGAAATCAATATAAATAATTTAAATATTTTCAAAAACTTTTTTATTTATAATATATTATATAATTAATTGTGTTATGATAATAGTTTGCCAATTAAATTAATTTTCATTATTAATTTTTTATTAAAATTCAAAATCAGTTTGGTAAATAATATATTAATATTTATAAATCAAAATTTCAATTTTTACATCAGTAGCGGAAATTCAAGTACGTCATTATAACGCTGGGAAATGATCGCTTCAATGCCAACAAACCGCGCCAAAAAAAGGCAGCGGATTACAGTAGCTGCAAGTAAGTCTGTGGGACTCTGAGTGATACGTTTTCTTTGGTGCGAGCCTCACGCAGTTTTATCTGAATCATCAGGCAAGAAGCCGAACTGGAATCGCTGTTATTCCTGTCGATTGTAAATTTGAGATGCGAAAATTTCCCGAGGATAATTGGAGAACCTTTTCATAGGCTTTTGGGACTTTATTTCGCTTTTTGATGTAATCCGATCGAATGTTGTCATTTCTAAATCAAGAAGGACGTGGCTTTTTATGGACTGCTAACATCTGATGGAGTACCTGCCGCTCTCGCAAAGTGAAATGTGATGGTAATAGGCCAGCATGCGAAGGTAAGCTTAGAACGATACGAGGGGGCGTTCCTCGTATTTCAAGACAACTCTGTTTATCCATACTAAATTTTGACGCAGGCTGCCAAAAGAGCAGGAATACCTGCATCTATGTAGAGGCTGGCGAGACCGGAGGCCAAAGCAGATCGATTAGTATTGGAAGTGGGAACGCTTGCCATAGCCCTTGGCAGTGGTCCCATTGAAAATACAAACTTCTTCCCTGAACCAGACTCAGGAGGCTCAGTCCCAGATCTCACTTTGGACCTCAGCCTTCAGTCTCCGCAGATTTCAGTAGGAACGCAAATAGCGTCGAATAATGCAACAGAAGTTCGCGTACCTTACTTCCGATGGTTTGGGCCTACTGGTATAGTCCCAGGTTTTACAAAAGTCCCTGTCGACCTTCTCCCTTCCTCAATGGATCAGCTTACTGGATTCGCAACACCGCTACCATCCCGAACGGCTCTCACCCCAACCGAATGATTCCACGTTGGTATGTCTCCTCAGGAATCGACATCGCCTGACTCTGAAGTCTCGAACCCGTCTTTAATCTTTGACGAAGAAGACCCAATGCTTCCATATGCCGGGATACTTGAGCATTTGGTAGACATCTTCTTTGCTTACTTCGGCTCCCATTTCCCTTTTTATAGGAAAAAACGATTCATGCCTCTCGTCCGCACCAGGAGTATACCCGCCGTGCTTGTGAACACTATGTGCGCCCTGGCTGCTCGGTTTAGTTGAGACTCGAGAATTTATCACAATTCAATCTACCTGTGTGGTGAGCCTTTCGGAGACAAAGCCAAGCAATTGGTCATTGTTCTTGTCGCAGTCCCCACCTACGACCTTGTGGCAAGTCTTCTAATGCTGAGCTGGTATGATTTTGGATGCAATCGTAACGTTGGGTTTTGGATGTACACAGGGATGGCGATTAGAATGGCACAAGACCTGGGAATGCACAAGGGTGGCGGAGACATTCCGAGTTCACCAGTATCAAACAGGAAAACCCCCGCAAGACCAGCAGTGAGCCCACCTCAGGGTGCTGAGAATGCGAATAAGCTTACTGTCCGAGGCGAAGAGGAAACATCACTGCAGCTAAATCATATCATCTCGTTAGGTGAGTAAACTTTTGCTGTTTTGCCCCACGATCACTTCTTTTTCAATAAGTTCGCCCGAGTACCACTCCGAAGTAGAATCATCATATTTGCTGATCCTATATCTTCGCAGGAATTGGATGACCACTGACATTACGGGATGAACACATTTCTTGCCCACTGCCATCCGACGCCACGATTACTCCAGGGGACGCTCGGCGGCCTAACCCATTCCCACATTTGCTTTGAATGATATCCGTGCAGGGCAAGGTGAACGAAGAGATATCCCAGATTCACCAACCTGAGGATCTCACATCTGCAAAGCGTAAAACCACAAAAAGGCTCCAGGACAAATTGATTGACGTATATACCAACCTCGATGACCGACTCTCGTTCAACGTCAGCAATTTTCAAAACCATGTAGTTGCCGGCACTGGTGGCTCGTTCCTCTTAATCTATATCTGGTTTTATGCCGTCATCATAAGATTACACCGACCCGGGCTTATGTATGGAGGGTACTTGCTGGTATATACCCTCGGAGAACAAAGTCTGGAAATCTCGATGAGCAGTGCAAAGAGCATCACCGCAATTCTGGGCCTCGCGGCGACTGTTGACGATAAAACAATTGTGGGCACGCCTTTTCCGAACCAGGCAATCTACATTGCCGGTCTTGCTTTCATCGCTGAGTCCGAAATGTATGCCAATGTTCATTCCAAGGCTCAACTGAGGTATGGAGGTGGGGAGAAAGACCAAGCGAGATGTGGCCTGACACCAAGAGACACGTCCGAAACTGCGGAACTGCCGACGAGCGCATCGCGGTTTCTCCTTCGACTCGCTTCGAAACGCAATTATGAAACGTGCCTCTATACGGAAGATATATTGAAGCGCTACTGGCGTGGTATTGGATGGATCTTGAGCACAATGGAACAAAAAGCCGCAGGAATCACCAACACGGACCCGAGCGAGGAGAGTGTGGATCCACATTCGGAGATCGATCTCCCTGGCTCTGGGATGCTGAGACGCTTGATGACTGAGAAACAAAGCTGTCGCCGCGAGGACCGGGGAGCACTCGCCAGGCCCCGCTAATAATAGTAATGGAGAGGGGCAGAGCCAGGCGCCAAGGCAACGCGAAGTGGCTATTGGGATGGGCTTTGCAGGACAAAGCGGAGACAGCGATGGCGGTGTGTGGAAAGAGACGATGGGCATTCTCTATCCAGAGACTTGGGTTTATACTACGGCTTTGGTAACGGCGACAATGCTCTGTGGGATGAATTGGCGTGGTTGGACGGGTTGAGGGGAAACCTGGAGAAGTTCCATCGGCTACAAACTGCAATTTGAACCAGCTACCCCTATCATCAAAACGTGCTTCTCTTTTCCATTGAAAAAGTAACCCAAAACGAGATATAAATCCGACCTTGACGCAGTCCCATACATCTTCCATTTCCCCTCCCAATTCTCAGCCTCCCAGTAACGATGTTGGATTGCCAACCTGATATATTGGCATGTGGCATTGCCCTGTTTTTCCCCATTGGGAATAAGCTCATGATATCGCTTTCTCTGCACAGAGAATGAAAGCGCTATCGTAAGTCGCACTGCCTATTGCCATCTAGGGTCAGGACATCCTTTGCTGACCTGCACAAGTCTGCATGCTACAGAGTAGACATGTCCCACCAAAAAAAAAAAAAAAAACCCCTGCAAACCCATTGTGCCCGAGTATTGAATGACATTTGTTTCAACAGATCCCGATGACCCCATTGACCGGTATGTCAATGCTCGTTGTATACGACGACGCATCCGAAAGCAGATATACATATGCACCCCCCAATTCTTTCACCTCGGCTAGTCTGGGCATACCTCCGTAATTCTTCAGCTGCTGTTGCCAATCAGGCTGTTGCGGCACCCATTATGTCATGGCCGTATTCACCAAGCCTGCAGAGACGCTATTGACGCGAATTTTATGTGAGGCCCATTCCGTTGCCAACGTGTGCGCCATGTTGCGGACGCCTGCTTTCGAGGCACCGTAAGGAGCGGAGGGGACGTGCTTGTTCGGGCGATAGGAGGCCATGCTTGCGGTGAAGACGATGGAGCCAGGGATGCTAAGAGAGATGAAGGGGCGAGCGGCCACACGAGCGCAGTAGAGGGTGCCGAGCATCTGGTTGTAATGAGGTTAGAGATGTGCACTTCCTTGTGATAGGACAAGAAGATACCGAGCCGTGACAGAGGTTGAAATACTTATATTAATTTGAGAACAGTCTTTCGATCTCCTCCTTAGTGAAATCCAACGCCTTTTTGTCGTTTGTGATACCGGCATCGCAGACCATGCCGTGTAATGCACCCTCTCTGGCTACGATCTTATCAACCGCAGCTTCTATCTGATCCTCTTCCCTGATGTCCGCTACCATGCCTGCTATTCTTCCAGGGAATGACTTTTCGACCGCGGCAAGCTCTTCGCTTGATGGCATGACGTCCATTGAATAGATTTTGGCGGCGCCATTCTCGAGGCAGCATTCTGCAATTCCTAGACCGATTCCACGATTCGCACCGGTGACTGGAAGTGAAACGTATCAGTTCGTGTCCGATTACGTAGCAATATGACGAATGACGAATGCTTACTGGCAATGACTTTGCCGTTGAGATTGACGCCAGTCTGAGGAGCTCCGGGAGCAACGGTTGTTGGATGGACTACGCCATTACTGCTGGGGTGGACGTCGTTCAAATGAGGCTGTGTACCATTGGTAGAAGTTGGGCCGTCCATGGTTGTAGAATTGTGAGTGTGCAAGGGATAGGACTGAGATTGTAAAGTGGGGATTCTGGCAAAGGATCAATGTGAGCTAAGTATCGGTGGAATGGCTGCCTTAGAGAGAAGACAGGGCCCGTGTCCCGGGTCATAATCATAGCCATACTGCAGATGTAGCCCCCCGTATGACGAACCTTCGGGAAACTGCTAGATGTCCAAGGCAGTCTTTGCTGGTACTGATTCCCCTCGGGGTCATTTTTGATACTCGGAAGCCCAAAAAGGCTTAGCGGGACCACTCCGAATCTCTCGGATATGCTACTTTTACTCCATTCAGCTTCCTCAACTATCCCGTCTTCTTCACTCTGCAGTAGGTAGGAATTTAGAAGGTTGTATTTGTCCAAACATGTCTCGGCAAATGGGGTCGGGAGGTTTGTTACCCACATCTTCGATGTCTATCCTCGAAAAACTCGAAGAGTCGCGACATCCAGTGATACGGCCTTCCACACTCGGCCTTCCACACTAGCCAACCCAATAAGCGGAGAAGCAAGATGATTACCCTGATATCAAGGGCAATAAGACTTACCAGATACTGGAGAAGGCTGAAAGAGGGTGATATGGGATAGCAGCAGTGACATGGTACGCATTGGATGATTGGGTACCACGGTACTTAGATTACGAGTACTGACGGGTGGTGTATAGTTACAATTTGGAAGGCGTGCTTGCCACTGTACGGGCAGCAGAGAAGAAGCGCTCTCCTGCCATAATATAGCGCTTTCCCTGGTCCAATACTCTCGCGCGCGGCCGGTCTACAGTTGGTGATCTCGCCGCATCTGCAGCCCGCTCGTCGTCTGTCCCAATAGCAGTCCATCTCGATCACACCCTCGACGAGCATCTCACCCGCGCGGCAATCCACATGCCCTTCGACTCCATAATGGTGTATATGTTACATCACGAGAAGGAGGAGAACCTCAGGCTTACCGCACAATTGGTGAAGGAGGCACACGCTCAAGGCATCGCGATGGAGGCGGAACCAGGAAGGATTGAGGGAGGTGAGGATGGGTTGGCAGACACGGTGGACCTGAAGAAGCTTTTGACAGATGAAAGACGGTACTCGCTTTTGAAAACACTGGTATACAATTTCTGGCTCCTGCTTTTGGAAATCTACAAGGCTTGTACGGAAAGAGGGGAATTCGTTTGGACTTCGATCGGTCAGTGATCATGTTCTCAACGCCCAGTACTGTTTTGGATAGCTTTTACTGACATGCGTGTAGATTGGAGAGGATACGGCAGGCTCTCGGCGGGCGCATACGCATTGTTCTACATGGGACCAATGACATCCCGGACGAAATCATGAAGAAGTGCGTCGTAGGGGGAGTCACCAAGGTCAACTTGAACGAGCTCATCATGGACAAATAAACGGAACATATCAATGCCCAAACCGGTCGCATCGAATTTCTAAATTGATGGAAGGTGGTACTGAGGCGTACCGCTCATTGATTGAGCACCAGATGGACGTGCTAGGCTCCACCAGAAAGGCGTGAGTACAGTGGAAGCGTGCTTCAGAGACATAATTGCAGCTCTTGCGGAAAAGGTGCGGTCGCTGTGTTTTCTCTGGCTAGTTGGCACCCACAAAGTTGATTCAAGCGACAAGGCTTCGCAGTAGACTTTCCGGCTCCAGTACATTTCTTTCCTCTCCCCTCATGTTGCATTTGCCTTTCGTGCCTACTGCAGGGCTGGTTCCCCTCTTCGGACATTTTTTTCGGATTACTCGATTGATCTTAGTTTCCCCCACGTCCAAGCGTGCAGCTCAGCCTCGTCGGCTGCTTGGTCACCATGGAAACACAGCCCGATTATCACTTTTTTCTGTCACTGATGTTGGGGCCGAGCTCATATCACAAACGATGGTTGCAAGAAGACTCCCAATAGGCTAGTGGGAAACCTCTTGAATAGAAATAGGTCTCCTTGACATCAGGCAACTTATGTTTAGCAGAGCATTTCGATTGGGGCTGAAAGACAACGTCTCTACCAACGTTGTGTGAGGTACTTTGTATGTCTCCCTTCTGTTTGCCAACTATAGATTTGTTACACAACTGACGAATAAATATTTTGCAGCGATACTCTGGCAAAGACGCTGCAAAAAGCAAGCCCGGATACTACAGTTCACCTCGAAAGACTTTGGTCAACAACGGCTTCATCATCCACAGCGACAAGTTCCTTGACCTGCTCGGGCCAGAGCCCACCGTCCAGTGCATCCTGGAGAACGAAGAAAATCCCTTCGCACACGAAGCTGGCGTCTATATCCCCAAGTCTGGAGATGTCTTCATAACAAGCAACCAGTAAAAGGTGTCCCATCGGAAGCAGCATTACATGTCTTTCAGATTTCCACTTTGATTTGAACTGGAAATCCAGCTGCGAATTCGGTATCGAAGTCTAGAGAGTTTCATTGATGTAACAGCATCATTTCATAGATCAGCGTCTGAAATGAATACTGCGTCGCAACGCTGATGACAATATCCAACAAGCACTCACGAGGACTCCGTTGGCCACAGTACCACCAGAAGCTTGATCGTTAACAAGGAAGCAGTTGATTGGAAGTCGACTAGTCTTGGAGGCCGACTAGGATTTCTGCTGTTTCAGCTGTGACGAAGTATTTACATCAGTGCCGCACATCCTTGGGCTACCTATCTGAAGATGTCACGGTTTAGCAAACGAACAATATTACGACATCGCTGCACAAGGGTTAGGAAGCCATCCGAAATGTAATGCTGAACTGCTGCACGATGTTGCCGAAGAGCTGACCTGGCCTGAAGGACCGAGGCAGTCACCATGGCCACCATTTTTAATCACATCTAGTTGCGTGCAGCATGCTAATAAATTTCTGTGAAACACATTTGATATTGAATATTGGATTATGCTATGCTGCAGCGAGAATGTACTATTTTCTACACACATGTCTTTTCTACTTTCGTAGAAAGACACAAGCAGGGGAATAAAACGATGAAAGTCGCCCAGCCTCTCTTCAGTCTTGGTATCAGCAAGTGCCGCACCACGTCCTGCTGCATATCAAAGACGGAGTACTTGGCAGAGCCCAAGCAAATTTGTCTGAGCTAGCTAATCGGTTCCGGTGTCTCTGTTTTGATCTTTTGCTTCCACAAACCAAGCCGTCATCGATCTAGTAAGTAGGGAATTGGTTTTCCCTGTTACTCGACATGTTATTCCGTAAGGTCTGGGGAGGTGGAGGAGACGGTGTAGCAGGAACGAGACCGTTTTCGCGTGAATCTGTTGACCAGAGGAAGACGCCAATGGAATTACGAGCACCTTTCAAGATTAGATCAGAGCAAAACTTGAGTCATACGAGTCCTGCCAATGTGAAAATTTCATGAATGAGCTTGGAAGTACATACCGACAGGTACCCATCCTGGCAAATTATGTAGGTTTGAACAGCGTTCTTGGAGCGTATCTGCAACAAGCCAAAGATCTCCAAACGATGTTACATCAGTAGCCAGGTACGGTTCTGGCTTTACTGTAGGGTCCTGTCCAGGAAGTTGACCCCATGCAAAGAATGTAAGCATTACTACGGCCAGGGTACAGGATCCTGGACACTTTTATCAGCCATGAATAGTATCTAGAACTCTGGAGGAGTAGGGTTGACTTACTAGCCCTATATCGTTGCGGCAGGGTGATGTTGTTTAACCGGGTTCTCCGAGCTGATCCTTCCATAGAGAATTCAAAGTTTTGACGAGTATGTTTGTAGACCTCGTCGGTGTATAATTTGTGTACCGCAGCTTGGCAGTCGTCCTTATTGTAGTTTTCGCCAATCCAGTCAACCGAGTCAGTACACATATAACTTGGCACTTCGAGCTCTCCAGATTGTGTATCCAGACAAGAAAATGCATTGCAGGACCTCATCGAAGTACTGGGGGTCATAACAAACAACCAATGAAGAACTAACACGATCCAGAATATTGTGCAATTCATAGTAAGTTCCAATGACTGCAATAGCGATAGACAATATTATTTCGAAAGAGCGCGCACTTCATATCACTTTGTAGGTCGAGAACAGCCGCATGTCTTTTACGTAACGTCGCTTGTATCGGTGCGAACCTGCAGCTGTCAAACCCGCAATGCGACCCAATCCATGTTCGATTGCTTGATTCTCCTCACAAGGTAGATAGAAGGTGACTCCAGCACTGCGGTATTTTCTTAAAGATTGCGGAGTTCTCACTCCAGACCTCAGATGGCTTTATTTGTGGGAACAATATTTGAACATCATAGTAGTCGCCTTGTGATCGATCCAATTGACCCAAAGAGAATCAATCCTACTCGCCATCAGACTTCACCTGCATGGAATTTGGATAAATGAGTAAGCGCAGTTAGTCTATCAATAAACTTTCTCTGTCGACAAACGAAGACGGGATTTAGCATCGCTCATGCAAGGGCGATGGAGGAAGCGCTGTCCATTAAACGCTCTACTACTGCAGGAAGACCATCCCTCGATAGAGCGTGGACAACACATAGTTGGTGGAACAGTGCTCGTCAATCTTCCTCACGAGAGGGTGCATTGGGAAAAAATGATTGCTCCCGCGACGAGACCGTCTCGAGAAAATGTCAAGGTTTCAATGCTGGCGTACGAGACTGTGCTTCTGCAGCCATCGTTACATGCATACTCAACTTGGTCTCGACAATTGTTGCCGTGGGAAAGTACGGTGTCGTTAGTGGGTTGGGGACTTTGCAAATAGGCGATTGCAATACCACGAAGCGCCTAAGTCAATGGCTTCATCTATTGATCAACATCGTTAGTACCATACTTCTTGGTGCTAGTAATTACTCGATGCAGGGTCTCTCATCTCCAATTCGCCAGATGATTGACAAGGCTCACCAAAGCGGCATCTGGCTAGGCATTGGAGTGCCCAGTATCAGAAATATACGCTGGCTCTCTCAACCCAGGATCGCAATATGGTGCCTCCTGACCCTCTCATCCGTTCCGCTACATCTTATGTACAACAGCGCAGTTTTCTTCAAACTTACTTACCAAGACTACAATGCATTCGTAGTGGCCGAAACTTTCCCCACTGGAGCGGCCTTCAGCCTTCCAATCGATGTTACGGACAGTGGCGATAATTTCATTTTTCTTTGCGTTGTGGATGGAACTAGGACTAGCGTAGTATTACCTAATGCCTATGGCAGGTAACACCTTTTAGTGACTAAGTAGATCCTTATCCAATACAACTACTTTGGCCACTACTGGTTTTGCTGTGTTACGTATGGTCTCTTTACAGCGTATAACAAAAGTGAAGTCTGGTGCAGAAAAGATGCCGAAAGCCAGCGAAAATTACACTCTTGACCTTCGACCCCACATCGCACTCCAAGGCGGGAAGGGCGCTGGTGCAATTTTATTTATAGCAGATTATTGCAAGGTTTTCCAGGCGAGCAAAGGGACGTGATCTATGGGCTTCATCTGTTGGATAGTGAATGGCATTACAGGAAATTGTCAAAGCCTTCGCATCATCATCAGGCAGGGGGGTTGGAGGCTTGCCTGAGGTCGGATGATTGGTCAGGCCTTCTTCCAATCGAGAATTTGACATTCTCTCGAATGTGGGAGCGGTTAGGGTAAGGACCTTAGAGAAAATAAGTAGATGTGTTTTGCCATGTGGACAAGAGACTTCCACAGTGGCATTTTGTATGACTAACGCCCACTCGATTCGTTAACCTATACATTATCCCATCAACAATCTCCCATGCCCAAATACTTGAAAACCAAATTCCCCTCATCACCCACCCTCAACCCCTTAGCACCCACAATGACTTCTTCCCCAGGCACAATGTCAATACCATTATCTTCAAACACGACATGCTCACCTCCTTTGAACTCAAGCTGAAGACCTTTGACACACACATCTGCCGACAAGCTGATCGCGCGCGGTTGATCACTTTCCACTTCCGACTCACCACCAACCAGTCGAACATCAATCTCGCCAGGCTTGGGCATTTGCACCCATTTGAGGGGCTCAGGCCAATTGACGGCCCTGGCTAGTTGTTTGCCGGATGTGTCGTGCAGGTAGGTGGCTATGACGGTTTGGTTTGCTTTGTCGCTGTCTTCGCTCAACCCAGGGATTTCAAAGATTGTAAGCTCTGTGCTGCGATTTGGGAGAAGCTGTGTAATCTCAGCCTGACCTGTGACCAGTGTCCGTGTATTGGTGATCAGATCGAAGCTGTAGATGGTGACGTGGACGTCGTGCGTTTCCAAAGAAAGGTTGACTGCCCACATTTCAAAATTGAGCACGGTCCTGATGTAAGCGCGAGTATATTTATCCGCGGGTATTTTCTCCACAGTCCGTTGGAGCCCAATGGTGAGCGACTGCAACTCCCGCTTAACAGCATAGTAAGCTAGTTTTGGTCTCAGGGCATAGTCAATGACAGCCCAGCTTGTGCCAGGCCAGCAGTCGTTCAACTGCCACACCAATGCTCCCGCACACTCTTCGTTCCCTGGCCCTTTCCAATTGCGCTTGAAGGATCTGTACGCTGTGCTTACACATTCGGCCTGCATGAGTTGCGTGTGATATACGTATGTCTCCAGCGGCTCAAAGCTGTAGCGAATGTTCTCGTTCATGTACATAGCTACGCGGCGTGTATGGCCATCAGCTTTGTTGTGGAAATCGATGGTCGAAGAGAGGGCATAGCGGTCTGGGTCCTCCTTGTCGGGAAGAAAGCTATCGATGATTTCCGTGGAGGGAAGGCCTTGCATGCCGAATTCAGTGACGAAGCGGCCGGAAAGAGAGGGAAATCTTTGGTAGGGTTCTTGTGTACCGTGCCAAATGTTCCATTGGTGGATATCGCCGACTGTTGAGTCGGCGGAGGTTTTACCTCCGTAGGGAGAGCCAAAATGGTAATATGTATCTGGGACAAGGGAGGAGGTAGCTTCTGCAAGGATTTTTTCATAGATGTAACGCGCTGGGAACGTACTGCGGAGCCAACTTTCTGGGTCGTGATTGTGAGGGTCATAATCTAGGCTTTCTGCTTCACAGTATTGGTAATCCTCGTTGTTACCTGCGAAGAGGACTATTGACGGATGATGTCGTAGAAGCTTGATATTAGAAAACGCCTCTCGCCTTACGAGATCGAGGAAGTCCGTACTTGCTGGGTAATTGCCGCATGCAAACATGAAGTCTTGCCAGACTAGAACGCCCATCTCGTCACATGCTTCATAGAAGGCCGGCTGCTCATAGATGCCGCCACCCCAGACACGAAGCATGATTTGATTGCTGTCGACAGCCATCCTGACCCAGTCGTGGTACCTTTGTGAAGTGATTCTTGGGACGAAACTGTCGGCCGGAATCCAGTTACTGCCACCACAAAATATGGGAATGTTGTTGATTTCGAAATAAAAGGAGGTCCCGCAAACATCCTTGAGCTTACGCTGGACGACTCTCACCCTTCTCAAACCAAAGCGCTTTTCGCATACATCCCAAGGTGTCGCTTCTTGTAGCAATGTAGCTGTAAGAAGGTACAAAGGCTGTGCGCCATAGGAACAAGGGTACCAAAGTTTTGGGCTCTGGGTAATGAATGTGGTAGTCGCAATACCATTCTCGCCTACGGCAACGACATTTTGCGCAATCTTCCTTCCGTCGTACGTGATGTTGAACATCACTTCTTCTGCATTACCATCAACCTCTGCTTTCACCACAATCTCGGCCTTCTTCAAAGATTGGCACACGTTGGTGGCAAAGGAAAGGTCTGATATACGAGCAGTATACGTCTCCATAGAGATTGGCTTCCAAGGGCCACAAGTGAGCAGAGTAGGACCCCAATCCCAACCCTGACATAGTCAGTTGCTACCGTTCTAAGGAGACGGTGAGGGTATATGACATAGTGATACTGCGCTTTCCTCACTGCTAATCTACTAGGATCGCCGTTCCAACAACCCCAATAGTGATCTGGATATTGTTCGACCAGCTTCTTGCCAATCAAGTACGTGCTGTCAAAAGTAATCTCGAGAACGTTTAGCTTGTCATCGTCGGTTGAAATTGAGTTCGTGACATTGACCCTTTCCGGAATGAACATATCCTCGGTCTTTAGAATGGTTACGCCATTCAGTCTTATGGTAGCATGTGTATCTAGACCATCGAAAGCTAGTACCGCTTTTCCCGTCGAAAGTTTGGGATTCTGAAAGGTGGTTCGATAGAGCCATGACTTCTCTCCAACCCATTGAACAGTGTTTTCATTCTTCCCTATATAGGGATCAGGGATGAGTCCGTGATGAAGGAGGTCTAAGTGCACGTTCGTTGGGAATTGGGCCACAGGCAAAAAGTCAAACGAGACATCATCTGCTTGTTTGAAGAACCAGCCTTGATCAATAGGATAGACTTTTCGGGCCATGGTTGGATTGAGTTCGAATAAGGAGGAAACTTGCAGCTTTGCATAAGGAAAGAACTCGACGGAAGTGCAAGGTTAGGAATATTTTGGCCCTATAAGGCGTCCCTTATTTAGTTAGCGTAAACTATCCCAGTTTTGATTTCTTGTTACTGTTAGTTAATTACAGTTGGCGGTTTACAAAACAAGCCTTCTTTTATTATTAATTTTATATTAAAATCCGAAATTAACATATATACTTCCAAAGGATCAAGCTGATCCCAATAGTAAATTTATATAACTTTGTATAAATGTAAAATTTATATTTCAACTCAAGTTATTTTTTATTAATTTTTAAATCAATTTAATAATTTGATTAAATTGTTCTAATTAATTTTTCAATTAATTTTTCAATTTTTATTAAATAATCTCGTTTATTAATTTTAAATTAATTTAATTTAAGTTAATCAAATTATTTCGAATTCAGATTTCGGGTCAATTTCTTAAAATTAATTTAATTTAATTAAATAATATAAAGGAAATTTCGTTAATATTAAAATATATTATTATTTTTATTAAATATAAAAAAAGTTAATAATCGATTCGATTGTTATATATATTCATTCTTTCTAAACTTATATATATTAATTATTTTTTGTAATTATATAACTTTTTATTAATAAATCGAATATATTTATAATACTTTTTGTATTGAATTAGTATCTTCCGAGTTGATTCTGATATTAATTGCTTTTAAGGTAAATTGGATTCAGGGTCAATTTATATTATTTCTTAATTAATTTGCTTTGAATTAAAAGTCGATTTATATTATTTCTTAATTTATTTATATCTTAATAAGAGTCGATTTATATCCTGATAAAAGTTAATTTATATTAATTTTTTATATTATTATTTTTTTCTTTTAATTATATAATATATTTTTAATTTCCTATTTAATAATAATTTTTTTTAATTTCCCATTTTTTTTCTTTTCTTTATATTTTTTCTAATCTTTGCTTTCGATTATAATAAAGTTAATTATATATTATTTATAACTCTTGATTCTTATTTATATTTAATATTAATATAGAATTTCGATATAATATTTATAATTCTATAATTTAAAAAGTTATTTAAATATAAATTATTCTAATTTCCCGAAATTTACCCGTAATAAATATATTATTTAATTTTAATATTTTAATTTAAATTATATATCCGAATTAACTTTTAATAATATCTCCGGACCTATCGACCCTTTTATTCCTTATATTTAGATTTTCTATAATAATTATATATATTATTAATATCCTTATATCCTTTAGCGTTATAATATAATATATATTTATTATAGAAAAGAATATAGCTTTATAAGCTATTTAATCTTAAGTTAAAGCTAGAATCGATTTTATATTATTAATCGCTACGGATATATTAAAAAAAAGAATTAGGATTTTAAAATTATATATTAACGAATTATTATATTTAATAAAGAGTAATTTTATTATTATATTAATTTAGGTTTTATTACCTTTTTATTTATTTTTCGGATTTCTACTCTGCTTTCCCCCGACCCTGAAATATATTTATATTACCGTTATTAAGGTCTTTATCCGCCGCTAATTAAATAATATTTAATTAATATTATTTATAATAATTATCTTAGATCTGGCAAGATTATATATTTCGGAAATTAATTTATAATTCGAATATAATTAAGTTATTTATTATTTATAAAGCTTTGTAATAGAGAGCCTCTTCTTTTTAATTAACTTCCCTTATTATAATAAAGAAAGATTAGAATAAGTTTACTTTATATTCGATTTATAAATTATTATTATATATAATTCTTTTTTATATTAAAAGATTAATATCTTTAATTAAATTATAATTAATATATTTATTGATTATAGAAATTAGACCAAAATATCTTTACGGAGTAAGTTATAAACAAAAATATAAAAAAAAATATAAATAAATATAAAAAAGTTTATTCTATTTTATTATTTAGATTTACTTAAGTAATAATAATTTATTTTATTTTATATTAATATTATTATAACTTTATTAATTCAAAGTATATCTTTATAATAACGAATTAGTTTACGTAATATAAATATTTATAAAATAAATATAGAACAAAACCTTTAATCAAAAGGGGTAGAATTATTTAAAATATTGCTAAGAATATCTTATTAAAAATATAAAGATATTAGCGATCGCCCTTCTCGATTATTAATTATATAAATAATTTAACGAAAATATTATTATTATATTTTTTATTATTCTTAATATTAATAACGCTATAAGGAGTTTTTATAAATCCGTTATTATAACTTTATATTTTATTATATTTATTAAAAGAGCTTAATTAATTATAATTCAAATATTTATTTAAATAAAAAGGTTAAAAATAATAGAATATACTTATAATTACCTCTTTAAGCTTTGGGAGAATATTTTGCTTAATAATTTATTTACCTTATTTACTTAAATATTATACTTTTATATTTTTGGCTAGTAATTATATAATAACTCTATTAATATTAATTATATTATTTAAGAAGATAATTATAGCCGGCTAAGTTTTAAAAATATTCGGTTTTCTTTTAATAAGTTTAATTAATTTGTTTAAAAGGAAATCCGTAAGCTTTAAAGTTTCTTAATCTAATTTACTTTATTTCAGGAAAACTATACTTCTTAATATATATAAATATTTATATTCGAATTCGGGAAATTAGTAAATAATTTAATAAAGAAAAATATAAAATAATCCTTCTTTATAAAGCCCGAGAATTAATTAAAAAGATAATAATCCTAGCTAATAAATACGCTATTAAATTCGGACCTTTTATATTGATAGTTTTTTATAACCGGTTTATCTTTAAATAATATTTTAAGCAAAAAAATAACTTAAAATTAATAATATATTATTAAATATTTAAAAATATATTATTAATTCCTTTTATTATTCTTATTATTAATATATATTTTAAGGGGGTAGCTATTGTAAAATACAGAGTTATTTAATTTATATATTTTTAATATTATTTTTAGGAGAAATTGTAATATTTTTATTAAATAAAGGTTAATTAATTTTATTACTTCTTATTATAAAAGATATAAATTTGATAATATTATTAAAATTATTTATTATTACTTCCTTAAAATAATTAGCTAAGTTTTGGTATAATATTTAATCCTAATTTATTTATTTATATAATAATTAGCCGAGTTTTACCCTGTCTTATTCGGCTATTCCGTTTTCTTTTAAATTATAAATACGGATAATTTATAGAAATCTGATCGCTTATTATAAATATTTACTAACTAATCTACCGCAGTTATAAAGCAAGATTATTACTTAATTATTATAACTTATTATTATATTATTATTATAATATTAAAAAAATATATTTTTAAAGATAACTATTTCGACTAATAGCTAGACTAGGGCTATATAAATATTATTAATTAATAAGCGGGTTATATTAATTTTATTATAAAAACGCTTTATAACCGTTTTATAATTAAATAGTTTAAGTATATTAAAGTTTTCTATAAATATTATTATTAAATTAATTTTATTTAATATAAGTTTATTTATTAATTCGATATCGACTTTCTTTTTATATTTTCGGAAATAGTTTACCAAATCGATATTATTATAGAAGAAGTTGTAAATATTACTAAAGGAAAAGTAATAGAAGAATTAATAGAAAAGGTTATTTCTATAATTATAAAAAAGGTTATAAATATTATTAAAGAAAAGGTAATAGAAGAATTAACAAAAAAGATTACTCTTATAATTATAAAAAAAGTAATAGGAATAGTATTAATAGATATATTATAAACTTAATAAGCTTTGTTATAAACTTTATTATTAATTTTATTAAAATACAAAACCCCTTCTATAAGAAATATAGCCTTATTTTAGATCGAAGCAAAAAAAGGATTCGACTTAAATAATAATATAAGTTTTAATAACTTTAATTTTATTAAATTTCTATTAATTTTAGCCTTATTACTTTTTTTATTGCTCCTTTTTATATTATCTAAGTTAATCTTTTTTAAGTTTAATTTTCCTATTTCCCCTCTTTTACGTATTTTTTTCCCTTAATAATAGTTTTTGGTTCTTAAGTTCTTTAACGTCTAAGCTAGCCTTTATACCCTTAAAGTAATTACTCCTATTAAGGTTTATTAATAAATAAGAAGCGGTATTCTTAAAAACTATATTAGCCTAAGATTATTTAAACTAAGATAATTAGTATTATAAATAACTTTATTTTGAAGGATTTTATTACTTATAATTCTGCTTTTTCTTTTAAAAGTAATATTATTTATTTCTCCTTGAAAATATATTACCCTCCTAATAATCTTTATAATATATATAATATTCCTTAATCGGAAAAGGCTTTTTAATAGCTTAATTTTATATATATAATAAAAATAAATATAATTTTAATAAGACTTCTAATATTAATTCTTTATAATCTAAAAAGAACTATATTAATAAAGCCTAGATTATTAATAAGAAATATTTTATTTTATTTTAAAATAAAATTATAAATAAAGAAAGGAAAATAATTAATAAAGTTAAAATATTATATATTATAAGAGATAAAAATTAAATAAATAAGAAATTTAATTTATATAAAAATATCTTATTCAATAATAATATAAAAAATTAAAATTATTATTTTATATTATTTATAAATAATATATTAAATTATT
>JAABUQ010000537.1_pt1 | contig 88016 bp, 81 predicted proteins | sample 5560001 | NCBI WGS metagenome assembly JAABUQ01 (sample SAMN10711888, study PRJNA513371) | rock metagenome | isolation source: Antarctica rocks | place: Antarctica: Victoria Land, Finger Mt nord | collected 2015-12-18
CATTTGCACGTATTCGTGGCTACTTGTCCACCTTGCGTAAACAAGGCTTGCCTTTGCTTTCTGCCTTGCAGGCAACTTTGCTCGGTCAACCTCTTCTCCCTTCCTTTCAGAAGACCTGAGTAGTTACCATATTTTTATGCTTTACTGAACTTTGTTCTGAATTCAATGATGTTCAAAAAAACAGATGAATTTGTAACCAGACGTAAAGGAATTGCTAGCTGCTTAGGCTTGCAAAGAAGAATAGGAGAGAACCATGAACACACAAACACCATCTAGCGCTATCACACAGAAAAATGTAGGTCGTCACGCCCTCGTGATTGGTGGGAGCATGGGTACGCTACGAACAGGTCTCATGATACAATAATAGCAGAGAAGAAAGGAAAGACATGATGACAAATATTCCTACAACCATTGCCGCCAACGACATCGAAAACTATGTGGAGCATGGATACGCAGACAATAACGGCGTGAAAATTCACTATGCCAGCCTCGGCTCGGGTCCGCTGATCGTCATGGTCCACGGTTTTCCTGACTACTGGTACACCTGGCGCAATCAGATGGTCGCGCTAGCCCCTCATTATCAAACGGTCGCGCTTGACCTGCGGGGCTATAACCTGAGTGATAAACCGAAAGGTGCTGAGAATTATAAAATGGTTCACCTTATGGGGGACGTACAGGCTGTCGTTCGCCACCTTGGGCGGGAAAAAGCCATCATTATCGGCCATGATTGGGGTGGTGCGATCTCCTGGCAGGTCGCCATGCATCTACCAGCATTGACTGAGCGCCTGATTATTCTTAACCTGCCTCATCCACGTGGCCTCGCCCGTGAGTTGGCGCATAATCCTCAGCAGCAACAGAATAGTGAGTACGCGCGCGACTTTCAGCAAGAGGGCGCACATGAGCATCTCACACCTGAAAAGCTGAGTGCCAGAGTGAAGGACCCAGTAGCGCACGAACGATACATAGAGGCTTTCCGTCGCTCAGATATCGAAGCCATGCTCAACTACTACAAGCAGAACTACCCGCACCCTCCCTATCGAGAAGATTCATCTCCAGTGATCAAAGTGCAAGCCCCTGTTTTGCAGATTCACGGCCTGAAGGACCAGTTCCTCTTAGCTCCAGCACTCAACAACACCTGGCAATGGCTTGAGAACGACTGGACGCTACTGACCATTCCCAACGCCGAGCACTTCGTGCAGCATGACGCCGCTGATCTCGTAAATCGCACCATCTTGAGTTGGCTTACGCGCTAACCCGGTATAGTGTCAAGAAAAGGAGGTATACATAATCGAAGCCTACGCTCAGGCGAAGCTTGCCACGATGCTCTTCACCTACGAATTGGCACGGCGCTTAGAGGGAACGGGGATAACGGTCAATGCGATTACGCCTGGGCCAGTGACAACCAACTTTGGCAGGAGTGGCAATCACCTCATGGATACACTTTTTCCCTCTTTTTTCGCTTCGCCAAGGGTGCGGAAGAAGGCGCACAGACGGCTATCTTTCCCGCATCCACGCCAATTGTGGAAGGAGTTACTGGTAAAGTTTTCTATGATAGTAAAGAGCTACACTCGTCTCGGAAATCGCACACTGTTGTGCTACAAAAAAAGTTATGGCAGGTCAGCGAAGAACTTACTGAGATGCCAGTCACAGTAGAACTACAACCATAAGAAAAATGCAGCATGACAGGGACAAGCCCCAATACTGTTCAAATAAGTGCAATCTCTTGGCAGGAGACCCACAGACGCCCACAAGGGGCTACCCTACTCTACCTTGTTGCATGCTACGCACGTTCTCTATAGTAGGGTAGCCCCTTGTGGTCGTCCGTGGGGAACCCTTTCTCCTTATTTAAACAGTATTGCCCCTTGTGGGCATTCGTTGGGAAACCTTTCTCCTTCTGTGAACAGTATTGGGGACAAGCCCTGTCACTACGATATGACGTTACGCCACGACGTGGCTTGCCACGCGTTCGTGTATCGTAGTGACAGGGCTTGCTTGCCCCTGTCATGTTCCCCACCCGCTCTGCAGGCTCTGATAGCAGTTCGTTGGAGTCACCGGACTTGCCCCTGTCATGCTGCCTAGCAAGCTAATTCGTAGGTTCGTTGGAGTCAATGGTATGGACTTACTCTGTGATGAATCCACCATCTTTGAGCTTAGAGCAATGTTTCTTACACTTATATGCGTTGATAGCTCCAACTGACCATTTCACCATTCTGAAAGGGCATAATGCCGTGAAATGGGCGAGGATCGACATCGAAGACCATTGGCAGGAAATTGCGATCACTGGGCCACAATGATAAGCTCAAAAGAGAGTCGAGCGGTACCCATTCAAGCGTCCCCTCATGATTCTCAGGCAACACCTCACCATGCCAGCCCTTGATACGAAAGATAAAACCAAACCAATCCTCGCCATTCTTGCCAAAGCCGGGCCAGGAAATAGTGCCACGCAACACCGCAGCGTCAACAATCAGACCCGACTCCTCCATCACCTCACGGCGCAGCCCACTCACAACATCCTCATTCGCCTCAAGCTTGCCACCTAAGCCATTATATTTGCCATAATGCAAATCGTCGGACCGCTTGTTGCGATGTATCATCAGCACTTGCTTCCCATCCGACGATAAGATATAGCCTAACGTCGCCAACACAGGCTTGTACTTTGTAGACATCCATTGTTCCTTACATTAACCTATATTTGATTGTAGCCACAATTTCGCCTCGCGCACCTCTTCATGTGTGATTGTATGCCCACCATTATGCCAATGTGCTTCGACAGTGGCACCAACTTCTTGCAGCAACTTCACCAATTGTTCCGTGTTTTGTGTTGGCACAATCGGATCACGACGTCCCGCCCCTATAAACACCTTCTTTTCAGTAAGATTCGGCAACTCCTCTGGCACAAATGGCACCATCACATGAAGTAGCACCGCCGCCGAGAGAACCTGTGGACGCAACAGCAGCATACTTGCCGCAATATTTGCTCCATTGGAAAAGCCAACCGCAATCACGCGTGTCGCATCAAAACCATAAGTCGTGCTTGCAACCTCCACAAAATCAGCCAGTTCATGCGTGCGCTGTATCAGGTCAGGCACATCGAAAACGCCCTCGGCAAGACGACGGAAAAAGCGCGGCATTCCATTCTCTAGCACCTTACCACGTGGACTGAGCAGACCAAACTCTGGGGCAAGCATACGGCCCAGGTCAAGCAAATCGTTCTCGTCGCCGCCCGTTCCATGTAAGAGCAGCAACGTAGGCTTCTGTTGCCCTGCTTGCACAGGAGGAATGTAGTGATGTGTAAAGCCAACCATGTTTTTCTTGTTCTGTTCCATTATTACTATCCTTGTTGTTTCTGTCGTTCGCGCCAGCGGCGCACCTTCGCAATACTACCACAGGCTCTGCCCTCAGAACTATGGGCTAGCATGCCACACCAAACCTTACTTACATTTTTTGTGTGGTCAAAAAAGACCCATCGACAATCGAGGCAGGGTTTGAGGCGCAGCCAGTTGCCCTCTGCTACCGCTCCCCTGGATTATTTATGGCAGTATCGGCATCTTAGCGTCTCTGCTCTTGGCAATACTTGAGATGACAAGAGGGACGAAGATAAAGCATCGATAGCAGCATACATAATTGTTCAGTATGGTACAATAGGAACGCATAACAGGCCTCATCTCAACAACACGCATAAATATACATAAAAGGGAAAGTATTCATGCAGAGACATAATGTTCGTTCTCTATACTCTCTACCTATTCTTCTATTGCTCACACTCTTCTTTGCGGCATGTGGTGGTGATACATCGTCCACGCCTACAGCTCAGCAACTTATCAAAAACGCACAGACCGCTCTGCAAAAGGTGAATTCATATCACTTCAACCTTGTTGCGGAAAATGCCGGTGCGGGCGGCTTCCTGGTTGTGAAAAGTGCCGATGGCGATACCATCGTTCCCGACAAACTACAAGCCAATGCCGATGCAGTCGTCCTGAGCAACGTCGTCAAAGTAAAAATTATTTCTTTAGCCGACAAGCAATATGTCACCGACCCCATGAGCGGCAAATGGCAGTCCACAACTGGCCTTCTGGACCCACGTACACTCTCAGACTCCAAAACAGGCATCATTGCTATTCTAGGACTTATTCAAAATCCTAGTACACCTGCCGATAGCAACGTTGACGGCAGGCCATGTTGGAGTATCAATGGCAGGCTCAATGCCAAAGACATTCAAGGTATCACAGGCGGTGGTACTCCTGCCGATGCCAAAGATGATGTCACAACTTGTATCGGTAAATCCGACAACTTGCCCTATCAGATTCGTATCACGGGCATCGCAATACAGGGCGACACAGACAAAACAGTTCGTACCTTCAAGCTCTCGAAATTCAACGAAAACATCACCATCGTTGCACCAATATAACACAAAAGGACACTCATGCAAGGGCAAGTCAAGAATAATCAAAGAGGCCAGGGTACACGCAAGGGAATGCTTGCGCTACTGGCTGCATCTATCGCGGTCTTTCTTACTGCGCTTGACCAGACAGTCGTCGTTACAGCCCTACCCCGAATCGTCACCGATCTCAACATAGCAGTGAACCAGATTGATCGTGCTGCCTGGATTATCAGTGGCTATTTGCTAGGCTATGTTATCGTCATGCCGCTTATGGGACGCGTCTCCGATCTCTATGGACGTCGCCGTGTCCTTATAATCTGCCTCTGCATCTTTGCAATTGGTTCGCTCTTATGCGGACTCGCGCCCATACTAGGCAACAGTGATCTTGGCACACAAATTGTCGCCCCTTTACAAAATCTTGGGATCAACATTGACTCTCCTGGCCTCATTTGGCTTGTGGCGGCACGCTTTGTACAGGCAATTGGTGGAGGTGCCGTTGTACCCATAGCAATGGCGGTTGCCGGTGATTTTTATGGCTGGGAACGCCGGGGCCTTGCCCTTGGTCTCATTGGCATGGTCACAGAGGCAGGCGGTGTGCTGGGGCCGCTCTATGGTTCTCTTCTTGTACAGCTATCGGGCTGGACTATGATCTTCTATCTCAATCTGCCTATTGTTGCTATCTTGCTCTTTCTGGTCTGGCGTTTTATCCCTGTTCATGGCGCAACAACGGCAACTCCTACAAAACAAATCCGAGGACAAATTGATGTGTTTGGCACACTCTTATTGGGTTCCTCGCTCACCTGTCTCAGTCTTGGTCTGTCACAAGAAGCAGCACAGATTACCCCGGCGACAACCAGCCCTAGCAATTCACCAGTACAAAACAATCCGTTGTTGCTTGCTGCTGCATTGCTTCTCCTAGCTTGCTTCATCGGCTTTGAGATCTCTCGTGAGCGACGTAAAAGCTGGCCCGTTGTCGAACTTTCGCTTTTCAAACGCAGTACGTTCTCAGCTTCCATACTCGTAAGCTTGCTTATTGGTGCCGCACTTATTATTGCGATGGCCGATATCCCTATTTTCGTCGCCACTGTCTTAAATCGTCCAGCACTCGATAGCGGGCTAGCACTATTACGTCTTACCGCTATGATCCCAGTTGGCGCGTTGCTTGGTGGCTGGCTCTGCTCCCGTATCACCTGTCGTTGGACAGCAGTTCTTGGCTTGCTTCCCACCGCGCTCGGCTTCTGGCTCATGCACCTCTGGCCCCTTCATGTCGGCTGGACGCAGATAACTCTTAGCACGCTTATTGCAGGTCTTGGCTTTGGCCTGGTGATCGCTCCCATTAGTACAACTGCAATTAACGCAGCAAACGAGCAGCAAATGGGCATGGCCTCATCCCTCGTTACGATGTTACGTATGATCGGCATGATTCTAGGACTCGCCGCCCTTACCTCCTGGGGATTAGGGCGTTTTCGCGCACTCGCCGCCCTCTTCACAGCCCCTCCCGGCACCAAATTTGGCAGCGCAACATACAACACCCTTTATGGCAACTATCTCGTGTCCGCAGCGCACATTGTCTATACCGATATCTTTTTGGCTGCTGGCATCCTCTGCCTTATCGCGCTCATTCCAGCACTCTTTCTACAGGGAAGAAAACTCTCTTCATCTCCTGTTCGTAGTATTGATAGCAACGAGAATACGCATACAAATGTACTTGTGTAGGGACCGATCAATCGGTTCCTGCAGAAATTCACTGAATACATCATTGTTGTATCAAAGAAGATTTATAACGTGGAAAAGCGAGGCGTCATATGGGTAGAGGGAGAATGAGGCCAGAAGACGAAGCAAGCCGTCGTAGAAGACAAGATGAGGCTTACTACAACGAAGAGGAATACGCTGACGAATACGAAGATGAAGAATATGAGGAGCCGCCTGTACGACAAGTGCGTCCACGCTCACGCGTTCCGCAACGTGTCCAACGCGCTCCACAACGCTCTTACCCGCCAAACACTCAGCACCGTACGAGTAATCCGACACGTTCACTTCGTCCACGCCCACGTCGTAGACGTAGCGTATGGCCTGTTCTTTTAGGTGGCTGTGCAATTGGTATTTTTTTCACCGTTGTTGCAGCCGCTGTCATCGTCTTTTTCACTGTTCGCACTGCACAAACTGGTGGTATCCCCATCATTGGTGGCGGCAGCATCGGCGGAAGTACGCAAACATTCACCAATGACACAACACAGGCTATCACGCTAACAAGCCTTGCACAAATGCAGATATGCAACAAAATTGGTAATGTCTCTGTTGTCGTTGATCCCAACGCAAATGCGGCAAGTATCAAGACAACTAAAATTGTGCACATGAGTAGTAAAGCGAGTGCAGATCAGGAATTTGGGCGTATCAACGTTTCTATACAACAGCCTAATACAGGAGCAAAAAGCCTCACCTGTGCCTCATCTACTTCCTCAGGTACACCAACAGCCTCTGCAACATCAGCAACAGGAAGCGCCTCAGGTAGTGCCTTACTCATAAATACCACCATTCCTGATAGCGATGGTCTCCTTCATGGCGGAGGCGATGCCGTTGACATCAACATCACGCTTACGCCAAAACTCTTTGCAACTGCAAGCGCACCACTGCAACTCAACATTCAAGCAGCATTAGGCAATGTGACCGTCGATGGTGTAAGTGGCATATTGAATATTGTCGGCAGTAGTGGCAATGTGACTGTGACACGAGCAACACTCATCAGCGGCTCTAGTATCGGTACCGGACAAGGCGATGTCGCGTTTAATGGCATAGTAGCCGCACCCAGTGACGTCACAACACAAGGCAGCTTTGTCATTCGCAGCGAAAAAGGTAAGCTAGATATTACCCTCCCTGGTAGTACAAACCTTGTTCTTAGCGCCAACACAAACATTGGCACTATTCATAGTGATTTCCCAATCACTGCCACAACCAGCAGCGGCTCCGCGAGTTATCGTGGCCCACTTAACACCTCTGCCACAACTCAGTCGTCCGCTGTACTCACCGCCGATGTCAGCACAGGAGATATCATTATACACAAAGGAGCAGCATGAAATAACCGCTTGTCAGCCATCTATCCCTACAGTATAATTGCACCAAGAAAATGCTGTTTTGCAAGAAAGGAGTGACCATGCTGACCTACTCACCACGGGTAGTACTCTTTATGGTCATAGGCATTATATGGATGTTGTGAACGGTCAGCTTGGCTCACTTACCTTTTTAACAGGCTCACTAGCAGGGAAAGTATTTCAAATCACCAAACCAGTGCTCATTATTGGACGTGAGCCGACAAACGATATTGTGCTTTCAGACCCATCTATATCACGACAGCATGCACAAATCGTCTGGGCAAACGGCACCTGGACGATTAAGAAACTCGCGTCACAAAATACGCTGAGCGTGAACAATCGAGATACTCAGCAAGGACCACTGAATGATAAAGACACTATTGGTTTAGGAGCAAACGTAACCTTTCGCTTCCAAGTATTCAACTCCGTCAACAATGCAGGGCGAGTACCACAAGTAAACAATGGAGTACAAGCGGCTGCCCCACGTCCAAATCCACAACTCGCGGCTCGTCCAGCGGTACCATCGCAAGCGCCTCCTCCACCATTTGCACAGAATGCTCCTATAGTGGCACAACGTGTTCCTGATTCTGGCGACGGCACGATTGCACAAGCGATGCCTTCACTCGAAGTCTCCTCTAATACTGATAACGACAAAAAGTTTTATCCATTGCCTCTCACAAAATCAGTTTTTAATATTGGGCGTGACCCCTCAAACGATATCGTTATCAATCGACCAACCGTCTCAGGATTTCATGCACAAATTGTTCGTGAGGGCAACTCATTTGTCATCGTGCATCCACATCCACAAAAAGGCTCAACCGCCAACGGCCTAAGTTATAATGGACAAGTCTATCGTGGTAGCACGCCCTTTCGTAAACTATTAGTACGCGGTGACTTCTTCCGTATCGCAGACGAGCATGGCACATTTGTTACGCTTGCCTATAATGATGGCAGTGGGGCCGTACAAGAGGCCATTCCCGAAATCAAGCCATTTCAATTAGGTGCTAACATCGTCACTATTGGACGCGCACCTGACAATATGGTCGTACTCAACCATCCGCAGGTCTCTGGTCATCACGCACACTTAGAAAAGGTAGGCAATGACTATAGAATTGTTGACCTTGGTAGCACAAACCATGTGTACGTCGGTGGGCAACTTGTCAGAGATTCGGTACTTCGCGCTGGCAATGAAATTCGCATTGGCCCGTTTAAGCTCACCTACACTGGAACAGAGCTAACTCAGCATGATGAGCGGGGCGGCATCCGTATCGACGCGCTCAATGTCACAAAAGCGGTGGGTAATGGCAAAACCATCATCATTAATGATGTCTCCATCGCGATTCCACCACGAAGTTTCGTTGCCATTGTAGGTGGCTCCGGCGCGGGAAAATCTACCTTGATGGATGCCCTCAATGGTCTACGACCCGCACAACAAGGCAAAGTGCTGTACAATGGACAGGACTACTACCAGAATCTCGCCTCATTTAGTACCCAACTTGGCTATGTGCCGCAAGATGATATTATTCACCGTGATCTAACGGTTGAGCGTGCCTTATACTACGCCGCGAAACTTCGTCTGCCAAGCGACACAACCGAGAAACAAATTAAGCAACGCATCGACGAAGTACTCAACGATGTCGATATGACGTTTCGTCGCACAACGCTAGTCAACAATCTCTCAGGTGGACAGCGCAAACGCGTCTCTATTGCGCTCGAACTATTGGCAGACCCCAACATCTTCTTCTTAGATGAGCCAACATCAGGTCTCGACCCAGGTTTGGACCGCAAGATGATGCAGCTGCTACGCACACTAGCAGACCGAGGACGTACCATCGTTTTAGTCACGCATGCTACTAATAACATTAAATCCTGCGACTTCGTCTGCTTCCTCTGTCGTGGTGGTCGCTTGGCCTACTTCGGGCCGCCCGACGAGGCAAAAGCCTATTTTGGCAAGAGCGATTTCGCCGAGATTTATAGCACGTTGGAGCCGCCCGACGACACGTCTACGATTCCTCAAGAGGCCGAAACACGGTTCAAACAGTCTGCTGACTTCATGAAATATGTTGATGCGCCACTGCGAAGAGAGAGTGCGCGGTTCACCAATATCGCGGCACCCATAGCCACTGTTAAGCAACCGAAACGCGGTAATCCCTGGAAGCAGTTTAGCCTACTTTCAGCACGCTATCTGGAACTGCTTAAAAATGATGTAGGCAACCTGCTCATCCTGCTCTTGCAAGCACCTGTTATCGGCCTCGTCCTGCTCTTTCTCACAAATCCAACGGCATTTTCTGTAGGAACAACGTCCGAGAGCCTGTTGTTTTGCCCACAACAAACCGTCAATGTCTCTGGACAAAGTGTCACATATCACGATTGTAACGAACTCTATAATCTCTTGCAGACAGACGCGGGGCAACAATATGCTCAGCAGAATGGTGGTGTTCCTGCGCTTATGGCTCGTGCGGAAGCTGCTGGTGGCGGAAATGCAGAAACAACGCTTTTCATTATGGCATTTGCCGCCGTTATGTTTGGTTGCATTAACGGCGCACGCGAAATCGTCAAAGAGGCTCCGATCTACAAACGCGAACGCACCGTCAATCTGGGTATCGTTCCCTATATGTTCTCGAAAATCGTCGTGTTGGGTCTGCTCTGCCTCGCCCAAAGCCTTGTTCTTACCTTTCTAGTCAGCCTAAGAGCGTCGTTTCAGCATGCAACATTCTTACCACCATTTCTCGAAGTCTATATAACAATGGCCTTGACTTCGCTTGCTGGCTTGATGCTAGGGCTGACTGTCTCTGCACTTGTGCCCAACAACGACCGTGCGATGAGTATTGTACCCTTGGTACTCATTCCACAGGTTATCTTTTCTGGTATCATCTTTAAGCTCAACAATCCTCTGTTGCAATTCTTGGGTGCCTTCTTTCCAGCCCGTTGGGCAATGGCCGCAATGGGTTCAAGTGTTGGCATTCACGGCAACTTAATTAACGCCGATGGTTTTTCATTTCAAGGAACACTCTACTCCGAGGTTAGTCAAGTTGATGCTGTACTCCATCTGTTCCTTTGCTGGTTCTTCCTGCTTCTAACCATTCTCGTCTTAGGTGGCCTCATCACCTACTTCCTGAAACAAAAGGATGTGCGAAGCTGATGTACACAAGAGTATATGTGCAAGATTTCATTTCAGAAGCGTTTCTTCTTAATAGGAAGAAGGTAGTAGGAATGGTACTTCTGGCGACTTGCTTGTCGCTCCGTATCATCGTATGCTATTGTAACAGTGTTCTCATTGAAGACCGTCCTACATAGAGGAAAACGTGTTACAAAACAGGCGCATCATCGTTGGTGTTTGTGGGGGGATCGCATCATACAAGGCGATAGAACTTGTCAGCCGTTTACAGCAGGCAGGTGCTCTTGTAGATGTTATCTTGACGGAGCATGCAGAAGAGTTCATCCGTCCACTCACCTTTGCCACGATGAGCCATCGACCAGTGTATACTGATTTATGGGAAGCGTCTGGTCATACAGCAGAAATGCATATCGAGCTAGGCGAAAAAGCGGAGTTGTTAGCACTCGTGCCAGCAACAGCGAATACTATCGCCAAACTTGCTCATGGCATAGCCGATAATATGCTGACTGCTGTGGCTCTGGCAACAAAAGCACCTGTACTTGTGGCTCCCGCGATGTATCACAACATGTACAATCATCCGGCGACACAGGCCAATCTCGCGCTCCTGCAAGAGCGAGGCGCCTCTATCGTTGGACCTGTTGTTGGTCGTCTTGCATCAGGAGCTGTAGGTCCCGGTCGGCTACCGGAGACAGATGTTTTGTTGGGTGCCATACGCATGGTGCTAGGGCGAAACGGAGACCTGGCGGGTCGCCACGTCGTGATAACGGCAGGCGGGACGCAAGAGCCAATCGACCCCGTGCGCTATGTAGGAAACCGCTCATCGGGGAAGATGGGTTACGCCCTTGCGGAGGAAGCGAGGGACCGTGGCGCACGCGTCACGCTCATCTCTGGTCCTGTCGCGCTCCAGGCACCCTACGGTGTAAAGCTACAGGCCGTGTATACGGCACTGCACATGCGGGACGCCATTTATGAAGCCGTCGGAGACGCCGATGTACTCGTCATGAGCGCCGCGGTTGCAGATTATCGTCCGTCGGCCCCAGCCTCGCGAAAAATTAAAAAGGGCGAGACACAACAGGGTTCCGATGATGCAGGCGGACTCACCTTACATCTGGTGCAAAATCCAGATATTCTTGGTGAACTAGCTCATGTACCCGATGGACAACTTGAGAACGTGCGCATACCAAAGCATTTGATACGCGTTGGATTCGCTGCCGAGACGAACGACATCATATGCAATGCGCAGACAAAAGTGGTGGAAAAACAGTTGAGTCTGCTCATCGCAAACGATGTGAGCCGTTCGGATAGCGGCTTTGGCTCGGACACAAACAAAGTGTTCATCTTTCACGCAGATGCTCCTATGGAGGACCTGCCTGTAATGTCTAAAACAGATGTTGCGGCAGCCATTTGGGATCGCATTGTGTCATTATTGGGAACGAGTGAGTAGGGAGGATATGGTGCTGTGATTGGAAATTTTGTTCTGGAGTTATTAAGTACACAAAATATGCGGGAGGAATCCAAAATGGATCGTGCTGCCAGTGCTGGTTTTGAAGGCATTGCTCAGATGCTACTTGAGCAAAAGAAATTAATGGATGCGTTAGAGGCTGAGAACCGCGAGTTGCGTCGCCAACTTGCTGACCTCCGCCGCGGTGTCGGCATCGCCGTCGTCATCGAAGGCAAAACTATTCAACTTATGACAGAGCAGGGAAATCCTGTTCCCATGAACCCTCAAACACAAGCTGCGCTACAAAGCTTGCAGAATCTGCAAAATTCGCAGCAGCAACCCCAGCAGAACAACAACGGGTATCAACAACAGCCGAACCGCCAGTCTACTGGAGGACAGCAACCCGTTCCCACAGGTGATCGACGCGAGAACGGCAATGTCCGTAGCCCGCTCGCCGACAGTTTCGTCCTCTAAAAACTCCTTGTCGGGGCCATAATTCATTACGCCCACCCACATTATACTATGAGTGAAGGCGTAATGAATTATGGCCCCTACTTGTATATTGCCCCAAATACTGCTATCATCTACCCGAAAATACTTCAGGTTGATAAAGCACATTTGCTCGTCACATCGTTCCATTATCACCACCATAAGCGCGGTACACATGAAGGAGGTTTCTTTTGATTTGTCCTAATTGTAAAAGTCAGGTAGCTGATGGCATCAAGTTTTGTGGTGTGTGTGGAGCACCACTGCAACAAATGGGCCAGCAGCCATCATCACCGTCACAACCACCCTATTACGGCGCGCCACAAGGACAGTACGGTACACCACCACAAGGGGTGTATGTTCCACCAAATCAGTACGAAGAATACACGAGTAGTCCGCTTGGGGCTTCTGAGCCAAAGGCCGAACTACACAATCCCAAAGGACCATTACAAGTAGCAGATATGACGATTTCGATCGAGGGCGAGTTAGTACCAGTCGTCGATATCATGTTGGGCAACCAGATGCCAATCTACTTCGAGCACCACATTCTCCTCTGGAAACACCCTGGCGTACAAATCGGCTTCAAGACAGTGAAAGGCATGGCAAGACGCCTCTTCGCTGGTCTACAAATCTTCATCAGCGAGGCCCAGGGACCCGGCAATATTTCCTTCTCACGTGACTCAGTAGGCCAGATCGTGGCACTTCGCCTCCAACCGGGGCAGATGGTTGAAGTGCGTGAGCACCAATTCCTCTTTGCAACAGGCAATGTTGACTACGGCTTCACATTCATGCAAGGTGCAGCAAACATTCTGTTCAGCCGAACGGGACTCTTCATCGACCAGTTCACAGCGCAGGGTGGTGAAGGTATGCTTGTCCTGCACGGCTACGGCAACGTCTTCGAGAAAACGCTCGCCCCTGGTGAAACTCTTGATGTCGAGCCAGGCGCGTGGTTATGGAAAGACCCATCGGTACAAATGACCGTGACCACTGTTGCAGGTTCACAGCGTGCAGGAGGCGGTATCTTCGGTGCCATTGGCGGCTTTATGGCTGGTGCCTCGTTCGTTCTCAATCGCTTCACTGGCCCCGGACGCATTGGTATTCAGTCAATGACCTATCATCCACCGCAAGCCGAGGGGGCACAACAAGCAGGTGGTCAGAGCAACATGGGTGGCGCAGCCAACACACTGAACAATCTCTTCGGAAACTAATACACTCCCATCTTTGTAGAAGACAGAGCGCGTAAAACTTTGCTTCACGCGCTCTGTCTTCTACAAAGATGGGAGTGTATTACCATTATTTCCTTTTTCTTTGTTGATACGTAAAATCTTGAGCATATACTGCTCTGAATTGAGGTAAAAAGGATTGCGCTTGATGTATTTCCCCACCACCGAAATAGGATGCAACTTCAGCATTTCTACCACAAGGCTAGGTAGCAATTTACTATGATCGTAGTGCATCAATGCAATAATTGGGGCATTTTGGAAGGTGAAAACAGCATCAGAGGCAGCCTCGTATTTGAGAATTTGTTCTGGTGTCGCAATATCTTTTGCCAACCATGTTATATCAATCGAAATACGGACCGCTTGCCAGCCTTCACGCAATGCCTGCGCAATAAATGTTTGATGCTGAGAAAGCAAATAATACGGATCAAATCGCTTCCCATTTGCAAGCAAGAACTCACGTTCGTCTCGTAACACCAGTTGGCCCGACTCCACCAGCGCATCCACATCTACCTGTAACTTCCGCAACTCGTCGCGTAGTTCATTTACTTGTGCAGGTGCGGCTGCGAAGAAGCACTTCTCGGAGAGCGACAACCCTACCCGCAACAAACGCGCGGTCACACTCGGTATCTCTGTCACCTTGCTATAGAGCTGGCAGATATGTGAGCCAGGGGGAATACGCTCCGATTTACCTTCAACGCTAAGATCCATATCTACCTCCACGAACCGACTCCGCTTTCGCCGCGCGGTGCGCTTGAAAAATACGAGCGGCTCGGTTACTTAAACTAACAGCAATCCAACCCATCAAGCCAAAGATGAATATACCAAATATAAGCGCTATCAGTAAAACAAAGAGCGTCCGTTGCAGGGAAGCACCAGTTGCAAACGATACTAGAAGCGTGAGAATTCCGATACCCGGTAAGAAGAGTAGAATCCAACCAAGAATTACACGCAGCCCTTCACGGAGCGATAATGGCTCTTCTCCACTAAAAGGAAACAAAATTTGCCGAACCAGTGAGTATTGGGGGTGCTTTTGCTCCTTCTGCACTGGTGGGTCCTTCGTAGGGTCCGTCATGCTCTTTATTCAGTTCCTTTTCTGTATTGTTGCTCCAACCAATGTTGCAGGACATCCTCAGCTTGATAGAGAATGTTTACTTCGTTTTGATAGGTGAGATGCCGACATGCCTCATGGAGCGGAAACCATTCCACCACATCATATTCATGGTCATGCAAAGAGGTATCACCACCAATAGCCTCTAATAAAAAATGCCGTACCTGCTTATGATATCGCATTTGATCGCGCACAAAAGAGTATGAGATACTGCCGATATAAGCAATTAAACGCACTTGGAGACCTGTCTCCTCCTGTGCCTCACGTACTGCGACCTGCTCGATTGTCTCTCCTGGTTGAGGGGTACCCTTTGGTAAAGCCCAGATGCCTGGATGAAGCCGCCCAACCAATGCCACTTCCACTGCACTCATATTCTCAGTACCCACTTCGTCGTCGTACATTGAATGAATATCTTGAAGCGTCGTAGAGCTTCGTTCAGGAACGAGCAGGGACATTTTCCGAAAGACAACACCTCCCGCTGAGTATGCTCGCATTGTTCGATATCGCTCCATCTTTATACTATCGACGCGAGTACTATGTGCTCCTACATTACAGTCTACTATACAACATTGTTCCTACATACTAGGACTTTTGTGTAAACTCGTGTGAGTATAGCGAATGCCACTAGCCATGTCAAGACAAAGCGCGTCTAATGGCATCTATATTTCTTGCAGGTGTTTCAGGAGGTATAGCACAACCAGGAGCAAGAAAAAAGTGTCGTCCGCCTGTCAATTCCAATGCCTTCGCAACCTCTTCTTGCACTTGATTCGGTGAACTATTCTTCAGGGTTGTGCTCTCGCTAATACCACCCATTACCGCCTTGCCCGAACGCTTCTTTCCCTCAGCAAGATCAGGGTTTCCCTCTGCGTTTGCATCCCAACTGATTGCTTGCACAGGATATGAGGCAAGTTGATTGAAGAAAATACGCGATCCACAATTATGTAAAATGGTAAATCTGCTACGCCGCTTAATTGCATCAAGAAATTCAAGGTCGTACTGCTCACCAAATTCGCGATACTGGTCAGGTGTTAACATTCCTGCGCTTGCCCATTTATCGGTTGCATAGAAAATACCGCTTGCCCCTTGCTCCATACAGGCAATCGCAAAAGTGGTAAAGGTCTCGGTAATCACACGTAGAGCCGCATGCATCGCGGAACGTTCCTCGCGCAATGTCTGCTGCACAACTTCTCTTTTGTTGCCTGCCAAATACTTCGCAACACCGAGGGGACAAAAAACAGTCTCGACAAAGTAGGCGTCATATCCAATGGCATGATTAATCAGTTGCAACGCCTTCAACTGCTCACCAAGCGCACCACGGTCTGGCTCCAATGGACGTAACCGTCTCCAATCCGATGCTGCTCTAATGGGCGTATTCTCATAGAGAGGCTCTTTATACTTTTCGCCGGAGGGTTGCACCTTCATACCCCAATCTTCAACATGATATGAGGCACGTGGATTCACCTTCATGAAATCCCAGTCGTAGCGTGTGAAATTTTCAATCATCGCCTCAGTAAACGGCTGCACGTTCCACTCGCGCTCGAAATCGTGTCCCCACATACTCGCGGGTACACGATCAACAGCATCACCACGCAACGCCGCGTCAACACGCTCTTTCTTGTTCATGATCCTTCCTTCTTTCTTGCCTACTCTAATTCCTTAAAACGATATCCGACGCCGCGTTCGGTCAAAATATACTTTGGGTGTGCTGGGTCCTTCTCTATTTTTTGACGCAGATAGGTGATATACAAACGCAGATAGTGTGCTTCATCTCGATATTCCCGTCCCCACACTTTCGAGAGGAGCGTCTCATGTGTCAGCAGATGACCGGCGTTGTTGACCAGGTGATATAACAGGCGATACTCTGTAGGGCGTAACACAACTTTTTTACCACGTACAATCACTTCACGCCGCGAAAAATCAATGCTTAAATCAGGGTCAACCTCTATCTCGGTTTTGCGTGCAGGGGGTGGCATAAACGAACGCCGCAGCAACGCTCGAATGCGCGAGAGTAGTTCGCGTGGATTAAACGGCTTCGCAATATAGTCATCAGCCCCAAGGTCAAGACCGCGAATACGATCCTGCTCATCCTGCCTCACTGTCAGCATAATGACAGGGACGGTCGAAACTTCTCGAATGGCCTTGAGTGTCTCGAAACCATCCATCTCTGGCATCATCACATCAAGCACAACAAGGTCTGGCAGGTGTTCACGCAACTCATCTACTGCCTCTATACCACTACTAGCCTCTAAGACGCTATAATGCTCTAGCTCCAAATTCATACGCACAAAATCGCGGATGCGTGGCTCGTCATCTACGATTAAAATGGTCATATCGCGCTGATTCAATGCATCCTTTTCCATATTAAAACACCACCATTGGTAAACGCGCCTTCTCCTCACGCGGTAAACTAAATGAAAATGTAGAACCTTGACGCAGAGTGCTCTCTACCCAGATATCCCCCCCGTGCGCCTCAACAATAGCACGACAGATGTACAAGCCTAGTCCTGCTCCAGGTAACGCCTGCGAACTTTGGTCTCCGGCGCGTTGAAAGCGATCAAAGATGTGTTCCTGGTCACGCAGCGAAATACCCATGCCAGCATCGCTGACGCTCACCATCACCTCATCCCCCGTGGCACGACATGTTACTGTGAGCGCACGTTGCCGTGGCGAATATTTCACAGCATTATCCAGCAAGTTCTGCAACACCTCTTCGATACGGTCTCTGTCCGCCATCACTGTCGGTAAATTCGTAGGAATATCGAGTGTTACCTCAACATCTGGACTTTTCGCCTGTAAGCGACGCATCACTCCCTCAATGAGAGGCGGCAGGTCCAGTGGCACAATCTCCATCAGAATACTGCCCGCCTGAATACGTGAAGCATAGAGCAGGTTTGCGACCAGCTTATTTAAGCGATCAGCCTCTTCCTCAATCGCTCGTAGACGCATACGTAACGAGGTTGGCTCAAAGGTCGTATCGGTTCGTGCCAGCGTAGAGGCATACCCTTTAATAATGGCTATCGGCGTCTGTAACTCATGCGAAATCACAGAAATAAATGTTGAACGTTGCTCTTCCTGCTGTCGCTCACGTGTAATATCACGCACATTGAGAATGCCGTTCATCGGCTCACCACGCGTTGAGCGTACACAGGAGGCTGTGACACTAATATCAAAGCGTTGCCCATCACGAGCAGAAATAACCATCTCCCGATTCACCACAACCTGACCCGCAAACGCCTGCAAAATCGGCGAATCCTCTAAGCCAAGCTCATTGCCTTGCCGATCTTTTGGACGCAAGACCTCAAAGTAAAAACGTCCCAATACTTCGCCTTCGCTCCAGCCTGTTAAGTGCTCCATCGCAGGATTAAAGTCAATAATTCGCAATGCGTTATCAACGGTAAGAATACCTTCAGCACTATAGTGGAAGATAGCAGCGAGGCGTCCCTGTTCTTTCACCAATGATTGCGATCTCAACGCGAAACGCAAGCCAGATGCTACCTGCGCAAGAAAGAGATGCAGCGCACCATTTGCCTCTTCCGAGCTTTCCCCACATTCAAAACAAGAGCAGGTTTGCGTAGGTCGAATAAGATGGAGCATTCCTAATGAACCAGCAGTATCGTACAAAAAGAGCGAACAACGCTCCACAGAACGAACGTATGTCTCCTCAATCCCCATCTGCACGGCAACCTCTGGTGCAATCGACTCAATAACCAGCGGATGCAGTGTAGCAGGTTGCATGCCACGCTCAGCTAATGAGAGAAGAGATGACAAGGCAACATCACTCAAGTGATACCGAGTATACTCAGTACTACTTTGTGGATCGAAGGCCTCGTTTGAGACGACAAACACGCCAGACTCACCACCGAACAGACGGATCGCGCTTCCCACGAGAACGGTCATCTGGTCGTACACATCCTCCGCCTGTTGTACCTGGGACCAAGACATAATGAAGAGGCTCCACTAGACATAGTTTAACATCGGTGCTATTGTAACACATATAGTTAGAGGTGGGTATAGACATGCATTTTGATATTTTTACGCTGTTCCCCGGTATGTTTCAGGGACCCTTTACCGAGAGCATTCTCAAACGCGCACAGGAGCGGGGCTTGCTCAGCATCGCGCTACACAACATCCGTGATGTCACAACGGACAAGCACCACGTCGTAGACGACTACCCATATGGTGGTGGCGCGGGCATGGTCATGAAGCCAGAGCCTATCTTTGCCTCGATAGAAGCTGTGCATCAGGGTGGTCCCATTATCTTACTGACTCCACAGGGTCGCCTCTTCAATCAACATATCGCCCGTGAACTTGCTCAAGAAACACGTATCACGCTTCTTTGTGGACACTACGAAGGCATCGACGAGCGCGTCTGCCAGCATCTCATCACCGACGAAATCTCAATCGGTGACTACGTGCTGACAGGTGGTGAACTTGGTGCAATGATTCTCGTTGATGCCGTGAGCCGACTCCTCCCAGGTGTCCTCACCGAAGACTCAACCGAGGAAGAGTCGCACAGCAACAACCTCTTAGAGTATCCACAATACACCCGCCCCCCCGAATTTCGCGGTTGGCGCGTCCCCGACGTCCTCCTCTCTGGCAATCATGCCCAAATTGCCCGCTGGCGCCGCAAGGAATCCCTAAGAAAGACAAGACGGAGACGCCCCGACCTCTTTGCCCAAGTGGACGTAAGCAGCAAACAAGACACAAAAATTATGAAAGAGTTGGATGAGGAAGAGCAAATGGAGGACGATGAGCCTCTGTGTTAATCATATACTTGAAGCCGCTAAAAGGGTTTATCCGTCAGTTGTACTAAGCATTCGTTCGACAAATCCAGCGAAACGATTATAAGAACGAATGGGGTTTGTTGTTATTAGCAGTGCAACTAATAGAGTCGGAACTGCTTCACTTAACATGCTCATCTATTTCAAGTAAAATCGAGGTATTGAGTATGGCCTCTAGTAGTTTTCTTGCCGTGGCGCACAAGATGCCCGTGTGATGAGGGGAGTGGCAAGTTCAACACGAATCGTTTCGACCGGTTCACCGGCTATCAAGCGCAACACCATTTTGGTAGCCACACGTCCCATTTCCAGCAAGGGCTGGTGGATCGTGGTCAATGCAGGCGTCACCCATTCTGCATAGGGCATATTGTCGAAACCAACCACACTCATAGCATCTGGTATGGCTATGCCACACTCATACACTGCTCTGTAGACCCCTAGACACTGCTCATCATTCCCCACAAATACAGCAGTAGGCGCTTCTGGTAGAGCCAAGAGCTGCATCATCTCTTGATGCGCCCGCTCTCCATGAAAATCGGCGAAACGTATCAGTGCTGGATCAATAGAAACACCAGCTTCTTGTAAGGCGAGGCGATAGCCAGCAAGCCGATCTTGCGTACATGGATGGGAAGCCTCACCCATCACGACAGCAATACGACGATGACCCAGAGAGAGTAAATATTGTGTTGCCAGTTTCCCACCGTCCTGGGTTCGCTCCTTTGCGGTGTTTCGCAAAACATGGATCAGCTCATTGCTTTTCGTGCGCTCCAGGGAGTGGGAGCCGGTATCGGCATGACACTGGTGGCAACGATTATCGGTGACATCTTCCCACCAGATGAACGTGCCAGGTGGCAGACGAGCGTGAATATTGTCTACGCACTCGCCAACCTTCTTGGTCCAGGCCTCGGCGGCTGGTTCACCGATCATGGACCTCTGCTCGCTCCGGTGACCACTGCTACCACACGTTGGCGCTGGATCTTCTACCTCAATCTGCCGCTGGGCATCATTGCACTGACAACACTTCTCATTTTCTTGCCTGCCACGCTCTCTGAACGCAGCCACAATCTGACCGGACAAGAGGCTCTCCGCCGCATTGATGTCACCGGCGCGCTCTTGTGTGCGGTAGCCACCAGTTGCCTGCTGTTGGGACTCACCTGGGGCAGTAGCCAGAGCTATGAGTGGGCTTCACCGCAAGTGGGGGGCATGCTGTTAGCCTCGGTCATGCTCTCGTTTCTCTTCTTGCTGGCCGAACGTCGTGCTCTCGAACCTATCCTTCCTTTGCACCTTTTCCGTAACCAGATCTTTGCGGCTGATGCGGTGCTCACGTTGCTGGTGTATATGATATTACTTGGCCTGGCGATCTATCTGCCACTCTTTCTGCAAGGGGTGCTGGGACTATCGGCCACCAGCGCGGGAGTGAGCATCACACCATTTCTGATCTCCGTCACGTTGGGGGCAACCCTTTCTGGTTGGTTGATTACCATACGCAAACGCTACCATGCCATTCTCATCGGGGGAACGCTTCTCATGACCCTCGGCGTCTTCTTCCTGACACAAATGACGCCCACAACGGATCTGCTGGTAGCAGTGATCTCTATGGTGACAGCAGGGCTTGGCATAGGCTCGATCTTCTCTGTGCTCTACCTTGCTGCACAGAATGTGCTGCCACGTACTCAATTGGGAGTAGGCAGTGCGGTCGTGCGCTACCTCGGTCAAATTGGTTCGACCCTGGGGGTGGCTCTCGTCGGAACGGTGGTCAACCAGTCACTCAACGGCTCCGGCAGGAAAACAATTGATGCACAGGCTATCGCTCTCCAGCATGGCTTCCTGGCTATTCTCGTGTTCTGCGGAATTGCTCTCCTGACAGTATGCTTTCTGAAAGATGCCCCGAGAATGCAGAAGTCAAGCAAAGCGACAATGTGCGAAGAAGAATGAAAACCGCACCTGCAACCAAGGTTTTAATGGCGTCTTACCATAAGGCCCGATGGGGTAGGTTAGCGTATGCACTACTGGCAGGTACCTACACCACAAGGAAGCGTCATCGAATTTGCCAACATCCTCAAAAAACATGATCCAGAGGAAATTTACTAGACCTAGATAATCTATATTGCGCTCCTCCGCACATCCCCCTCCACCAATCCCCCACCCCGCACGCTCTCCACGCTCCCACGCGACTCACTACCACCAAGTACGCCGGCCATCTGCAAGGCACGGTCATGCGACAGTATCTTGTACTGTAGTTTGAGTGCCAGGATACGCTCGACGGACGCATCTATCTGGCTCTGTGTCAGCGTCCCATTCAGCACCGCTTGTTTCAAGCCATACAGCATCGTTTGTGTTTCCGCCAGTCCCCTCGGTCCAAGTAATAAATCAGTACCAGCCTTGACCGCCATCACTGCCGCCTGCGCCAAACTGTACGTATTACTTATGCCGCCCATCCACAGCGTGTCGCTAATAATCACACCTTTAAAGTTGAGGTCGTTGCGCAACAAATTTGTCACCACATTCGGCGAGAGCGATGTAGGCAACTTGGGGTCAAGCTGCGGATTGAGAATATGCGTCACCATCACCATCGGCACAATACCCTCGCTAATCATGACACGATAGGGCACGAGATCAACGGCCTTCAATGTCGCTAAACTACGATTCATATATGGCAACGACAGGTGCGGATCAAGGTTGGCGCTACCCAAGCCAGGAAAATGTTTAAGACAGCTTACAATACCACCATCACTTAACCCCTTGAGATAGGAGCGCCCCATGTTTGTCACCAGCGTTGGATTGTTCCCCAAAGAACGTCGTGGCAGCCCTGGATTGTTCGGATTCGTCAGAATATCGACAATGGGCATGAAATTGACGTTGAGACCCAGCGCAACAAGATCACTCGCAGCCCCATAGCCAGCATTGTATGCCGATTGTAGATTGTTGCTTGCCCCAATATCTGCATTCGAGGGACGCTCGCCAGTAATCTGGCGCAGTTCGTTTACAATACCACCCTCATAATCGGTCGTCACAAATAAAGGCATGTGTGCCTGTCCCTGCATCCCTTTCGTTAGCGCGATAAGCTGCCCGCGCGTCTGTGCATTGCCATTTTTATTTTCAATCAGCACGCCGCTTATTTGATTTGCCTGCACCATCCGTATTAAATCGTTGTTGAGCGTTGAGCCATAAAACTCCACGATCACCATTTGTCCCAACTTCTGATCAAGACTCATACCCTTAACTATATGTGCCGCGATAGCAGCATCCGTAAGTGGCGCACTCGTCACCATCGGAGTAGGCTTATTGCTTGTCGGCGTGGGTGTTGAATGCTTAACAGTCGCTGTAGGGCTTGGCGTAGCATGATTTGTATTTGGCGTGGTAGGGAATGGGGAGGAACATGCACTTACGAGCAAAAGGACACAACATAGCAGCAAGGGCACCCGCAAGGGGATGCCCCTCCCATACACGGGCAGTGGCGTAACCCATCGTTGTATAGAGGGGGCATCCCCTTGCGGGTGCCCTTGTCCCGTTCCACGTGCTCTATTTCTTTTCCTACTCATCGCGCCCTCTGTATCACTTTATATGACAGCAATAACGGATATCCACCTTCTATTCCATACAACGAGGCATCGCTTATAAAGGCACACCCACAGAATTTTATCTTTACATAAACTCTTGACACTACGCTGTTTTTATTCTATATTACTTATCAATTGATAAGCAGAAAGCAGGAAAAAGAATTATGGCACGGAGTCGACGTAGACCCGCAATACATGAAGAAGAGACGCGCAACACCATTTTACGTACAGCGCAACAACTCTTTATGGAGCATGGCTATCGTGCTGTCTCTACACGTCAAATTGCTGACAGGTGTGGCTTGACACAACCTGCTCTGTATCATCATTTTTCGGACAAACAAGACCTGTATGTTGCGGTAATGAAAGAGAGTCTATCGGAAGCACAGGCTGCATTGGAGCGCATCGTACGGCGGAATGACAGCGTACAAGAACGCTTAAAGCGCAGCGCACGCTACTTGCTCAGCAATACTGAGCGCGACCACGCTATGATGATGCACGATATACAACAAGAACTCTCTACAGAGTCACGCAACACCCTTAACGAAGCGTTTCAAGCAGGCATCATCGCTCCCATTCGTGCGCTTTTCGAGGAGGGAATACAGCAAGGTACCCTGCTCGATCAGCAGCAGAGCGGTATCGATGCAACAACGGCAACACATCTTTTCATGAGTATGCTCTCACAATTTTTGTCGCGAGACGTGCAACATCCTGGCTCTAGCGGACGTGATTTATCAGAGAAGATACGCGCGGAGGAGGTCATAGTACAGATTATGTTTCATGGTCTGGCTACGACTCACCCGAATTGTCCTTAAATGAAGCGTAGAAATGGCCTGTGAGCAAGTATCACAGGCCATTTCTACGTTCTGTTGCCTTACTATGTTAACTCTTTACTGCGTTAACTCTTTGACGATGCGCTGCACCCGTGCGCCATCAGCGCGCCCCTTCGTCTCTTTCGCGGCAAGCGGCATCACGCGCCGAAACTCTTTGCCGTTCTCAGCTACTAGACGTGTCACGATTGCGCGTATATCATCTTCGCTCATGTGTGACGCACGGAGGTACGTCTGCAAAATTTCCAGTTCTTGCTGCTCTTTTTCAGCCAGTTCAGGGCGTCCCCCCTGCTTATAGAGCGTAATAGCCTGATTGCGCTTCTTCACCTCTTGTTCAAGCACCCTCAAGCAGTCAGCCTCGGTCAAGGGCTGCCCATATTCTGGATTTTTGCGGTCGGTACGTGCGACCTCAAGATTGTGAATGGCCCCTAATGCCATGCGGAGTGTATCCAACTTCAGTTGGCTGCGCGAACGCTGCGCGTCCTGTATATCCTTACGTAACTGTATCTCAATCGGGAATTCCTGTCGTGTCTCTGCCATATGCTTGCTCCTCAAGTAACAATGCTTCTCGTGGAACAAGTATACTACGCAAGGCAAGTATAATCACCCTTGATAACGAACCGCTTGTAGTACATAGCTTCTAATCTTTTCGATCCAACATGACGAAGTTTTTAAGCTCAAGAGTACCTTTGTATAAAATACCTGACTTTTAATCTAAATTTTACTATAATGGCAGTAGCTTAAATACAAACATGTAGCTTTAACACTACAGCTATGTTTAAACGTATCTGATGCTGCCGAGACTAGGAAGTGGGGAACAATACATGATTCCTATGCATGAAACGTCACTGGCGTCGAAGATGTTTGCTGAGCCGTACTAGAGGCTGGTGCGCACTGGCTCCTTATATTAGTATATTCAAACCTACAATATAATCAATCAGTAATAGTTGCACTATTGCACATTCATGTACCCTACTCCCCGCTGTACTTTGTTGCATATGTGACCGAATATCTCATCACATTCAGCAGCAATAGAATTTCATCAATCGTCACATAACATGGTATCAAGGTGCTAGGCGTGGATACTCATCCCTCCATGGAGAGGAGGGATGAGATAGTTTGCGCTGCGAGTCGCAAGGATGTATGCAAAATATGACCATATTTCAATTAAATCATATATAAATCTAGTTGAGATAGTAATGCGGAGGTAACTATGGCGGTTCTAGTAACGGGGGCGGGAGGATTCGTGGGTGGGCATTTAGTAGATATTCTGGTGGAGCGCGGTGAATCAGTACGCATTCTCGCGCGTCCAGGTGAAGACGTAGCCCGGCTCGTCAAGGCCGGTGTGGAGGTTTGTCGGGGCGACCTCACGGACCGTTCAGTGTTGGAGGATGCAGTTGATGGCGTTGAGCGTGTCCTACATTGCGCAGCACGAACAGGTCCTTGGGGTCCTCTAGCTGAATATGAGCAGGTGAATGTATATGGGTCCAAGCTTCTCATAGAGGCTGCGATGACTGCTGGAGTTCGCAGAATTGTCCACATTAGCTCGATCACTGTCCATGGCCTCGATGTACGTGGCACAGTAGACGAGACAGCACCACTGCATAGTGGCCCCGACCCATATAGTAGAACTAAGATTGCAAGTGAGCGCGTACTTCAACAGATGATCCGTGACAAAGGGGCACCAGTAGCCATTGTCCGTCCCGGATTGATTTATGGACCACGCGATAGCAACAGTTTCGGTCGCTTCGCTAAACTGGTGGAGCAAGGCAAAATGATCCTCATCGGCCCTGGTAGCAACCACCTGCCACTCATCTATGTAAGAGATGTGGCAGAGGGCATTGTGCTAGCCAGCGAAGTAGAGCAAGCGGTTGGCAACGCTTACCTTTTGGTTAATGACGAGCCGGTGACGCAGCGAGACTACTACAACGCTATGGCTAAGGAATTGGGAGTTCCACCACCTCGTCTACATATTCCCTATCGTGCGGCCCTAGCAATAGGAGCCACCTCTGAGATGGTGGGTCATTTGACACACAAGAAGCAACCACCACCACTTATGCGTTTTGGCTTGATGCAGATAGGCGGAGAGAATCGTTTTGTGATCAGCCGCGCTCGAAACGAATTGGGCTTCTCGCCGCAGGTAAACCTTGCCGACGGAGTTCGTCAAGGCATCGCATGGTACCGCTCGAACCGTCAAGTAGAAAGTTCACAAGTAGAAAGTATAAAAGAGGAATAGTCACGATGGAAATACTAATCACAGGAGGCAACGGCTTTTTAGGTCGTAACCTCATTTCAGCGTTGCAAGAGCGTGGAGACCGTGTACGCGTGCTTGCCCTTCCAACAGAGGATACCATCTGGCTCGAAGAGCGCAATGTTGTGGTCTTTCGCGGCGACATTCGTACCCCAGAAGCCCTCATCGCACCCATGCGCGGTGTGGAAGGAGTGTTCCACCTCGCTGCTATGATTGGTGCGTGGCGTCCAATGCAAGATTACTCTGCTGTGAACGTCGCTGGTACCGAGAATGTCTGTCGCGCTGCTCTTCATGCTGGTATTCGTCGTCTTGTGCATATAAGCTCAGCTATGGTCTACGATATGACAATTGGACATGCAGTGACCGAGGATGACTTCCTAAAACCACTCAATGAACCCTATAGCTTGACCAAGGCACAAGGTGACATGCTGGTGCAGCGCATGATGCGCGAAGATCACCTCCCTGCTGTTATCGTTCGCGCTGGCACACTCATCGGCCCTGGTGACCGCCTCAACTTCGGACGCATTGCTGATCGAGTACGCAATAGCAAAGGAATTATTATCGGATCGGGTAAGAATGTAGTACCTCTCGTTTATGTAACTGATCTCGTGCAAGGACTTATTTTGGCGCTAGATTCCAAACAGGCAGAGGGAAAAGTCTACAATATAAGCAATGACCAGGGCATCACTCAGAGTGTCTTTTTCACAACTATTGCCCAGGAGATCGGTGTCGCGCCACCGCGCATCCATGTCCCCTACGTCCTACTATACACCGCTGCATATGCCGCCGAGCGTCTTGCCGCGCTCAGCAATGATCGTATTCTGCCCTTTGTCACACGCCATGGCGTCAAGCTCTATGGCTCGAACAGTCGTCTCTCCATTGACAAGGCACGCCGTGAACTAGGATACGCACCAAAGGTATCGGTGATGCAGGCAGTGCGTAGCACTTGCGCTTGGTACCTACATCAGGACACGTGGACAGAAGAAAATGCGCAAGTCCGTATTCCTCAGGCGGTACAGGTTAAATAAGGAGAAGCTATGCCACAGACAGTAAGAGACAACGTTGTGATTGTTACAGGTGCAAGTTCAGGAATTGGTGCAGCTACTGCTCGCGAGTTCGCACGTCAAGGCGCTCAAGTTGTCCTTGCTGCTCGGCGTGTTGATGAGTTGGAAGCACTGGTTTCAGAGCTCACGAACGCTGGTGGTCAAGCTATAGCTGTTCCAACGGATGTTACGGATACAGCACAAGTCATGCACCTTGTGGAGCATACCCGGGAAATATACGGACGAATAGATGTCCTTGTAAACAACGCTGGTGCCAATTGGGGAATGCCGCTTGCGGAAACCTCGACAGACGAAATTGCGCGTCTGCTTCAAGTAAATCTACTCGGTACGATAACATTGACACGCGTCGTGCTGCCAGAGATGCAGCGCCGCCAGCGGGGAGCAATCATCTCGGTCGGTTCTGTAGCAAGTCATGTAGCGCTCGAACCACTCTACTCGGCGACGAAGTTTGGTGTTCGTGGCTTCTCTCTGGCCCTACGCCGCCAACTTGTCGGTAGTGGCATCTCGGTCTCCCTGGTCACGCCTGGAAACATTCGCACTCAGATGACGAGCGCTTTACAGGAGCAAATGCCTGCACCGGATATCGTTGCAAGAACGATTGTCAACCTAGTTCTCTCTCCACGTAGAGAGGTGATCGTACCATTCAAGTATCATGGAGTCGTTTGGCTCGATAAACTCTTTCCGAGTGTTGCGGATTTCGCCTTCCAATGGAGGCATCGACACGAGAGAAAACAAGGAAACATGGGTAATCTGCCTGCGTATGCCAAGTCAACTGAACTAAAGCTATCTGAATAATGAGCATCACTAGCTATGAAATACAAGTAAAACACTTATTATAAGGAGACTATAGTGGAGACACTTATTACTGGCGGTACTGGTCTGGTAGGACACCACCTTATCACGAGACTACAGCAACGTGGTGATACTGTGAGCGCACTTGTACTTCCATCTGAAAATACAAGTTGGCTTGAAGAACGCGACGTTACCATCTATCGCGGCGATATTCGCGACCCCAATACACTAACTGCCCCTATGCGGAGTGTGGATACCGTATTTCACCTCGCGGCTATGCAAGGTCTCTGGCTACCAATTGAGGAGTACTACAAGGTCAACGTAGCAGGTACCGAGAATGTCTGTCGGGCCGCACTGCAAGCCGGTGCTCGTCGGATTGTTCATGTAAGTTCCTGGACGATCTACGGCATGGATCGCGGATGGCCGTTGACAGAAGAAGTCACTCCTGCCCCTCGCAACGATCCATACTGGGTTACCAAAGCACAAGGAGATTTGCTCGTCCAGCGCATGATTGATAAAGATCATTTGCCTGCTGCCATCATTCGACCAGGCACAATCTTTGGAGTTGGGGACCGTTTGAACTTTGGGCGTACCGCCGACAAAGTACGTGCTGGCAAGGGACCCGTTCTTGGTTCTGGTCGCAATTTTCTTCCGCTTGTCTACGTAACGGACGTTGTTCAAGGGCTTCTTCTGTGTGCGGACCATGATCGTGCTCAGGGGCAGGCGTTTAATATCACAAACGATCAGCCACTCACACAAGGAGAGTTTTTAAACGCGATAGCACAGGACCTTGGTGCTGCACCACCACGTTTGCATGTTCCATACACAGCAGCGTATGCCCTTGCATATGCGGCTGAACGTGCTGTCAAGTTCACTGGCGCAAAACATCCTCTTGTCACACGGCACGGTGTTACGCTTTACGGTACAGACAACCGTCACTCAATTGACAAAGCTCGGACCGAACTAGGGTATGAGCCGCAAGTAGGCATACGCGAGGGTGTACAACTCGCCTGCGCCTGGTATCGAGAGAACTTCATGCCTGAAAGCAATGGCTTAAGTGCTGCTTCTTTGGCATCGGACACTCATTCCATGAATAGAGAAGATATTCTTATTCCACATGCTCATCCAGCACCAACTGCATAAACCAACTTCCAGTACATCTTTAACTGACCGGCATTCAACTTGGTGCTGGTCAGTTGTGTTATGACACAATAAAGAAGTATTGATCGAGAGTTAAAAAGGCGCATATGGCATCATCAACTGTATGCATGTACTCGCACAACTGCGCGAAATAGAAGCGGCCTTCCCCAACAACCAAGTCGTTATTGTCAGTATAGCTTGCAGTACCCTACCTCTCGGGTCGTCTAATGAAACTCTACATCCATCTGTAGCAGGTGTAGCAGGTGTAGCAGGTGTAGTGCCCATACTGCTACGTCAAGCTTGATGTGACGTCTTGGAGCCGGACGACCACGAGGATCGTCCCTGCATTTCTGAGTCAAATGAACATTGACGGAGCAATACGAATGGTGGTAGTAGTCTGTCAAAGCACATGTGTCAGCGATTGACAGTCAGCAGGGAGACCGCAAGGGTCTCCCCTACATATTGGGACGATGATGAAATGGAGGGGAGACCCTTGCGGTCTCCCTGCTGACACATGGACCTTGACTATGTGGTAGGGACCCGATGTATCGCGTCCGAGGACGTGATGATTCTGCGAGATGCGTTCTCATCCCGCTTCATTCCAGAAACAACATGATTTCGCGCGCTACATCGAGTCCCTACGAAAACGTGTCAGATCAAAGGTAACAGACTAGTACCCTACCTCTCGGGTCGTCCTATGAAACAACAGATCGCTCACGGCAGCAGTTCTTACAAGAAACCTTGCAGTACCCTATCTCTCAGGTCGTCCAATAAAACTCAGTGGCTGAGTGAGTATTCCCATGGCGATTGTTGACTTGCGGTACCCTATCTCTCGGCCCAGGTGATGCGCAACGAGGTGAGAAGCAAGAAGGCAGAGACAAAAGGACGAGGTAGACCAAAAAAGGCAGAGGTGTGTTGAGAAAGAGTGAGATCCTGACGGGAATAGCGTGATGGATGAGCAGGGGAGGGGGCCGAGAAAACGCGCAAACAGCTCTCCTCAATGTGCTCGCTTCACGCTCAAGCAACGCGCAAACCGAGGGTTTGCGCAAAGACGGTTGGTATTCCATAGACCGTGATCTCAACAGGTGGAGCCTCAAGTGGTCGCGCATTGCGGGTCAGTTGTTGCTCCCAGTTCAAACGCCAATGCGCCCGATGTGCTCGTGTGAGCGGGCGAAGTGTTGGAGGCGGATACGAAGTGGGTTGAGCATCGACGGTGACCAGGTGGTTTCGGAGCCACTGCATCCATGCCCGGCGTGGCTGACATCGCGGCCAGTCGTCCCAGAGGATCGGATGGGCTTACAGGCAGACACGGAGGTGGATGCTCTTCGGATACTGACTGAGGCTGAGGATGCAGGACAGCACTGACGCGACGGGGCTTTTTGGTGGAGGCACCATGCCCTTGACACTGCGCGCAAAGGACAGGAACGACAGTCAGCGAGACGAGCTGCGTAGAGCACCCGTAGCGTTCCATCATGTTCGGGGCGCCGTTCCTGCGGATAGAGTGTTGCCCCCTGCGGACACCGTAGCTGTCCGCAGGACGGTTCGGCAGGTAACGGACCAGACACTGGCACAGATGCAGTTTGCGCCTCGGCAAACAAGGTCTGACGCATCGGAGTGGGTTGGAACTTCTAGCTCAGGTCTTGGCGCAGGTTCCACACAGGGTCGGTCCAGCGCTGCCAGAAAGCGACTGAGCGTGGAACGATGCGGCAAATGGCTTCGTCCGAACAAGGCCATGAACGGAGCTGCAAACGGACGCAGACACTCGTAATAGTGGGTGAGCGTCGGTTCTCCACTCAGCACATAGCCGATGAGCACGGCCATAAAATCGATCACCTCAAAGGTACCGAAGCGTTTGCGTACGAGGCGAACACGGTCGCTGATCGTCGTCAGCATTCCTAAACGGGTCAGGTAGTTGGCGACGATAGCGACTTCGCCGCACAGAAGCAAGCTCGGGAAAACGAGCAGAGGTATGTGAAGCCGAGTCGTGGGGAAGGAGCGAGAGTCGCCCGGCGAACATCGGCGACTCTCCAAACAGGTGAGGGCGGTAACACGCTCCTCTGTGGAACACACCACTCCCCAGAAGATGGCTCGACCTTGATCGTTCACTCAGCTCACATGAAAGACGGCTTTCCCCTGGATCTGCCGATCTTGCAGGGCTGTGAGTGCTGGGATGAGTTCGCGCCAACTGGTTTCTAATCCAATCGGTGCCGTCAGTTTGCCTGCCGCAACAAAGGTCACCAGGGTGGTGAGATCGGCGCTGATGGTGTTGGTGGTGCCCGGGTTGTACGAGAAGAAGGTTTGCAAACGAATACCTTCGTGCCCGAAAAGGTGATAGAGATTGAAAGGCGTGTCCTCCCCTGAAGAGTTACCGAAAACAACGACCGTCCCGTGAGGAGTCACCAGGCTGAGGGCCGCAGCCAAAGAAGCGCCTCCCGCCGATTCCAAGATCACGTCAAAGGGACCTGGTGCTTGTTCAATCTGTGTGACCACTGCGCTTGCTCCCAACTCACGCAGACCCGTTGCTCGCTCGGGATGACCAACCACGCCTGTGACTTCTGCTCCAGCTAAGGCCGCCAGTTGAACAACGAAACGACCGACGCCACCCGCGGCCCCTGTAATCAAGACACGCTTGCCCAGCAGCACCTCGCCCAAACGCAGAATGCTCAGCGCTGTGTGACCAGCCATTGGCAGGGCTGCGGCCTGGGCGAAGCTGACACGTTCCGGCAAGACGGCCAAGCGATCTGTCGGAAGAGCAACGCGTTGTGCCCACCCTGCTTGTTCAGCCAGCCCCACGACGCGTGTCTCAGCTTCTGGACCACGCCCATCGGCGGCACGCTTCACCACGATGCCCGCGATGTCCTGGCCTGGTCGCCATCCTTGCGGGCGCCTGGCAAGCAAGGCCAGTTCTCCCCGGTTCAACGAAAAAGCACGGACCTCCACAAGAGCTTCATGGTCGGCAACCTGCGGGTCAGCCACCTCGCGTAGTTCGATTGGTGCCTCATGTTTGGACGTCTTGACAAATGCAAGCATAACTCTCTCCTTCATGGAAGACTAGAATGGTTCACGGTGCCAACGTAATGCAGAAGAACCTTGCAGTACCCTATCTCTCGGGTCGTCCTGTGAAACCGTAGATGCCCAAGCCACGCCCTCCGGCCTCCTCATCTTGCAGTACCCTATCTCTCGGGTCGTCCAATGAAACCCAGGACCGAGTGGCGTGTACACAATCGTCTACAGCGATCTTGCAGTACCCTATCTCTCGGGTCGTCCAATGAAACATATCTGCTACCGAAAAGATCGAGATGCTAGGACAACTTGCAGTACCCTATCTCTCGGGTCGTCCGCGGAGTGCTTCATCTTATCTATTGCTTACTTTGCTAAGCAACTACACTATGGCTTCAGTCGAAAGACAGCCCCAAAACAAATACACTTCTCTACAAGAATATTTTCATCATCAAGGAGAGAACGTGATTTCTCCCGTTTTTACTGCACAAAGAAAGAGGTAAGGAAGGCCGCAACCCCTTTTACCACCTCACGTTTAAAAGGCAATGCTACACCAGCAGCGCGATACAACTCAGGAAGAGAACGAGTGTTGCCCAACATAAGTGCTTCTCGATATGTTTTCCATACCGATGCAAAATCGTTTTGTGCCTTTTGCCATGTTTGGAGTGCTCCAAGATGAGCCAAAGCATACTCGATCTGGTAAAATGGTTCCTGGAATAGGATGCCTATCAGGAATAGGAAGTACTCCGATCACTACGTGGTAGGCTCTTGGAATTGGTCCAACGTACCCCTTCCGGGGAACAGGAGGAAGAGCGTACCCTTGAATGTACTGAAATGGAGAAGGGTCAATCTGTGCTAAGTCGCGCTGAAGTGCTAGGCATCTTTCAAGCGGAAGTTGGTTGTGCTTGGTAAAAGCTGACGGTTCTAAGTAGAGCTGGAAATCGATATCACTGCATCCCGGAATGTAGCCGCCCTTCATCGCTGAGCCGTGAACGATTACGCCGATGCACCATGGACCAAGATGGTGGAGATACACGGCTGCAGCAGCACGAACAATTTCCCGCGCTTCCGGGACAACCTGAGAGACATCGAGGTCGTACACATTTTTCTCACTGAGCATGGCGTCTTCCTCTTTCTTGCTTACACTCTACTCTGTGAACTCTGGCCCGTCAAGCGACTCACCTAGTTCTGCTAAAAGGTGTTGGATACGCCTGATGGTTCCTTTCGAATCACTCCCACAATGAGGCAGGCGTATTGCTTCCGGGCATGTCAATACCATGAAAAACCAGGTCCAGAGCGCGCTTGAAATCGTTCAAGAGGGATTCTGAGGCTGGCTTCAGGAAGAACTGGTAGAAGATGGTTCCACTGAGCACATCGAGCAGAACAGTGAGATCGATGTCTCGACGGATCTCGCCACACCCCTGCCCCCGCTTGAGCACTGCTGTGAGGGTTTCGTAAATGGGGGCGGCATACTTCGACCAGTAACGCTCGGCGAGGGGAGGGTTATTTGAGAGAGTGCCGATAAGCAGGGAGAGCATCTGTCGTTCAAAGGGAGTTTGTGCACTCGTGACAAATGCCTCAACCCACAGAAGAATATCTTCGCGCACATTCCCACTGTCCGGCACCTCTTGGCGAGGCTTCACGCTCGCCAGCGCGTCCACCACCAGCTCTTCTTTTGAATTCCAGCGTCGGTAGATCGTCGTCTTGCCCACACCCGCGTGCGCCGCCACCGCCTCAATACTCATACGCTCATAGCCCGCTTCGGACAGTAATTGAAGGGCAGATTGAAGGATGGCTTCATGCACCTGTGTGCTGCGTGGTCGTCCTGGCGGCCGCGCAGACTTCTGCTGCTGAGTCCTCTCTCCATCCATCCATCTATCTCTCTTTCTCAGTACAAGACTGCCAATCCTTCGAGGATTGCGAGTTTCGAGCGGTCGTGTTTGTGCAACTATCTTACATGCAAACGCTCTCTACGGCAAGTCTTTTGTAGACCTGAGATCACTACATACTGCCCCCCACGTAGTGACAACCCCTCGCCGTTGTTGCAGTAGCCTGAGAAATGGGGACACCATTGTAGATAGGCGGACACCCGACAACGGCGAGGGGTTGTCGGGTGTCCGCCCTTCAGTCGATTGCTATGAAAGGGTATGATGAACGTGAAGTAGTGTTTCATCGGAAGCCAATTTGACCAGTTCGGAGCTACCCTCCCACAGCTCTCTGGCTTTCTCAGGATCGTACGATGCCTGAGACGAAGGGATCTCGTGAAGGCCGGAGAAGTATTTTCCTGTGACGTTGATGAGCTGAGGGTCAAGGACGAGTCGAGCCAGGTGCTTCCCGGAAGTGCTGACGGTGTTGATATTCAGACCAGAGAGTCGAATAAGGGGCACGAGAGGCGGCAGGGCGGGCCAATCGCGGCTCAGGCTGGTATCATATCAGGCATGGCGCCAGGATCGAAGGCGTTGGCGGTAAGAGGATGCGTGCTGTAACCTTCGTCCTCAAGGCGGCGGACCAACTCATACGTGCAAAGAAGATTGCACAGTTTCGAGGTCGAGGAGCATTTCAGGCCGTTAAGGATGTGTCTACTGAGAATTCTTGTCAACGCTTTCTCATTTTCAACGCAAGCACTCATCATTGTGTTCCGCGAGGAATGATGCTCGTCTCTCAAAAAAGAAGAGAGGAACAGAACAAGAGCGCTGTGGAGTGAACCTCTCGCATACTAAGATGCTACCTCTTTCATCATATGCTGCTTCGCCCAATCTTGCATTTGTCCCAACAAGGGCTTCAAGGTGTGACCAAACTCAGTCAGGGAGTACTCGACGCGTGGAGGGACTTCTCTGTAGACCTCTCGATGGACAAGTCCATCGTGTTCAAGCTCTCGGAGATGTTGTGTGAGCATCCGCTGAGAAACGCCAGGGATGAGTCGTCCAAGTTCATTGAAGCGTTTCGTTCCATGCATCAGATGATACAGGATAACTGATTTATACTTGCCTCCAATTGCACTTGTGAGTACCTCTATCGCACACCAATGCTTTCGCTCAGCCATTGCTTCCCCCTGTTTGTTCTCTCATAGTTCCCTTTTTGTAAGTATAGCACAAAAAACTGCGTACTTGTACGAACAATGGGAATCGTACATACTTGCTACTATGTCGATATGAACTAGGCGTTCCACTCTCACCTCTTTCCTTGACGTTTCTCTGTGAAAGAAGAGAGCGAGACCTACTCAGTATCTGATAGACAGAAAGAAGGACATTCAATGGGAAATAGAGATATGGAAGAAGGACAGAAACAGGAGGCTCTTCTCTCGGCGACACCAGTGCTTCCTACGCGTCTCGGGCCCCGCCCACGCACCTCTCACAGGACCCCTCATATCCAACAGGATCAGCATGGGCCGCGAGAGATGTATGCTACGCTCGCCGAGCGCGTGTTCGCGCTTCCCGACATAGAGGAGGGTCCAAGCACGATCTCGGACCCCAGTTCACGAGCCTTCTGGCTGAAGCGTTCCGTGCCTGCTGGTCCAACGAACGCCTTTCTTGGAAGTCGCGAGATCGGTCACTTTCACCCCTGGGACGGGAGCATGCACGTCATGTTGCCACCTGAAGTTGCACGGCAAGCCGTAGCCGCTGGGTGGGCCGAGGTGCATCCTGTCGCGCTAGCGGGGATGGCACCAGAGAACTTGGTGATGGTCTATAGCCCACGCGACGAGCAGGAGGGAAACGTCATTTTTGCCTTGCTGCAAACTGCCTATCGCTATGCCGGTGGTCGCTTCCCTGGACAAACGGAAAGACACATCCCAGGTGAAAAAAGATAGAAGAGAGCGAAAAAGAAAAGAGGAAAGAAAAGAATGGTATCCATTTCTCCTGAAAAGGATTACTATACCCTCATCAATGTATTCACGGTCACACCAGAAAAACAACAAGAACTCGTGGACTCGTTGGTCGATACCTTAAATGGCTGGGTCAAAGATCTGCCGGGTTTTGTTTCTGCCAGCATTCACAAGAGCTTAGATGGCACAAGAGTGGTGAATTATGCGCAATGGAAAAATAAAGAAACCTTCGATGCAATGATGAGCAACTCTACAGTCACTCCTCGTAGGAATCTTTCTGCTAGTATAGGCCAAACCGAGCCGCATTTCTATACTGTTGCCTTTGTATCTGAACCTGACAAACAAGAGCAGGAAGAAGGTCAGTCAGGACAAGATGCAGGACATCACATGAAGCACTATACTTAGGAAGGCTGTTTGCGTAAGGAAGCACAAAACGGAAATTCCCTACGATCTCTCAAGTACGTGTCAAAAACAATGGCGGCACACTTATAACGATAGGAGGTCAGCCAGACGAAGCACAGGTACAAGAGAAGAGTGTACATGTTGAACGTTTTTCTGCGCAAGCCTCTCACGAACTCTTAACGAACTTTGTACAGTTGATACAAGAAGGGCACGTGAAAGTTGCTGTTGGAGCTACCTATCCTCTCGCCAGAGCAGATCAGGCGCATGAACACAGCAAAAGTGGTCACGGTCGAGGTCGTGTTGTGCTCCATATCGCCGACGAGCATCCAAAGACAGAAGATTGACCTATGAGCTGATCAGAACCTTTTCCTTGGAACACACTACCAAATACGGAAGTGTGTTATAGGGAAGTGTAAATTTGGGAATTCCACGAGCGAAAATATGACATATGGTCGCGCAGAGTCCTCGCCATGCTCACGAGTTGATTCTCGGAAGAAAGGTACTGGTCGTGAACACGTCGAGCGTCATCGGGATGATTGAGTTCACTTTCATAGAACCGCTGTGGTCCTATATTGGGAAATCCATCTCTCACCTCCTCTGGCGCAGCAGGTGCTTCTGTATCTTGCCGACTGAAGTTCGAGGGAGTTCATCGACGAATTCGATCATACCTGGTACCTTGAATTTTGCTAACCGCTCCGCACACCAGCGCAGAATATCTTCGCTCGTCGCCGCCATTCCTTCGTGCAAGACGATATACACCTTGATAGATTCATCACGTATCTCGTCTGGAATGCCAATAACCGCAGACTCAAACACCGCTGGATGCATGTTCACGACGCGCTCTACTTCGCTCGCGGCAACGTTCTCGCCTGCTCGCTTGATCATGTCCTTGCCCCGATCAACAAAGTACAAGTAGCCATCTTCGTCAGCTCGCACGTTGTCACCCGTATGCAGCCATCCATCTTGAACGGTCCTCGCCGTCTCCACTGGATTCTTGAAATAGCCTGCCATCAGCGTCTGTCCAGGCTTGCCATGGACGAGCACTTCGCCAACACTTCCTACTGGCACGTCTTCTCCTTCATCGTTGACGACTCGGATGCTCGTTCCATGCATCGGGCGGCCTATGCTGTCGTTTCGACACTCTCCGTACAGTGGATTCATGGTGACAGGAGCAATGGTTTCTGTCATTCCATAGAGTTGGAAGAGTGGGCAGGCAAAGCGTTGTTCAAACGTCGTGATCTGTTCAGGAGTAATGCTTTGTGCGAACACTGTTGCCCGTAACGAGTTCTCTCTGTCGAGAAGCGTCGTGGGCTTTGCCAGAATCATGCGAATGGGGGCCGCAAAAAGACTTGCGAGAGTTGCGCCGTGCCTTGCTGCCTGGCTTCCCCACTGAGATGCGCTGAAGTGCTCAATGAGTGCAATAGATGCGCCAGTAACCAGAGCCGACATGATTGAGTAGTACTGTGCATTGCCATGGAAGAGCGGCAGAACGATCAGCCAGCGGTCATGAGGGTGCATGCGCATATGTTGGGCGACGGCCTCTCCAACGTGCAAGTAGTTAGCATGTGTCACAAGTACACCCTTTGGACGACTCGTCGTTCCTGATGTATACAGCATCATCACAGCATCGAGTGGCTCGCTTGCAGGGAGGTCGATTGACGTATCGGGTGCCGTAGCCAGCAGGTGCGTGAGCAGAATGGTATCATCGATGGTCTCCGTCGTTCGCGCCAACAAGATGGTCAGGTGAGCACGTTGAGCTTGCACCTGGTGGAGTGCAGGAAGCAGGTCGGGCTGTGTGATGCTCACTGTGCAATCGGCGTGAGAGAGAATGTAGCTGAGTTCATCCGAGGTCGAGAGTGGATTGGTCGGAACCATAATCGCGCCAAGAGCTGCTGCTGCGAACCAACAATCGAAAAATTCCGGGCAGTTGGGGAGATGGACATGAAACATCTTCCCTTTACTTACCCCTTGCATGTACAGAACATGAGCCATACGGTTCGCCCGCCGCTCCATATCTGCATAGCTGAAGCGGTTCACCTGGCCTTGAGCATCCTCGAAGATCAGAAATGGAGCTGAAGGATGGAACTCAGCATGATAATGGAGTGTACATTTGAGTGTTCTGGCACCCATTGCCAGGAAGCTACTCGTCGTGAGAGCTATGTGTGGAGTTGCCATTGCATCACCTTCTTTCAGCCTCTGCACAAATACAAGCTGCTAGAAATACCGAGGGGTTAGGAATGAATCCTTGCCATACCTCTCTATGACTAGTAGAGCTATCACCCAGTTCATGGCCTCTGCCTAGCGTGCATTGACACTCAAACCACCATCGATGAGCAGACGTGTGCCAGTAATATAGCTGGCCCGATCAGAGGCCAGAAAGACGATCGCATCAGCAACCTCGTCTATGGTGGCCCAGCGTCCAGCAAGAATGCCCATGCGCTGGCAATAGTCCGCCAGCCACTCGGCACGGCTCTTCCCTGCCTGGGCAGCTTTCGTGTCTGCCCATCCCTCACGCCACTCGGTCGCAATCAGACCAGGTACCACGCTATTCACTGTGATGTTCTGAGACGCCAGGTCATGAGCTAAGTAGGTCGAGGAATGCATCATCGCTGAATTGTTGATGCCATGTGTCATAGCACCTTCCCAATCCATCATGCCCGCAGAACCTGCCACATTGATAATGCGCCCACTCCCATCGGTAGCAAAATGCGGCAAAAAGGCACGAATAGCACGCAGCATGCCGATAGTCTTGACATTCACATCGTCGAGCCAGTCCTCATCATCCCACAGAATCTGCCTATCTGGGCGTCGCATGCGATTTCCCGCGGTACATACCAGGATATGAATAGTGCCAAAGCGAGTGGTAGCAGCGGTAGCGGCCTCATTGACGGAGTTTGCATCTCGCATGTTGGTCGAGATAGTGAGCACCTCGACAGGGCTTTCGCGGGTGATCTCACTAGCAGCCTGATCGAGCTGCTCTTTTCCGCGAGCCAGCAGGACCAGATTCACTCCCTCGGCGGCCAAGCCTCTCGCAGCGGCCTTGCCAATACCCATACTTCCGCCTGTAATGACGGCGGTGCGTCCTCTCAAACCGAGTTCCATACGTTCATGTTCCTTTCTCATAGATCAAGTAGGGCAACGTCCTCAGGCTCTCACGAAGAATGAGGCATGGTATTCGCCTCATCAGAGAGGTGAATACCACACTGCTGTCCTGGTGCTTAAAACGTTGGGAGGGTAAATCCCGATGTGGCAACAACATAGTCACGTGACTCGATAGCCAGTTTGCGAGCACGATCCAGGTCAACGTTCAACAACTGCCCATTGCGCTTCATGGCTCGCCCAGCAATAAAGACCGAATCGACATTGCTCGTGTCGGCACCGATCACGACGGCCCCAATGGGATCATTGAGAGGAGTCACGTTCAAGCGGTCTGTTCGTAGCAGGAGGATATCAGCCTCTTTGCCAGGAGTGAGCGATCCCGTTTTGTGATCGAGACCATTCGCTCGTGCTCCTTCAATGGTCGCAAACTCTAGCACTTCGCGTACTGTGACCAGGTTTTCTCCCTCGATGCTGCCTCCGTAGAGCGCACGTTGATGGACCAAGGCGCGTTGACACTGAAATACCGCTCGCATTTGGGTGAACAAATCACCAGGTGCATTGGTTTCGACATCCACACTTAAGCTTGGTCGCACACCGAGCCGCAGGATGCGATCAATAGGAGGCATGCCATGTTGCATCGTCATTTCGACTGCGCTCGCAACCGAGAACGTTCCTCCGGTATCCACAATGGCCTTCAATTCCTCGTCACTGAGTGTACAACAATGGACGTAGGTGGTATCAGGACCAAGCATTCCCTCTTCATGCATGCGTTTCACTCCACCCGAGAAGCCATAGGTGGAGACTCCCACATGAACCGTGATACGCGCTCCAACGTCGCGAGCAAGGGCCCAGTCATGTCGGGCCACCTCCATCGTCGTGAATTCTGGTCCGCGTGGAGCCAGGGCGAGAGTCACGAGCTGATCCTCGGAGGAGAAATACTGGGTACGCAGTCGCCGCACGTCTTCGGGATGCGGCAGGCTGCTGTTGTACCACCAGTCGGGCAGTGAGGTATTCGGGTTTCCATAGGCGAAGACCGCCCGTAGCCCTGACTCCTGCAAAGCCCGAATGGAGGCATCCGAATGTTCAGGCGTGTTCTGAATGTGGGACCAGTCGAGCAGGGTAGTGATACCTGCGTCGATGGCACCTAGCGCGCCGATGAGATTGCCTGCATACGCATCCTCGGGACGGTACACTGGCGCAAGGACGCCCAGGACATCGGGAAAATAATTGGCGAGAATGCCATCGGCTGAGATGTTACGCAGGATGCCTTCCCAGAGATGCCGGTGCGTATCGATGAGACCCGGCATGACGATCATGTTCGAGGCATCGATGACCTCAGCGTCGGTGACACCGAGGTCTGGTCCAATGGCGGCAATTTTCGTCCCTTCGATCAGGACATCGGCTCGGCGGAAGTTGCCGAGTTGCTTGTCAACGGTGATAACACAACCATTGTGTAGAAGTGTTCTCTCAAGAGTCATATCATTCCTCCTTGAAAAAGAGACAGAAGTTAAGAAACTACCTTTCACATTCCATCGTCCCTTGTCTGATGAAATCAATGGCCTCACTTGTGTGCATGTGGACCCCCATCTCCTACACCATGCGGTTCACCCAAGGGCTTGGAGGCAAAGGTATCAAATGCGCTACTCCGCTTAGGAAAATCGGTGGCGTCGAAGGCAAAGACCTCATACTCAGCCAGACCCTTCTGTTGGAAGGGGTCTGTGGTCAGGACCTCACGCAGTTCCTGTTCACTCGATGCTCGTGCCACAATGATTCCCCCAATTGGCGGTTCACGGCGCCCTGAGACGAGAAATCGTCCAGACTCATACTGCCGTTGCACCCATTGGCTGTGCTGCGGAAGAGAACGGTTCACCTCGTCAAGCGGCTTTTGGTAGCGAGAGAGCAGAACAAACATTCGCATAGTGCCTCCAATCGTATTGCGTAAACGCCACGTGGCTTCAAGACCACATGGACCAAAACAAAATACACGCGCCTCGTGTTCACTCATTTTAAGGGATTTGCGCTCTGCACGTAGCCCTTTACACGTCACCACAGCTACAATGGAGAACGTAGATTCCCCCAGTGGCACGTGCAAGTCCAGGGGACGAGCCAGTTGAAATTCACTGGTTTAAAGAATCCTTCAAAGACAATGTATGCAGCAAAAGAAGAGTGAAAAGGCTTGAAGCCCCTCTTCGTGCTCTTCTCTCGCACAACGCTGGCCTCTATCACGATCTTCCCAATGAGCACGAGAAGTGCTACAGCTAATTGTAGACAAGTCATGCCCCTCCCACATAAGAGCGTATTATACTTAATTAGAATCTCCCATCTTTGGGAACCATCTCCCACCGAGACTGATATCGGCGATACTAGGGTCCCTTGTAGCACACTTGTTCTCGCTCACGCGTTCTCCACTTTGCGCAGAGGCTAGCTCAGAAAATTCTCCAACTGCACAGAGTGGCGTGGAAGAGGTCCTGGGTAGCATAACCACCATAGTGCGAGAAGAGGTTCAGAGGTCTTGCTCGTGTCCTTCAGAGAAGAGACCGATACCGTGTTCAAAGAAATCGGGAGATGGCCCAGGCCCCCATTGATTGAGAGACCTGTCGCTGTACGGCCAATCGAGCGGTTGATATGTTGTCTCATCCTCGATGCGCAGCAGGTCAGCGAAGTACTCGACGACGACCCCTGCCGGATCGAGATGGTACGAGAAGAGGTTGTTGCCTGGCCCATGACGTCCAGGCCCCCAGATATAGGTCTTTTCATTGGCAAGTAAATGATCACCCATACGTTCCAGGTCCGCCCAACTCTCGACCTCCCAGGCGTAGTGATGTAAGCCACTGGGACCGCGGACGATATTGAGCGTATGGTGGTCAGTTCCACATCGCATCCACACGATGTCGTTCCCGATGCGGTCGGAGAGGCGAAATCCTAACACGTGTTCGAGAAAACGTTCCATCTCTGGGACATCCTCACACTTGAGCATAGCATGTCCGAGTTTGCGGGGGCGCACGCCCGGCCCGTTATACAAAGCGTCGGCTAGAATGTGTCCAATGCGACGCGTGCGCGAATTGCTCTCTCCTGCTAATTGCGCTTCCGGTGCTTCTGGGACATAGACCTCGAAGATAAACCCACCCGGAGCTTTGAAGCGGAGGGATTGGACAAGTCCCGGCTCTTGTGATTGAGGTGTGAGAAGAGGAACTCCCACCCGCTCAAGAGCCGTACTCAGTTCCTCCAGTGCTCCGATGCTCATGGCCTCGAGGCCGATATGATCGAGGGTCGCTTGATCGGAGGGGGTCAGTTCCAGCGTGTGATGAGAGACGCCATTCGTGAGGTAGACCGTACCGCCAGACCGCGTGACTTCGCGCAGTCCCAGAATCTGTGTGGCATGTGCAAACGAGTCATCAAAGTTCGGCACCCGAAAGCTGAGGTGCCCAAGTCCCCGGACCAACGATGTCATGGGAGTTCCTCCTGTGTGTCCACATCACCAAAGCACCTCTCATGACGAGCTGCTCAGGTGGCAACAATCCATGTCTTCTTTGACGAGCGAGGAGAGACCTCTTATGAGATGGCCTCGCCTCTCATTACAAATACGATGCCTTGGGAGGCGTCTACGACTTCCCTGAATCGAGCACCGGATTACGGATGTGCCCGACACGCTCAATTTCCACCTCCACGATGTCACCTGCCTTGAGGAAGATGGGTGGTGTGCGCTTGAAGCCCACCCCCGACGGTGTCCCGGTCGCGATGATATCCCCTGGTTCGAGCGTCATGAGGGAACTGAGAAACGAGATCACGGTTGCCACCGAAAAGATCATAGTGGCCGTGCTGGCGCGTTGTACCACTTGCCCATTGACTCGTGTGTGCAACATGAGCGTCTGAGGATTGGGAATCTCCGAGGCGGGAACGATACCGGGACCCATCGGCGCGAAGGTATCAAGTGCTTTGCCAGCCATGTACTGGCTTGTCTGCATTTGCAGGTCGCGTGCGCTGACATCATTGAAGACGCTATAGCCTGCCACGTACTCGAGCGCAACGGAGGCCGAGACATCCTTGCAGCGCTGACCAATTACGACTGCCAGTTCGCCCTCGTAGTCAATCTCGCGGCTCACGCGCGGAAGCACGATCGGGGCGGCAGGACCAACGAGCGCATTGCGGAACTTGGCGAAGAAGACGGGCACCTCTGTCTGTGCGAGCCCAGCCTCGCTGGCATGATCGGCATAATTGAGGCCGATACAGATGATTTTATCGGGATCGGGCATTGGCGGTCCAAGTTCAACTGACCCAACCTGGAACACTTGCGATGTACGAGGACCGGCTGCAAGCAAAACGCGAGCCTGCTTCAAGACCTTGAGCAGCGTTGTCGGTCCAGATGCAAGCAAGGTGCGAGTCGTCATCTCACGAGGGCCATCCTCCCAGAGGGGTGCAGCATCAACAATGAGTCCCTCGTGTTCCACACCTGCGTGCCAACGTCCATCTGTATGTCCTTGCATACGGTAACTGACCAATTGCATTGTTGTTCTCCTGTACCCAATGCCATTGACACGGGCAAGCTCCTCATTGTACTCTCTTCGGTTGACAGACGTATCCATACTAGGGCTGGAGTTCTTGTCTCGCACGTTTTTTTGTAGAGCGGGTTCCTCTCTCCGTCTCAAGGTTGGCGCGTCTGACTGTGAGAGTCGTCTGAGGCGATTTCAGACCTTTTTTTTGCTCCAGTTCGATTTCTCTCCACTCCGCAGAACTTCCAGCGTCGCCAGTAAAAATGCGCAGTGCTGTCCGCACGATAGTGGGTTCATATTCGGGCGCAATTTGAGCGATAAGGGTCAGTGCGGTACGCGCAAGATGACGGGCCAGCTTTTCCATGGCAACCTGTTGCTTCCCCTCTCGACAGGCCAGAACGATCTCTGCATGCTCAGCTTCACCGACCTCCCAGACCCGCTCAGTGCTGATAACCATGAGTCGGCGATAGCGCTCACTCCCAGTGAGAAAACGTTGAATTGCTTCGTGCAGTTGTCCCTCGACATGGGCAGAGAGAATGCTATGAAACTGTTTGTTTCTCTCTTCCCACGTATTGACATCTTTTTGCTTCCCTGCCACGTGCATCTGCTGGAGAAGCGTCTCCAATGCCTCAAAATCAGCAGGAGTCAAGTAAGGAATGGTGAGAGCGAGTGCCAGCGTTTCCAGCATGATACGGCTTGCATACAGCTCCTCAAGATTCACGACATCAAGCTGCGCAACGCGCACCCGCTGATTGAGTTCGGCATGGACAAGCCCTTCCTCCTGAAGCAGACGGAGTGCCTCTCGAAGCGGTGTACGACCAATACCAAGTTCTTGCGCGAGCTGTTTCTGAGAAATTACCGCTCCTGGAGAAAGCGTTCCATCCAGAATGATCTGTCTCAATTGGTCACGAACCTGGGAAGCACCGATTCTCCCACTTCCATTGCTGAGAGGGGAAGCCTTCATACAGCTGTTTCTCCTACGAAAGACGCTCAAAAAAGTATATACAGTTTCAAAGATTTATTTTTCAATATACCTGGCAAGCGGAGTCACAAAAGAATATTTTTAGCTTATTAAACACTCCACATCTTAAACGTCCTGAAAATGAGTATACAGTATTTTATCTAGAATTACAAGGGTATATACACTTTTCTATTTTCCTCAAAGAGTTCAATTTTCTCTTGCCATTTTACAACAGCTTTTCCTTAAAGGGGTCGAGTACTCGTCATGCGAAAAACCACGCTAAGGCCAAAAGGGAGTGGCCGACATGGTTTTTCGGGGCTTTTGAGAGGAGGAGCACACAGAAACGAAGCTTTTTGGGCTTTTGATAACAGCTACAAAAGATGCTTATATCTAGATTTCTCTCAAGTAGGACGATCAGTTTGTGATCCTCTGTGATACAATGAAAGAAACTGTACGGGTCTGATTTCATCACACCCTCGTCCCCATCCCCACATGCAAACACAATGATGTGTTATCAAGGAGCAAACAAATCATGGCAAAAGTATTTGAACAGACGACAGCAGGCGCACAAGCGCCATTTATAAACCAACCATTTCTTGACTTCTCGCAAGAAGAGCATAAACGTGCACAGACCGAGGCCCTTGCACAGGTCAAAAGCGAACTAGGCCAAACCTACCCGCTCATCATTGGTGGCAAGAAAATTCAGGCTGAGCAAACCTTCGCCTCAGTCAATCCATCGCAACCCGATCAAGTCATAGGCCACTTTGGGCGTGCCACTATTGAGCAGACGCGGGAGGCAATTCAGGCCGCCGCCGCTACCTTTGGGACATGGAAGCGTGTTCCAGCACAGGAACGTGCCGACTACCTATTCAAAGCAGCAGAACTCATGCGCCAACGTCGTTACTACCTCAACGCATGGATGATCTATGAGGTCGGCAAGAGTTGGGCCGAGGCAGATGGCGATACCGCAGAGGCCATCGACTTCTTAGAGTTCTATGCACGTGAGATGTTGCGCCTCGCAGACGAGCAACCCATCACTAAAATTGAGGGCGAAGACAATCAGCTTGTCTATATTCCGCTTGGCGTCTGTGCAGTCATTCCCCCCTGGAACTTCCCCTGTGCAATCATGGCAGGTATGACCAGTGCAGCCTTTGTGACCGGCAATACCGTCATTCTCAAACCAGCGAGTACCGCTCCCGCCATCGCTTACCAATTTGTACGCATCCTTGAAGAGGTGGGACTACCGGCAGGTGTAGTCAACTTTCTCACAGGCTCCGGTGGACTCATCGGAGACACACTTGTCGAGAGTCCCCAGGTACGCTTCATCGCATTTACCGGTTCACGTGAGGTAGGCTTACACATTCACGAACTCGCGGCAAAGCACCAGAAAGGGCAACGCTGGCTCAAGCGCACTATTCTTGAGATGGGCGGAAAAGATGCCGTTGTCGTTGATGAAACCGCCAATCTCGAAGCCGCCGCAACCGCTATCGTCGCCTCGGCATTTGGCTTCCAGGGCCAGAAGTGTTCTGCTGGCTCACGCGCCATCGTCGTAGACAAGGTCTATGACGAGGTGCTACAAAAGGTTCTCAACAAGGCAAAAAATTTGACGCTAGGCGACGTAACACAGCCGAGCATCTACATGGGTCCAGTTGTCGATGAAAACGCGATGCAGAAAATCGTTGACTACATCGAGATTGGCAAGCACGAAGGACGACTCGTCCTCGGTGGTGGACATCACGGCCCTGGCTACTTTATCGAGCCGACTATCATCGCCGATGTAGATCCACATGCACGCATTGCCCAAGAAGAGATTTTTGGCCCCGTACTGGCCTTCATCAAAGCCAAAGACTTTGACGATGCTCTGCACATTGCCAACGATACCGAGTTTGGCCTAACAGGTTCGCTCTACTCGAACGACCCTCAACACATCGCACAAGCCGAAGAAGAATTTCACGTTGGCAACCTGTACTTCAACCGTAAATGTACAGGTGCGCTCGTCGGCGTCCATCCTTTCGGCGGCTTCAACATGTCTGGTACAGACTCGAAAGCTGGTGGCAGAGACTACCTACTCCTGTTCACTCAGGCCAAAGCCATCTCTACAAAAAAATGAAAATCCGTGTTAAACAATATGGATGGAATGTTAGCCCTACCAACATTCCATCCATATTGTTTAACATGTGTAACACTAATTTTGATACAAAATCTCACAAGCAATACCAGGAACAACTATGGTTCCAGCAGCTTGTCCTAGCGAAGTCTCACCGACATGCCCCTGTGTTCCGACAATGGTCCAGCTACCCTCCGGTAGCGAAACTACAACATTCGCTTTATTAGGATTATAAATCACGACAATATTCTTCCACGGATCACCATTAGCATACTCCGTCATTTGAAACGCCACCGTATTATCGGGACTGTTCAGGAACGAGAGATGTTCCCATACATCCTCAGCCGATGACATACGAAACGCCGGGTGGTTGTTTCGTAGATGAATGAGGCAAGCATAATAATTAAACACATTTTTATACTGCGACTTACGCTCCCACACGAACTGATTCACAGCATCACCCGCGTTATAGCTGTTATCATTGCCACCTTTAGTACGCAAAAACTCGTCACCACCCTGTAGAAATGGTACTCCTTGCGACGTTAGCACGATAGCTTGCACCAGTTGATCCATCAGGATACGGTCATACTCTGGCTCGCCACCATTACTTAGCGCGATCTTATCCCACAGCGTATAGTTATCGTGACTTGTTGCATAATTGACTGTCTCGCCTGGAGCAGCGGTAAAGGAGTTGATGCTGCCCATCACACCTGCTTCAATGGAACCTACTTGACCGCCTGCACCCGTTGGAAAGCCCTGATTGTGTGCGTCAAACATACTTCCGACCAGCGCATTACGCATATCATCATTGAACACACCAAAGCCGCGCCGCCTTTGTTGGCCCTTCGTCACCAGTTGTCCCCCCGGCAGCGCAGAACCACCACCAGTCCACGGTTCGCCATACAGCAAGACGTTGGGATTGAGCGCATGCAAATCCTCAACCACTTTTCTCATCGTCTCAACGCCAAGCAGAGCCATAAGGTCAAAGCGAAAGCCATCAACATGATACTGCTGCACCCAGTATTTCAGCGAATCACGCACAAATTTTTGCACCATTGGACGCTCTGTCGCTAGCTCATTACCCACGCCAGAACCATTCGTGAACTTGCCAGCATAGTCGGTACGATAATAATACTGCGGCACAATCTTATTAAAATCGGAGTTCACCGTGACATAGGTATGGTTGTATACCACATCCATAATCACACCAATATTCGCCTTGTGCAAACTCTGCACCAGTTGCTTGAACTCCCGGATACGAGCTGTACCATGAGGAGTCGTCGCATATGCGCCCTCCGGCACATTATAGTTACGCGGGTCATACCCCCAGTTATACTGATCGGGCGCGTTCTCATCAACACTCGCAAATTCTTCAACTGGCAACAACTGCACATGGCTAATGCCCAATTGAGTCAGGCTATCAACACCTGTCACCACACCGTCCAGTCCTTGTGTCTCGCGCTCAGTAAAGGCAAGATATTGTCCTCTATGCGTCATACCAGAATGCTGCTCAATTGAAAAATCGCGTACATGAAGTTCATAGATAACAGCATCAACAGCATGCACCAATGCCTTGTATCTATCGGTATCCCAGTCATCAGGATGTGTCCTTGCAAGATCGACGATCATGCCCCGTAATCCATTGACAGAAATCGCCCTTGCATAGGGATCAACTGCTGTCTGAGTTACGCCGTGTAGCGTCAGCAGGTAGAGATAATACCAATTTCCAAGATCGCCCTGCACCTGCACACACCATGTTCCCTGCTCGCTTTTTTGCATCGCCACTTGCCGCGTCAACCCACCCAACTCGCTTTCGTACAGTAGCACCTGCACGTCTGATGCTGTAGGTGCCCACAAACGAAACGCTGTAGACTCAGGCGTGTACACACTCCCCAAATCGTCGCCGGTATAGAGATATACTGACTCACTCAATACATTTCTCGGCACCACACTATTTTGTCCATGCCCCCTGAGTGTAATCACTAACGTATCAACAACATTGACTGCATCTGCCAACTTCACTGCTACAAGATCGGTCTGCACACCGTCAGTAGAGGTAGGGAACGAAATGTACGGCGTATTGATGGAGTCATATGTCTCGCGCTGCCTCGTTATGGCATCGTAAGGAACATAGGAAAACGTAACTTTAGCACCACCCTCTGGTACAACAAGCACAGCATTAGCGTATGGTAATGCACCATCAAATGTCCCATCAAATGCAACCTTGTAATTATATACGCCAGCAGGCAACATGCCTGTAAACTGATACAGGTTTGCGTTCACCCGTGTCATCAGGGTAGTTCTATCAGTAGGGCTCCAATTACCCTCCGCTCCCAACATATGCTGAAGATCGCCAACTAGCACTACCTGCTGCGTTTGTACAATATCTACATCTGTTGCGGCAAGTGTCGCCCCGGTAGCCAGATTCGTCACAAGTACATAGTCTGCAGAAAAGGGCAACGTCAACGCATTGGAAAGTTTGACAACAATCGTCCTCTCATCCTCTAAATAGGCATTGACAATGTGTGATTGAGTAGCAATTTCAGCCACAGATGACGAGGCAGTAGAATCACCTTCCACGAACCATACCCTCCGTTTACTTCTAGTATATTAGTTCTTACATTCTATAAGACGAAGCAAGCATCTATTCCGTAGCAATGGATACGTCTCGTATCGTAGAATGAACCATATATTTTTGTAGACAAGCGCCCCTAAAGGGCAAAACACCCTTCTATAGTAAGTAAAGGAGTCGTCCCGTGACTATTGTCACTCCATTAAACTCCGTTACCTGGCAAATCTCACTCCCATTTCTGGGCGAAGAAGAGATTATCGGCTCCTACCTGCTTTCAGGAGGAAACGAGCTAGCCATTATTGATCCCGGTCCAGGAAGTATGATCGAGCCACTCCTCGATGCGATTCGACAAGCGGGCTTTGACCCGCAAGATGTAACACATCTCCTCGCTACTCATGTCCATCTCGACCATGCTGGCGCAGTTGGCTCTCTCGTAAAGTATATGCCAAGAGTGAAGGTATACGTGCACAGCAAAGGTGTACCACATCTGCTCGATACCACAAAAGTTGTAGCCAGCGCAACACGTATTTATGGAGACCGCATGCAGCAACTATGGGGAGAGATTGAGCCTACGCCTGCCGACCGCGTACAGACCATAGAAGGGGGTGACGTACTCACCGTCGCAGGTCGTCGGCTAGAGGTTCACTATACACCGGGCCATGCCATCCACCACGTCGTCTTCTTCGATATCCACTCGGGTGATCTCTTCGCAGGCGACACTGCGGGAGTCCACTTACAGGGCGTGGACTATGTGCGTCCACCTACACCACCACCCGATATCGACCTTGAGGCATGGTCAAATAGCATCGACATTCTCAAAGAGTTACGCCCCGATGTCCTCTATCTCGGACATTTCGGCGCAACGCGCAACGCTCCACGACACCTTGAGCAACTACATGAACAACTGCTCTCCTGGGGCAATTTCGTACTAGAAGCCATGCGCAGCGGCAAAAACGAACAGGAGATACTGGCTCTACTCATCGCTCACACCGAACCAGAATTGCAGCATGTTACCAACGACCCTAACGCTCTCAAACGCTACGAAATAGCCACTAACTATGCAATGACCGTTCAGGGCTACATGCGCTACTGGCACAAAAAACATCCCGAACGCCTGTAGTGTTGTTGACATGACAGGGCAAGCCCTGTCATGTCAACAACACTTTATCCTCTTACTCACTCAAAAAGTTGATTGTCCAGCTTCCCATCTTCTGCTCTCTCCGCCTCACGCTTCTCCTGCTCCTCAAAGGGAATCAATTCTTCAGGTGACGACGGATTGATCACACCAATCAAAGTACGAATGATACCCCCTAACACAACAAGCGCCCCAACACCAATCGCCACAAATCCCCCGTTCGAGTACGCGCCCGCACGCAGAGACATCCCTACAAAAATCAGAATAAGACCTGCAAGTATAATAAGTAACCCACTCCATGTGTACTTATTCCACTTGCTCTGCTCTGCCCTTCGTAACCTTCTCATCCGTTGCGCTAGACTAGCTCTTTGCTTTGTTGCCAAACCTCTGCTCCTTTCCTCCTATGAGGACCGTGAGTGACGAGTGCTGCCCGTCTTGCTACGAATTATACGCCATTAGCAGCCAAATGAACAATTTCAGTTATGAGCTATACCAACCTGCACTTGACGGTGGGCTTGTGATACGTTATTGTGAAACATACTAAACATACGTCACCCACTGACACAAAATAAGGTCAAAAACATTCCTACCACCCAGTGTTATGTTTGCGGAGGTAATAGTTACCGTCATGAACCATAAGCATAAAATCAATCCTCTGACACAGGAAAATATAGCGCAAGATACAAACATGCCTCCTATACAACTCCTACAAAGGGACTTAGCTGCTGTCTTTGAAGCTATGACCGATGGCGTCAACATCTATGACAAAAACGGTCATATCTTGCATATGAATAAAGCCTATCGCACGCTCATCGGCCTCGATACACTACCCGCTCATGCACAACTTACTCGTACAGAGCGGGGACAACAACTCCAACTTCGTGACGAGTATGGTAATTCCTTACCCGAAGAACAGCGACCTGTTCACCGCATCTTAGCCGGAGAAGTGCTCACAGGCGAAAGGATGATGGACGTTCTTGTTCATACCCTCGACGGGCGTGATCTACAATTGAACGTGACAGGTACACCCACTTATGACCAGAACGGAGACATTCAAGGAGGTATCCTCATTTTCCGCGATGTAACCGAGCGTCGCCACCTGGAACGTCGCACACAGAATGCATTAGACGCCCTCTTAAGAATAGCGGAAGAACTAGTACAACGCCCTCACGAAAATGGTGTGCAAGATGTCGAAACTCCTATTCCTGATACAGAGGTTGCACAACGCCTCGCAGAACTCATTCGCAGCGTCCTTGCGTGTGAACGTGTGAGCATTACTATTGTCGATCCACAAACTCATGTCTTGCGCTCATCAGCAGTTGTGGGTCTCTCAATCGAACAAGAACAACAATGGCGCGAGCGGCGTCCAGATTTCTTGCTCAGTGAGCAAATTAACAGTCCCGAACTCAGTGAACGCTTGTATGCAAACGAGGTGCTCGTACTCGACATGACAAAGCTGCCTTTGTCGGAACGGCCCAATCCCTATGGCATTCAAACCATGTTACTTGCACCAATGCTCCTGGGAACAGCACTGGTTGGAGTACTTGCCTTAGATCATGGAGGCAAGCACCAACTATACACACAACGCGATATTTCCCTGACCAAAGCCGTAGCGAAACTCGCAGCACTCGTCGTTGAGCGTGAACGGCTCATACAAGAACGTGCCGAAGCCCAGGCAAGCGCTCTTGCTTTACATGCTGCTAATCGACGCATGGATGAATTCCTGGGTATCGCTAGTCACGAGATCAGAACACCACTTACTTCTATTAAAGCCAATATCCAACTCGTACAACGCCAGATGAAACGCCTTATCAAAGAACATACCCTCACAGATGAACACCTGACACAGCGCATGACACACATGCAAGACATGCTAGAACGCGCCGCGCGACAGGTCGAGGTACAGAATCGCCTGGTGAGCGATCTACTCGATGTCTCACGTATCTATGCCGATAAGTTGGAGTTGCGCGTCCAACGCTGTGATATAACTGCCATTGTACGCCGAGCTATCGCCGACCAAGCTTACATCGTAGCCCCACGCCACATCGCCCTCGACAGTGATGCAGAAGCAGTGTATGTCATGGCAGATGCAGACCGCCTGGAACAGGTTCTCAATAACTACCTCTCCAACGCACTCAAATACTCCGACAAAATCTGTCCGGTTGAAGTACGCCTGGAACAGATCGGAGACTCGGTGCGCGTCTCCGTTCGCGACGAAGGGCCGGGCTTAACACCTATACAGCAGCAACACATTTGGGAACGCTTCTATCGTGTAGAAGGTATCGAAGTAAGAACAGGTTCCGGCGTAGGTCTCGGACTGGGCCTACACATCTGTCGTACCCTCATCGAACGTCAGGGCGGACATGTAGGCGTCGAAAGTATCCCCGGCAAAGGCTCTACCTTCTGGTTCTCACTACCCATTCACTTAATATAATTTGCGGTGTGTTGATGATATGTGTTCGTCCTGCGAACGCATATCATCAACACACCATTTTTATGGGTATCTATCCTTCCAGGGTCTCCCTGTTTCCCCTGGAAGGATAGATACCTATTTTTATTTCCCTATTGACATATGTAGTATGGCACCTTATAATATGTGCATGAACTATAAGGGGGCTAACAAGATGAGCCTGAGGATAGATACTATGATGAGACCAGACAAATTACCAAAACACGAAATGATGCGAAAACGCGCACAGCAGTTTATGGATGCCGACGAAGACACCATAGAAACTTACTGGCTCTTTATTCGTGTAGCCCGCGAGATACTCGTGACATTCCAAGCACGCCTTGAGCGCTTTGGGCTGTCCGATGGTAAGCTGGTCATTCTCATACTCTTACGCCACGCTCCCAATAATAGTTTGACGCCCTCTGAATTAGCCGAACGCTGTGAAGTCACACGAGGAACTATTACTGGCCTCCTCGATGGGCTTGAACGCGCTGGGCTAGTTGAGCGAAAAAATCATCCAGAGGACCGCCGTATGCTGACGATTCAACTTACCGCGCAAGGGCTAGCCTTCATTGACGAAATGCTTCCGCTACACTTTCACAGATTTGGTGAGATGATCAAAAGAGCTGATTTAAGCAAAGACGAGCAGCAGCAGTTTATGACGATACTCAAAAAAATCCAGCGAGGCATTCCTGCTCTTCTCGAAGAGTAGTTGCCTATGTAGGGCATGATGTATTGTGCCCGTAAGGAGCATACCTGTATGCAAGTTCCTGCACCAGCAGTGCAACAAAGCGGTGGATTGGCGTATAAATGGGTTGTTGCGATTGTGGTCGTCTTTGGCTTGTTTATGAGCATTCTGGACACCACGATTGTTAACATTGCCGTTCCACGTCTACAAACCGCCTTTGGCGCCGACCTTAATAGCGTTCAGTGGGTCATCACTGGCTATACCCTTGCGCAAGGTGTCGCCATACCTCTGACTGGCTATTTCTCTAATCGTTTCGGGCTCAAGCGTTTTTACATTATCGCACTCACAGCCTTTACGCTTGGCTCGTTACTGTGCGGATTAGCCTGGAGTCTTCCAGTGCTTATTGTCTTCCGCGTTCTCCAGGGTTTTGGCGGCTCTTTCTTGCTGCCAATGACTATCACCCTGCTCTATCGTGAGTTTCCACCTCAGGAGCGTGGTGTTGCAACAGGCTTTCTCGGTATTCCAATCCTGCTTGCACCAGCCCTTGGTCCTTCACTTGGTGGCTACATTGTTACCTACGGTAGTTGGCAGTTGATCTTCTTTATCAACGTCCCAATTGGCATCCTGGCGATCATACTGAGCGCAGTGCTTCTACGCGAGTTCAGACCAGAGGGACGCGAACGCTTCGATTTTGGCGGCTTCGTGTTCGTATCAGCAGGTCTCGCCTCCGTGCTCTACGCACTTTCAAGTGTAAGTACCAATGGCTGGGGATCAACAAAAGTGCTGGGATTCCTTATTGGTGGCATACTAGCATTGGTTATCTTCGTCATCATCGAACTGTCAATTATCAGACGCGAAGGGCAACCATTGTTGGACCTGACCGTCTTTAAGACTATCTCCTTCACCTCGGCGAACCTAGCCAATATATGTATCACCTTTGCACTCTTTGGGGGACTCTTCGTCATCCCCATCTACCTGCAAAACTTACGTGGTCTCAGTGCATTTGCAACAGGCTTGATTTTAATACCACAAGCACTAGGTTCTATGGTAAGTTCGCTGATAGGTGGACGGCTCGTTGACCGTTTTGGTGTACGTGCCGTCGTGATACCAGGGCTATTCATCGCGGCCTTTGCCTTCTGGGAACTCTCGTTTCTTTCGCTTTACACGCCATATGGTTGGTTACAGGTCCTGCTGATCCTGCGCGGCCTAGGTATCGGTCTCGTCGCACAGCCATTGATTGTCGCGGCACTTTCGGAGATACCACCACGCCAGCTAGCTCAAGCATCTGCGATCAATTCGGTTGTCCGTTCCGTCGCCAGTTCATTAGCAGTCGCGACCCTGGCAACCGTTGTGCAAACACAGGCCAAAGTTCATTATAGCCATCTAGCAGAACAAGTTACGGCAGGTTCTCCACTTGGACAGCTATCCGCACGACTGCAAGCCTTGTTCGTATCACATGGTGCAAGTATTGCGCGTGCGCGAGTGGGTGCGCTACAAGTGATCGCACGGGATATACAACGTCAGGGCTATGCACTGGCTATCCAGAATGCCTTTCAGCTCTCAGTCGGAATTATCCTGGTTGCCATTATCGCAGTCTTCTTCATACGCGGCTCACGTCGTCGAGCACCACAGCAGGTGCAGCCTGTTGTGGAAAAGAAACACACCGATGAGGGTGGTACTGCACGCGATGAAGCATTACTTGCTGTGTAGTTCTTATATGCTTGTTGAGCGGCTCATGACAGGGGCAAGGCCTGTCATGGTAACAATTCATACAATATGTTTTTTCTCTTGAAAGGAGAACATCTCTCATGCGACGTGCAATTTTAATTCCGGTTCTCGTGGTGCTTGCCATTCTCGCTATTGCAGGCGGCATCGGCTACTACATCTATAACAACTACACGTTCTACACCACCGACGATGCTCAGGTCAACGGGCAAATCGTGAGCGTGAGTGCCCCAGGTGCAGGACAACTGACCACCTTGAGCGTCAAACAAGGGGATAAAGTCACGGCGGGACAAACCATTGGCACCCTGACCGTTACAGGAACGGGAGCCAATGCCCAAAGTAACACGCTCAATGTGACCAGCCCGATTGCAGGCACGATTGTCCAGGTGCCAGCCGTGCAGGGACAAGGCGTGGCCGCAGGGCTCACGGTGGCGCAGGTGACCGACTTGAATAACATCAACATCGTGGCCTATGTGGATGAGAACACGATCAACAATGTCTCGGTGGGACAACAGGTGGATGTGAAGGTGGATGCCTACAATAGCACGACCTACACAGGGCATGTGCAGCAGATTGTGCAGGCCACGGCGGGCTCGTTCTCCCTCTTGCCGACGCAGGACAATGCCAGTGGCAACTTTACCAAAGTCGGCCAGCGCATTCCTGTCATCGTGAACCTTAATGGCAATGGGGGCAATGATCTGGTTCCAGGTATGAGTGCGACAGTGACCATTCACTTGCACTAAATTCCTAAGCTCTGTGGGCAACATGACAGGGGAAAGCCCATTGACTTCAACTCATTCACATACGCGCCTGCAAAGTGGGTCGGAGCATGACAGGGATTGCGCAGACCAAGAGAAGGAGAAGACATGGATACACTTATTATAGGTGGACTCCTGGTTATAGGTGTTGCAGCTATCGTTGCGCTCTTTTTCGTTTTAAGAGGCGGCACACCACAAACCAAGACGCCTGAAGCTGTTCCACAGACAGCCAGAGAAGTTCCACCAACACCAGCCACAGATGAGCTACCACACGCGACGGAGCAACGTGTTATGACCCATCCGTTGGTAGAGACAACACCTGAGCCTGAGACAAGAACGGTCCCAACGGCAGAAACAACCGAACAAACGGTAACAGCAAATGCTCGTCCAGTATATGAGAAAGAGCAGCCGCTCAACGTCCGTTTAAATGGACAGTTCCATGAACTCACTCAAGGCTTACGCAGCCTGCAACAGCAAGCAACGGAGATGGAGCAACGTCTTGGTTCGCTCAACCAAATGCTCGAAACCATCGAACGTGATCAACCAGAAGAAAAATAACTATACATGTGAGATGAGGCCAACTGGTGAATCTCATCTCACACGTGTATTAGAGGTAAAAGAATATCTCTTCACCGGAACATTGCTTGAGTATTGGCCTTGTAGCTAACTCCTCTTCATTCGTGCCATCACCATCTCCATCGTTGGAATCCCCTGCGCACCTTCGCGTTCTATTGAGAACGAGGCTGCACAGTTTGCAAAATCCACCGCTCGCTCAGCATCCCCATGTCTGTATAAAGCAGTCAAGAATGCTGCTGCAAACACATCGCCAGCACCGGTTGGGTCCACCTCTTGCGCAGAGTAAGCAGGAAAATGTCGCACAACACCATGTCGAAAAAGCGTCGCGCCATGTCGTCCATCGGTAGCAACAAGTAAAGGGACATGCATACTCCACTCGTGCAACATAACATCGGCCTCTTGTCGATTATCATTGGCAAAGGGTAACAGGTCGTCATGGCTCAGAATCAGCACATCGAGCATGGGTAGTATCTGTTCCGCTGTCTCCCACGGTGTAGGCCAGACACGCCCATCGGCATCCCAACGCCGTAACCAGCCCTGCGGTGTTGCTGCAATAATTGCACCAGGACGACGTGGAAATAAGGCTACAATTTCGGGTGATATCTCTTGTGCCACGGGACCCATCAGTACAATTGGAGCATTACGCCATGACAAAGGTACATTTGTAGTTTCTATTGGGTCTGCCTTCGCAGAGAGATATTGTGTACGAAAACCTTGATTATACTGATTTATAAAGGTCGTCGTCACAGCAGTCGGACCTTTTCTAGCGATGGCAAGATCGGGGAGAAAACGTGGAAGTTCTTTAATGAGATCAGACGAGGCGCGAGTAATCATACCCGCCACTAATCCCAAACGATAGGCGGTGAGAGCGGCAAATGTGACGGTGCCACCAAGCGAGAATGAACCATCAGGATGCAGGTCACGTGTCACATGTCCAAGTGTGAGGAATTGTAACCAAGATGGTGTAGATGATTGTCTCTCATCATCCACACCATCTTGTAGCTTTGACATGCTATCTTCCAGTACGTTTTAGCGAGATAACAACACGTCGCTCTTCACCTTCCCCAATACTTTCTGTGCTGATATCCTTACTATCGGCCAGGGCTATGTGAACGATTCGTCGTTCGTTAGGAGGCATTGCCTCCAATGCTATTGCGCGCCGATAATTGCGCACCTGTTGCGCAACGCGTATAGCCAGCGAACGTAGATTCTCTTCGCGACGTTCGCGATAGTTCTCAGCGTCAATTGTAATACGCATCCGATGCTTCGTGCGATGCCCAACAATCAGACTTACCAGGAGTTGTAGGGATGCCAATGTTTCGCCCCTACGTCCAATAAGAAGACCTAGATTCTCATTGATACCATGAATATTTAGCGCAAGTGGTTTCGTCGAGCGCACCTGTACCGTTGCGTGGATGTTCATATAGCGTAAAATATGTTGTAGAACATCAACAGTAACTTCGACATCCTCGCGTGAAGGTGTCTCAACTTCTTGCATCTCGCCTTGTGCCGCGCTCACATCGCCGAATTCAGAAATATTTGGTAAAGGCTCGGACGATGCAATAAATGGTACTGGCTCGTCTTCTTCAAACTCGCCCTCTTCATCCTCCTCGAACTCCTCATCCTCCTCAAGGTCACCCTCCTCTTCGTCTTCGTAGAGTTCTTCGTTAGACTCGACTTCTTCGAGAGAGTCCGGTCCAAGGATAGCATCCGCCATTTCAGGTGTGATCACCGCACCGCTAGCACTTACACGCGTAGGCTGCGGAGCTTCGCGTACATTTACACGCACACGTGCCTCTTTACTACCCAAACCAAACGTGCCACGTGTTGGCTCCTGGAGCACGAGAATCTCCACATCTTCACGTCGTTTTCCCAGGCGCATCAACGCTTGTTGCACCGCCTCATCAACACTCTTACCACTAGCCTCTATGCTTTCCACAGCTTTCATGCCTCCCTTTATGTCTATTCATTTTAGGTTAGGTAAGAGGCTACTATGTAGTAGCCTCTTCACGTATTGCATGGAATGTAGTGCCTTGTCCAGAAAATGCGATGTTAGCGACGTGAGACATTCCGTTTCTGAGTGTTGTTACTACTCCTTCGACGTGCCGACGCTGGTTTTCGACGTGCCGCTGGTACAGTACGTAACTGACTTCCTATCGGACCATCACTCTCTTCGATGCTTCCCTCTACAACTTCGCCGTTGACGTTATTTGCCAGTTTCGCCCGCCTATTTGCCATCATTCTCTCGGTATCGAGCAGACCAGGCTTCTCTTTTGTAAAGTCACGTTGGCTAGTAGGCGTAGCAGCCTTACTCACGAGATTTGGTGCTGTTATGAGACCACCCCAACCAGTGACAAAGTATTGCTGCACCGCTTGGAAGATAGAAGAGACCGTCCAATAGAGAGCGAGACCGGCAGCAAATGTCCAACCAAAGAAGACCGTCACCAAAGGCATGATATACTGCATGTTCTTCGTCATTTGTACCGAGGGATCATTTGCGGCTCCCGTAGTAGCTGTTGTCTTCGGTTGTGACATACGCAACTGCACAAATGTTGCCAAACCAGCGAGAACAGGTAAAATGTGCGTTGGGTCGGGCTGACTTAACGCGAAGTACCAGTGTGGATTTATAAAGGTAAACCAGTTCAAGTTCAGATTAGGCATGTGTGCGAAGTGCGGTAAGAAGGGGTAGATGAGCCCATTGATGTATTTCAGTGGGTCTTCATTTCCCGTGTATCTAAGCACACTGTTAAATGCGTTGAACAAGCCATACAAGACTGGGAGTTGCACTAGTAATGGCAAACAGCCTGCAACAGGATTGACTCCATACTCTTTGTAAAGTGCCTGTGTCGCGAGTGCCTGTGCTTTCTGATCCTTGGCGTACTTCTTTTTAAGTTCCGCCATCTGCGGCTGAAGTGCTTGGTTTGCCTTCATAGATTTGAGCTGTTGTAGCGTCAAAGGAAACAGAATCAGCTTGATGATAATTGTCAAGACAATAATTGATAGGCCAAAGTCGCCGAACAGTCCATACAGCAACATAAGGCCATTGAGAATTGGAAATGTAAAGACTAGATTGAATAAGTTCCCTAACTCGCCCACGAGTGTTTTCCTGCCTTCCTCGATCTAGTTACCCAGGCGCTCTGGGACAGGATCGTAGAGATCGCCATGATAAAATGGCTGACAACGCCCGATGCGTTTCACTGTCATCCAGCCACCACGGAAAAATCCAAAACGTTCAATAGCCTCATATCCATAGTGTGAACATGAGGGTGCAAATCTACACGATGAGGGCAGGACCACCGACAGCGTGTGCTGATAAACCCGAATGAGTGCCATTGCTATGTATTTCACTATCCGCCTCTGTATACTACGTCTGTTTAGGTGCTTGGCTCTTGTGAATTAAGTAACCTTGCTCGACGCAGCAATGTAGTAATGTCATGAGTGATCGTAGTCAGATCAGCATCAAGAATTTGATGCCTTGCACTAATTACTACGTCCCAGCCGCCAGAAAGTTCATCTAACGAAGGCCGAATTGCCTCACTAAGTAGTCTCTTCTTATAATTACGAATAACTGCATGCTTAGAGATGCGTTTGCTGACTACAAAGCCAACACGTATTCTAGCTTCATTATTAGGCATCCAGGCAAGTATAAGCAGCCGAGACATTATACTTTGTCCCTGCTGCCTTACCCGTTGGAAGTCACTATTTTTTCGTAGGCGTAATGCCCGTGTAAGTGCCACAATACCGTTAGACGGTCAGGCTCCAACGCCCTTTAGCGCGACGGGCCTTGATTACGCGTCGCCCATTGCGGGATGACATGCGCTTCAAAAAGCCATGTTCACGTAGGCGCGGGATACGCTTCGGTTGCCATGTACGTTTCATGCCGTTTTCTCTCCTCTGCTTAAAGATATCCCGTAAATTATAGCGGTTTCTTTCAACCCTGTCAAACATTTTGAAAAATTATTTTGAAGGGGGACATAGTAGGGGACAAGCCCTGTCACGACGATACACGGCGTTGCGTGGCGGTCAGTATCGTAGTGAGAGGGCTTGCCCTGTCAAGCTCACTCGTTCGCAACTCAATGTTTTATGGAGTTTTGAAGCGCAACAGAACACGACCAAGGCGCACTTCGTCGTTATCATGCAACTCAGTTGGCGTCTTTGCCGCTAGCCGTTGACGGTTCAGGAAGGTGAAGTTTGTGCTGTTTTCATCTTCCAACATATACTGCCCATTCTCAACAAAAATGCGTGAATGCAAGCGCGAAACACCACCGTCTTCACCACCGTGTGCTGTCAGGTCCACATCTGGGTAGATATTGCTCACAGCGTCCTCGCGTCCGATAAGAATATTATCTTTCCCGCTCAGATCAAATTCCTGGTTGTCGGCCTCGACAATCAAGCGCGCCTGAAGTCCGGTAGGTGCCGCACTCTGTGCTAGAGGTGCTGCTTGCGTTGCATCCATTGCAGGCTCTGGTGTCCCTGCGTAGTCTGGAGCAGGCTGTACCTGGTGCACTGGTTCCGGTGCTGACGTTACAGCAGGCTCATGTGTAGCAACAGCAGCTGGAGCGGCTGTGTTAAGAGGTTCGCCGCATTCATCGCAAAAAGCTGAACCATCGGGATTCACATGTCCCAAAGAACATACTACTGACATTACATTATCCTTCCTTTATACCTATTTTATGTTTGTTCTATATACTCTCGACGAGCATTATATACTTTCAACCGACGACCACAAGGGTCGCCCCTACTATATCTAACAAACGCTCTATCCCATCATATGTGTATAGTAGGGGCGACCCTTGTGGTCGCCTGTGTACCTACAACGACCTGTTTATCTACACACAACCCCTTCCACCTACATGATGACACATATACTTTTTTGTTATGGAATAATGTCATCTAAGCGTTGCGTAAGTTTGCGTGTCTTATTGCCAATAGACTTCACCTGTTCTTGTGAAATCTGCTGACCCTGATTGATCTGTTCAATTGCAGCCTGGGTTTCAACATCAAGCACACGTGTCACATTTGGCGCAAGTTTTGTTGTTGCCTTACCTGTACGCTTATATTCGTCAAGGACGCGCGTAACAAGACGGTTAGCATTAGCCTTTTCCGCAAAGTTCATAACCGTCGCGTTTACCTGTGACGCCTCGTTCGCATCGGTAGTGAAGGTCACTTTGATATCATCACGGACACGCTCACTCACGATCCCTGCAACAGGTACATCATAGGAAAGCTCGGCCTGCGCGATACGGAAGAGACCAGCAGGACGCGGATCAATCATCAACTCCACGAGCACCGATTGTGCAGTATCCTTTTCCAGGTCGCCAAGGGGAATAACTACTTGACGGTCAGAAAGGCTTGACTGCTCCACGTCACGAATAAGCGGCAATACCTTGACCGCTTTACGTGGTGAAACACCCGCTGGTAGACGGAGCGTTAATGTGGCATTACGCACGGCGACAGCTACCGCACTCTGCAACTGCTGTTCAAAAATGCTCATAGCATCGGCTGGACTCTTGATAAACTCGGCTGGAGTACCACCGCTGAGTTGTCCGATATCATCAAGCAGGCTCTCATCCCAGTCAGAACCAATGCCCAATGGATAAATCGAAATGTTAGCTGCTGCTGCATCACGCGCCAGTTGACGACAACGGTCGGTATCGCCATAGGTGACGCCATCAGTGAGCAGAATCATGCGGTTTACAGCATTAGGAATATTCCAACGTCGCAACTCGCCTAGTCCCTGAATCATACCAAGTGACATTGTGGTGCCACCTGCGTCTGGAATGCGGTCAATTGCCGCTTTCATTCCTATTGGATCGTTTGCTGGCATCGAGGGAATAATCACTTGCGCCGTATCGTCGAAGATCACAACGGAAATGTAGTCGATTGGCTCAAGACGGTCGATCACCATTTTTACTGCTTCTTTGACATTCTTGAGCTTCGCACCCCTCATAGAACCTGAATGGTCGAGCACCAGTGCAAAGTTCAGTGGCATACGAACTTGTGCCATCATTGCTGTTGGCTTAGCTTCTATTAACGCGTATGCAATCTGGCTTCCACCAGTGACAGGCATGAAATCTTTCCCTAGCTGATGTGCTAGTGTTACCTCTCCGGGCATAGTAGTAAAGGCTCCTTTCGCTTCGATTGGCCCTAGTATATCATATATTATTAACGCACGAACACGACGACTGCACTCACGTTATCTTCACCACCGTTTGCATTTGCAGCCTCAATCAATTGTGTACATGCGGTCTGGGGGTCATGTGCATTGGTCAAGATGTCTGTAATTTGTGGATTGCGCACCATCTCCCACAAGCCATCGGAACAACTCACTAAAATGTCGCCAGGAAGGAGCTGCTGTTTGAAATCGTCAACCTGCACATTCATCTTATCCCCCAGGCTACGGAAAATCTGGCTGCGCTGCGGATGTGTATACACATCGTCTGGCTCGATCAATCCACCTGCTAATAACTGTGCCACCAACGAATGGTCATTAGTCAGTTGATAGAGCGTACCTTCACGCAACATGTACGTGCGACTATCACCCACATTAATAATAAACGCTGAATCACCTACAATCATAAAACCTGTGATGGTTGATCCCATATCGGTTTTATCATGCTGGTTCGTCTGCACCAGCACATTGTTGGACTCCTCAACGGCTCCCTTCAGCACGCCGACCAACCTATCCTCTTCCATCGGTGTAACGGAAGCGGTTAGCCCACCACTCTTCTCGGCCTCTAATGGCGGTAGAAGTAGTTCGCGCACCAATTTGTCAGAGATGATGTTGATTGTCATGCGGCTAGCACCCTGACCATTATCATGACCACCCATACCGTCAGCAATAATAAATACGCCAACTGGCGCTGCCAATGATTCATGGACTCTCTGCAATTGCAGTACCAGCGTGCTATCTTCGTTTGGCTCACTGCGGCGTACGTTACCAGCATCAGAATCACCCGCGGCCAAGAGGTGTACCCCATTTGGAAATGCCAATTGCGCGGCATGTTGCTGCTCAATCACATAGGTTTTACCCTGCTCAACAAACGTGTTTGCAATGGTTCCTTGTAGCACATGTGCATCGTTGTTATTACTTGCCGTTGCTGAATACTCATGCATCAGATAGTTGGCATTGAGTAGTTCCGCACCACAATCAATACAAAATTCATCACCCTCTGCGTTTTGCTCAGAGCCACAATTCCAACAACGCTGATAGCCCTGATGGTCTATTACCTGATACACGTGCTCCTGTTCATCCTGGCTTACTACCTGCACAACCTCATAACGGCCTGCTACAACTGTTCCGACAGCAAGTACAGATGATGGTGCACTGTCAGAAGATGACATACTGCTTGATGTAGGGACCGATTCATCGCGTCCTTCTGAGCCAGCACCAGGCGTAGTGCTTGACGTAGGAATCGATTCATCGTGTGCTTGTGGCTCAGTCTGATTCTGAACGCCAGTCTGCTCTCCTCCCACGTTTTGCGCTAGAGAAGCATCCTGTGAAGCAACAACTTTCTGTGTAGGTGCTGTGACCGATGGCGCAGGCGTGACCGATGCGGGTGGCGTAGCTGCCTGCTGCGCATATGATGATACATTTGGATCGCTCCCAGATGCTGCTACCTGCGACTCTGGCGGCGGTGGTGGTGGAATTTGCATAGGTTCCCTTTCTGTCACATCTCCGTTTTGAGACATCATTACTGTTGGCATATCTGCAACATCGGCCTTCTTTGAAACACCAGAGTACACTGTTTGTTCGCCTGATGGTTGTTGCTGTGTAGAAGCTTGCTGATTGGGACCAGGTTGCGATACATCAGTCTCTACAGGTTGCGATACATTTGATCCTGCGTGATGTGATGCATCACTTCCTATATCATGCACTGTTTCTTGCTGCCAACGACGCGCCTGAAATGCCACCATTTCCTGCGGTGAGAGTATCTGCGTCGGCGCGAGACTGATATCATCCTCAGGAAGCGCTGTGCCTTGCACCGACTGTACAGGAGCAGTCGTTTGAGGTTGGGCTACTACCTCTATCGCCTGCGCTTCCTGGAAACCCGCTCCGTTTGTACTACTAGCTGCTGCTGTACTCACATCCTCACGGGTACCGGGAGTACTCTGCGTATCAGAGGCATGTACAGAAGCAGGGCTACTGGCGGCGACATCCTCTGGTGTAAACGAGTAGCCACAGACCTTACAAAACTTGGCATTGTCTCGATTTTGTGTATTACATTTCGGACAGAGCATCGCTGCCCTCCTTCAGTTCAGTTATAATTGTTTTTGTAGCCTAAGCGCCTCAGCATTGGTTGGGTCGCGTTGCAGCGTCTCATTGACCAGTTGCCGTGCCTCTCCCTTTTTGTTCAATTTAAGATAACAAGTTGCCATTGCACTGTAGACATCAGACACATATGGACTAAGCTGGCGTGCTTGTTCCAATGCGCTCAATCCCAGGTTCCACTCGCGTGCCCTCATGTGAGCACGACCTAACTCGTACCAGCCCTCCCACAACATCGGGTCTTCCTGTGTCGCCTGCCGTAGCGTGCTGATCGCTGCTGGTATTTGCTTTGTCTCAATATACAACCTACCAGTAGCTATCAAGAGTAACGCATGCTTGGGGCTAATTTTCAGTCCATCCAGGAAACGTGCCTCGGCCTGGCGGTAATACCCCTGATCCATTGCCAATAGCCCAAGTTGATAGTAGATCGCGGGGTCTTGTGGCGCGAGTCCTAACGCCTTCGTAAATGCATTCGTCGCTTGCTGATACAGTCCTAGATCACGATAGCATAAACCTGCTTGAAAGTAGACATCAACTGCATCAGACCGAAGACGAAGTGCATCCTCGAATTGCTCGACGGCAAACTTCATATTCTCGGTAAAGAGGCGTTTATCGGTATCCTTCACCGATTGCCCATACTGTCGATACGCACGACCGAGATTATACAGTACATCATAGGACGAACCGCCTAGTCGTTGTGCCTCGCGGAACTGTTGAATTGCTCCAACATAAGTCTTATTTGAAAGCAGTTGCAGCGCAGAGCGATAGGCCACATTTGGATCAGTATTCGTTAGCGGTGCGGCTGCAGGTACAGCCCGCGCTTGAATAGAGTGTACTGGTTTTGCCTGAATGGTAGAACGTCCATTCGATGCCTGTGCCGCTTGCGCCCTCGATTGAACTGGTCGGGGCTGAATGGGTACTGGACGAGCTTGAATTGGTCGCTGCACAGGTCGCGCACGAATAGGCGTGCGTACCTGCGTTGGTGCTGCCGTCACTCCTTGTACCAGTGGTTGTCCATCACGCTTGCAAAACTTGGCACCTGGACGATTCTGAAAACCACATTTAGGGCAGATCAAGCTGCTCGTCGTACTTGGCGTATAGTGTGCGGTGACAGCAGGAATAGCGATTGTCGCAGGGGTAGCATTGTTTGGCAAGCATTGCTGTAATGCGACACGCATCTCCTCCGCACTTTGAAAACGCAGCGCAGGCTCCTGTTGCATCGCCTTGATAATCACCTGCTCAATCGGACATACCGTTCTCCCATTTACTTGCACCGTGCGTAGCCGTGGATTTTTTGCTCGGATACTACCGACTGCAGGAGTCTGAATCGGGTCTGGTTCGTAGTTCGTGAGCAGATGATAGAGCGTCGCACCAAGCGAGTAGATGTCAGAGCGAGCGTCGGTCTGCACAAGTCGGCCTGGATTTTGCGACGTACGCTTTTGCCCCGGCATAGTAATCGAGCCAAGGTGTTCAGGTGAGGCATACGAGATCGTACCAAGGTTCTCCGTGTTGGTGCGCTTGTTAGGATCAAAACGCCGTGCGATACCGAAGTCGATAAGTTGCACCTCATCATCGGCGGTAATCATAATATTCCCAGGCTTCAAATCGCGTAGAATAATAGGTGGGACACGTGTATGAATATAGGTCAACGCCTCGCAGACCTGCGTTCCCCATTTGATTACCTTGTCCTCTGGTAGTGGTGCCTTACTATCCTCAAGTATCTTCTCAAGGCTACGTCCTGGCACAAACTCCATGACAAAGTAGTAGTTGCCATTTTCCTGAAATGGCACCATGAGACTCGCTATACGCGGATTCTTTAAGCCACGTAGCAGCGCAATCTCTTTATTAAAACGATCTATCGCAACTTCCCGGTCCTCTTTCGTTGTGCTTGGACTGATAAGCAGTTCTTTAACCGCATAATAATAAGGCGGCATTCCTGGCACTACATCCTGCGCCACCTTATAGACAGTTCCCATACCACCTTCACCGAGAACCTGTACAATTTTGTATTTTCCGTCAAGAACCCTACCTATAGGAAGAGCCATATACCGTACTCCAACCTTTTAGAACTGTGTTATTGAAAGCTAATGTGCACTGACATGCACCACAACGGCTGTAATATTATCCTCACCGCCGTTCGCATTTGCTAGATCAATCAACTGATCACAAATCTTCTGTGGACTACTCTCCTCACTCAAGAGCCTGAGTAAATCCTGCTCGCGCACCATCTCCCACAATCCGTCTGAGCAGAGCAGCAACGTGTCATTAGGGAGAAGCGTCTCATGGAAAATGTCAACCTCGACCGTCTTGTGGCCTGCGCCAAGTGAACGGTAGATCAAGTTGCGCTGTGGATGCGTGTAGATTTCATCTGCGCTGATCTGGTTTGACTCGACGAGTCGCGCAACCAATGAGTGATCGCGTGTCATCGGAGTGAGTTTTCCCTCACGTAAGAGATATGTACGGCTATCGCCAACATTGGCAACATAGGCATTATCATTTTGAATTAAGACAGCCGTGACCGTACTTCCCAACCCACGTGCCGCACTTTGTTTCTCACCATGACGTATAATTGCTGTATTCGCCTGCTGAATAGCCGTCTTCAACTGGTCCTCAACCGCGAACGCAACTGGCGTTTCTTTTAACTTGCGTGTCTTCTGCTTCGAGCTTTGCTCTGCGGCAGGGACCTGTTTTGCTGCCTCTTTCACTGAGGAAAGTTCAAGCTTGATCGTTGGTTGATCAGCAATAGGCTTGAAGAAATTGTCCAGATTTTGACTGATCGTTTCAACCGCGAGTTTGCTCGCAACCTCACCAGCCTTATAGCCACCCATGCCATCAGCAACAATAAAGAGACCTCGGTCTCCCTCTTCCGATGACTCAATGCGTTTGTAGGCAGAGTCTTCATTTTGATCGCGTTGTTTTCCCACATCACTTTTATCAGCAGCAGTTAACCGTAAATGTATAGATATCATTCGTTATATACCTCACAAAAGCAGAAGTCTCCACATATTTTGTGTTCACTATAGCATATAGTAGTATGGCTGACAATTAAAGACATTCTGATCCTATATATCCGCATTTTTTGCTTAAGAATAGAGTGCATAGCATTGATAGAACATATAATATATACGGCCTATACGAGATTTGAGTTGCGAACGCACTAGCTTCCAACGTCTCTCATGGTACAATACATACAAATAGCTACTAAGGAGAGCAACGTACACCATGACCACAGCGCAAAAATTACCTCATTGGGATATGAGTGTTATTTACCCTGGCCTCGAATCGCCCGAATTCACACAGAGTTTTACGAATGTTGTCAACGACATAACTGACCTCGACAAACTATTCGATGAACACAACATTAAGGAGCAATCGCCCTTAGCAGTTGATGCCTCGGTTATTCATACGTTCGAGACCATTGTTACACACTACAATGCTACAGCAGACGCGGTTCGCACACTCGGCGCATATATTAGCTGTTTCGTCAGCACGGACTCACGTAACGACCTGGCTCAGGCAAAAATGAGCGAACTGCGTCAATCGCTGGTCCTCTTCTCGCAATCAGGCACACGCTTTACCGCCTGGATTGGCTCTCTCGATGTAGAGGCACTCATCGCACAATCAATGGTTGCACGCGATCATGCCCATGCTCTACGCAATGCCAAAACAGAGGCTACACATCTCATGTCACCCGTAGAGGAAACATTGGCCTCCGAACTCAATACAACTGGCGGCTCAGCATGGAGCAAGCTACACGGCAACATCACCTCACAATTGAGCATTCCCTTCGAGATAGATGGTCAGACGCAAAATCTCCCCATGAGCGAAATCCGCAACCTCGCCTTCGATGCCAACCGGGATGTACGCCGGCGCGCCTACGAAGCCGAACTTGCAGGATGGCAACAAGCAGCATTACCTCTAGCGGCAGCACTCAATAGTATCAAGGGTGAGGTCAACATCCTGGCACGCCATCGCAAATGGGAATCGCCACTAGCGGAGTCGCTCTTTGATAACAGCATCGACCAGCAAACACTCGACGCGATGATGTCAGCAGCACGCGCATCATTCCCTGATTTTCGCCGCTATTTACAAGCAAAAGCGCGTGCCCTCGGTCTGCAACGTCTGGCCTGGTACGACCTCTTCGCGCCTGTAGGGGCAAGCGAGAAGGTATGGACATTCGGCGAGGCCACAACATTTATCGTGCAACAATTTGGCACCTACTCACAGCGTCTCTCGGACTTCGCCGCACGTGCCTTTCGCGAACACTGGATTGATGCTGAACCACGCTCAGGCAAACGTGATGGTGCCTACTGCACATCAATACGGGCTGATGAATCGCGTGTCTTCGCGAACTTCAAACCAGCCTTCAGTGGTGTCAGCACACTTGCCCATGAACTAGGACATGGCTATCACAATCTCAACCTTGCGTCCAGAACACCGCTACAACGCTCGCTTCCTATGACTCTAGCCGAAACCGCGAGCATCTTCTGCGAAACCATCATCACTCATGCCGCGCTAAAAGATGCAGGCAAGCAAGAGCAGAACGCCATTTTGGAAGAGTCGATACAGGGCGCATGTCAGGTCGTTGTCGATATCACCAGCCGCTTCCTGTTTGAGCAGCGTGTCTTCCAACAACGTGAAAAGCGCGAGTTATCGATTGATGAGTTAAAGGCAATCATGGTAGAGACGCAGCGCGAGACCTATGGCGACGGTCTCGACCAATCACAGCTTCATCCCTACATGTGGGCGGTCAAAGGCCACTACTACAGCACGGGCCGCTCCTTCTACAACTATCCCTACATGTTCGGCCTGCTCTTCGGTCTCGGTCTCTACGCGCGATACCAGCAAGACTCCGAAGCTTTCAAGCAAGGTTACGACAACCTGCTCTCATCAACAGGTTTAGCTGATGCTGCCACTTTAGCAGCCCAATTTGGCATCGACCTGCGCACCGAAGCATTCTGGCGTGCTAGCTTCGATATTATCCGCCAAGATATCGCTCAATTCGAGCAGCTCATTGTTTTATAACCAAATAACCTATTGTCAAAGCTTGTACAAGTATGCTATACTCTCATTGAACACGGTAGGCAAACTTGGTCTTGCACCAGGAGCGCATAGACAGTGTTCATAGGATAGGTTCAGCGAGTTTCTTGCATGGAATCGTCAAACCGGGGTGTAGCGCAGTCGGCTAGCGCGCAGCGTTCGGGACGCTGAGGTCGGAGGTTCAAGTCCTCTCACCCCGACCAGGATGGCACACAACGTGTCATGTTCTCTCCCATCACAGGGAAATAAAGGAGTTTCAGGAATGCGGGGATATCAGATACATGCAACAGCCCTCGCGGGATGTACAGTACTGATACCGCTGTCTGCTTCGTGTCTCGATACGAGTACATACGGTATATCGTTATCGGAACATGAAGTGCGCCTTACCGCCCCTGACTCACCTGGACGTGCAAGACGCCTCCACCTTTATCCACATAGTCGTCGTAGCAGGCGGCAGTAGGAACAGGCTTGTGGGGCATTCTTCCCCCATAGTATGCCTCGGTTCTCGCCCTCGCTGTCTGCATGTGGTATTGGCTCTGACAGAGAGGAAGGAACGCTATTCATATGCCAGTCCTTGTATTGAATTCCTCACTACAGCCTCTCTCGGTCATTCCAGAACGCCGTCTCATTGTATTGCTTTCTAAACAGAAAGTGACCTTTGTAGATGATCGTGTGCGTAGAGTGATCGAAGAGAGTATCTCGGCCCGCCGTCTTGAGTTAGAGCGTCCGGTAATCGTACAGTTGCTTGCCAATGTGCGTGTACCGCGTGTAGCTCTGCAACCGACACGTGCCAATATTCTTCTCCGCGATGACGAAACGTGCCAGTATTGCGGCAAACGAGGCCGTGACCTGACACTTGACCATATCATTCCGCGTTCTCGTGGTGGTCAAAGCACCTGGGAAAATCTCGTGGCTTCATGTAAAGTATGTAATGGTAAAAAAGGCAATCGCCTCCTTAAAGAGGTAAACATGCGTCTTCTGCGTCAGCCACGCGCATTATCACAGGAATACGCTGGCTTCTTCCTGCTGCGCTACCCCAAGTTGCGCGAAGCATACGAAGAATTCATCAACACCTCTCAAGGTGATACCTATAGCTCATACAGCGCCGATCTGCAAACTGCGTAGCTGGTATATCCGCCAACTACACAGAACAGTAGTAGTCTGTTACGGTTCATAACGAATGGTGGTAGGGACCAAAAGCCGCAGGCAGACCTGGTTGGGAACAGAACAGACGGGCGACCACAAGGGTCAATACTGTTCAATGAAGAGCCATCTCTTGGCAGGGGACCCACGGACGCCCACAAGGGGCTACCCTACTCTCCTCTGTTGCGTGCGACGCACGTTCTCTATAGTAGGGTAGCCCCTTGTGGGCGTCCGTTGGGAAACCTTTCTCCTTCTTTGAACGGAATTGGCCACAAGGGGCGTCCGTTCCTCGCCCAAACTCGACTTCTAAATAACTGTTACCGTCGTCCTTTTGCTGCGTAGTCAACTAGCGCCATGAACACATAGAAGTTGGGAATTTGCGGCACTTGCACGCTCGACCAGTTCAGCCATTTGCCTTCCTTTTTGACAGATATCACGCCGCGCTTGACCTGCATATCCTTGAACTGACTCCACGGCAACATTTCTTTACTATTGCTTATGCCTTGCTGATTGATACTCAATGGTCCAAAGGTGACGGTGCTACCAGCGTTATAGGCGTAGATAAATCTGGGTAACAGAACGCGCGTCACCTCGCGCTGAATAGTGTTGCCCAGCGCCTCAACCTTGTTAAGTGTATCGTTGAACTTGAACACTGCTCCATCAGAGCGACGCAATGTGTACAAATGTGTTGTACCCGTATATACACCATTCATATACCGTCTCGTGACCGCTTGCCAGAAAGCATCAACCTGCTCCCAACGCACAACCTCGGCTTGCCCTCTGTGAGTACGCAACAGCCCTTGCGCACAAACCATTACACGCACATCAAAGTTTCGATAGATATTGATAATCCCCCATACTCCACAAGCAAGCAGGGCCAGCCCTAGAAGAGTAAACACCCAGAAGTTTCCACTCGTATCGACTGCTGAAAAATCCATATTCGCTAAAGAGAGGTTCTCCGAGATAAAGATGAATACGATACACCCAATACCTAAAACTATCAAAAGTAATGCTCCAAGCAGGTTACGTACAGCCCGAAAGCGATATTCTTCTAGTGGTGCGCCAAGTTGATACGCACCCGCAAGCTGATACATATCAGCCGTAACTGATTGTGCCATAGAAATATTCTCCTTTGCCCGAAAATATAGAAATACTATTCGCTATTCTTTTTCCATAATCAGTTTAGTTTAATGGTACGTTGTACCACACTCTGTCATGTGTATAGTTTTCTTCAGTAGCAACGCTCTCGGCTTCCAATAAAGCTGTGAGAGAGCAAGAAAAGGATTTGTAGGATGAGGAAATTTTTCGCCTTCCGTTCCCTTCTAAAGAAGGGACTTTTGTGGATGAGCGCCCTGGGTCTCGTGATTGTACTCTTTGGTGGTCTTCTGTATTTCTTTCTCGGCGTCTGGAATTAAACAATGTAACAGACGTGTACGATTGAGCGTTGTTCAATCGCACACGTCTGTTACATTATTAATAAGCGCGGCCTGTACGAGCATAATTTATCATGCTCATGAAGACAAACACATTTGGTATCTGCCCAATGTTGATGTTGGCCCAGCTAAAGGTTTTACCAACTTTCTTCACAAGCACCTGCCCCTGTTTGATATCGACACTCTGTACTTCGTTCCAGGGCAATAGCTCGCGTCCGTTGCTCAATCCTTGCTGGCCTAAGGTCAAAGGACCAAAAGTTACAGGACTACCAGCATTGTACGCGGCCATCGCTCGCGGCATGTGTTCCTGCATAACTGCTGTTTGAATAGTCTGAATCAGTTGTGCGACATGCCGGAGGGTGCCATTGAATTTAAATACCGCACCATCGATGCGCTGTACCGTAACACTATGAGGAGTTCCATTTCTATTGGCGAATGCCGCGGCAAGAACGCCTCCCCATGCGTAGTAGTAGCCTCTGCGTCTCACGTTTTGTGACACAAACGCAACCGCATCCCAACGAATCACATCGAGTTGTTCACCTTTCGCGCGAATCAGCCCATTAGCGAACTGATAGACGCGTAAATTGCTGTCGATTAATGCATAAATGCCATAGATGACAGCAACAATGGGAATAACAATTAAGATGTAAAAGATATAACCGGTAGCTACGGCAATAAAATACAGTAAAATGATGTCGGCGATAATAACACCTACCATCATGCCAATAGCTGCTAATGCGTTAGGTAGCAAAGGTTTATACGTTGTACCTTGCGCTCCTAATTGATATGCCGTGGCTTGTGCATATACATTTTGTGGTGTGTCACTATGGGCTTGAACCTGATGTTGTTGAATCATGAAAATTCCTCTCCTGGTAGAAAATAGCTGTCATTATGATAGGTCCTAACTACCAAAACGTGCCAATAGGGAAACTGTATCACAAGAAAAGGAATTTGCGTTCATGGTAATCCATTTTAATAAATTACAATTTGCGTGTCAAAGTTGGTATTGTCGAAGACCCAGCCTGCCTCATCCTTCTGCATATTCACACAGCCATGACTTCCATTGGATGCACTCGTTGTGCCACCAGAGTCTGCATGAGGAAACTGCGTACCAGTACCATAATCAACACGCCACCAGGAGTCATGGACGAAGTAGCCGCCCCAGTGATAGCGCATTGCATAGTTGATATGCGTATCATCATAGTAGTAAGGCGATCCCTTAGGATAGGGTGACTTGAATGTTGTTGGCGAGAGACGATCTAGCACGGGCCAAACTCCTGGCACAATCGGTAGTTCAACACGACCCAACGTCACAATAAAGGACCGTACAAGTTTTCCATCTTTATAGACACGCAATGCTGACTCTGGTTGCGAAATCATGATCACGCTGCCTTTTTGCAGCTTGTAGTGATCGAGCATTTGCTGATCTGTCGCATGAGTCTGATTATAGGGCGTCTTATCGCTATAGTCAGCTTCCATCATGTGAAGATTGAAGAACTCGTTGTTCACCTGATCTATCACAGCTTGAAAATCGTCTGGTGTCACGGCATAGTAGAGCGCGTTATCCAGGTCGTCCCCAACGCCAGGTTGGAGATAGCCAGCATCTAGAGGATACTTTTGCCCATCACTCTTATCAAGATAGAGATTTGCCTGCCCCCACGCATCGGCCTCGTGGTGAAACTGCTTGACGAGGTATGTAGCCTCTCCTTTGACATAATCGCCATGCATCGCAGTTACATCATTGTCGATTTGTTTCGAGAACGCCTCGTAGTCCTGAATGTTCTTGGTATTGCCCATCATAGCTTTGTCTGCATCAAGCCGCTTCTGATAAGGCGTGATATCAACACCAAAGGTTTTGAGTTGGTTTACCTGTCCCTCAAACGCATGAAATTTTGCTGTTGTGACAAAGGGTAGAGCTTGAAGAGTGTCGACAACAGCTTGTTGATACTGTGCATTGACGATGGTACTGAGATGCTCAAAGTCAGTTGGTGATGTTGCAGCAGCTAACGCTTGCTGGTCATCCTGATACTGCTGTGTCATTGCAGTTACGTCAATTTGGGCCGTTTGCATTTCTGCAGTGGTCTTCTGTAGCATTGTCAGTTGTGCTGAAACCGCTTGTAGAAGATTCAGAGATTGAATACCGACAGATGCATTTTTCGTCACTACTGCGTAGTCTTTAGGATATTTAGCATTAGAAAGAAGAATTTGATTCTGTGCAAATTGGTGTGCGAAGGCTTGTACGGGCAGTCCCTGGACACGTCGCTGTGAGAGCCCTGTACCAAAATTCTGCATCGTGCGCTCGGCTTGTGTCTGAGATTGCTCAGTGCTGGTTGCAATAATACCTTGCGTCTGTACGTTTAGTTGTGCATAGCGTGTAGCGATATTACGATAATAATCAGTAGCAGGTTTGTCATTAAAGAGAGTAAATGGAGCCTTTGTACTGCTAAGTTGTTGTTCTTGCTTTTGTATAGGAGTAAGCAGCGATACAGGAACTCCAATTGTTTGTGCATGCTGCAATGAGGCATCGAGAGTAGATTTATTCTTATTAGCTTGCTGTTGTGTATATGCATCACCACCACAGGCACTCGTCAATAACACGAGTGACAGTAGAAATAGTGCAGTTGTTCCTCGCAAAGCATGCGTCACATAGGATTGTAGACGCTGTGACGCATGCTTTACGAAGATAGTGGGCGCGGGACGTAAGACATGCATGAGGGACTATCTCCTTCTGCTTTTCTCTTTCTGTTTGCGTTTCGCTTTGCGTGCAGCCTTACCTGTCTTCTTCCCCCCGCTGGACTGCGAATTTCGGGGCATCTCCAACCCATTCATTCCCCCCATGTCTGGCATTCCTGGTAACCCACCACCGCCACCATTTGTAGCAAATTGTTTTGCCATTTGCGCCCAGGGACCCTTGCCAGTACTGATCTGACGCATCATTGTGCGCATTTCGACAAACTGTTTCAGCAACTGGTTTAGCTCTTCAACTGTTGTACCACTACCTTTAGCAATACGCCTGCGCCGACTGCCATTGATACTATCGGGGTCGCGCCGTTCTTCTAATGTCATCGACAAAATCATAGCCTCAATGTATTTGAGCTGATCGCCTTCCAGCGCCTCATCCATCTCCGGCATAGAAGCAAGCTTGTTGAAGCCAGGCATCATCTCCATCACGCCACGCAATGGACCCATACGTTTCAATTGGCGCATGGCGTTGAGAAAGTCTTCAAGGTCGAACTTGCCCTGTTTGAGCTTCGCTTGTGTCTTGAGCGCCTCTTCCTCGCTGATGTTCTCCTGTGCCTGCTCGATCAGTGAGACCACATCGCCCATACCTAGAATACGTGAGGCCAGGCGTTCGGGATAGAACGGTTGTAGCGCTTCTACTTTCTCGCCCGTCGCCATGAACTTGATCGTTACACCCGTTACTGAGCGTATCGAGAGTGCAGCACCGCCTCTCGCGTCACCATCCATCTTGGTCAAAATCATGCCAGTGAGCGAGACAGCCTTGTTAAAGTCGTCCGCCACACGCACCGCTTCTTGACCAGTCATGGCATCGGCAATCAACATAATTTCGCGTGGATGCACGCTATTCTTAATGTTGACAACCTCTTGCATCATGCGCTCGTCAATGTTCAGACGACCCGCTGTATCAAGAATAACAACCGAGCATGCTTGCTCACGTGCATAGTTAATTGAGTGCAGACAGATATCAACAGGGTTAGAACCTGCTGGCTCTGAGTAGACCGGAACAGAGATTTGTTTGCCCAGCGTCTTAAGCTGGTTGACAGCGGCGGGACGATACATGTCCGCCGCTACTAGAAGTGGGCGTTGCCCCTGCTTTTTGAGATAGTTAGCAAGTTTAGCTGCCGTTGTCGTTTTACCCGAGCCTTGCAGACCAACCAGCATAATCACACTTGGGGGGGGGCCACCTAAATCAAGTTTGTTACTACCGTCAGTACCGCCCAGCATCTCAATCAACTCTTCGTTGACGATACCAAGCACCTGCTGCGCTGGTGACAGGCTACCCATTACATCGGAGCCGATGGCCTTTTGTTTGACACGGTCAACGAAGTTCCGCGCCACTCTGAGATTTACGTCTGCCTCAATGAGAGCAATACGCACCTCTTTAAGCGCGGCGTTTACATCCTCCTCAGTCAGTTTTCCCTGCCCACTCAAATTATCGAATATACCATCAAGCCGTTTTGTTAAGCTATCGAACATTGCCATAAATGTGCGTTTTCCTCTCTCCGCCAATCCTGAATAATAGCTCCTATTATACCATTACGCTTTTCTGCTGTCTGTAGTTTTAAGGTGTGGCTTCTTAGCCGAGCGTTTAAAGATACTTATCGCATCTCAGGTATGGGAACTATTTTTATGCGTCCGTCTTCTAAGTCTCCGTTATCGTTTTCCTCTTCTAATACTGCTTGCGTTGCGGTTATCTTCGCCTCAGCACTCATATACTCCAGCAGTGTTCCCATAGCGTACAGAATAATTGTAAAAAAAAGCGTAGGCACAACAATCATAAACAGCGCGGAAATCATACTCGTCAGTGCAGTGTATGCATAAGGGCTTTGCTGCTGATACTGTCTAAAAAAGGGAATTACAGGGATGATAGTAGAGACATAAATTCCAGTCGCTATAAGTCCAGCGGCTGCAACCAGCCAAGCACCAAGTTTACATATTCTGCTAACTGAACGCAATTTTGCGAGTGACTTAGGGGTCGCCATAACTGTTTTTCTACTCCTCAAACTCTTTGCCATTGATCTTACCATACAGATTATACAGTGTCCTTCAACAGAATATGATATTATGCTACTAGCGTGAACCTCATGCATGAAAGGCGGAGCATCAATGACAACAAGGAGCAAACAACCGACGGTGGTGACACAAGCAGATTGGGTGTTAGGTCCTAAACAAGGTGATTGGACTTATGATGCCTATGCTGCTCTACCTGATGATGGACAACGCTACGAAATTATTGATGGAGTACTCTTAGTTATGACACCTGCTCCTAGTCCACAGCATCAGCGTGTCGGTTTTCGCATTGCAAAACGCCTATCAATCTACATCGAAGCTACTGACCAAGGCGAAGTATTCATTGCTCCACTTGACGTGGAGCTTGCACCTAAAACGGTTGTACAACCTGATGTTTTCATTCTTTTGAAAGCAAATCCTGCAAAAATTACAGCGAAGCGTATTCAAGGTGTACCAGACCTAGCCGTTGAGGTCTCTTCGCCTGGGACAGTTGGGCATGACCGCTCTGGTAAACAACGGGCCTATGAGCGTGCGGGTGTTCGTGAATACTGGTTTGTAGACCCGTTGGCACAGACCATTGAAATATTGGTCTTAAAGGGCAAGGCGTATACGTCACTTGGCGTATTTAGCGGAGAGCAAACGCTTCCTTCCCTCGTTGTACCAGCACTCGTAGAGATAGCCGCCGAGAAGTTTTTCATGTAGAAATGAAGAAAGTTGTACGGGTCTGATTTCATTACACTCAATCTTGTCCATTAAAGCATAGCAATTCTTAGGTTGATGCGTATTGGGCGTAATGAATTAGGCCCCTACAGATGGGTCTCGTTATTAAGGCACACGGCATTTACCACCAGCCGGATGCTATGGCTTTGTCAGATGGCGTTGGGCCAACAAGGGTAAAGTTGCTGGGACAGTAGGGAGAGGCAGTTTTAACAACTGGTGGTGGCTTGAGCAAGTTCGTCGTTAGTACGTTCTCTCCAAAGCGTGTTGCTTGCGGTGTTGGCTGTACGACTGGTCCAAATGATGGCACGGTGCCGGGCATGAACCAGTCGGTAGTGTGAACGCCATCGGGATAGGTCACGCTCGCTTGTTGCAGGCCACCTGGATTGACGAAGTCGCGAATGGGATGGCCTTGTTCAGCCGTGAGCATCGAGTCGTGCCAGATGGGAGCAGCACCGTCAACGCCAAGTATGTCGTTCATCGGTGTGTTATTGTCGTTGCCGACCCAGACGCCCATAACATAATCGGTGGTATAGCCCATTGTCCAGTTGTCACGGAAATCGGTTGTGGTGCCAGTTTTAGCGGCGGCTGGTCGCACCGTGCCTCGATCCCCTGCCCAGCACTGATCACGTGAGTTCGAGAAGAGTTGCAGGACGTTGCAGTCATAGAACTCTGGTTTACGCGACTCGTTATCGCTCAGGACGTTAGTCATCATGTAGGAAAGTTGTGGGCTGAGCACAGGCTGCCCTTTTACAACTGCATGTCCAAAGGTCTGATGTGTGCTAGAGAAGACGATCTTGCTGATGGCGTAGTAGGGAACGTGCGTGCCACCGTTGGCAAACGTTCCAAAGGCCGAGGTATGATCGAGCAGCTTGACACCTAGACCACCAAGCACAAGCGAGTAGCCGGGCGTGCCTTCATAGCTGCTAAGACCCATATCGTGTGCTGTTTTCATCGCGCTATCGATGCCAACATGTTGCAACACCTTCACGGCTGGAATGTTGAGTGAGTTTTGCAAGGCACAACGCAACGTCATATGACCGTGATAGTGCATATCATAGTTTTGCGGCGAAAATGTTGGCGGGTTCGAGTTTGGCAAATTGATCGTCAAAGGCGTATCTGCAATCGCTTGTGCAGGTGAGGTACCTTGTTCAAAGGCGGTCACGTAGACATAGGGTTTGAACGATGAGCCGGGTTGACGGTAGCCTTGCGTGGCTACATCAAATTGGCCGTCGATGCTTGTGTTGTTATAGTCAATACTGCCAAGCAGCGAAAGTATTGCACCAGTGCGGTAGTCAATGAGCACTTCGGCAGCGTTACTCACATTATGGCCTGTTGTATATAGTTCAGCGACATGCTTCTGTGCAATCTTTTGAATTTTGTCTTGCAGCCCGATATCTAGCGTTGTGTAGACGCTCATATCTGAGCGCGACAACTGTTCGCGTTTGAGATGATAGGTCTGCTCAAGTTGCGTCAACACAAAGTTGAAAAAGTGTGGCGCACGGTTGGCTAAGCTGACGGGTTTCTTAAAGAAGTTTGGGCTTCTCGCTTCTGTCATGGCATCAATCGCTTGTACGCGTGTGATGTATTGCTGGTTCACCATAAGATCAAGCACAACCTGACAACGATTGATGGCTGCCTGCGGATGACGCGAGGGAGAATAAGTATCAGGTGAGTTTGGCAAACCTGCAAGCATAGCTGACTGTGCAAGGTCTAGTTTTGCGGCGGCTGGTTGACCACCGGGAGTATCCTCAAGACCAAAGTAGAGGGTTGCGGCAGCGTCAACACCGTATGCCTGATCGCCATAAAAGATGCTGTTCATGTACATTTGCAAGATGTCGCGCTTGCTATAGCGCTTATTGACCTCTGGCGTGAGGGTGATCTCTTGCAATTTGCGCACGATAGAGGTCCCGTTACCCACAACCAGATTTTTGATCAACTGTTGTGTAATGGTGCTGCCACCCTCTACCACATGGCCGCTTTGTACATTGTCAATAGCCGCGCGAAGAATGCGGAGAATATCAACGCCAGGGTTGGTCCAGAAATTCTTGTCTTCTGTAGCAATGGTCGCATTGAGTACACTTGGTGCAATGCTATCAAGCGGAACAGTTGTATGGACTCCCTGATCGGTTAATTGCCCGAGAAAGACCCCCTTACTATCGTACATTTTCAGATTGTCATGCGGCAACAGGTCATGTAGCGTCGCGACACGCGGGATGTACTTATATTGTGTGTCGTTGTAGAAACGATAAGCGGCATAAGCACCAGCACCACTTATTGAAAGAAGGACAACGAGGAGTGACATGAGGGTACTGCTCACTGTGAGCCACAGACGTTGTGTTTCACGCCGCTTATCATAGCGTATCAGACGAAGATTTTTGCGTGAGATGTGACGCAACAATAGCTTTTTGCGCCGCTTAAATAGATACATCTTCGCAGTTGTGGAGGTTGAGTTTTCAGGAAGTGGTGTGGAGACGAGCGACGCGGGAAGTGGCGTATCTGTTGCTGGTTCTGTACTACTAAGAGCAAATGGTTCAACGCTCACGTTATGCTTATTTATAGAGGGAATAGGCGTATATACCACCTCGTGCTGGGTATACTCACCTGGTATCTGATTTTCTGCTGACATGGCTGTACCCCTTATAGGCCCACTACTATGCATCAGGCATTTCAAATAAACCATACCATATAGGCACGCTACTCGACAATAAGCAAAAATGGGAATTACTAATCCTTAATAGATAGACGTAGTGCACAGTAAATAGTTGCGTTGGATATTGTAGGTGCCTACAGATTATTCGTCGTGCGTTTTCGCGGCGGCTTCGATTAATGCGGGTAGTATTTCGTTGGTGATGGTTTGGATTTGATTGAGACTCTCAATCCAGGGAATGTCCTGGTGATCGCGAGTGCCGCGTACCTCGGCGAGTTGTAGGACGCTTTCGTCGATGAGCGTGCGGAAGTAGAGAAAGGCGCGCACAGCATCGGCAACTGGTACGTGTGAACGATTGGTAATGGAGCCATATTCTGTGCCAAGTTGGATGGCTTCACGGCGCAGTTCGTCTTTATGCGTACCATCGGTGATGGCGCGAAGCAGCAACTCAAGCACGCGTCGTCCTAAGAGTCGATAGGCTCCACGCGCCTTTTCGTCAAAGTGTTCGTACCACGGTAGTGTGTTCAGGGTGCCATCGGTAAAGGCAAAGCGCACACGACCAAGCACACTCTGAATGAGGAGTTGTGCGGCGGGATCGGTCTTTGGCTCGTTATCTTGCCGGAGACGCGCCTCGATATCCGTACGGCGAAAGCGTCTATGCCCGCCACTTGTGCGACGCGAGGGCAGTTCATTACGGTCTGCCCACAAGCGAACTGTTGCCGGATGGATACCCAGCAAGTCTGCTGCCTCGCTCAAACTAATCCACTCTTCCCCTGCCTGTGATGTAGACATAGTTCCTCCTGAGAATAGTGGTAGTAGTTGTCCTTACAAAAATGGTGTGTGTGCATCTTGATTGTATGTATTTTGTGGCACGGCGTCAAGTAGTATATGTGCATCACATGATGAACACCATGATTATATGACAACATGTTGTTGCAGTTGTTGCTTTTGTTCACGTTTGCGGATGAGGCGCGTGAGCAGGTAGAGCAAACCTACGGCAATCAGTGCAACAAAGGTAAGGCCCGCTGGGTCGCGTTGCCTCTGTGTTATTTCTGTGATGGGCGCGAGAAGGACAAAGAAGGCTAGCGCACCAGAGACGAGTGCGACCTGATGGCGCTCCGTCCATCCTAGGCCATTGCTCGACATGCGTAAGAGAACGAAACCGACGACGAGATCAAGGAGCAGGGTCAGCAGAATTGTGACCCAGAACGGCGTGAGCGTCGTGGGAAGCACCCAGTTGATAAGGTAGAGTGTCAATGTTCCCAGGAAACCGACGAGTCCGAAGCGTAACGGTTGAGCTACGTCTGTGCTTTTGGTGACAGTGATGCGACGTGGTAAGTAGCGTGCCAGGAAAATCAGTGCTACAGCGATGCCGAGCGCTATGAGGTAAGGAACAAGCGGTGGATGATAGGATGTGAGGAACAGGAACCCTAATACAACATCCAGAATGAACATGACTATAAGCAAGAGCAGAGCGCGAGGTCCCACCCAACGTTCTGCGCGACGTTTGGGGAAGAGCAGGCTCACGATGAGAATAGGAATGGCGATGCTGAATATAGCGTGAAAGGTTGTTAATTGCACGCTCCATACCCAGTTGACACCTAGCCAACGACCATAAGTAGCAAGCACGCCTAAGTATTTCCAGTGCGGGTCAAAGAAACTTTTGATCTGCAAGCCCTCTACGATGATACCAAACGCGGCTCCAAGCATCAATAGAGTAGGCCAGCCCTTGCCCCAATACAGCATTAGTTCGCGTGCGATGACTGCGCCGCCCCCGTAGAGAAAACATAGGAAAAGTAGCATCAATGGATTGAAAAAGCTATTGGGCGGTGTTGAGCCTGAGAGCAGTGAGCCGACGATTGGGGCAATGAAAAAGAGAAAGATGCCGGGTGCTGGTCTGAGAAAGCGTATGATTTGTAAAAAGATTTGTAGAGCGCGTTGCATAGATAGCTCCCTCCCACGTGGGATGGAATAGGGTTGTTCTTGAATATATCATTAAAAATTGTACGCTTCGCCATGCTGAAAGTTAGAAGGGGCAGTATCCAGACGATGATGCAAATATGCACGTGCAGGTGGAAATGCTTTCGAGGCATGCAGCGAGGATATGATTGTAGAAACCTTATTCATGACGCCCAAAGATGGGAGTGGCAGGGTCACGCATTGGGCGTCATGAATGAGACCCCTACATTTGATTTTCGTTTTTGAGGTAGCGTGACAGTGTTTCTTGTCGATGCAAAAAGCTATCGAGTACATCCAGGAGGTGTTGCTGATACGAGGAATAGTTGGGATTGTTCAGCATCTCTAACGTGATGGTAGAGCCAATGCATGTATGATTGTAGAGCGCTTCTACATAGGCTTTGCGCTTGTCGGGTGTGAGGAGTTGTAAGTGTTGCTCATCAAGTAACTGGGCGTTATGTTTTTCGCGTTCGTCATGTGACATGGCCCAGTAGCCAAAGAGCGGAGGGTTGTCCTTGTTCTGCTCACTCATATATGGCTGCTTTCTCGAACCTACCTGTTTCGTTGCTGTTATTAGAACATATATATTTAGATCGAAAATATAATACTAAAGATACGTTTGGTAGTCAACGAATGGTGTATGTATTGAGATAAAAGTCATACTGATTATGTAAAGCTGCTTGAAGATGGATTGTACTAGAGGTAGTGGAGAGTACTTTTTGTGGGATATGAATGAGGCATAGTGGTATAGGAAAAGGGGGTAAGTGGGCATGACAGGGGCAAGCCCTGTCACTACGATACACAAATGCGTGTCAAGTCACTTGCAGCGAGCCGTATCATAGTAGTGAAAGAGCCTCTCCCCCTGTGCCAATACTGCACGCTTCAGAGACTTCTGAATGGCCCTAGCGAAGCACAACAGTCTTCTAGGAGGGTTCCACAAAGTTTGCATTATAGTTGCTTATAGCTCCATATTATTAATCTTTTACTCTATATCAATTAACAAGTCGATATTCGCTGTGAATGCTTGTAGCCAGCGATCATGCCGCTCTTTAGTCCATTTTTTGTCAGAAGGTAACTGTTGTAGAAGCTTGAATAGTAATCCATATTCTTGCTCTATAGCTGTGATATTGTTGTCCGATACTCCGTTGGACTCTAGGGCATATGGTTCTTCTGCTTGATTTCTGCGTGAGATAATAGAGCGGGAACCTAACTTATTTATCGTAATATTGCTCGTCCTCCTGCGAGTTTCAGGTGGTCCTCCTGATATCAACCCTGCCTCTTGACACAGACTTCTAAATAATGCAACCATTCGCGACCGTTGTGCTTGAGGTTGATAATAGCGGAAAGCATCATTAATTTCGATATCTGTAGCATCTGCAGGATCAACAATAACAAAAACGTCCTTATAAGCGGCTTTAATGATTTCTCCAAGTACCTCCGCATATTCATTAGTAGGTACACGAGCTAATCGGTCAAACATTTGAGTTCTATGGCCTTCTTCGTCCACTAATCTTAAAAATTTCAGCGATTGTAAAGTACGAGAAGCATTTCCCTCGGAGACACCTACTCTTACAATCTCTTGAATCGTGATTATCTCAGCTAATCCTCTTTCTCGGAAGCGCCTAATGACGTTTATTACGCAACCAAATGGAGCGTATGGAGCATTTTTTTCAAGATTTATGTTCACTGCTTCGCCTTTTATAGTGCTAAGTGTCAAGTGTCAAATAATTAGACACTCATCATAATGCGTTATACACTTGCTGTCAACAATGCATAAGGCATTCATCAAATCTGTTAAAGCATTTGCAAAGATTTGCTGATTTGATTAAAATTGCTTTATAGATATCGCAATGGAGGCATGAATGGAATACAACCAAGGGCAGATACTGCCAATTGTGAAGCCTATAAAAAATGGATGGGCTGCTTATGGAGATGGATGGGCTATTCATGCTTCTACTCCTGAAGGTGCCATACAAAAATTTAGAGAAGCTGAGTGCCGACATCAAGAAATTGACAAACTTCCTTTTTGGCACGAACAGTTTACAGTACAACAAACCAACAGAGATATGCATGCCTAAAAATATCATCATAATACATCAATTCCTGCCTTAAAGAGAAAGAAACATTTTATGTCTGTATTGAGTATTGACAGCTCGAATAAATTTGAACTTCAAACCCAAACACTAGTTGGTAGAAGTGTAGCTGTGCTTGGGATAACTGGCTCTGGTAAGACGAATACCGCTGCGGTGCTAATTGAAGAACTTCTCTCAAGTGGCCTACCCCTTACCATTGTAGATATCGAAGGCGAGTATTGGGGACTCAAGGAGAAGTTTGAAATCCTTGTAGCAGGTCGCTCTGAGCATGCTGAATTAGCAATTAGTCCTGAAAATGCGGGTAAGCTTGCTGACATTTCAGTGAAACGTGGTATATCTGTTATCCTTGACTTGAGTGATTTCACTCAAAACGAGGCATATGAGTTCTTGGTCGAATACTTTCAAGCTTTATGGGATGCTAGCTCTTCTACTAAACAACCCTATCAGATTGTACTTGAAGAGGCACACGAGTTCGTACCTCAAAGTACAGGTACACCATTAAAACAAATGCTAACCCGAATAGCATTGCGAGGCCGTAAACGCGGCTTAGGCATTATCTTAATGAGTCAGCGATCTGCCAAAGTAGAAAAGGACGTTCTTACTCAAACGTCACTTCTTTTCCTTCACAAAGTTGTGCACCCAACTGACTTAAAAGTTTATAAAGATTTAATTCCACTCCCACCTGCTCAAGTAGAAGATATGGTAAGAAAACTAAATCCTGGTGAGGCTGTGGTAGTTTATAACCATCAAGTAAATGTTGTACAACTCAGACTTCGTACCACATTTCACGCTGGTTCAACGCCAACATTGAGTCGTAGTACGCAACCAAAGCTGCGAAAGCTTGATGCTTCAATGCTGAAAGAGCTACGTGCTTTAACCACTGTCACTGAAAAGACAACCCGAATCGGTGATGAAAAGGCAAAATTAGCTCAGAGGGTAAAAGAACTAGAAGAGACAGTCGCTTTGAAGGATGCTGAAATACAACGTCTACAAAACCAAGTCGATTTACTTGGTAAGCTTAGTGTTTCGCTAGAAGGTCTGTCTAATATGTCCCGATTTCAAGATACTGATACTTTGAAAGTTGCCCAAGCACTGGTTGGGCAAGTTGTCACTAATGAAAAAAATAGCGAAGTAAGACCTAAAAGTCCTATCCTACCCATTCTTCATGCAGATGCACCTGTTGCATACTACGCTAATCAGAAAATTGTAGATTTAACTCCAGCAGAGCAACGTAAACTTGATTCAATTGTTCAAAGACTTCAAAAACTTCCCAAGCTACAGCGTTCTATATTGCGTCTCCTTTTTGAGCACGAAGGTACTGTAATGACGGTATCTACGATTGCTACGTGGTTATCGCTAAAGGAAAGTACAGTACGAAGTCATCCACCCCTTGATCTAATTAAAATGAAATTAGTTGTTAGAACTAGAGGCAGTAAAGGATATAAATACGTATCATCCGTTTATTCTTACTTTCGATCAGAACTGCCATATGTAGAACCGGACATTTTGTTCAAAAAGCTTCTTTAAAGGATATTGGAAAAATATTTTTGTATGGAATGCCTAAATGTAAGTGAGTGTTTGTTTTGCAACAAACGTTACTAATTCGACAAAAATGTTGTAAAATAACTTATTTAGCTTTATGTAAGAGACTAATATCTATTTAGTAAAAATAGTGTAAGTGTCTTTCTAATATTAACTAGGTTTATGATCGAGAGAATCAGTGATAATTAACCAATTTTAGACATCTTTAGATGTACCAAACAACTTTATAAACGATTAGAGCATGACACGCTTTTCATTACTGACATTCACAACAGTTACTAATACTAATTGATTGAGATTAATAAATTTCTTTTCAACATATTTATCAGCAATAAGCTAAAAAAAAGATATTGGAAGAATTTATTGTCTTTTAGCTTATAAACTAGGATCACATATAGCAAAAAATCAAGAAGTTGCATGTTGTATAATGCAGGGAGGCGGAGATGGCGTTGCCCATCCATGTTTAAGGAGCTATGACCGCTCCAATACATCTTGGAAGTCCTTGAATACCAGTCTCCTTGCTTCAACAAATATCGGTTGCTTCTCAGAAATAAACGCATATAGGGGTTCGTTGTAAACTAATTGCTACTTAGCAAGTATAACTAGGCTTGCTTTATTGTATTGAATTATATTTAGTATTTGCTAGTACTTAAACTAGGATCACATATAGCAAAAATCAAGAAGTTGCATGTTGTATAATGCAGGGAGGCGGAGATGGCGTTGCCCATCCATGTTTAAGGAGCTATGACCGCTCCAATACATCTTGGAAGTCCTTGAATACCAGTCTCCTTGCTTCAACAAATATCGGTTGCTTCTCAGAAATAAACGCATATAGGGGTTCGTTGTAAACTAATTGCTACTTAGCAAGTATAATTTATTTTTGTTACTGTAATGCATCAGACTTACATTTTTTAGAATACTTTTCTAAGCGAACATAGATTGAGAGCTTACTAAGTTGCATGCTGTATAATGAAAGGAGGCGGAGATAGCGTTGCCCATCTATGTTCAAGGGGCTACGACGAGCACGAACACGATAGAAATCTTCAACACATTAATTCTCTATAAGCTTTTTTCTGTATGTGTCTTATACATTGTGTATTAAGACAACTTATTAAAAATTTAGACGAGTAGCTCAAGTCATTAGTGAGTACATAGTATAACCTATTTTTATGCTTACTTGTCGTAGGTGAAGAGGATTTTTCTTCGTTTGCATAAATAGGAGAAGAAATGATTGACATGGCATAGGTGCTGTGGTATGCTTCAGCCAAGCGTGTATTTATACGCGTGAAGGATGCTCCTCTCCCTGGAACGATAGGGGCATCCTTCATAGATTTAGGCTTACAGAGGAATTACATTCTCTCTGGCGGTTTCCTATACC
>JAABUQ010000538.1_pt1 | contig 88014 bp, 81 predicted proteins | sample 5560001 | NCBI WGS metagenome assembly JAABUQ01 (sample SAMN10711888, study PRJNA513371) | rock metagenome | isolation source: Antarctica rocks | place: Antarctica: Victoria Land, Finger Mt nord | collected 2015-12-18
CCGTTCAGGAGCGATGTTGTCGCACAGTCGTTCCTCAGGGCGCGACTTTATCGCGGGGGTCCCGTGCGGGCCACCTGGAGATGTGGGTAATTGAAAGGGAACACGCACCCCTACCACTTCTTGTGGGGAGCCCCGGTCGACGAGGGCATCTCTAGCGTTCAATCGATGGTCGACGACCTCGCGCGCTACGAGGATCACAGCATTCACTACCTGGTCCTGAGCGGGCACGGCATCACCCTGGATTGCGGGATCTCGGCCTCCGGGGGCTCGATCGTGGCGGACAACATGGATTCGCAGCAGATCCTGGACATCCGCCGCAAGCTCGCCGCCGACTGCGTGATCGAGATGGCCGCCTGCCATCAGGCCGAGAACCCGGCCGCCTGCCAGACGCTGGCCACGACCCTCCAGGCGAGCGTCCTGGCGACGACCGGCGGGGTCAATTACGGCAACATGTCGGACGGGCCCTGGGTGATGTTCCGTCCCTCGACGCCGGGCACGTACTGGCACCCGCCGCTCGCTCCTCCCATTCCTTGAGGATGAATCCGATGGCCGCACGCATCACGCTTCTTCTCGTCGTATCCTTAATGGCGGGTTGCCTCATGAAGGATTCGACTCCGCACGTGCTGGCGATCCATCGTCAGGGGGGAGCTCTGGTGTCCTTCTCCGGCGACGGTATGATCCGGGAGTACGATCCGGCCTCGCTCCGCGAGCGGGCTCGCCACCCATTGGCCTGGGGAGACGGCCAGATCTTCGCGGCCTCGTTTTCGCCGGCGGGCAAGTACCTCGTCGTCGCGGACAGCGCGAACACCGTCCGGGTGTTTGAGGCAGGACCCCGGAAATTTTCCCGTTGGCTGTTGGCGGGGGAGATGGTTTCCGGGGCTGCCATCGACGAGTCGGGGAAGTACTTGGCGATCCTGACGAAGGGCGGCTGGCGGATCGACGCGGAGGGCCGGGACACGATGTTCATCGACGGCCACGGCGATCACTTCTCGCGATCGGTCGCCTTTGCGCCCGATGGACGGTCGCTCGCCCTCGGGCTGGGCAATCTCGACGGGCCGCGCGCGCCGTCGATTCGCGTGGTCGCGAACGTCCTCGACAGTTCCTCATCCCGGGACATCGGGCCGCTCGGGATCACGACCGCGCTAGCGTTCAGCCCGGACGGCAAGACCCTGGCCTATGCCGCCGCGACGGGCCCTGCACTCAAGGACCCCAGCCTGGTCGGCGTCCTATCCTACCCGGACGGGAAGGTGCTGGCCGAGATCAAGGACGATCGGCCCTATGAGGGCTCGCGGACGATCGCGTTCGACGGCAAGGAAATCATCTGCACGCCCCTGGGCGGTCGGGGGATGAAGGCGTTCACGTTCGCCGACGGCAAGCTGACGGAGCGATGACGCGGAGGGGCCCGGAGCACGATGCTCCGGGCCCTCGTGTCGGCCGAGTAGGGGCTCCTCGGCCGGTGCGGTCGAGTAGCGCGGCACGTGGTGATCCATCGAGAATCCTTGCCGTTGCTGAAAGCGGGGCCTGAGCTCGTCGAAGGACAAGGGGTGGTAGGCCCCGAGCAACCGGGCGGCGTTGTCGACGGCCATGGCGATGCTCCAACGGTTAATCATGTGTGCATTCGTCCAGGTCTCCGCCTGGGCATGGCTGTGCCCGTCGAGTTGCCAGGCCCCTCGAGGCCCTGGCCCTAACACAGCCCGAGCCGCCCGTCATGGCCGCCCCGTTCGTCTCACCGGTGGCGTCCATCATCCTCGGCACGCTCGCCGTGAACGGGTTCCGGGAGCAGGTGGCCGTCGTGGAAGCCTGAGCCTCCGGACCCGGTGATTCTTCGCCTCGCGACCGGAAAGGTTCGAATCGACCGCGTCCCGGCGCTCAGGATCGTCCCGACAACGAAGCGGCCCCGCCCGGGCCGGGTGGCTCGGGCGGGGCCTGATGCGGATCCGAGGTCGGCCGGACCGATCGTCTTTATCGCCCCTGGCCGCGGATCAAGGCCCAGCTCGTGATCCAACCCAGCGGGTTGACCGAGGCCGGGGTGCTCGTCGGGACCGAGGAGGTATCCGCCGGGGTGGCCGTCTTCACGGCGGCCGCGTCGGACTGCGACTGGGCCTGCGATGGAGCCTGAGACTGGGCCTGAGGCTGCGACGTGCTGTCGAGCACCTGGGCCTGGGCCTGGACCACCGGCTGCGACTGATCATGGACCGAGGCCGACGCCGGCGCGGGGTCCGGCGTCGGGGTCGGGGTGACGACGGGGGCCGGGGCGGCATCCGGTTGGGGGGTCGGGGTCGGAGCGGGCGTCGGAGCCGGGGCGGGCGTCGGGGTCGGGGTCGAGGCGGACGGGTCGGTGGTGGGGGTGGCCGTGGTCGCGGCGGCCGTCGCCGGCTGGGTCGGGGTGGCGGGGGCGACGACCGTCGGGTTCGTCAGGTTGAAGTCGACCTTGAGGTTCTGGGTCCCCATCGTGACGTCCTGCCGGCCGACCACCGAGCCGCCGACCGTGGCGGTCAGCTCGTACTTGCCGGGGGCGAGCGGGAACTGATACCCGCCGCCGCCCGCCGTGTCGACGTCGGCCGAGGCCTGGGTGTCGAGGTTCACCGCGTGGATGTGGACCCCGGCGTGGCCCTCGTCGAGGTCGTACGAGCCGTTGCCGTTCTTGTCGTCGTAGGCGACGCCGAGCAGCTGGGGCTGGCCGTTCTTGGGCCGGCCGAAGTCGATCGTGACCACGTTCGGGCCGACCGTCGTGGCGGTGCCGTCGTTGCCGGTGTGGACGATCCCGATGCCGACCTCGCTGAACGCGTCGGCGGCCGAGACGCCGTTCTGGAGGATGTTCTGGCGGTGGGGCTTGTTGTTGCCGGTGAAGCCCCAGTCGATCAGGAAGGCCGCCATCGAGTGGTCGACCGACTTGGCGTAGGCGAAGGCGTCCTCGCCGGCCGAGATCAGGTCGCCGTAGCCGACCCGGTTGAGCCGGGCCGAGAGGTCGGATCCGTCCGACCCCTTGTGACCCTGGAAGTTGTGGTCGGCCTGGTCCTGGCTCTGCCCCTGGGCCGCGGCGCCGAGGGCGTCGCTCCAGGCGAGCGGGGGCTGGGCCGGCGCCGAGCGGATCTGGCTCAGCTCCTGGTTCAGGTCGACCCCGAAGTGGGCGACATCGCGCTGGACCTTGTCGTCGGCGTGGGCCGTGATCCAGTCCGCCGCGCCGGAGGGATTGGTCCGGGCGAGGTTGATTAGCTCGAGGGCGTACTGGCGGAGCCCGTCGGGGGCGGCCGACAGGACCTCGCGCTTCTCCAGGCTCTCCAGCGTCATCGTCCGGCGGAAGGATGGCCTGGACATGCGACCTCCCTGTATCTCGAGAACGCCCGGCGGGCGTGGTTCTGTGAGTGGGCCTCCCCGTCCGTGGGGGGTGGCCTCGACCGTAAAGCCTTCCGACTTGAAGGATTGTCGCGAGGTGAATCTCATCGCGGCCGGCATGACGGGCCGGATCTAAGGCAACGCCCGTGCCAGACTCTGCTCGCGGCCGAGCAGCCGACCGCCGCCTCGCGCCTAAATCTCGGGCTCGTCTCGATTTCCGCATTCGCGATTTTGGGCAGCCGCGCGACCCGCGTCCGGCGGCCGGGCGGGGACGGCCGAGGGGGTCGGGTCAAGCCGACGGCCGAGAAGTTACAAAAGCTGCGTTTATTACAAGGATTTCAAGCCACCGGCTGAAACCCAAGTTCTGTTAAAGTTCCGGGTTAGATCGACCGAAGCGGTGGCGACGGCCGCCTTGGTCGCCCGCGATCCGACGGACTTGCGGGGTGGCTCGGGGCCTTGTCAAGCGCCGGCCCGGCTCGATAGCCTGGGGGGACGGTCCTGTCCTCGGCGGGCGGGCCCCGTGCATCGGTGACGACGGGCCCGCCGGGGGGCCGGGGCGAGGGGAGAGTCCGATGGGATCGGCCGTCGACGTGCTGGGGCAGGTGGCCAGGGCCGAGGCGTCGGGCGAGTTGTCCGCCCCCGCCGCCGCGAACATCCGGCGGTGGCTGACCGAGCCCCCCTTCGCCGCCGACCGCGATCGGCTCGTCCAGGACGTCGAGGCCGGGCGCTGGAAGGTGCTCGACGAGGCCTTCTACACCGTGCTCGAGTTCGGCACCGGCGGCCGTCGCGGCAAGATGTACCCGGTCGGGACCAACGTCCTGAACGACCGGACGATCGGCGAGTCGGCCCGCGGCCTGGCCGACTACATCACCGACCGGAAGGGGGCCGGATCGCCCCGGTCGTGCGCGATCGCCCGCGACACCCGGCACAACTCGCCCGAGTTCGCCGACCGATGCGCCCGGGTCCTCGCGGCGGCCGGGTTCCGGGTCTACCTGTTCGCCGACTACCGGTCGACTCCCCTGCTCTCCTTCGCCGTCCGCCACCTCAAGTGCGACGCCGGGATCATGATCACCGCGTCGCACAACCCGCCGAGCGACAACGGCTTCAAGTGCTATGCCGCGACCGGCGGCCAGGTCGTCCCGCCCGACGACGCCGGGATCATCGCCTGCGTCAAGGCCGCGTCCGACCGCGAGATCCCCGAGAAGTCGCTCGAAGCCGGCCTCGCCGACGGGTCGATCGTCCACGTCGGCAAGGACGTCGACGACGCCTACATCGCGGCCGTCGTCTCGCAGTCGGTCTCGGAGGCCCGCGACGTCGGGATCGTGTACACGCCGATGCACGGCGTCGGCGAGACCTCGTGCGCCGCGGCGATGCTCGCCGACGGCTTCGCCCGGCTCGACATCCTCGCCTCCCAGCGCACCCCCGACGGCGACTTCCCCAACGTCCCCGGCCACGTCTCCAACCCGGAGATCCCCAGGACGCTCGACGCCTCGATCGCCCGGGCGCGCGAGATCGGGGCCGACGTCGTCCTCGCCAGCGACCCGGACGCCGACCGCCTCGGCGTCGGCCTGCCCGTCACGGGCGACCCCTCGGGCGAGTGGACGACCCTCGACGGCAACCAGATCGGCGTCCTGCTCGCCGCCTTCGTCCTGGAGAAGACCCAGCAAGCCGGGACGCTCCGCCCCGACGACTACCTGGTCACCACCCTCGTCACGACCCAGATGGTCCGCGCCCTCGCCGAGACCTACAATGTCCGGACCGAGGACAACCTGCTCGTCGGCTTCAAGTGGATCGGGGTCGCGATCGACGAGCACGGCCCCGACCGGTTCCTGTTCGGCTTCGAGGAGTCGCACGGCTACCTCAAGGGGACGCACGCCCGCGACAAGGACGCCGCCGTCGCCGCCATGCTCTTCGCCGAGCTGGTGGCCGACCTCAAGGCCCGGGGCAAGACCGTCCTCCAGCACCTCGACGACCTGTACCATCGCGTCGGCTACTACGGCGAGCGGCTGATCAACAAGGTGATGGAGGGCCGCGAGGGGGTCGCCCAGATCCAGGCCCTGATGGACGCGCTACGGAAGCGCCCCCCGGGGTCGGTCGCCGGCCTGGGGGTGGCCGAGGTCCTCGACTACAAGGCGCACGAGGTCCGCAAGGCCGACGGGACGACCGCCCCCCTGCCCCGCCCCTCGGGAGACCTGCTGATCTTCCACCTCGACGAGCCCGGCACCCGGTTCGCCGCCCGGCCGTCGGGGACCGAGCCCAAGATCAAGTTCTACCTGTTCGCCCGCGCCGAGGTCGGCGGCGACGGCCTCGCCCGCGCGATGTCCGCCGCCGAGGGCCGGCTTGACCACATCGCCGCCGACCTCGAACAATACATCCAGGGCGCGGTCGGCGGGCGGTCGTCCTGAGGCCGAGCATGTCGGCGGGTTCGCCGGAGGACGCGATGGAATATCTGCACAAGGAATTCGAGGTAGGCCCCGGCGACACGCTCGTGGTCACGCTCAACAACCGAGCGAACGTCCTGATGATGGACCCCGGCAACTTCGACAACTACCGCAACGGCCGCCCGTACCAGTATCACGGCGGCTATGCGACGAGGAATCGGGTCATCCTCTCGCCGCCGTCGCCGGGCCGCTGGCATGTCGTGGTCAACCTGGGAGGCGGAGCCGGATCGGTCCGGGCGGCCGTACGCGTGGTCGCCGGCAAAGAGCTTGCACGGTGACCAAGCCGGCCAGGACACCCCTCCCGAAGATCAACCTAGCCCCGCTCGGAGAACTCAACGCCTACATTGTTTATGAACATGAATTGGACGAGATCGCCCGGGGCTCGCCGGTCGCCCTCTACCTGAATTTCGCCATCGCCCTGATCGGCATCGGTGCGTCGTTCCTGATCGCCCTGCTGACGACCTCATTCACGGAGAACCTCGTCCGCTCCGTCGTCTTCTGCATCATCTGCGTCGCCACGCTCATCCTGGGCGTCCTGTACGGGATTCTGTGGTATCGCGACCATACATCCACGGGCGACGTCATCGAGCGGATCAAGAGGCGGATGCCGCTGGACGAGTCGACCCAGGCCGACCCCGGAGGAGCGACCGCGATCGAGTGAACCCGGCCCTCCCCTCCTGTTCCCTGGGGTCGTGGAATTGCCCCTCGACTTCCGAGATCCACCGCGGGGCGTCCCCGAGCCTACAATCCCGATATCCGCCCGCACGAATGACAGGGGAAGGACCCCGCGAGGCCTGCCCATGCCCGAGAATCCATCCCCGACCACGCCGGCCGCGACCGGGCCCGCCGAGAAGATCCGCGGGTTCCCGACCGGGCCGGGCGTCTACCTGATGAAGGACGCCCAGGGGCGGGTCGTCTACGTCGGCAAGGCCAAGAACCTCCGCGCCCGCGCCGGGTCGTACTTCCAGAAGACCGCGGCCGACGACAAGCGGATCAAGGACTGGATCGGCGAGGTCGTCGACGCCGACTTCCTCGCGGCCGACAGCGAGGTCGATGCGCTGCTGCTCGAGGCCCGGCTGATCAAGGACATCCAGCCGATCCACAACGCCGACCTCAAGGACGACAAGTCGTTCCCGTACCTCCAGATCACCACCGGCGACGACTTCCCCCGGGTCAACTTCACCCGCCAGCCGCTCGACCGGGGGGTCAAGCTCTACGGCCCGTTCCCCCGGGCCAAGGGGCTCCGGGGGGCGATCCAGGTCCTCCAGAAGGTGTTCAAGTTCCGGACCTGCTCGCTCGAGATCGAGGAGGGGGACCCCCGCTGGCGGTGGTTCCGCCCCTGCCTGCTCCACTCGATCGGCCAGTGCACGGCCCCGTGCAACCTCCGGATCGACCGCGAGACCTACCGGAAGGACATCCGCCGGCTCCGCCTCTTCCTCGACGGCAAGAAGGCCCAGGTCCTGACCGAGATCCGGGACGAGATGAAGGAGGCGAGCCAGGCCCTCCGGTTCGAGAAGGCGGCCCGGCTCCGCGACGAGCTCAAGGCCCTGGAGAACCTGAACCTCCGCGGCGACCTGAACAAGCACGCCCAGCCCGAGGTCTTCTACGTCGACCCGAAGCGCGGGCTCAAGGGCTTGCAGAAGGTCCTCGGCCTCGAGAAGACGCCCCGGACGATCCACGGCGTCGACATCGCCCACCTCGGCGGCACCGAGACGGTGGGGTCGCTCGTCACCTTCATCGACGGCCTCCCGTTCAAGCCCGGGTATCGCCGGTACAAGATCCAGAGCGTCAGCGGGGTCGACGACTTCGCCTCGATCCGCGAGGTCGTCAGCCGGCGGATCCGGGGCCTCCGCGACCGCGACGAGCCCTTCCCCGACATCTTCATGATCGACGGCGGCAAGGGCCAGCTCTCCAGCGCCCTGGCGGCCTTCGAGGCCCTCGGCGTCGAGCCCCCGACCCTGATCTCGCTCGCCAAGAAGGAAGAAGAGATCTACGTCCCCGGCCGGCCCGACCCGATCGTCCTCTCCCGCCGGTCGTTCTCGCTGCGGCTCCTCCAGTACGTCCGCGACGAGGCCCACCGGTTCGCGCAGCATTATCACCATATGCTGAGAAAGAAACGGACGTTCGGGGAGGAGTCTTGAGACGAGTCGCGGAGGCCGGGCAACGCCCGGCCGGTTGTGAGGAGGACGAAATGGCATGCCCCCCGGAACTCGTCGGGCTCCTCACCGAGATGATCGGCCGGGGCATCCTCCACGTCCGCGTCCTCGCCTCGGCGGGGCGGGCGGATTGGCTCGGGTACGTGATCGCCGAGTCGGACCACGTCCGGCAACTCCCCTCGATCCTCGCGGCTTATTCCCCCGATCGGCTGGCCTCTTACTGGGATACGGATCGCCCGGCGTATCTCGCCGCTGTGCCCCGCGGCGCCTCGTCCGCCTGGCAATCCAGCTGGGATCGACTGCGACGCTTCGTCGGAGGCGATCCCGACGAGGCTGGCCGACGCGAGGTGTCCCATCCCGGGGTCGTTCCGGACGGCATGGAGTCGACTCCGGGGAGGGTTGCCCCATCCCCGGTCGCAGTCCCCGGCGGGGAGATCGTCTGGCTCAGACCCGCGGAACCCTTGTATGATAGCGAGGGCCCCATCCCCGAATTTCCCCCGTTCGTCGTCGATGAGGGCGGCAACTTCCTCCCGATCCCCGAAGGCCAGCGAGCGGCCCGCGCCGACGCCCTGCGGAGGTCGCTCGACGCCATCGCCTCGATGACGGACGAGACCGACGAAGACGAGGATGCCTGGCGTGAAGTCATGACGAACCTCGGCATCGAGCCCGCGCCGGCCCCGCTCACCGTGGCCGAGTAGGCCGTGGCGAGGCTCATCATCCTCGACGCCGGCCCGATCGGGCTGCTCTGCCGTCGGTCCGGACACGACGAGGGGGATCGGTGCCGTTCCTGGGCGGCCCTGCTGCACCGGTCCGGGGCGTGGGTCGGCCTCCCGGAGATCGCCGTGTACGAAGTCCGCCGCGAACTCCATCGGATCGGGGCCTCGGCGTCGCTCCATCGGATCCGAGAAATGATCGGCAGATTCTTCTACATTCCGATCGACACCGCCGCGATGGAGCATGCCGCCGTACTCTGGGCCGAACTCCGACGTCGGGGCATCCCGACCGCCTCGCCCGATTCGCTCGACGCGGACTGTATCCTTGCCGCCCAGGCGATCGGCGCATCGGGGAGGAACGACATGCTGACCATCGCGACGACCAACCCAGGTCACCTGAACCGCTTCCCCAACATCGACGCCCGGCTCTGGGATCAGATCGCCTGACCCGCGGCTCCGGCCGGCCTCCGAGCCAATCGCCCCATGATCCTCGTCTCCGCCCACGGCCTCGGCCGGCAGTACTCCGGCGACCCGATCTTCACCGACCTCTCGTTCGAGGTCCGGGCGGGGGAACGCATCGGCCTGGTCGGACCCAACGGCGCGGGGAAGACCACGCTCATGCGGGTCCTCGCGGGGCTCGACGCGCCCGAGTATGGCTCGCTCTATGTCCGGCCGGGGATCCGGGTCGGGCTGCTCCGCCAGGAGCCCGACTTCGCGCCCGACCAGACGCTCATGGACGTCGCCCGGTCGGGGATGGCCAGCCTCGTCGACCTCCAGGCCGAACTCGAAGAATCGGCCCGCGAGATGGCCGAGGCCGACGACGACGACGACCGCGCCCGGGCCACCCGCCGGTATGCCGACGTCCACGACCGCCTCGAACACCAGGACGCCTACTCGATCGAGCACCGAGTCGAGGAGGTCCTCGGCGGCCTCGCCTTCTCAAAGGACGAGTTCGACCGCCCGGCGCGGACCTTCTCCGGCGGCCAGCAGTCGCGGCTGATGCTCGCCAAGCTCCTGCTCCAGTCCCCCGACCTCATGCTCCTGGACGAGCCGTCGAACCACCTCGACATCCAGACCACCACCTGGCTCGAGAGCTATCTCTCGCGGCAGGCCGTCGGCATGGTCGTCGTCAGCCACGACCGCTACTTCCTCGACCGGGTCGTGACCAAGATCTGGGAGCTCTTGGACGGCAAGATCTCGGCCTATCCGGGGAACTACACCCAGTACTGGAAGCTCCGCGGCGAGAAGGCCAAGGCCCTCCGTCGCCAGGCCGACCGCCAGGCCGAGAAGGTGGCCGACCTCGAGGCCTACATCCGGAAGTACGGGGCCGGGCAGCGGGCCAAGCAGGCCCACGACCGCGAGAAGAAGCTCTCCCGGATCGAGCGGGTCGAGACGATGCGGGACGTCGTCGGCCCGCCGATGGGCTTCGGCGAGGTCGAGCGGTCGGGCGACATCGTCGTCGAGGCCCGCAAGCTCTCGAAGTCGTACGCGAGGCCGCTGTTCCTCGGCCTCGACCTGACCGTCCTCCGCGGCCAGTGCGTCGGCGTGATCGGCCCCAACGGCGCCGGCAAGACGACCCTGATCAAGACCCTGATCGGCCGCGAGGCGCCCGACTCGGGCGACGTGAAGCTCGGGCACAAAGTCCTCGTCGGCTACCACGACCAGGGCCTCCAGTCGCTCGACCCGGCGACCACCGTCGTCCGCGCCGTCTGGCCGGACGACGACCCCGAGTGGATCGAGGGGGATGTCCGGAGCCTGATCGCCCGGTTCGGCCTGACGGGCGAGCAGGCCTTCCAGGACGTCGGCCAGCTCTCCGGCGGCGAGAAGGCCAAGGCCGCCCTCGCCCGGCTGGCCGCGACCTCGGCCAACCTGCTCGTGATGGACGAGCCGACGAACCACCTCGACATCTGGTCGTGCGACTCGCTCGAGCAGTCGATCCAGGACTTCGAGGGGACCGTCCTCGTCGTCAGCCACGACCGCTACTTCCTCAACCAGGTGGCCGACCGCCTGGTCGTCGTCGCCGACGGCAAGGCCCGGGTCGTCGAGGGGGACTACGAGTCGTACCAGCGGCTCGCCGCCCGGGAGGCCGAGGCCGCTTCGGCCGCCGTCGCGCGGGCCTCGGGCCGGCCGGCCGAGGCCGTCGTCGATCCGGGCGCGCGGGCCGACCGCCGGAAGCGGAAGTTCCCCTACCGGAAGCCCGACGAGATCGAGCGCGAGATCGGCCGGGCCGAGGCCGACGTCGCCGACCTCGAGGACAAGCTGGGGATGCCCGCGACCTGGCGCGACCCGGTCAAGGCCCGCGATGCCCAGCTCCGGCTCGACGACCTCCGGACGACCCTCGCCCGACTCTACGAGCACTGGGAAGAGGCGCTCGAACTCAACGCCTGACCGGACGCGACCGACCGACCGACCGAATCATCTCTTTCTTGCCCCGGATCTCCGAAGGCCGATGCCCATGCCCGACCCTCGCAAGATCCTCCAGACCGTCGCCCGCGCCACCGCGCTGTTCCGCAAGACGCCGGGCCGGACCGGGGGGCTCGTCCGGCTCGACGCGGCGGACGAGGTCCTGGTCGTGGGCGACCTCCACGGCAACACCCCGGCCTTCCGCAAGCTCCTCGACGTCGCCGCCCTCCCCGCGAACCCGGGCCGGCACCTGGTCCTCCAGGAGCTCGTCCACGGCACGAGGTCCTACCCCGACGACGCCGGCGACAAGTCGCACCAGCTCGTCGACCTCGTCTGCGCCCTGAAGTGCCAGTACCCCGACCGCGTCCACCTGATCCTCGGCAACCACGAGCTCTCCGAGGTCACGAACCGCCCGATCGCCAAGGCGGGCGTCGCGCTCAACGCCCTGTTCCGCCAGGGGCTCGAGACCGCGTACGGCGGGATGGCCGACGCGATCTACGAGGCCTACCTGACCCTCTTCGCCGCCCTCCCGCTCGCCTGCCGGACGCCGAATCGGGTCCTCCTCTGCCACACGATCCCCGACCCCCGCGACGTCGAGGTCCTCGAAGCGAGCGTCTTCGACGCCGAGACCTGGCCCCCCGAATGGACCGCCCGCGGCGGGCCGATCTACGGCCTGACCTGGGGCCGGAACACCGACCCCGAGAACGTCGACCGGTTCGCCGCGATCGTCGACGCCGACCTCTTCATCACCGGCCACCAGCCCTGCGACGACGGCTTCCGCCAGGCCAACCACCGCCAGATCATCATCGACGGCACCGACCCCTACCCCGCCTACTGCCTCTTCCCCGCCCACGACCCGGTGACCATCGATACCCTCATGGCCGGCGTGAAGACCCTGCCGATCGAGTTCTGAGCGGCCCCCTCCCGACCCGACGAGAAACAAGAGAGCTGGCCCGCCATCGGGCCTTGCCATAGCACGACCGGTCGCGCTATTTTGCCGTCATGAGCAAGGCATCGGCGGCGACACGAAATCGGGGGGGCCGGGGCCGCGTACCCGGACGGGGGCCTGGGGATCGGGGAGTTCGCGTTCACCCCAATCGTCACCTTCTTCGCCGACAAGGGCATCCACAACGATCGGTTTATCGGGGTCGGCTGGGTCTTGCACACGGCCTGGGACGTCGTCCACCACCTCGACGGGACGCCGATCGTCCCGTTCGTCGCGACGTCCTCGGCCGGATGCGCCATCTGCGACCTCGGGATCGCGCTCTGGTGCTTCGCCGGTGGGCCCTCGGCCTCTGAGCTGACCGGCCGGGCGCGGGCGGCGGGCGGGCGGGCCGGAGGCTGATCGAGGCCGCCCATGCGGCGGCACCGGGCGGACGATCGCCGACACGACGAACGACCCCGGACGCGGCGGGCACGCCCGGGGTCGGGGATGTCGTCGGGCCCTCGGGCCGGGGATCGGCTCAGGCCTTGCCGGCGGGGACCCCGTGCTCGACCTTCGCCGCGTGGTGCTTGGTGTGCACGGCGTCGGCCGCGTTGAGGGCCTCCTGGCCGGCGATCTCGACGTCGCGGGTGTCGTCGTGGAGGTAGCCGAGGACGCCCAGCTCGGACAGGTCGATCCCATCGATCTCGGCCTTGGCCGAGGTCCGGTTGCCGACCGTCTTGCCGACGATCCAGAAGAAGATCAGCGCCGTGGGCAGGACGAACAGGATGTTTGTGCCGACGCCGATCATCTCCGCGAGGAGCTGGCCGATCCCGCCGCCGTAGAAGATGCCCTTGGGCGCCGTGGCCACACCATTGAGCCCGGCCCCGTACTCGCCGTTGGCGAAGAGGCCGATCGAGAGGCAGCCGAACGCGCCGCAGGTCCCGTGGACGCTGACGGCGCCGACCGGGTCGTCGACCTTCAAGACCTTCTCGACGAACAGGACGCTCCAGACGACCAGGACGCCGGCGATCCCGCCGATGATCACGGCCGCGAGCGGGTCGACGAAGGCACACGGCGCGGTGATCGCGACGAGGCCGGCGAGCAGGCCGTTGCAGGACATCGTCGGGTCGGGCTTGCCGAAGACGAGCCACATATACAGGAGCGACGTCAGGCACCCCGCGCCGCTGGCCAGCATCGTGTTGACCGCGATCCCGCTGATCCGCAGGTCGGTCGCCGCCAGGGTGCTGCCGGCGTTGAACCCGAACCAGCCGAAGGCCAGGACCAGCGTGCCGAGCACGACCATCGGGATGTTGTGCGCCGGGATCGCGTTGGCCGTCCCGTCCTTGTTGAACTTGCCGATCCTCGGCCCGAGGATGATCGCCCCGGCCAGCGCCGTGAAGCCGCCGGTCATGTGCACGACGCTCGAACCGGCGAAGTCCAGGTGCCCGTTGCCCAGGCCGAACAGGACGCCGAGGTCGGCGAGGAACCCGCCGCCCCAGACCAGGCCGGCGAAGATCGGGTAGAGCACCATCGACATGAAGAAGCCGTAGATCATGAACGACGAGAACTTCCACCGCTCGGCCAGGGCGCCGGTCGGGATCGTCGCCGCGGTGTCCATGAACACCATTTGGAACAGGAAGAGGGTCAGGACCGACGCGTCGTTGGCGTCGCCCGCGAGGAAGAACCCCTTCAGGCCGAAGAGCTCGAACGGCTTGCCGTTGATCTCGAAGAGGGTGATCGTCTGATTCAGGATCGCCGGGCCGTCGTAATAGGCGATCGCGCCGTAGTTGCCGAAGCCGAAGGCGAACCCGCAGGCCCAGAAGCCGATGATGCCGACGGCGTAGATGACGAAGTTCATCGCCATCGTGTGGGCGACGTTCTTGGCGCGGGTCAGCCCGGTCTCGACCAGGGCGAAGCCGGCCTGCATGAAAAAGACGAGGAAGCCGGCGACGAGCGTCCACATCACGTTCAGCGAGATCTTCAGGAGCTTGAGGTCCTGCGCCATGCTGGCCGGGGTGACCTTGTCCCCCTCCTTGGTGAGCAGGCCGCTGGAGGTCGCCCCGGTGTAGGTGCCGCCGGTCGAGTCGGGCTTGGTCGGCGTGGCGGTCATGTCGGGGGCCGACGCCGGGGCCGCCGCGGTGGCGGACGCCGCCGAGGCCTCCTTGTCCGTGGCCTTCACGTCGGCCGACTTCGCCGCCCCGGGCGCGTCGGCCGCGGGCTTCGGCTCGTCGGGCGACGGCCCGCCCAGCAGGGACAGGAACACGGCCAGGCCGCCCAGCGACGGCCGACCCAGCAGGCTCAGCAGGCTCACCAACATGCGAACGCTCCTCGTTGCAACGCCAGGAGAGGACGGCCCCCGCTCCGGAGGACGCCGGGAAAGGCTACGCGGATGGAAGGAAACACCCGGGCCCGGTCGGCGGGGATCGTCCGATCGGTCGGAATGAGAGGCGGGAATGCAAGACGCAACACGACCGCGACTGCTCTAGAAACTCGCATGCCGCCGCGATCGATTCGCGCGAGACGCACGGCCCCGTGTGTCTTAGTTCCGTCCCGGCCCGACGTTGCGCCAGGAGAGGTCGGCGAGGTCGGAGCCCGACGCGGGTCGCGACTGCCTATTTGCACGACACCGCACCCCACTTTTTACGCAGCAGGCCGTGCGAGATGCAATCCAGGACCGTCGACGAGGACGGCCGCCGTGCTCCGGAGAGCGCGGCGGCCGGGAGAGTGAGGCGGAGGGCGGGCCGATCGGGGCGGCGTCAGAACAGGAGGATGATGTCGACGGCCAGGGTGAGCTGGTCGCGACGGGTCCCGTCGGTGTACGGCTTGGCGAACTGCGACCAGTCGTACCGCGCCTCGGGCCGGATCCAGAGCCAGCTGTGCGGCTTGTAGATCAGGCCGAGGGTCTCCTCGTAGAACCGGCCGCCGGTCGTCCCGGTCCGGACGCCCGACTGGTCCCAGAAGACCTCCGAGCGGAGGACGCCGGTCAGCTTGGGGTTGAACGAGTAGAGGAACCAGTTGCCGAAGCTGAACCAGTTGATGTCCTGGCGGCGGACCTCCCCGCGCGGGAAGGGGACCTGCTGCTCCCACGCCTGGTCGGTCTCGAGGACCTGCGTCAGCTTGTCGTTGTACTTGTGGGTCAGGACGGTCGTGAACAGGTTCCGGTAGTCGCGGGAGTACTGGGTGTTCCGCTGGCCGCCGAACTGCGGCGGCGTGGGCGGGGTCCCGGTCGGCTGGATGTTCTGGTTGGGCGGCAGGAAGCTGGGGAACTGGTTCGGGCCCCAGATGTAAGTGAAGGCGAGGTTGGTCTTGTCCTCGTTGAACGTGTAGTTGAAGCCGCCGATGTAGCCCAGCTGCAGCCGCTTGTCGAAGAAGCGGTCCCAGCCGTTGATCGTCCCGTTGTAAACGTTCAGCTTGTCGGTCACGTGCAGGGTCGAGAGGACCCCGAGATGGGTGAACGGCTGGCCGTAGTTGAACATGTAGGGGACCGAGAGCAGCGGGCGAGAGATCGCGGGCACCTGCTCGTATCCGGCGAGGGTGTAGAACCGGCCGGCCTTGATGTCGAGGCCCTTCTCGGTGATGAACGGGAGGTGGATCTCGCCGTAGAACTGGGCCGTGTCGTAGCCGAGGAAGCGGCCGTTGCGGTTGAGCGTGTCGCCGAACCCGCGCGAGTGGTTGAACGTCCAGTCGTTGCCGAACAGGTTATCCACCCGGAAGCCGAGGTTGATCTCGTCGTTCTGCTCCAGCGGCTTCTCGAAGATGAGGTAGTACTGGTTCCCCATCCACTGGTTGGCCTTGAAGTTCGGATTCACGCCGAAGTTCTGCTTCGTCCGGCCGGTGCCGTTGGTGTTGCCGGTGTAGCTGTTCTGGATCCAGCCGTAGACCTTGATCTTCGAGTCCTCGAGGCCGAGGAACTTCATCAGGAGGGTGGTCTCGGGCTTCTCGGCCGCGGCCTCGCCGGCGGCCTGCTCGCCGGTCGGCCCGCCGCCGCCGGACTCGCTCGCCGCGCGGGGGATGCTGAGGTCGGTCGCATTCCCCTCGCCGACGGGGGCGTTGGACGAACCCGCCGGCGCGGCGGGCGCGACGCCCGGGGCGGCCGGGTCGGTCGGGGTCCCGGGGGCCGCGGGAGCCGGCGGGGCCGGGACCTGCGCCGGGGGTGAGGTCGACGACGATGGGGCCGTCGGCGGCGGCGGGATCGTCGCGGAGGGGAGGCTCGGGGCCGGGGCCGTGGGGACGGGGGGCGGCGTGGGGGCCGTCGGCGGCACGGGGGTCGGCACCTGGGACTCGGCTTCGCCCATCCGCGCCCGGCGGAGGGCGTCGCGGAGCGGCCTCACCGGCCGGGACGTCGCCTTCGGCGACCGCGTCGCGCCGGCCCAATCCGGGGCGGGGCCCTGCGCCAGGGCCTCCGCCCCTGCCAGGGCGGCGGCCAGGGCCGTCGCGGCCAGCGTCGCCCATCTCGGGCGGATCGTGGACTCCATCCGGTCATCCTCCTGACGAGGCGGTTCGTTGCATCCCACTCTCCGAGTGGAATGGTCTCGATCCCTCCGCAACCGGGCTCGCGGCGCGGTCGGCGTCCGCGGCCCGGCGGGAGAATCCTGATTCTTATCGGCATGCGGGATCGGCGATCTGAGCGGAATCGTCCGGAATGGAGGAATGTGACGATCTTGCGGGGCCGCGCCCCCAGAGTCGCCATGATCAAGGGCGGGGCGCAGGATCGGGACGGGCCCGGCTGGCCGCGCCCGTCGCACGGGGTCCTCCCGTCCTGTTATTCGCGTCCTGTTCGCCGCGGTCGGGGAGTCGCCTCGCGCCTCGAGCTCGATCCGGCGGGGCGCAAAAAAAAGCCGGTCGGTCAGAGTCCACCTGGGCTGACCACCTCTCCCATGGTCGCCCTGGCTTATCTGACCGACCGGCTCTGCTCGGGGCGGAAGCCGGCCCGCGATCGGGGCCGGCCTCGTCGCCGCGTGTGAGAAGGGGGAGCGGGGGGGTCGTGCGAGGCAACCCGCTCCCCCTGTGGCGGTTGGACCTCCCGGTTGCCCGAGAGGACCGTCGCCGGTGGGGTGGCTTCTCGTGTATCGCTCGGTCGGTCGCCGCCGGGCAGGCTCCTAGGCGACTCGACGGTATCCGCTGTTGTGTCCCGTTCCGTTTGCGTTTGACTTCGACGCTAGGACTCAAGGCAAAGAGTATGCCAGGGGCGAATCCCGCCCGCGACGACGGCCCCGGCCCCTTTCCCTAACCTCAGGTCCGGCATGCGGTTTACTTGCGACGAAGGGCGGACCACAATGCGGCATCCGGTCGCGGTTTCCGCCCCCGCGGGCGCTATCTCGGCCGGCGCCCTGTTGAAGTTCGAGGCATGATCGCCTGCACTTTATGCAGATGGCACGGCTCGCGCGAGGATGCCCGATGAGAGGAGACCATTCGACCCTTCCGGCCGGCCTTGAAGGCGCCTGCGAGGCGTGGGAGCTCGGCGGCGACCTCGCCCCGCTCGGCCGGTGGATCGCGGCCGCCCTCGACGACGACGGGAGCCCGGGGCGGCTGGCGGTCGAGGATTGGGGCCCCTGCCTCGACCGGCTCCGTCGCGCCGAGGGGGCGCGGGCGGGATGGCCGGACGAGCTTCGGGCGCGGGTCGCGGGCCTGGGCCGGTGGCTCGTCCACGCGAGCCGGCCGGACGGCTCGACGGCTTTCGGGCCGACCGGCCGCGACCGGGCCCGGATCGCCCGGCTCCGCGAGGCCGCCGCCCACGCCCCCGACCCCGGCCTGGCCACGGTCGTCCGCCGCTGGTTCCCGACGCCGCCGGCCGCGCCCCCGCCCCCGCCCCCGGCCGGGTCGAGGTCCCGCGCGCGGGCGACCGCCGGCGCCGAGGCCGCGCCCCCGCTGCCGGCGATCGCGGACGACGACCGGGTCCTGGCGATCCTCCGCCCCGACTGGACGGCCACGGGCGACTGGCTGGCCGTCGACCACCGGGCCCCCGGCGACCCCGCGCGGATCGAGGTCGCGGGGGAGGGCCGGCCGTGGCTCCGGGGCCCCTGGACGTCGACGGGGCCGGGGGCCGTCGGCAAGGTCGGGGCCGCCTCGCCGACGAGCTGGACGTCCGGGGCGGATGCCGACGCCCTCGAATGGACCTTCCGCGCGGGCTCGACCCGGATCACCCGGACGGCGGTCCTGCTCCGGTACCGGGGCGTGGCGATCCTCGGCCAGCAGGAGGACGGCCCGCCGTCGCCGTCCGGGTTCCGGGTCGGGCTCGCCCCGACCGTGACGGCCGGCCTGCTCCCGGGCTCCCGCGCCTGGTCGCTGGCGCGGGGGAAGGCGACGGCCCGCCTGATCCCGCTCGCCCTGCCGGCGATGGCCACGACCTCGGCGCGGGGGGCGCTCGAGGTCGAGGACGGGGCGGCCGTCCTCCGGGGCGAGTCGGCGGGGAGGCGGCGGTGGCTCCCCCTGGTCGTCGCCTGGGGCAAGGGCCTGGGGACCTGGCGGGCCGTGACCGTGACCGAGCGGTCGAAGCCCTGCCCCCCCGAGGTCGCCTTCGGGGCGAGGATCGCCGGCGTCCTCGGCCGCGACGGCCTCCTGATCTACCGGAGCCTCGCCAAGCCCGCCCTCCGCGCCGTGCTCGGCCACCAGACCCGGGCCCGGTTCCTCGTCGGCCGGTTCACCCCCGAGGGCAACGTCGTGCCGCTCGTCTCCCTCGACTGACCGGGCCGGGCCGCGGGCCCCGGATCAGTCGAACCGCGACCGGACGTCGGGGGCCGCGATGATCCGCGAGAGCGACAGGAGGATGTACACCAGCGACACCCCCACCGCGAGATATCCCGAATGCTGATGGATCTTGATCAGCCGGGCATCCCCCCCGTTGGCGATCAGCAGGCCCATCACGAGCTGGGCGACGATCATCAGGGCGGCGACGAACCCGAGCACGACCAGAAAAACCTTCATCGCGGCTCCGATCTCGTGTCATCCCTACCGAGGTGCGGCCGGCCCGACCGCATCCTCACCGGGTCAGTAGCGCGGGGTGGACGGGTCGACGTCGGTCGACCAGGCGTCGATCCCGCCGTCGAGGTTGGCCAGGCCGGCGATCCCTCGCGCGGCGAGCCATCGGGCGACGACCATCGACCGCTGGCCGTGGTGGCAGTACACGACGATCGGCCCGCGGGCGGCGACGGCGGCGAGCTCGTCGAGGTGGGCCGGGACCTCGCCCATCGGGATCGCCACCGCGACGGCCGAGTCCGTCGGCCCGATCGTCGCGATCGCGCGCTCGAACGGCTCGCGGACGTCGAGCAGGACCAGCGGCCCGCCGGCGTCGAGCCGGGCGCGGAGCCCGGCCGCGTCCAAGTGGCCGACGGCACGAGAAGAGGGGTCGCTCATCCGTCTTGCCTCTCCCGTCCCGAGTCCGGGATCGCCCGCCGATCCGCCCGGATGATGGCGGATCCCCACCCGACCCGCCGAACCGATCGGTCACGATTGCACAAAGCCGCGCGGGGGCGTATTGTAGGCGACGGGCCGGGCCTCACGCCCCGGGCCACCCATCGACATCGCCGCCGGTCCCTCGATTATCGCCGAACGCCGGCCGCCCGGCCAGCCCGGCGTCGTCGCGCCGGCCGCCGTCGCCGGCTCCGGCTCCGGACGGTCGGGCCCCGGAATTGCAAATGGGATGGGTACGGACGGTCCGGGGGGCGTGCCTCGGTCGGCCCGGCGGCGGCGGACGGAACTGAGCGGAAGGACGAGCCGTGATGGCGCGCAGCTTCGCCCCGGGGTCGACCCGGATCGGCTGGATCGGCACGGGCGTGATGGGCTCGTCGATGTGCGGGCACCTGATCGACGCCGGCTACGCGGCGACGGTCCACAACCGGTCGCGCGACAAGCTCGCCCCGCTCGTCGCCAAAGGGGCGAAGGCGGCCGACTCGCCCCGGGCCGTGGCCGAGGCGTCCGACGTCGTCTTCACGATCGTCGGCCACCCGGCCGACGTCCGCGCCGTCACCCTCGGCCCCGACGGGACCCTCGCCGGCGCCAAGGCCGGGGCGATCCTGGTCGACATGACGACGAGCGAGCCGGCGCTGGCGGCCGAGATCTACCGGGCCGCGAAGGCGAAGGGGGTCGACTCGGTCGACGCCCCGGTCTCCGGCGGCGACGTCGGGGCCAAAGAGGCCCGGCTCTCGATCATGGTCGGCGGCGAGGACGAGGCCGTCGCCGCGCTCATGCCCCTGTTCGAGACGATGGGCAAGACGATCGTCCACCAGGGTGGCCCGGGCGCCGGCCAGCACACCAAGATGGTGAACCAGGTGCTGATCGCCACCAACATGATCGGCGTCTGCGAGGCGCTGCTGTACGGCTACAAGGCGGGGCTCGACCTGCCGACGGTCCTCCGCTCGGTCGGCCCGGGGGCGGCGGGGTCGTGGAGCCTGAACAACCTCGGCCCGCGGATCATCGCCGGGAACTTCGACCCGGGGTTCTTCGTCGAGCACTTCCTCAAGGACATGGGCATCGCCCTGGCCGAGGCGAGGCGGATGGACCTCGCGCTGCCCGGCCTCGCCCTGGCCGAGCAGCTCTACCGGGCCGTGGCGGCGCAGGGGCAGGCGCGGATGGGCACGCACGCCCTGCTGCTGGCCCTGGCCAGGCTCTCGAACGTCGACTGGTCGCCCTCGCGGCCGGCATGACCCGATCGCGGCCGCCGGCCGCCGGCGGGCGATCGCCCAGGAAGGACGGTCCGATGATGCCGACGATCGACCACCAGGACGCGACCGGTTCGCCCCCCCCCGTCGGGGTCGAGTCCCCCCGCGTCCTCCTCGTCGAGGACCAGCGCGAGGTCCGCTGGCCGATGGCGCAGTTCCTCAAGCACAAGGGGTTCGACGTGACCGAGGTGGCCGACGCCCGGTCGGCGCTCGACGCGCTGAACCAGGGCCCCCCGTTCCGCTTCCTCCTGACCGACGTCTCGCTGCCCGACCTCGACGGCCGCGACCTCGCCCGCCAGGCGCGCGCGATCGCCCCGGCGACGTGGATGGCGCTGGTGACCGGCTGGGGCCTGGAGCCCGAGGACTACGCCGGCTGCGACGTCGAGCGCGTCTTCCTCAAGCCGGTCGACCTCGCCTCGCTCTGCCGCGAGCTGGCCGAGGCCGGCCCGCCGACGGCCCGGACCCCCCGATGAAGCTGAAGCGACGGCCCGAGGACTTCCAGGTCGAGGAACTCCCCGTCGCCCGGCCGTCCGACCGGGGCCGGTTCGGCTTCTATCGCCTGACCAAGCGCGGGCTCGGGACGCTCGAGGCGATCGAGGCGATCCGCCGCCGCTGGAACCTCTCGGGCCGGCAGATCGCCTACGGCGGCCTGAAGGACCGGCACGCGGTGACGGTCCAGTACCTGACGATCCTCGACGGCCCCGACCGGGCGCTCCGCGAGACCGGCTTCGAGCTCGAGCCGGTCGGGCGGCTGGCCGTCCCCTACGGCCCGCAGGGGTTCCGGGGCAATCGGTTCTCGGTGACGCTCCGCGACCTGACCGACGAGGCCGCGGCGCGGGCCGTGGTCGCGCTCGGCGAGGTCCCGCGCGACGGCCTGCCCAACTACTTCGACGACCAGCGGTTCGGCTCCGTCGGCTTCGACGGCGGCTTCATCGCCCACGCCTGGCTCCTCGGCGACCATGAGCGGGCCTTCCGCCTCGCCGTCGCCGAGCCGACCCCGATGGACCGCCCCGAGACCCGGTCCGAGAAGACGATCCTCCGCGAGTGCTGGGGCGACTGGCGCGAGGCCAAGGCCCGGCTCGACCGCTCGCACGCGCGGAGCCTGGTGACCTACCTCGTCGACCACCCGACCGACTTCAAGGGGGCGTTCGCCCGGGTCCGCCGCGAGCTGCGGTCGCTCTACTTCTCGGCCTTCCAGAGCCACCTCTGGAACCTCCTGCTCGCCCGCCTGATCGAGTCCGAGACCCGCCCCGACCAGCGGGTGGCGCTCGACTTCAAGGTCGCGAGCCTGCCGATCCACCGCCGGCTCGACCCCGACCAGGCCCGCCGGCTCGCCGAGGCCCGGCTCCCCCTGCCCGCCTCGCGGACCGCGCTGCCGCCCGAGGGGCCGATCCGCGACCTGGCGCTGGCGGTGACGGCCGAGATGGGCCTCGCCTGGGAGGAGATCCGGGTCAAGGGCCTCAAGGACGTCTTCTTCTCGAAGGGGGACCGCCCCGCCCTCTTCTTCCCGGCCGACCCGTCGCACGACCTCGCCCCCGACGACCTCTACCCCGGCAAGACGGCCGTGACCCTCCGGTTCGACCTGCCCAAGGGGGCGTATGCCACCCTGGTCGTCAAGCGCGTGACCGTCGCGGCCTGACCTGACGGGCGACCGCCGGGCCGTCGGGCCGTGCCCTCCGGCCGGCCCTGGCCCGACGGTCAACCCCTCCGACTCGTCATTTCGGCAGATCCGGGGACGTCTTCGTCTCGGTCGTCGTGGTCGTGGACCGGGTCGGCGTCGGCACAACCGTCTTCATCTCGGTCGTCTCGTATCGGGGCCGATCGCGGCTCAGGGCCGAGCCCCCCGCCGCGGGCACAACCGTCTTCATCGTGGTGGTTCGGGCGGCGTCCTCGAGCCGGGCGATCCGCCGCTCGAGTTCGGCGAACTTCTGCTCCAGGCGGGTCAGCCGGTCGCCGTCGGTCGTGGTCTCGCGGGAGGACTCCAGCGTCGTCGAGGGGAGCGCGGGGAGGTCGACCGGGGGTCGGCTGCTGGCGACCGGCGTCTTCCGATCCGACTGCCTCACGGTCGGGTCCAAGACCGTCTTCCGTACCTCCGCCCGGGGGGCTTCCTCGGGGGTCGCCATCTTGCGGAACGGGTCCGCCGGCTCCGTCCGGCCGGGCCGGGCGACGGCTTCCAGCAGGCGGTCGAGCTTGCGCTCGACCTCGCGGAGCCGGTCCCCCTGGTTCTCCGGCGGAGGGGTGGGGTCCTGGCCCCGGACCCCCGCGACGGCCACGACCAGGCCGAGGGAGAGCATCGTGGCGGCGAGGGTCTTGATCTTGGTCAGCGTCATGGTCCCGAGTACCCCTTGCGTGAGGGCGAGGACCGAGGCGGGGACGATCCCCGGCCCGGCCGTCGCCGGATTGGTGGCAAAACCGATCGCGGCCCGGATCGTGGCGGCCGCAAGGGCCGGCGGGGGCGAGGCCGTCGGCAGGGCCAGGCCCAGGGCCACCGACCCGGCCACCCCGCGGCGGACGAGCCGGTCTTTAAGTCTCCTGCGAGCCCGGAGCAGGCGGCTCCGCAGCGTCACGGCGCGGACACCGAGCCGCCGCGCAGCCTCCTCGCCGGGGAAGCCTTCGAGGTCGCACAGGACGATCGCGGCGCGGTCGCGCTCCGGGAGGCGGGCGATCTCGGCGTCGACGATCGCCATCAGGTCGGCGTCGACGCCAGGCCGCTCGGGCCGCGCCTCGGCCTCGACCGCGGGGCCGGCTTCGGCCCCCTCGACGGCCCGCCGCCGGGCGGCCTTCGACCGCGACCGCGCCGCGACCCGGTGGGCGACGCCGTGGAGCCAGCTCCCGAGCAGGGCCCGGTCCCGGAGCGTCCCGGCCTTCTTCACCAGGACGAGGAACGTCGCCTGGAAGGCGTCGTCGGCGTCGTTCGGGTCGGGCAGGGCCCGCCGGCAGACGCCCAGGACCATCGGCCCGTGCCGCGCCACGATCGCCTCGAAGGCCGACTCGTCGCGGCGGCGGACGAACCGATCGATGAGCTGGTCCTCGCTCAGCCCCGCGACCGTCCCCGACCCGAACAGCCGGCCGACCTGCCGCAGGACCGCCCCGTTCTGCCCGACTCCCATGACACGCCCCCCGTCGTCGATGCCCGCCCTGCCCCTATACTGCACCGGCCCGGGCCCGTTGTGGCACTCCATTTCCCGCAATCCGATCGGGCGCGCCGGGATCGCCGGCCCCGGTGCCGAGATCGTCGCCCGATCGGCGCCGCCCGGGGCGGGCGGAACACGGCAAGGCTCCGACCGCGACGGGGTCACCCCCACCCCGGTTCTCCGGGCGGGGCGCTTTTGCCCTGGACTTCGTCGGTTTGTGAGTATACACTTACCGCAGACACGAGGTCATCATGGGAAAGAAGGGTCGGCTCTCGGGCGAGGAGCGGCGCCAGTCGATCCTCCGGGCGGTGGGCTCGGTCTTCGCCGAGCATGGGTTCCGGGGGACGACCACGCGGGCCCTGGCCGAGTCGGCCGGGGTCTCGGAGGCGCTCTTGTTCAAGCACTTCCCGAGCAAGGAGGCCCTGTATGCCGCCGTGCAGGCCTCCTACACCGGCGGCCAGGGGCCGGACCATTTCGGGCCCCTGACGGCCGCGGAGCCCTCGACGGCGACCCTGGTCCGGATCGTCCACACGTTCTACACCATCCTCCTGCCGCCGCACGGCTTGCAGGCCTCGGACGATCAGGCGATCCTCGCCCGGCTGATGTTCCGGAGCCTGACGGAAGACGGCGAGTTCGCCCGGTTGTTCCTCCGACGGGTCGCCTCGCGACTGGTCACGAAGCTCGAAGAGTGCATCCCCGAGGCCGCCAGGGCCGGCGACCTGGCCGGGGGCGGTCGCCTCGCCCCGCCCCGGCTGGCGGGCTGGTTCACCCATCATCTGATCGTCATGCTGATGCTCAACCACCTCGCGGACCCCCCGATCGTCGACTACGGCGCGACGCCCTCGGCGGTCGTCGAGCACGCCGTCCGGTTCGCCCTCCGGGGGATCGGCCTGGAGGAGGAGGCCATCCGTCGCCACTATCGGCCCGAAGAATGGTCCCGAAATTAGCGGGTGTTCTTTCGGTCGATTTCGGTTAGTAAGTACGCACTCACACTCGATCCCGGCGATCGATCCGTTCGCGGTCGGTCGCCAGGGTGGGCGGTCCGAGTGGTCGGGGGGAGAGGTCCGAGGTCCGGGCGGCCTCCTCCCCGTGTGACTGGTAGCCCGGCATTCCACCCCTAGCTTGACACATGTTGAAGGAGAGATGCGATGCGAGGATCATGCGCTGCGATGTTGGCGATCTCCGCGATCGGGCTGCTCAACGCGTCCGATGAGCCCGGGCCGGCGGCCCGGGTCGAGGATGAGAAGGCGATCCGGTCGATCCTGGGGGAGCTGGACCGGGCCTGGAACGCCCACGACATGAAGGCCTTCGCGGCGCACCTGACCGAGGACGTGGACGTGGTCAATCGGTTCGGCCACTGGATCAGCGGGAAGGCCCAGGTGGAAGCCCACCTGATCGGCCTCCACGCGTCGCCCTACCGCGACCACCTGGTCGGCCGGACGTCGACGGTCGAGAAGGTCCGGTTCCTCGCCCCGGACGTGGCCCTGGCCCACGAGCGCGCCAACGAGGAAACCGTCCAGTCCGTCCGGACCTACGTGCTCCAGAAGCGGGACGGCCGATGGCGGGTCCGGTCGTCCGGCATCGCCGAGCAGAAGGCCCCGCCGGCCGGCTGATGTCGCACGGATGTCATTTTCCGAGGGCCGTCCTCCGCGCCCGGGAGGACGGCCCCGTCGCGACCGATCCGCCTCGGCCGCGAGCCCGAGGGGCGATCCCGACGATGCGGCCGGGCCCGGTGCCGCGTCGGGGAGGCTATTTCGCCTCGTACACGACCTCGCCGTCGACGACCGTCGCCAGCACCTTCGACCGCAGGACCTCGATCGGCTTGACCCGGAACGGGTCGCGGTCGATGACGGTCAGGTCGGCCCGCATCCCGACCTTGAGGACCCCGACGCGCCCCTCGTCGAACGCCGCGAAGGCCGAGCCCGACGTGAAGCCGCGCAGGGCCTCCTCGACGGTCAGGACCTGGTCGGGGTGCCAGCCGCCGGGGGGCATCCCCGCCTCGTCGGACCGGGTCAGGGCGGCGTAGATCCCGTAGAACGGGCTGACGACCTCGACGGGGAAGTCGCTGCCGAAGGCGACGGGGACCCCGGCGTCGAGGAACCACCGCCAGGCATACGCCCCGTCGACCCGGCCCGGTCCGAGCCGGGCGTCGGCCCAGCGCAGGTCGTCGCTCGCGTGCGACGGCTGCATCGAGGCGATCACGCCCAGGGCCTTGAACCGGGCGACGTCGGGCCGGCGGACGACCTGGGCATGCTCGACCCGGAGGCGGGGGTCGCGGGCCTCGGGCACGGCCGCGCGGGCCGCGGCGTAGGCGTCGAGGACCATCGCGTTGGCCCGGTCGCCGATCGCGTGCGTGTTCACCTGCCAGCCGTTGCGCAGCGCGGCCGTCGCGGTCGCCTCGAGGGTCCTGGCGTCGATGAGCTGGAGGCCGCGGTTGCCCGGGTCGTCGCTGTACGGCTCGAACAGGAGGCCGCCCCGCGAGCCCATCGCGCCGTCCATGAACAGCTTGATCGAGCGGACCCGGACCAGCCGCCCCTGCCACTCCGGCGGCACCGGGCGACCGACGAACGCGGCCTCGCCGCCGGCGGGGGGGCTGGCCATCGCGTAGACCCGGAGCTTGAGCCGCCCCTCGTGGTCGAGCCGGAGGAAGGCCTCGCGCTCGGCGGCCGAGACCCCGGCGTCGTGGATCCCGGCGATCCCCCACCGGACGACGATCGCCTGCCCGGCGAGGATGTGCCGCTCGATCTCGGCCTGCGAGGCGGGCGGGATCGCCCGGCGGATCAGGCCCATCGCGCCGTCGACGAAGACCCCGGAAGGCTCGCCTGAGGCGTCGCGGAGGATCTGGCCGTCGGGCGGGGCCTGGGTCTCGCGGTTCACGCCGGCGCGGCGGATCGCCTCGGAGTTGGCCCAGCCGGCGTGGCCGTCGACCCGGCGGAGCCAGACCGGGCGGGCCGGGGCGACCTTGTCGAGCACCGCCCGGCCGGCGAACTCGCCGCCCGGCCAGAGCGACTGGTCGAAGCTGCTGCCGATGATCCAGCCGTCCCCGGGGCGCTCGTCGGCGCGGGCCGCGACCCGACGCGCCACCTCGTCGAGGCTGGCCACGCCCCGGAGGTCGACCTCCTCCAGGCCCGCGCCCAGGTCTTCGAGGTGGGTGTGCGCGTCGATCAGCCCCGGCATCGCGAAGCCGCCCGGATGGTCGACGACCCGGGTCGCCGGGCCGCGGGACCGCTCGACCTCGGCGGCATCGCCGACGGCGACGATCGCCCCGTCGCGGACGGCGACGGCCTCGGCCCACGGCCGCGCCGGGTCGCCGGTCCAGATCCGCCCCGCCTTGAAGATCAATGCGGCCGGGGGGGATGCCCCCCGGTCGTCCGGGCCCGCCACGGCCCGGCCGGGACCGACGCAGGAGACCGCCGCCGCCATCGTCAACGAACAGGCTCGTCGGAACACGCCTCGTCCCCCCAGGCCGTCGCCGAGCCCCCGGCCGCGTCGGCACGTCGCCGGACGCCCGGGGGACGGATGATCCCGGCCGATTCTCGCACAACCGGGCCGGGGATGCCGGCCCCTGGGATGATCTCGTCACCCGGCGCGGATCGGGTGATCGCGGCCCCGCCCCGTTTCGATAGTGTCCCTCGGCAGAACGGGCCGCGATGAATCGACCGACCGACCGACCGACCCATCCCACCGAGCCGAGGACCGCACCGATGGCCACCGACCGACAGATCGCCGCCAACCGGCAGAACGCGACGCACTCCACCGGGCCGAAGACCCCCGAGGGCAAGGCCGCGAGCAGGCTCAACGCGACCGTCCACGGCCTCGCCGGGACGACGACCGAGGCGATCCTCGGCTACGAGGGCGACCGCGGCCAGCTCGATGACCGCAAGGCCCGATGGGCCCGCGACTTCCGGCCGATGGCCGGCGCGGGCGAGGCCTGGCTGTTCGAGCGGGTCGTCGCCGAGTCGATCCGGGTCGACCGCTGCGGCGACGCCTACTTCGCCCTCTGCCGGCTCCACGGCCACCGGGCGATTGCCCAGTGGGACGAGGACCGGCGCCGCGACGCCGAGGAGCTCGCCGCCGGCCTGGCTCGATACCCGTCGCGGGTCGCCCGCAAGCTCGAAGCGACCCCGCAGGGCTGCGACCTCAAGATCGAGCTGTGGGGAGGCCTCGCTGCTCACCTGGCCCGCCATGCCGACTGGACCGCCCCCCAGCGCTCGCTGGCGCTCGACCTGCTCGGGGTCCACCCCGACCTCCGCGAGGCCGAGACCGCCGTCGACCCCGCCGAGGGGGACGCCCCCGAGGCCCGCCGCCGCCTGGCCGTCGAGGAGCTGGGCCGGCTCGAAGGCCTCCGCGACGGCGGGCTCGCCCGCCTCGACGCGACCGAGCGGGCGCTGGCCGAGAAGACCCTCGGCGCCGAGTTCACCCGGCCGATGATCCTGCTGGACCGCTACGAGCGCGCGGCGATCCGCCGCCAGCAGTGGGCCTGGAAGGCGCTCGTCGCCTCCCAGAAGCTCGGCAAGGAGACCCCGGCCACGACCCCGCCGCCGGCCCGGGCGAAGGACAAGGCCGCCGACCCGATCTCCACCGCGGTCTCGGCCCTCAAGGCGATGTCGGCCGGGCCGGGCCTGCCCCCCCCCGAGCGCGACGCCGCCGTCGCCGTCGGCCGCAGCCTGGCCGACCTGATCCCCGCGCCCCGGCGGTCGACCTCGATCGCGATGACGGTCGCCCCGTCGCCGATCGACGCCGCCGCCTTCGACGCGATCCTGGCCGATCCCTCCGACCCCCGCGCCGGGGACCGCAATCCGGGCCGCCGGGACCGGCCGTCGTTCGCCGCGATCGGCCGCCGGGCCTGATCGGTCGACCCAACTCCGCCCCTCGTCAGCGACGACCGACCCGCCCGGGCGGCCCGACGGCCCCCGCACGCCTCTCGCTCTCGTCCCGGGCATCCCGGGGCTGCCGACGGCCCGAAACCGGCCTCGCGACCGCCCGGCCCGGCCCGCAACCAGGGCACGAAGGCCGTCGCGGGGTCGAGATCGAGGGCCGGCGCCGCGAAGAGACGTCCCCCGCCCTGCCCCGCCGACAGCCCGGCCGAACGAAGCCAATTTCGGGGGTATCCGGTCGGCCGGCGCGATGGGCACGCCGGCCCGCTATCGCTTCTTCTTGGCCTCGGCCTTGGGGGGATCGGGCGTGGCGACGGTCTCGCGGCCGGGGCCGGGCTCGACCTTGAGGAAGTAGTCCCGGCTCCGGGCGTCCTTGACCAGGAGCCTCCCCTTCTCGACGGTGACCTTGCCGTTATGCTTGACCCGGACCTGCCACCGCGTCGGGATGTTGACGCCTTCGAACCCCCGGTAATACTCGACGTACCAGCGGTACTCGCCGGCGGGGCCGAGGCCCTTGTCCTTCGACCCGTCGTCACGCTTCCTGAGCCAGTAGATGTTCTCGGGGCCGAAGCCGTCGCGGTTGTCGACGTCGAGCTCGCCGTCGTGGTCGCCCCGGCGGTCGAGCCAGTAGATCTCCTTGCCGCCCGGCTCGATCACGTGGAGGTCGATGTCGGCCTTGCTGTCCCAGAGAAGGGTGAACTGCGGGTCGCCGACCTTGACCTCGACGCCGCGGATCGCCTCGCCCCCCTCGCCGAACTTGGCCAGGCCGAAGCCGTCGCCCAGCCCGGCCCCGGGGTTCTTGGCCTCCTGGCCGGCGAACCCGGCCGAGGGGCTGGTGAGCGGGATGTCGTCGGACTTCAGGCTGGTGAACCCCGTCTCCTTCGTCGGCGTCGGCTCGGGGAGGTTCACCGGGGTGTCGATCCCGCCGAGGGTGTTCAGCCCCTCCAGGACGCCGAACGCCGAGCCGGCGAGCCGGGTATCGAACGTGGTCGGGGGCCTGGCCGAGGGGCTGAAGACCCAGAACCAGAGCACGACCAGGAGGGCCGCGTGGAAGCCGGCCGACCAGGCCCACCCCTTGATCCCCGCCGGCGTCAGCAGCAGGGCCTCGACCTCGGGCGGGGTGTCGGGCGCGCCCGGGGCGGCCTCGACCTTCACCCGGGGCGGGGCCGGCTTCGCCACCGGGATCTTGGACCGGCCCCGGCTCGTGCCGGCCTCGACAGGCTCGACGGACATCAGGTCACCCCCCGGCCTCGGGCGATCGGTCGCGGCGCTCCTCGGCTAGACGCCGGCCCGGCCCGGCGAATTCACTCTAGCACGGCGGTCGCGGCCGGGAACAGGCCCGCAGAGGAGGGCCCTCGCCGTCGGCAGGTCGCCGTCGCGCGGGCCCGATCACCAGGATGCCGTGTCGCAGCACGACCCATTGATCGCGAAGCCCGGAACTATTACAGTTGTCGGATCGGGGCTAATTCGCCCGGCAATGCGTGGTGCCGGACTGGCCCATGCGGCCCAACCTGGGGTGGACTCATGCGGACCTTCGTCCCACTCGGATTCGTGGCCGTCGCGGCCCTCGCCGCGGCGATCGCTCGCGGGGGAGATGTCCTCTGGGACTCGACGGCTTCGATCAAGCGGCCGGCCCCATGGGACCCGAAGGATCGCGCGACCTGGGTCTCGGTCACCTACACGAACCTCGAGGCCGTGGACGAACCGGAGGCGACGAATTACGTGCTGTCGGGGATCGTCGTCCCGCCCGGCGGGTGGGCGATCGACGCGATCACGGTCCCCTTCGATCGGCCCTCGAAGCCGGACGGCTGGGATGGGGTCACCCAAGCACGTCTCAACATCATCCCCAGGGTTGGCCAGGCCGAGATCCCCGGGCCGGAGGCCGACCCCCGCAACGGCCGGGTCGTGGGCGTGAACGTGAGGCGCGGCGATCTCTACGAGGTGCGGGCCTCGGGCCTTGGCCTTCGCCTCGAGGCGGGCGAGTACTGGGTCGGCCTGACGCCGATCGGGACGCGCGCGTCGAGCGGGCAGTTCGAGGGGCTCCGCACCGACGATCATCGCGGCGGGAGGGTCGAGCCGGTCGCATGGACTCCGGGCGGCAGCATCGGCGTCCTCCGCCCCGGCCGGTGGGCGACCCTGATGGTGGGCATGCTCGCACCGCTCGACGAGGGCCTCGCCATCCGGATCCAAGGGCGACGCCCCGGTCGGGGGCGCGAGATCGACGTCGAGCCAGCTGCGACCCGGCGGGGCGATGGCCGTCTTCATCTCCGCTTCGCCGCGTTCGACCCGCTCGGCGGCCCCCCCGAGGTACCGGCCGCCCTGAAGGCGGACCCGGCCGCGCGGGTCGCCATCGTGCAGCTCGGGTCCGCCCTCGGGGGAGGGGCCGGGGATCGGCTCGCCCGCGAGGGGGTCACGCCCCTGAGATATCTCCCCGACGACGCCTACGTCGTCGAGATGGACCCGGCCCGACACGCCGCCGTCTCGGCCCTGCCCGGAGTCCGCTGGGTCGGTCCGTTCCACCCCGCATACCGGATCGACCCGTCCCTCGACGGCAGGCCGGACAGCCCGGCGATCCCGAAAGGTTACCTCGACGCGCCGGTGCGGTGCCTCGTCCAACTCTTTCGGAAGGGGGCGGAGGTCAAACGGGCGGCCGTCCGCGAGATCGAACGACTCGGCGGGAAGGTGCACATGGCGTCTCCCCAGGGCTACCTGGTCGTCGCGACCCTGTCGCGCGATCAGGTCCGGGCCGTCGCCCGGCTCGATCAGGTCGCTTACCTGGAGCTCGACGAGGCCGACCTGACCACGTTCGGCCCCGCTGCCGGCACCCGCAAGGTCGGCCCCGATCCCGCGGTCATCTCGACGAGCGACGTCCGCGCGATGCACGGCGCGGACTTCGTCGAGGACGCCGGGGGCTATCTCGGCCAGGGGATCCGGATCTCGGTCCTCGACGTGAGCGACGTGCGGTCGGATCACGTCGACCTGCTTTCCCGGCCGGTCATCTTCGCATCTCCGAGGCCGGAATTTCAGGCGTTCCACGCCACGGCGGTGGTCGGCATCCTCTGCGGGGACGGGACGGGAAATCCGCGCGCCCGGGGCCTGGCGCCGATGGCCCAGGCCGTCTATAGCTACCAACGCTCGGGGCAGACCGACCGCTATGCCCTGACCCGTGCGGCCCTCGACGCCCCGCATCGCGCGATCCTGCAGTCCGACAGCTCGTCGAGCACCGATCACCGCTCCTACAAGTATGAGGCCATGGAGGTCGACGACATCGTCTCCGATCTGGACATCACGATCTGCCAGGCCGCGGGGAACACGGGCAGTCGGTCGGGGAATTGGGCGAAGAACGCCGTGACGGTCGGGGGGGTCTCGCACTCCGGCAGCACGGACCGCCAAGATCATCGTCCCTGGCCCATGTCCGGCCGAGGGCCAACCGACGACGGGCGGATCAAGCCAGACCTGATCTCCTACGCGGATGGCGTGCTGGGCGTCGACGCGGCGAGCCGGAGGGGCTACGCGACCTTCGGCGGGACGAGCTGCGCCGCCCCCCTGACGGCGGGCCATCTCGCCCTCATGTTTCAGATGTGGGCCGACGGGATCTTCGGCAACTGGCCCCGGGAACGGACGGCATTCGATTGCCGCCCCCATGCGGCGACCGCCAAGGCGTTGATCATCAACTCGGCGAGCCCCTACGGCTTCACCCACCCGGGCGAGGCATGGGATCGCGGCCGACAAGGGTGGGGGATCGTCGACCTCCGACGGCTCTACCGGTCACGGCGAAAGCTCTTCGTCGTCGACGAGGAGACGGCCTTGAAGGGGGGCCGCGGCGTCCTCTACAGGCTGCGCGTCGGCGAGGGGGAGGAGGCCCTCCGCGCCACCCTCGCCTACACCGACCCGCCCGGCGCCACCTTCGCCTCGAAGTTCCTCGTCAACGACCTCGACCTGACGATCACCGCCCCCGACGGCATTACCTACCGAGGCAATCACGGGCTCGACTCGGGCAACTGGTCCCGGCCGCGCGGGGAGCCCGACGTGCTCAACAACGTCGAGAACGTCTTCGTGAACGAGCCCGCGGCCGGGATCTGGACCGTCGCGGTCTCGGCACGCCGGGTCGCCCTCGACCAGCACCCGGAGACGCCCGAGGTCGATCAGGACTTCGCCCTGGTCGTCGGGGGCGTCGAGCCGGAGGACTGACGCCGGACGACCCGGGCCGGCGCCACGTCCGGGGCCGGCCGTCGCCGTCGCGACGGTTGCGACCCCGGGCGATCCCGGTTACAACGGACCCGAGACCCCGCGCGACCCGTCAGGACCACCCGCCTCATGGACCCCATCGAGCAGAAGCCCCCGCTGGAGGAGGTCGGCGGGTTCGCCTCGGTCGACCTCGGCCGCAAGGAGCGGTGCGGGTTCCCCGAGGTGATCTTCGGCCAGGGGAAGACGACCGACCAGGTCGTCCAGATCCTCCGGACGATGCTCAAGCACGGCCTGGGCGGGCTGGCCACCCGGATCGAAGCCGCCACCGGGGCGAGGCTCGCGGCCGAGTTCCCGGAGGGGGTCCACAACCCGGTCGCCCGGACCTTCCGGGTCGCGGCGCCGGGGGACGCGGGGCCGAAGCTCGGGCGGGTCGTCGTGGTCACGGCCGGGACGAGCGACCTGCCGGTCGCCGAGGAGGCGCGGGTGACGGCCGAGGCGTGGGGGTGCGAGGTCCGCCTCGTCGCCGACGTCGGCGTCGCCGGGATCCATCGCCTCTTCCATCGCCTGCCCGACCTCGCCGGCGCCGACGTGGTCGTCGTGGTCGCGGGGATGGAGGGGGCCCTGCCCAGCGTCGTCGGCGGCCTGGTCGACTGCCCGGTGATCGCCGTCCCGACGAGCATCGGCTACGGCGCGAGCTTCGGCGGGCTGGCCGCGCTGCTCGGGATGCTCAACAGTTGCGCGTCGAACGTGGTGGTGGTGAACATCGACGCCGGCTTCAACGGCGGCCACGTCGCCGGCCTGATCGCCCGCCGCGCCGGGCAGGCCCGGGCGGGGACGGGCGCGGGGCCGGGGTCGGATCGCGGGACGGACCGGGGAGGCGAGCGTCATGGCCTTGCGACGGATTGAGATGCCCCCCCGCCTGCCGAAGCGGCCCGCGGACTCGCACAAGGGGATGTACGGCCACGTCCTGGTGATCGCCGGGGGCCGGGGGATGGCCGGGGCGGCCGCGCTGGTCGGGGCGTCGGCCCTGCGATCGGGCGCGGGGCTGGTCCGGGTCGCCTCGCCGGCCGAGGTCCAGCCGATCGTCGCCCAGTTCGAGCCGTCGTACATGACCTGGCCGCTCGCGCAGGACGGCGACGGGACGGTCGACTTCGCCGCCGCCCGGGCCTCGCTCGAACGCCTCGTCGCCGACGCGACCGTGGTCGCCGTCGGCCCGGGGCTGGGCCGGTCCGCCGGGGTCGTCGCCCTGGTCCGGTGGGTCGTCGAGTCGGTGGGTCTGCCCGCCGTCCTCGACGCCGACGCGCTGAACGCCCTGGGCCGGGACCCGGCCGGGCTCGACGGGTCGCGACGGCCGCTGGTCGTCACCCCGCACCCCGGCGAGTTCGGCCGACTGCTCGGCAAGGCGACGGCCGAGGTCCAGGCCGACCGCGAGGCGCTGGCCGCCGGGTTCGCCCGCGAGCACAAGGTCGTCGTGGCGCTGAAGGGCTCGGGGACGATCGTCACCGACGGCGAGCGGGTCTACGTCAACACGACGGGCAACCCCGGGATGGCCACCGGGGGCTCGGGGGACGTCCTGACCGGGGTCGTCGCCGCGATGCTCGCGCAGGGCCTGCCCGCGTTCGAGGCCGCCTGCCTCGCGACCTACGCCCACGGCCTCGCCGGCGACATCGCCCGCGACCACAACGGCGAGGTCGGCCTGATCGCTGGCGACATCGTCGACGCCCTGGCCGACACCTTCGCCCATCTGGACGGCTGAACACAACCCTTCGCGGAATCCACCCATTCCCCTGTCCCCCGCCCGGCACAGGGCGTATACTTGACCCGATATCGCCGGGACATGGATTCATCGTCAGCCGCGAGGAGGTCGGGTGCCGTCACGCGAAAACCCTCCGTCCACCTGGACTTATCGCATGGAAGTCTCCCCGACCGGCCAGTCCCCGGTCGCGGTGACCCCCAACACGACCGACCCGGTCGTCCTGCTCCACGCCCTGGTCTCGCTCCAGTCGCAGACCCTCGACGCCCAGCGGCAGATCCTCGACAATCAGCGCCAGCAGCTGGAGCTCGCCCGCGAGGCCACCCAGATCGCCCGCGACCAGCGGTCGCGGCAGATCGCCGAGCTGGAGCGGTGGCAGCACAGCCACGAGGACGTCATCGACGACTGCAAGACGGCCCTCGGCCAGCTCGAGACCGTGCACGCCTCCCTGATGGGAGACATGGCGGCCTATGTCGAGGAGAACCACGAGAACCTCGAGGCCGGCGACTTCGCCCTCAGCGACTTCGTCGACCGGTTCGGGCCGAGGCTGGCCCACCTCAACACGATGCTGGCGATCCTCCGCCCGCTCGCGGCCTTCCAGAAGAAGCCCGACCCGACCTGAGCCGGGTCCCGGTCCCGGCTATCGTATCGTGAGAACGGCGACACCCGAGCCTCCGCGATGGGGGCCCGGGCGTCGTCGTTGTCGGCATCCGGGCTCAGGGGCCCTGGACGGTCTCGACGTTGGGGCTGTTCTGGGCGGCCTGGACCGTCGGCTCGGTGACTTCTTTCGGGGGCAGCTCGGCCTGGCGGGCCATCCGGGCCATCGGCCCGACGGCGAACCCGATCACGAGGAAGACGATGCCGGTGAGCAGCAGGCCCGAATCGATGAAGTAGACGAAGTCGTGCGCGGGAGGATTGCGCTGGAGGTAGAAATACCAGAGTCCGCTCCAGACCGTGAGCAAGGCCCCGACGAGGATCAGGACCAGGGAGGTCGGGGCCGCCGACGACGGCTTGCTGAGGATGGGAGGCACGGGTCGGGCTCCTCGGTGGGTGAGGGGAGGTCGACGGACGCAGGGGGATACCATCCCCAGCACGCGGACGGCGGGCCGGGACACCAACTTCCCATGAGCAAGTCTAGTGCCGGACCCACCTCACGCCGCGGAGGGGCAATCCCCCGGGGATAGGCTAGGTCGTGTAATCGGCGTTGAGCCGGATGTAGTCGGCCGTCAGGTCGCAGGTCCAGAACCGGATCGAGGCCGGTCCGCGGCGCAGCGCCAGCCGGATCGATGTCTCGCGGTTGCCGCGGAGGTCGGCCGAGACGGCGGCGGCGTCGAAGCCGAGCGGGGCCCCGTCGCGGTAGAGGGGCACCCCGTTGACCCAGAGCGAGAGCTCGGCCTCGTCGAAGGGGACGCCGCTGGACCCGGCGGCCGAGACGATCCGCCCCCAGTTCGGGTCGGCGCCGTGGACCGCCGTCTTGACCAGCGGGCTGTCGGCCACCGACCGGGCGATCGCGCGGGCCTCCTCGCGGTCGGCCGCCCCCTCGACGTCGATCGTGATCCGGTGGGTCGACCCCTCGCCGTCGCCGGGGATCATCCGGGCCAGCTCGACGCAGGCCTCCTCGACCGTCGCCGCGAGCGGCGAGTCGCCGCCGAGGACCTCGCCCCCGGCCTCGCCGCTGGCGAGCAGCAGGACGGTGTCGTTGGTCGACTCGTGCCCCTCGACCGAGATGCAGTTGAACGACCGGTCGACGGCGCGGGCGAGGGTCGCCGACCAGGCGACGGGGTCGATCCGGGCGTCGGTCAGGAGGAAGCCGAGCATGGTGGCCATCCGCGGGCCGATCATCGCCGCCCCCTTGCCGATGCCGAGCAGGCGGACCTCGGCCCCGCCGACCTCGACCTTCCGGCAGACGACCTTGGGGCGGGTGTCGGTCGTGAGGATCGCCTCGGACGCGGCCCGGAAGCTCGACTCGTCGTGGGTCAGCTCCCGGATCGCCCGCGCGACCCCGGCCCGGACCCGATCCATCGGCAGCTGGTGGCCGATCACCCCCGTGGATGCGACGAGGATCGCCTCGGGGTCGCAGCCGAGCCCCTCGGCGACGGCCTCGGCCGTGGCCCGGGCGTTGGCCAGGCCCTCGGCCCCGGTCGCGGCGTTGGCGTTGCCGGCGTTGATGACGACCCCGCGGGCCCGGGCCGAGGGGAGCAATGCCCGGTCCCACCGGACCGGGGCCGCGGCGATCCGGTTGGTCGTGAACGTGCCGACCGCCGCGCACGGGACGTCGCTCGCCAGCAGGGCGAGGTCGAGGTTGCCCGACGGCTTGATCCCGGCCTTCACGGCCGACGCCCGGAACCCTCGCGGGACGATCAGCGGCTGGGCGACGCTCACGGCGGGGGCTCCCGGGCTCGGGGGGTCGGCGGGGCGGTCGGGCCGCGTCACTGGGCGGTGTAGCCGCCGTCGATGAACAGGGTCGCGCCGGTCATGAAGCTGGATGCGTCGGAGGCGAGGAAGACGGTCGCCGGCCCGAGCTCGGCGGGGTCGCCCCACCGGCCGAGCGGGACCTTCGACTCCATCGCCGCCCGCGCGGCCGGGTCGTCCAGGAGCGGCTTGTTGATCTCGGTCAGGAACGGGCCGGGGCAGAGGGCGTTGATCGTGACCCCGAATCTCGCCCATTCGAGGGCGAGGGTCCGGGTCATGAGGGTCAGGCCCCCCTTGCTCGACGAGTAGGGGGTCCGGTCGGGGAGGCTGACCTCGCCGAGCATGCTCGAGACGTTGATCACCCGGCCCGAGCCCTGCGCCTTGAGCCGGGGGGAGACCGCGCGGCAGGCGAGCCACGGGCCCTTGAGGTTGACGTCGATCACCGCGTCCCAGTCGGACTCGGCGAGGGTCTCGATCGGCCCCCGGATGTTGATCCCGGCGTTGTTCACCAGGATGTCGACGCGGCCGAACGCCTCGACGGTCCGCGCGACCATGGCCTCGACCTCGGCGGCGGCCGTGACCTCGACGGCGATCCCCAGCGTCCGCGCCGAGGCCTCGGCGGCGATCGCGCGGGCCGCCGACTCGGCCCCCTCGGCCGTCCTCGCCGTCACGACGACCGAGGCCCCCGCCTCGGCCAGCGCCCCGGCCATCACCCGGCCCAGCCCGCGCGAGCCCCCCGTGACGATCGCCACCTTGCCGTCGAGCCGGAACCGATCGAGGACGCCCATACCCATACCCCCGCGCCGAAGGTCGACCCGCCCCAAGCCTACCGGACCCGACGCCCGCGACCAAGCCCCGCGCGTCGCGTCGCCGCTCGGGGTCCGGGTCCGACCGAGAGCCGGCCCGGTCGGAGGGTCGGGACGGCGATGCAGCCCCTCGGCAGACCTTGCGGGCGGGCGAGACCCTGACGATCATGCCCGAGTCGATCGGTCCTGATGATAGTCCAGGGGCCGCAGGAAACATGAGTAGCGGGTGGGTAAACCTTGCGTCCGGGTGGTCCTGGCGTTGTAGGAAATCTGGAGGATGGACCTGAAGCCTTCGACGGGGGATGGTCGAAGGATACCGGTGAGTTGCGGCTCCGTGAGGAAGCGGAGGCTCTTCCTTCGGAGGGCGCGGTGCCCGTCTGATCGGGACTTGATCGGGGAGCTCCTTGCGATGCGTAAACGACTCTCGGTCGTGCTCATGGCCCTCGTCGGGGGTCTCTGGGCCGCCGATCACTCGGCAGAGGCGGCCAGCTATGCTGGTGCCGCCTCGACTCGTTGTTGCCCGGTGCCCCAGGATTGCGGTGGGCACGTCGAATATCAGATCCAGCGCCAGAGCTGCCTGAAGACGGTGACGGAGACCGTCTACGAGCAGCAGCCCGTCACCGTCGAGCGCGACGTCTGCGAGACGATCCTCGTCCCCAAGACGGTCACGTCCGTCCGGACGATCGCCGAGAAGGTGATGCGCGAGGTCCCCTACACCGTCCAGAAGCCCTGCTACCGGACGGTGATGAACACCGAGCAGTACACCGTCCAGGTCCCCGTCCGCCGGACGGTCTGGAAGGATGTCGCCTACACGGTCCAGCGGCCGGTCCGCGAGACCCACACCGAGGTCCGGTCCTACACCGTCAACCGGCCGGTCCGCGAGACCTACTTCAAGACGGTCAGCTACAACGTCTCCCGGCCCGTCCGGGAGACGACGTACAAGGACTGCGTCTACACGGTCTGCCGCCCCGTCCACGAGACGGCCTTCCGGACGGTCCATTACACGATCTGCCGGCCGACGACCGAGACGACCTACAAGACCGTCGCCTACACGGTCAGCCGCCCCGTGCAGAAGGTCTGCTACCGGTCGGTCCCCTACACGGTCCAGGTGCCGGTGCAGGCGACCGTGATGGAGTCGCAGGCCTACACGGTGACCGTGCCGGTGAAGACCTGCGCCTACAAGCAGGTGGCCTACACCGTCTGCCGGCCGGTCCGCGAGACGACCCTCCGGGAGTGCCGGTACACGGTCTCGACCCCCGTGAAGCGGACGGTCATGCGGTCGCAGACCTACACCGTCTGCAAGCCGGTCTGCGAGACGGTTATGAAGGAGTGCCGGTACACGGTCTGCCGGCCCGTCCAGGAGACGTCGTACCGGACCGTCACCGAGACGACCTGCCGGACCGTCACCGAGACGGCCTACAAGGAGGTCTGCGAGACCGTCTGCGTCCCGAAGACCTACACCAAGCAGGTCAGCCGCGACTGCGGCCGGTGGGTGACCGAGCAGGTGTACAAGCCGGGCAGGACGCTCTGCCGCGACGGCTGCGTGATCCAGTGCCCGGGGACGTACGTCTGCAAGAAGGTCTGGGTCCCCAGCACGGTCGTCGAGGACGTCACCTGCACCGTCTACGAGCGGCAGTCGGTCAAGAAGACGGTCCCCGTGACGGTCTGCCGCCAGGTCCCGGAGACGGTCACGAAGCAGGTCCCGGTGACCACCTGCCGGATGGTCGCCGAGGAGGTCGTCAAGCAGGTCCCCGTCACCGTCAAGCGGTTCGTCAGCGAGACCATGACCCGCGAGGTCCCCGAGACGATCTGCGAGATCGTCCGGACCGAGCAGGTCAAGCAGGTCCCGGTGACCACCTGCCGGATGGTGAGCGAGGTCGCCACCAAGACGGTCCCCTACACCGTCACCACGCTCGTCCCCAAGACCTGCACGCGGATGGTCCCGGTCAGCGTGACCCGGATGTGCAACAAGACGATGCACCGGCAGGAGCCCTACACCGTCACGGTGCAGGTCCCCGAGCGGGCGGTGAAGCAGGTCCCCTGCACCGTGACCCGGATGGTCAAGGAGGTCGCCTCGAAGCAGGTGCCCTACACCGTGACCCGGGTCGTCCGCGAGCCGGCCGTCCGCCGCATCCCGGTGACGGTCTGCCGGACCGTGACCGAGACCCGGACGAAGCAAGTCCCCGTCACGGTCTGCCGGTCCGTGCCCGAGACCCGGCAGTGCTCGGTGCCCGTCACGACCTGCCGGCTCGTCAGCGAGACCTGCTCCAAGCGGGTCCCGGAGACGATCTGCGAGACGTCGGTCGAGACCCGGACCCGGTGCGTCCCGCAGACCGTTTGTGAGGTCCAGACGATTCACTGCGTCCGGAAGGTCTGCGAGACCGTCTGCCGCCAGGAGCCGGTCACCACGACGATCCACTGCCCGCAGACCGTGACCAAGAAGGTCTGCGAGACGAAGCTCGTCTGCTTCCCGAAGACGGTCTGCAAGCAGGTCCCCGTCGAGGTCTGCGTGAAGGTCCCCGTGGTCGTGCACTGCCCGGCCCCGGTCGTCGCCTCCTCGCTGGCCGAGCCCGCCCCCTCGCCCCAGCATTGATGCCGGGATCGGGCACCGACGCCCCGGGACGACGGACGGACGCCTCCCGATGCCAGTCGGGAGGCGTCCGCGTTCGATCAAGGCCCGGGGGCGCGGCGGGTGCGGCCTAGCCGACCGGCTCGGGGCGCGAGGGCTCGGCGACGGGCCGGCGCGGGCTGGCGAACTCGGGGCCGGCAAGGCCCAGGTGCGAGAGCGCGGCGCGGGCCTCGACCCGGCGGGCCTTCGACAGGTCGATCCGCTCGTCCGAGAGGTTCACCTCGAACTTCCGGTTGCCCGGGAGCTGCATCGGCAGCCGGACGGTGAACGTGCTCCCCTGGCCGAGCCGGCTCTCCAGCGTCACGTCGCCGCCCAGGAGCTTGGCCAGCTCGCGCACGATCGAGAGGCCGAGGCCGGTCCCCTGGTGCTCGCGGGTCAGGACCGCGTCGGCCTGGCCGTTGGGTCCCGCCTGGCGGAACTTCTCGAAGATCTTGTCGCGGTCCTCGTCGGCGATCCCGATCCCGGTGTCGGCGACCGAGATCACCACGCTCCTCCCCTCGGCCCGCGCGTCGAGGGCGACCTTGCCCCCTTCGGGGGTGAACTTGATCGCATTGGAGAGGAGGTTGTAGACGATCTGGCGGACCTTGCCCGGGTCCTGCCGGAGCAGCGGGATCGCCTCGTCGAGCCGGCAGACCAGGTCGATGTTCTTCCGCTCGGCGACCGGCCGGGCGAGGTTGGCCAGCCCCTCGCAGACGTCGCGGACCGAGAAGTCCTCCGACCGGACCTCCATCTTGCCGCTCTCGATCTTGGCCAGGTCGAGGATGTCGTTGATCATCCCCAGCAGCATCCGGCCCGAGGACTGGATGTTCGCCGCATAACGCTTCTGCCGCTCGTTCAGGGTCTCGCTGGTCGAGAGGACCTCGGAGAAGCCGATGATCGAGTTCAGCGGCGTCCGGAGCTCGTGGCTCATCGTGGCGAGGAAGTCGCTCTTGAGCCGGTTCATCTCGAAGAGGGCGAGGTTGGCCTGCGCCAGCTCGTCGACCTTCTTGTCGAGGTCGCGGTTCACGTCGCGGAGCTCGTGCTGCATCGCGACGAGGTTGTGGAGCATCCGGTTGAAGGCGTGCGAGAGGTCCTCGAACTCGTCCCCAGTCTGGATCTGGCTGCGGATCGTCAGCTTGCCCGCGGCGATCGCGTCGGAGACGTCGCGGAGGTGCTTCACCGGCTTGACGATCACGTAGCGGACGATCACATACGAGGCGAACATCGCCACCAGGGCCGTCACCAGCGCGAAGCTGATCAGGGTCGCCCGGTTGTTGTGGATATCCCGATTCGTCTGGGCCATCGGGATCCGGATGGCCACGGCGCAGGCGAGGTCGCCGGCCCGGGTCGCGACGTTCTTGCCGCCGGCGTTCTTGCTCGGCATGTACTCGTGGCACGGCAGGCAGAGCGCGTTGTACGGCACGGCCTGGATGTACTGGAACTCCTTCTTGCCGACGACCCGGCTGATCTCCATCGGCTGGCCGTCCGGGAACGTGTACGGCTTGCGGGGCCCCGCGGCCTCGGCCGCCGGCCCCTTCTTCTCGGCGGATCGGAGGAACCGGCCGATGGCCTCGCGCTCCCAGTCGTCGTTGGCGGGGGATGCCGGGTCGTCCAGGCCGATGACGCGGCCCTCGTGGTTCTCCAGGTCGTCCTGCTGCTTGAGCGAGCGGTCGACCTGCTCGAGCTGCTTCGCCCCCTCGGGGTTGACCTTGGTCTGGTCCTGCGAGTGGATCTTGTAGATGACCTCGGGGGTCAGCCGCCGGGCGTTGCCCAGGGTCTGGCCGGCGACCAGGCTCTCGGTCTTGTGGCCGTACCAGGAGAAGCTCAAGGAGACGAGGACGAAGAGGCCGCCGCCGAAGATGAACCGGCACTTCCGCTCCAGGCTGGTCTCGCCCAGCAGGTGCTTGAACGTCCGGTAAGACATGGGGTTATGCCCCTCGGTTCCGTCGCCCTCCGGTCCACCCGCCGGATCGGCCCGCCCGCGCGCCACGATACTCGATGCCGGCCGATCGGGCCAGCCGGACTTGGCCCGGGCCTTCAGCCGGGGGGCTGGCAGGCCGGGCAGTAGTGGGTCGGCCGCCCGATCAGGCCGGCGATCTTCGTCTTGAGGATCGCCCCGCCGCAGCCCGGGCAGGGCTCGCCCCCCCGGCCGTACATCGCGTTCCGGGCGAGGAAGCCCCCTTCGAGCCCGAGGACCGTCCGGTAGCCGGCGTCGAAGCTCGACCCCTCCGCCGCGATCGCCCGGGCCAGGACGTCGCCGATGGCGGCGTGGACCCGGTCGACCTCGGCCGCCGACAGGCCCGACGCCGGCCGCTCCGGATGCACCCGCGACTGGAAGAGGACCTCGTCGGCGTAGATGTTGCCGATCCCGGCCAGGACCTTCTGGTCCATCAGCGCCGGCTTGACCCCGCGCGCGGTCCGGGCCAGCCGCGCGGCCAGGTCGTCCCGGCCGATCGCCAGGGCGTCGGGCCCGTGCGACCGGGCGAACGCGGCCTCGGCCGCCTGGGCGTCGGGATGCCAGGCCACCTTACCCAGCCGCCTCGCGTCGCAGAACCAGACCGTCCGCTCGGGACCCTCCAGGCCGAACGAGACGCGCACGTGCTCCGGGCGGTCGGGGGGGACGAGCCAAAAGCCTCCCGTCATCCTCGGCTGGATGACGATGATCCCCCGGTCCGACCCCAGGGCGATCGCCACCCACTTGCCGCGCCGCGCGACGCCCGTAATCTCGGCACCCCCGCCCCGGCGCTCGATCTCCGCCGCCGTGCATCCGTGGAGCAGGAGCGGGTCGTGGATCACCAGGCGGGCCAGGGTCTCCCCCACCAGGGCCGGCCTCAGCCCCCGCACCATCGTCTCGACCTCGGGCAGCTCGGGCATGGCGTCCCCCTCGATTGGCACCTTCCTCTGATTGTACCGGGCGGTCCCGGGATCGCCGCAACCCCGCCCGGGGTGGCTCCCGATCCGTTCACCGATCTTGACGGAATTCGGCGAATCTCGTTGACAGGTCCTGGGCGATCGCGAATACTTGTGCGGTCAGACCTGACGGATCTTCGTCGGAAAGCGTCGCGATGCTCGCCGAACCCCGCCGCCGGTTGCTCCTGGAGCTGATCGCGCGCCGGGGCTTCGCCACCCTGGAGGAGCTGGTGCGCCTGCTGGGCGTCTCGGAGAGCACGGTCCGCCGCGACCTCGAGTCGCTCGACGCCACGGGGTCGATCCGCCGGACCCACGGCGGGGCCGTGACCTCGAACGAGGTCCGGTCGATGCCCGCGCTCGAGGACCGGCTCTCCTCGGCCGCGGCCGAGAAGCGGGCGATCGGCCGGGCGACCGCGGCGCTGGTCGAGGACGGCGACACCGTCCTGCTCGACGGCGGGACGACGACCGTCGAGGTCGCCCGCGCCCTGCTCGGCCGGCCGGTCCAGGTCGTGACCAACAGCATCCCGATCGCCAACCTGATGTCGGCGAGCAAGCAGTCGGACCTGATCCTGATCGGCGGCTACGTCTCGCCCCGGACCGGGGTGGCGATGGGCCCGCCGGCCGTCGAGATGATGCGGGGCATCCGGGTCCGCAAGGCCGTGCTCGGGGCCGGCGGGGTGATGGCCGAGGGGGTGTTCAACTCCAACGTCCTGCTCGTCGAGACCGAGCGGCAGATGATGGCGTGCGGCCAGGAGGTCATCATCGTCGCCGACCACACCAAGTTCGGCCGGCTCTCGCTGTCGAAGCTCTGCGGACTCGACGCGATCGACGCGATCGTGGCCGACCCCGCCATCCCCGACGCCTTCCGCCCCCTGCTCGAGGCGGCGGGCGTGACCCTGCACATCGCCTCGCCCGAGGCGGACGGGGCCGAGCCGGCCGCCGCCCCCCCCCGCCTCAACGGCGCCGCCAGGACCGAATCATGAGCATCCTCGGAGCCGAGGCCGTCGACCGCGCCTCGATCGAACGCCTCGTCCGCTCGATCCTCGAAGGCAGGGCCGGGACCAACGGCAAGGCATCGTCGCCCGTCGGCGAGGCGACGTACCGGCCGAACCTCGTCGTCAACATCTCGGCGCGGCACGCCCACCTGAAGCAGGAAGACGTCGACATCCTCTTCGGGCCCGGATACAAGCTCTCGCCGATGAAGCCGCTCTACCAGGCGACCGACTTCGCCTCGAACGAGACGGTCGCCGTGGTCGGCCCCCGGCAGCGGATGATCCCCGGCGTCCGGATCCTCGGCCCGTGCCGGACGTTCAGCCAGGTCGAGCTGGCGTTCACCGACGCGATCAGCCTGGGGATCGACGTCCCGGTCCGGCTCTCGGGCGACATCGAGGGGACCCCCGGCTGCCTCCTGATCGGCCCCAAGGGGAGCCTCGCGCTCCCGAAGGGCGTGATCCGGGCCGAGCGGCACGTCCACATGGGGCCGAGGGACGCCGAGCATTACGGCGTCAAGCACCTCGACCGGCTGAACCTCCGGGTCGACGGCCCCTGCCCGACCACGCTCGAAGGGCTGCTCGTCCGGACCCATCCCGACTGGAAGCTGGAAGTCCACATCGACACCGACGAGGCGAACTGCTGCGACCTGACGCACGCCTCGAAGGTCGCGCTCCTGAGGCCGTGATCCGACGGCGACACGTCCCGTAACGATCCGACACCCGTCCGCAAACGGACCAACCCGAGGGAGGGCCGCATGGCCTCTGCGACGCTGGAAGCGCTGGGGATGATCGAGTGCAAGGGGTTCGTCGCCCTGGTCGAGGCGTGCGACGCGATGCTCAAGGCGGCCAACGTCGAGCTGGTCGGCTGGGACAAGATCGGCAGCGGCCTGGTCACGGCCTTCGTGGCGGGCGACGTCGCGGCGGTCAAGGCCGCGGTCGACGCCGGGGCCGCGGCGGCCAGCCGGATCGGCGAGGTCGTCAGCGTCCAGGTGATCCCCCGGCCGCACGAGGACCTCGGCGGCGTCCTGAACTTCACCAAGGCCCCGGCCAAGGCCGTCACTGCCTCCTGAACCACTCCCCCCCGGTAGGAGCACGAGAGACCAATGGCCAACAACGGCTTCCACGGCAGCGAGGCGCTCGGCCTCGTCGAGACCAAGGGCCTCGTCGGGATGATCGAGGCGACGGACGCGATGCTCAAGGCGGCGAACGTCACCCTCGCCGGCCGGGTCGGCATCGGCGCCGCGTACGTCACGACGATGGTCCGGGGCGACGTCGGCAGCGTCCGGGCGGCGGTCGAGGCGGGGGCCGAGTCGGCCGGCCGCGTCGGCGAGCTGATCAGCGCCCACGTCATCCCCCGGCCCGACCCCTCCGTCCTGCGGACCTTCCTCGGTTGATGACGAACCGGCACCCCCTCCGAATCCAAAGGCGGCCCGCGATGAACGGCAACGGCAGCGGCAACGGATCGGCCCTGGGCCTGATCGAGACCCAGGGGCTCGTGGGCCTGATCGGCGCGGTCGACGCGATGCTCAAGGCCGCGAGCGTCGAGCTGGCCAGCGGCGTGATCAAGCTCGACGGCGGCCTCGTCAGCGTGATGGTCCGGGGCGACGTCAGCAGCGTCCGCGCCGCCGTCGAGGCCGGCGCCGAGGCCGCGGCCCGCGTCGGCGAGCTGAAGGCCGCCCACGTCATCCCCCGACCCGGCGGCGCCGTCGTCTCGGCGTTCGGCGGCTCAGCGTTCGGCGGCTCGAAGTGACCCCCCGACGACCGGTGCGAGCCCCGTCCCCATGAAGATCCTCGTCGCCAACCTCGGAAGCACGAGCTTCAAGTATCGCCTCTACGACCTCGCCGACGGCGGGGCCGAGACGATGCTCGCCCGCGGCTCCGTCGAGCGGATCGGCTCGAAGGAGGCGAGGGTCGTCATGACGTCACCCCGGGGCGACTTCGAGATGATCGAGCCGGTGGCCGACCACGGCGACGCGGTGAAGATCTGCCTCGACCAGCTCGTCGACCCCGTCGTCGGCGTCCTCGAACGACCGGGCGACGTCGCCGCGATCGGCTTCAAGGCGGTCCTCGCCAAGGACCTGACCGGCGTCCAGCTCGTCACCGAGGAGGTCCTCGACGCGATGGAGGCCTTCGCCGCGGTGGCCCCGGCCCACAACCCGCCCTACATCCGGGCGATGCGGACCCTGGGCGACCGCTTCCCCAGCCTCCCGCTCGTCGCCGCGTTCGAGACCGGCTTCCACCGGACGATCCCCGAGGCCAACCAGCGGTACGCGATCCCCGAGCGCTGGGCGACCGCCTACGGGATCCGCCGGTGGGGGTTCCACGGCGCCAGCCACCGCTACATCGCCGGCCGGATGGCCGAGATCCTCGGCCGCGACGACCTGCGGATCATCTCGTGCCACCTCGGCGGCAGCTCGTCGCTCTGCGCCATCAAGGGGGGGGAGTCGCAGGCGTGCAGCCTCGGGATGAGCCCGCAGTCGGGCCTCCCGCAGAACAACCGCGTCGGCGACTTCGACGTCTTCGCCCTCCCGGCCCTGCTCCGCGACTCGGGCCTGTCGCTCGACGAGATCCTCGACACGCTCGCCAACCGCTCGGGACTCGACGGGCTCGGCGGAGCGGGGCGCGACCTCCGCGACATCGAGGGGCAGGCCAACGTCGGCAACCCGCAGGCCGAGCTGGCGCTGCGGGTCTTCGTCGCGTCGGCCCGGCACTACCTCGGGGCCTATCTCGTCGAGCTGGGCGGCGCCGACGCGATCGTCTTCACCGGCGGGATCGGCGAGAACTCGGTCCGGATCCGCTGGGACGTCTGCCGGGACCTCGACGGGCTCGGCATCGCGCTCGACCCGGAGAAGAACGCCCACGCCGTCGACGAGTCGCTCGTCTCGGCCGAGGGGTCGCGGGTCCAGGTCTGGACCCTGCCGACGAACGAGGAGATCGTGGTCGCCCGCCAGGCGCGCGACCTCCTGGCCGGCCGGTCGTGAGCCCCCACGGAACGGAAAGGCGCCCCCTCGATGTTCGTCGCCCGAGTGACCGGCAGCCTGGTGGCCACCCAGAAGGTGGCCTCGATGACCGGGCACAAGCTGCTGATGGTCGAGCCGTACCGGGTCGACGAGGCGACCCGCGGCCGGCTCGTGCCGACCGGCCGGTCGTTCGTCGTGGTCGACACGCTCGGGGCCGGGCTGGGGGAGATGGTCCTCGTCTGCCAGGGGTCGAGCGCCCGGCTCACGCCCGAGACCGAGAAATTGCCGATCGACGCGGTGGTCATCGGCCTGGTCTCGACCGTGGACGTCGAGGGCAAGGTCATCTTCTCGGATCGCGATCGGAACGACGGATGACGGAACCACGAGGGGCTCGCCTCCCATGGCCACGATGACCGAAGACATGATCCGGAGTGTCGTGCAGGAGATCCTCGCCCAGATGGGGACCCACGCCTCCGGCAACGGCAGGCCGGCCCCCTCGGGCACGGACGGCGTCTACCCGTCGGCCGACGCCGCCGTGCAGGCCGCCGGGGCGGCGTTCAAGGCGTTCAAGGGCCGCCCCCTGGCCGACCGCGACCGCGCCGTGAAGGCGATCAAATCCATCTGCGTCGACCAGGCCGAGGAGCTCGGCCGGATGGAGCTGGACGAGACCGGGATCGGCCGGCTCGACCACAAGATCGCCAAGCTCCGCGACGCGATCCCCCTGGCCCCCGGGGTCGAGTTCCTCCGGACCGAGAGCGCCTCCGGCGACGACGGCCTGACCCTGACCGACCACGCCCCCTTCGGCGTCATCGGCGCGATCACCCCGGTCACGCACAGCCTGCCGACCCTGGCGGGCAACGCGATCAGCATGCTGGCGAGCGGCAATACGGTCGTCTTCAACGCCCACCCGTCGGGGGCGAAGGTGGCCGCCGAGGGGGTCCGCCGGTTCAACCGGGCGATCCGCCAGGCGATCGGCCTCGACGACCTCCTGACGATCATCGACCCGCCGACCCTGGAGTCGGCCGCGGCGCTCTTTGATCACAAGGGGGTCCGGCTCCTGGTCGTCACCGGCGGCCCGGCCGTGGCCCGCGCGGCGCTGGAGAGCAAGCGTCGGGCGATCGTCGCCGGGCCGGGCAACCCCCCGGTCGTCGTCGACGCGACGGCCGACCTCGACCTCGCCGCCAGGTCGATCGTCGCCGGGGCCGCCTTCGACAACAACCTCCTCTGCATCGGCGAGAAGCAGGTCTTCGTCGTCGCCGAGGTCTTCGACCGGATGATGGAGACGATGGCCCGCCACGGCGGGTTCCGCCTCGCCCCCGGCCAGGTCGAGGCGCTGACCAAGGCGGCCTTCGCCGCCGGGCCCGACGGCAAGATGCACGTCAACAAGGACCTCGTCGGCAAGGACCCGGCCGTCCTCGGCAAGAAGGCCGGGGTGAACGTCCCCGAGGGGGCCCAGGTCCTCTACGGCGAGACCGGCGCCGAGCACCTGTTCGTCGAGCACGAGCAGATGATGCCCTTCTTACCCTTCGTCCGCGTCCCGAACGTCGACCGCGCGATCGAGCTGGCCAAGGCCACCGAGCACGGCTACGGCCACACGGCGGTCCTCCACTCGCGCGACACGACGGTGATGTCCCGGATGGGCAAGGCGATGGACTGCACGATCTTCGTCGTCAACGGCCCGAGCACGGCGGGGCTCGGCCTCGGCGGCGAGGGCTACCTCTCGTTCTCGATCGCCGGCCCGACCGGCGAGGGGGTCACCACCCCGCTCACGTTCACCCGCCAGCGTCGGACGGCCATCGCGGGCGGGCTCCGCTTCGCCTGAATCCTCGGTCACGATCGGGGCCTAACCATGCAGCTCGGCCGCGTCCTCGGGACGGCGACATCGACGATCAAGCACGAGACGTTCCGGTCGGAGCGGCTGCTGATCGTCCAGCTCGAAGGCCCGGGCGGCCGGCCCGACGGCGAGCCGGTCCTGGCCTTCGACCGGCTCGGGGCGGGCCGGGGGGACCGGGTCCTCCTGACCAACGACGGCTCGGTGATCCAGGAGATGCTGGGCCGGGACTCCCCCGGCCGGTGGAGCGTGATGGGGCTGCCCGACTCATGACCGGGCCTGGGCCGATCGAGGTCGACGCCGTCGTCCGATCGGTGCTGGCCGACCTGTTCCGGGGGCGGGGCGGCGATCGCGGGGGGCATGTCTATTCGGGCCGGCTGTTCGGAGTCAGGCAGGTCGAGGCGCTCGGGCCGGACGAGCGCGAGGTCCGGGTGGTCGCGGGGACGGTCGTCACGCCCTCGGCCAACGAGATGATGAAACGGCGGGGCATCCGGCTCCGGACGGCCTCCGGGGACGAGTCGAGGGGCGCGAGTTCGAGGGGGGCGGGGGAATGGGCGTTCGCGATCGAGGGGCGTGGGACGGGGGCGACGGAGGCGATCCGCCGGTCGCTGCTCCACGCCTGGTCCGAGCTGCCGTCCGCCGAGGCTCCCCGATGGATCGTCTCGGCCCGCGGGCGCGGGGCGATGCTGCTCACGCCCGAGGCGTCGGTCGCGGCCTGGCGGGCGAACCGGGTCGAGGGGCTCCGGGCCGCGTCGGCCTCCGACACCGACGCGGTCTCCCGGGCCGTCCGGCACCTGGGGGTCAACCTGCTCGTCGTCGAGCCGGCCGGGCTGTCGATCCCGACGGTCCGGGCGCTGGCCGAGGCGTTCCGTCGCGGCGGCGCGCCGGGCGAACCGGAGGGGCTCCGATGAGGATCGCCGAGGTCATCGGCCGGGTCACCCTGTCGCGGCAGCACCCGAGCCTCAAGGGGGGCCGGTTCCTGGTCGCCCTGCCGATGCCGGGCGAGGCCCTGGTCGACGGCTCGGCCCGGCGGGGCGAGGAGGTCGTCGTCTTCGACAACCTGGGCGCAGGCCCCGGCTCGCTCATCGGCCTGAGCGAGGGCCGCGAGGCCGCCAACCCGTTCGGCAAGGCCAGGGTCCCGATCGACGCCTACTGCGCCTGCCTGCTCGATCGGATCGACATCGCCTCAAATCAATCAGACGCCTGAGATCCCATAGCCGGACCCCAACCGAAGGACGCGGCGCGATGGCCCAGAACAACCTCATGAGCGAATGGAAGATACGCGAGCTGATGTGCGAGGTCGGCCGTCGCGTCTACGCGAAGGGCTTCGCCGCGGCCAACGACGGCAACATCAGCTACCGGCTCTCGGACGACCGGGTGCTCTGCACGCCGACCCGCGTCTCGAAGGGCTTCATGAAGCCCGACGACCTCTGCATCGTCGACATGGACGGCAAGCAGGTCTCCGGCACGCGCAAGCGGTCGAGCGAGATCCTCCTGCACCTCTCGGTGATGAAGGCCCGCGCCGACGTCCGGTCGTGCGTCCACTGCCACCCGCCCCACGCGACCGCCTTCGCCGTCGCCCACGAGCCGATCCCCAAGTGCATCCTCCCCGAGTTCGAGGTCTTCCTCGGCGAGGTCGCCATCGCCCCGTACGAGACCCCCGGGACCCAGGCCTTCGCCGAGACGGTCCTCCCCTACGTCAAGGACACCGACACGATCCTCCTGGCCAACCACGGGACGATCACCTACGGGACCGACCTCGAGGACGCCTACTTCAAGACCGAGATCATCGACGCCTACTGCCGGATCCTGCTGCTGGCCAAGCAGCTCGGCACGATCAACTACTACTCGGACGACAAGGCGGCCGAGCTGATCCGGATCAAGCCGAACCTCGGCATCCCCGACCCGCGGCTCGGCCTCGGGCTCGAGAACTGCGACCTCTGCGGCAACAGCCTCTTCCGCGAGGGGTACAGCGACTTCTCCCCCGAGCCCAAGGCGTTCATCCCGCCCAAGCTCCAGGGTCAGCAAGCCTCCTGGCCCCTGGCACCTCAGCCGGCGAAGCCGCAGGCGGGGCCGTCCTCGGGCGGGAGCGACATCGACGCGCTCGTGAAGGTGATCACCGACCAGGTGATGAAGGCGATGGCGATGGGGAACGGGTCGGCCAACGGCCGAGGGACGTCGGTCGTGAAGGACGGCGGGTACGCGTCCGGCATCTCGGGGGGGGCCTGATCCCATGCGAGTCAGCATCATCGGCGCGGGCGGTCTGGTCGGCTCCTGCACGGCGTACGCGCTCCAGTGCGGGGGCGTCGTCTCGGGGATCGACCTGATCGACCTCAACGCCGACCTCTGCCGGGGCCAGGCGCTCGACCTGCTCCACGGCTCCAGCCTCGCCGCCGACCAGCGGATCCGCGCGACCGACTACGCCGCGATCCCCGAGAGCGACGTCATCTGCATCACCGCCGGCCTGAGGCGCAAGCCCGACGAGTCGCGGCTCGACCTGATCAACCGGAACGTCGAGCTGTTCCTGGGCATCCTCGGCCAGGTCAAGGCCGCCGGGCCCAAGAAAGACGCGATCGTCCTGGTCGTCTCCAACCCGGTCGACGTCCTCACCTACCTGGCGACGCGCGGGCTCGGCCTGCCGGCGTCGCAGGTCATCGGCCTGGGGACGCAGCTCGACTCGTCGCGATTCCGGAGCCTGATCGCCGAGGCGCTCGGCCTGCCGCCGACCCAGGTGATGGCGACGATCCTCGGCGAGCACGGCGACAGCATGGTCCCGCTCTGGTCGATCGCCCAGGCCGCCGGCTTCCCGCTGGAGAAGTACCCCGGCTGGACCTCGAACACCGCCGACGCCCTGTTTGCCAGGACCAAGGGAAGCGGCGCCGAGGTGATCAAGCTCAAGGGGGGGGCTGGGTTCGCCGTCGGGATCGCGATCCGCGACGTGATCCATGCGATCGCGCTCGACCAGCGGCGGATCATGCCCGTCGCCTCGCTCGTCAACGGCCCGTACGGGATCCGCGACGTCTGCATCTCGGTCCCGACCGTCGTCGGCCGCCGGGGCGTGCTGAAGCAGGTCGAGATCGACCTCTGGCCGAAGGAGGTCGCCGCGCTCCAGCACTCGGCGCAGGTGCTCCGCGAGACCATCGACCTCGTCCTGAAGGGGAACCCCGGCGCGGCCAAAGTCCCTGCGCCTCCCTCCCCTGCCCCTGTCCCGGCCGCGGCGAAGCCCGGTGCGGTCCGGGTGACGATGGGATCGGGCGGCGGGGGCAACGGCAACGGCGGCGGGGGATCGCGGGTCACCATCTCGGGCCAGCGCGGCGGGGGCCGATGATGGAGAAGTCGCTCGACCGCAAGCTCGCCGCGCTCCACGCCGACCCCAACGCGCGCGAGTTCATCCTCGCCGACGCCAAGGACGCCGACATGGCCTTCGGGATCGGCGCCCCCGGCCGGTCCCCCGAGGCGCACCCGGGCGAGGTCCGGTTCAAGACCCTGGCCGAGTATCGCGACCAGATCCGCGCGATCACCCGCCAGGGACTGGTCGACATCATGCTCATGTCGGCCAGTACGAGCCATGCGTTGACGATCCGCGAGCGGATCTTCGACGGCTCGCACGTCACCCCCGCGATCCGCGCCAACGACACCACGGATGTGCATATCGCACGAGGTTCGCGGTATGTCGAGCACCCGTCGCACCCGTTCCGGTCGGCCAGCCTCGACCACGCGATGTGCGGCCACCTCGATTGCGCGCCCGAGGAGCGGCACCTGGGTGCCAACCTCGGGCTCTACAGCGTGACCTTCAACAACGACTTCGAGCACGACCTCCGCACCCTGGAGGCGTTCCGCGCCTTCCGCGAGGAGGCCGAGCGCAAGGGGTTCCGCTACTTCCTCGAGGTCTTCGACCCGAACGTCCCCGGGGCGGTCGCCCCCGACCTGCTCGGCCCCTACACCAACGACATGATCGCCCGGATGCTCGCGGGGGTCGGCCCGTCGGGCAGGCCGGTGTTCCTCAAGATCGTCTACCACGGCCCGAAGGCGATGGAGGAGCTGTTCCGCTACGACCCGAGCCTCGTCGTCGGCATCCTCGGCGGGTCGGCCGGTACCACGCTCGACGCCTTCCAGCTCCTGGCCGACGCCCAGGAGCACGGCGCGAAGGTCGCGCTCTACGGCCGGAAGATCAACTCGGCCGAGAACCAGCTCGCCTTCGTCCAGTTCCTCCGGCTGATCGTCGACGGCGTGATCGGCCCGGTCGACGCGGTGAAGGCCTATCACGCCGTCCTCGGCCGCCTGGGGATCCGCCCGCACCGGCCGCTCGAAGACGACCTGAAGCTCCAGGCGATGGCGATGAGCTACGGCGGGACCTCGACGAGCGTCACCGTCCCGGCGATGCCATCCCCATCCGCGAACGGCTCGCACGGCTGCGGCTGCCACGCCAACGGCACGCCCGCCGCCCCGGTGGCCAAGGCCCCGGCCTGCGCCTGCCACGACGTCCCGAAGGCCTCGGCCCCGGTCGTCACGGTCTCGACCTCGACCCGCCCCTCGACCAACGGCTTCCCAACTCTCGGCAATGGCCACCCGGACTTCGCCCGGATGGACGTCGGCCAGCGGCTCGCCTACCACCGCGAACGCCTCGGCCTGGGCCGCTGATCGCGTTCACTTCGGCGCGAGCGGCGTGTCGATCCAGGTCCGCTTCGCGTGCGATTCGAGGACGGCGTCGGCGAGGATCTGGGCGTTCAGGCCGTCGTAGAAGCTCGGGACGGCGGGGCGGCCCTCGACGATCGCGGAGATGAACTCCCAGGCGAGGTCGTAGCGGAAGACGGTGGCGGGCTTCCCATCCTTCGAGTCGCGGGGGCTCCCCTCGGGCTTGAGGAACTCGTCCGGGACGGCGACCGGGGCGAGGTCCGAGCCGGTCCTGCCCAGGAGGATCGTGTTGGGCTCGTGGAGCCGGTAGACGGCCGACGCCTCCGAGCCGTTGACCTCGGCCCACTCGTGGCCGAAGCCGTCGCGGCCGTAGCCCTTGGCCAGGGTCGTCCCCTCCCAGACGCCGGTGGCGCCCGAGGCGAACTCGCCGATCAGGCACGACCAGTCGTCGACGTCCGAGGGGGGGACGGCCTTGCCGTCGGGGGTCGTCGTCCGGGGGGCGAACCGGGCGACGGCTCCGCAGACCCGGTCGACCGGGCCGAGCAGGTCGAGGGCGAAGTCGAGGCGGTGGATCGTCATGTCGTAGAGGTCGCCCGCGCCGGCCTTGTCCTTGTACTGGCGCCAGCCCCAGCTCGTCTCGGGCCAGTCGAGGAACCGCTGCGAACGGAAGTGCCGGGGCGTGCCGAGGGCGCCGGACTTGAGGAGGTGGCGGAGGTGGCGCATCGAGGGGGCGAACCGATAGGTGAACGCCGTCATGTGGACGACGCCCGCGTCGCGCGCCGACTCGTACATCGCGCGGACCTCGCCGGCGCTGAGGCCCAGGGGCTTCTCGCACATGATGTGCTTGCCGGCCCTGGCCGCGGCCTCGGCGATCGGCTTGTGGGTGAAATTCGGGGTGGCGATGATCACGGCGTCGACGTCGGGGTGGGTCGCGACGGCGATCGGGTCGGTGCTCGCGAGCGCGGCGCCCCACTCGGCCTTGCGACGTTCGAGGAGGGCCGGGTCGGTGTCGGCGACGGCGGCCAGCGTCGCCCTCGGGTCGAGGCGGAGGCCGGGGACGTGGTGGTAGTCGCTCACCGCCCCCGCGCCGATGATCCCGACCCGCACCGGCTTCGTCCCCGTCGATCCGCTCATCGTCGTCATCTCCCGGACTGGTCGAACCCCGCGCCCGCGTCCATCAAGATCTGCCCGTAGGGCCTCCAGACTACTCGATCCCCCGGGCCTTCAGCGACGAGGCGAACCGCGACCAGGGGACGGGCTTGCTCGGCAGGTCGACGACGCGCTGGTCGATGGCGAGGTCGAGCAGGTACATGGTCTCCTCGTAGTTGGGCCGCCGGCCCTCGGCCTGCCGCCTGGCGATGTCGGCGGACTGGCGGTCGAACTCATCGGCGACGTTCATGAGGGTGAGGAGCCGTTCGCCGTGGCCGCCGTGCTCGACGTGGATCTCGCGGCAGATCGTCCAGTCGCGGAACCGGGCCAGGTCGTCGCGGCGGATCAGGATCACGGTCGACGACTGGTGGCCTCCGAACGATGCGGGCTCGCAGACGGCGGCCATGACCCAGATGTCGTGCGGGAAGTCCCGCTCGCCGACCTGGCCGCAGACCCAGATCGCCAGCTCCTGGAGGAGGTACGAGCCCATCCGCTCGGCCATCGAGATCAGGGGCTGGGTCGGGGTGGTGGCCACGGTCCGCTCGTGGAATTCCTCGCGAGCCGCGGGGTTGGGGAAGATCTGTTCGAGGGGGTCGCGTCCGCAGGTCCGGATCCGGAGGGTCTCGCGGCCCTCGGGGTCGAGGTCGACGAGGACCTTCTCGATCGTGGCGACGTCGCGGGCGTCGCCCCGGAGGATCTGACGGTGGAGGCGATAGTGGCGCCATCGGTGGCCGAGCCAGCCGAGCAGGCCGCCGACGATCAGCAGCGCGATCGACGCGAGGATCCGCTCGGCGGTCGGGCTGTTGAGGAAATGGATCAGGACGTCCAAGGGGTACCTCGGCGAGCAGGGATGGGCGCGGGGAGATCCCGGCGTCGTGCGGTTCTACCGGCCCGGCGGGCGCGACGCAAGGGGGCCCAGCCCGGGTGACTTGCGTCCCGGGGAGGGGCCCACTATCCTGCGGTGGTCCCGTCCGACACGACAAGCCCGGAGCGAACCGCCCATGGCGACCGACAAGCCGATCCGAGTGGCCATCATCGGCCTTGGCTTCGGGGCCGAGTTCATCCCGATCTACCAGGCGTACCCCGGGGCCGAGGTCCAGGCGATCTGCCGGCGGTCGCGGAAGGATCTGGACGAGTGCGGCGACCGCTGGGGCATCCGGGGCCGCTACACCGAGTTCGCCGACGTGCTGAAGGACCCGGAGGTCGACGCCGTCCACATCAACTCGCCGATCGGCGACCACGCCTGGCAGTCGATCGCCGCGCTCGAAGCGGGCAAGCACGTCGCCTGCACCGTGCCGATGGCGACCTCGATCGAGGACTGCGGCCGGATCGTCGCCGCCCGTCGCAAGGCGGGGCGGGTCTACATGATGATGGAGACGGTCGTCTACAGCCGGGAATACCTGTTCGTCAAGGAGCTGTACGACACGGGCGAGCTCGGCCGGATCCAGTTCCTCCGCGGCAGCCACCAGCAGGACATGGCCGGCTGGCCCGGCTACTGGGAGGGCCTGCCGCCGATGCACTACGCGACCCACTGCGTGAGCCCCTGCCTGGCGATCCTCGGCAAGCACGCCGAGCACGTCGTCTGCCACGGCTCGGGCCGGATCGACGAGGCCCTGATCCCGAAGTACGGCAGCCCGTTCGCCATCGAGACCGCGACCTTCAAGTTCCGCGACAGCGACGTCTGCGCCGAGGTGACGCGGAGCCTGTTCAACACCGCCCGGCAGTATCGCGAGAGCTTCGACGCTTATGGGAGCCGCAAGAGCTTCGAATGGCAGCAGGTCGAGGGAGAGGAGCCGGTGATCCACACCATCGGCCTGCCCGAGCCCGAGATCCCCGCGCGGGTGGCGGTCCCCGACTTCGCCGGCCGGCTCCCCGAGCCGATCCGACGCTTCACCACGAAGGGGGTGTACGACACCGAGGGGGAGACCCACCTCTCGTTCGTCCAGGGAGGGGGCCACGGCGGCTCGCACCCGCACCTGGTCCACGCCTGGCTGTCCGCGATCAAGGGCGAGAAGCCCGCCCTGCCCGACGCCGAGACCTCGGCCAACTGGACGATGGTCGGGATCTGCGCCCACGAGTCGGCGATGAAGAACGGGGAGAAGGTGGTGATCCCCACGTCCTGATGCATATACAGATGGGAAGTGCCAAAGCACACAGCACAAATCGAATTACCTGGCAACTTTGTGCTGTGTGCTCTCGCAGTTCGCATCCAGATCCCATCTGTGCCGTCGCGACGGCCCCGCGCTTCCTCCCGCGATGACCCGGGGGTGAGGAGCAGGGCCGGGCCTCAGCCCAGCGACTTCGCCGCGGCGTCGGCCTCGCGGAGGGCCTTGAGCGCCTCCAGGGGGTCGCCCTTGGGCTTCATCTCCAGGCCGATGATGTCCTTGTAGCCGAGGTCGTGGATGAGTTTGAGGATGTACGGGTAGTTGATCTCGCCGGTGCCCGGCTGGAACCGGCCGGGGTGGTCGGCCACCTGGAAGTAGCCGATCTTGTCGAAGTACTTCTTGATGTTGCCCGAGAGGTTCCCCTCGCTGATCTGCTGGTGGTAGACGTCGAAGAGGATCTTCACGCTCGTCGAGCCGACCGCGTCGATCACCTCGGCCGCATCCTTCGACGTGACGACGAACTGCCTCGGGTGGTCAACCAGGACGTTCAACGGCTCGAGCAGGATCGTGATCTCGTGCTCCTTGACCTTCTCGGCCGCCTCCTTGAGGGCGTCGACGACGGCGTCGAGCATCGCCTCGCGGTCCATGTCCTTGACGACCTCGCCGGCCACGACCGTCAGCTTCTTCACCCCGAGCCGGTCGGCGACCTCGATCGCGTCGTCGATCGCCTCCAGGAACGGGGCCTTCTTCCTGGGGTCGGTGATCCCCGAGTAGGCCGTGAACTGGACCGGGGTGAGGTTCAGCTCCTTGCTCGCCTTGTCGACGGCGAGGATGTCCTTGGTCTTGAACGACCAGAACTCGTAGTGGGCGAAGCCGGCCTCGGCCACCTTCTTCAATCGGTCGAGGAGCGGGAGCCCCTTCCAGAACATCTCGACGTTCACGGCGTAGCCGAGCCAGGTCGCGTCCTGGGACGCCCGGCCGGCCAGGGAGCGGCCGGCGAGGGCCAGCGACCCGGCCCCGGCGCCCGCGACGGTGAGGAACTCGCGGCGGCTGGTCATATCGATCATATCTCCATCGGAGGGAGGGCCGGCCGGCCGACGAAGGACCCTCGCCGGCCATCGGCAGTATAATGGGCCGACGGCCGCCCGGCCCCCGGGCAGGCCGGAATCCCTCCCCGAGGCGCGAGGCCCGCGATGACGATCACCTGGTACGGCCACGCCGCGTTCCTGGTCGAGACCGAAGGCGTCCGGATCATCCTCGACCCGTACCGGTCCCCCGACTCGGGAGGCTACCTCCCCGTCGACGAGCCGGCCGACGTCGTGGTCGTCAGCCACGAGAACGACCGGTATCACAGCCATCTGGGCCAGGTCGTGCCGCCGTTCGAGGTCGTCCGCGGCCTGGAGATCCCACCCGGGGGGGTTCTTGCCCAGGGGGTCAACTTCGAGTCCGTCCGCGTGTTCGAGACGCCCGAGCGGAAGGCCGAGGACGAGGTGACGATCGTCCACTTCCGCGCCGAGGGGCTGCACGTCGCCTTCCTCGGCGACCTCGGCCACCCGCTGACGGAGGACGAGCTGGCCCCGATCCGGGGTGCCGACATCGTCCTCGCGGCGGCGGGCGGCCCGCCGACGATCGCGCTCGACGAGCTCGCCCACCTCCTGGCGGCGATCGGCCCGAAGCTGGTCATCCCGATGCACCACAAGGTCGAGGGCAAGATCAACCTTAACATTGCCCCGGTCGAACGGTTCCTCGAAGCCCTGCCGCCCTGGCCGGTGGTCGGTGCCACGGGGTCGTCCATTGAAGTCGCGCGCGCGACGCTGCCGGCCGGCCCGACCGTGGTCGTGCTCCGGCCGGCGCGTTGAGTCGCGAAGGCCCGCCCGTCGGGGTCGATCAGACCTCGCGGAGGGCGGTGATCACGTCCATCCGGATGGCGCGGATGGCGGGGAAGAGGCCGCCGAAGACGCCCATCGCCAGGGTCATCAGGAAGGCGACGAGCATCACGATCGGGCCGAACCGGAAGTTGATCGTGACCTCGGCGAAGGTGCTGAAGTTGCTCGTCCCGTAGGTCAGGGCGCCGAGCGGGATGGTGGCGAGCAGGCCGGCGAGCCCGCCGAGGGTGCAGAGCAGGACCGACTCGCCCAGGAACGAGGCGAGGACGTCGAACCGGGAGAAGCCCAGGGCGCGGAGGGTACCGATCTCGCGGGTCCGCGACTTCACGGCGGCGTACATCGTGTTGGCCGCGGCGAACATGGCGCCGATGGTCAGGAAGATGGCGATGACCGTCCCGGCCACTTTGAGGAAGATGCTCGAGCGCGACTGGTCGGCGAAGTATTTCGCCTCGGGGATCGCGGCGAGCTTGAACTGGGTGTCGGTCTCGATCGTCTTGACGAGCGCGTCGAGGTCGGCCGGGCTCCTGGCGCGGAGCTGGACGCTGGAGACGCTCCCCGCGCGGGCGGTGTTGGCTTCGAGGTCCTTGCGGTCGACCCAGACCTCGCTCTCGGCCGAGGAGCCCCCGGCGGAGAAGACGCCGACGACCCGGTACGACTCCTTCTCGCCGACCCGGAGGACGCCCCCCAGGGCCGCGCCCTTGAATCGGCGGGTGAGGTTCCTGCTGACGACGCACTCGCCCCGGCCGGGCTCGAACATCCGGCCCTGGCCTTCGAGGATCTTGAAGTCGGGCCGGAGCTCGCCGGAGACGTCGTCGACGCCGCGGACGATCAGGTTGGCCCGGCTGCCGTCGACCCGCTCGACGACCGGGATGTTCAGCAGCTCGAGCGCCGCGAGCGGCCGACCCTTCTCGTCGACGGCGATCCCGCCGAGGGTCGGGATCTTCTCGGCCGTCGTCCGGTCGATCCCGCTGTTGGTCTCGCTGGTCGACCCCTTGCGGAGGATCAGGACGTCGAGCGGGTCGCCCGAGACGTTCAGGCTGTGCTGGAGCCCCTCGACCAGGCCGAAGAGGATGCACGACGACCAGACGATCGCCCCGGTGCCGACGACCGTCATCAGGGTATTCACCCACCGGACCCGGAGGTTCCGGACGTTGTATTTCAGCGGGATCATCGGGTTCAGACCACCTTCCTGAGTCCGTTGACCACCGAGAGCTGCGCCGCCCGGACGGCCGGCACGACCCCGCTGAGGAATCCGATCAGGAGCGACGCCGCCAGGCCCAGCAGCGCCGTCCGCCAGGGGACGAAGAAGAAGGGGAGGAACCCGGCGGTGTACTTCGAGAGGTCGACCGCGTCGAAGAAGGCCTTCGACCCGAGCGTGCCGATCAGGCCGCCGATCGCGGCGACGAGGACGGCCTCGGTGAGCACCAGGTTGATCACCAGCCGTCGGCTGAAGCCGATCGCCTTGAGCACCGCGACCTCGGTCGTCCGCTCCCGGAGGGCCATGGCCATCGCGTTGCCGGCGACGAAGATCAGCGAGAAGACGACGGCGATCCCGATCCAGCGGATCATCCCCTTGAGGTCGCCGAACATCTCGGCGAACTGGCGGCTGAACGCCTCCTCGCTCTGGGTCCGGGTCGGGGTGTCGCTGTTGATGTAGGCGGCGTCGATCGCCTTGCTCAGCGACGTCATCACCTCGCCCGACTTCGCCTTGACGAAGATGATCCCGGCGTTGTCGATCATCTTGCTCGTCGGCGCGACCTTCTTGAACTCCTCGTTGAGGTAGTCCCAGTGGAAGAGGCACATCCGCAGGTCGCGGTTGGACGGGCCGTCGTAGATCCCGCGGACGATCAGGTCGAGGTCGACCGGGTAGCCGTCCCCCTTGAGCGGGAGCGGGTCGCCGACCCGGATCTTCCGCTCGTCGGCGAGCTTGCGGCCGAGGACGCAGGCCCGCTTATCGCCGAGGAATGCGTCGAGCTGGTCCCTGGGGACCTTGAGCTCGTCGTAGACGTCGAAGACCGTCTCGGGCGTGACGCCGAACTGGGCGAACGGCATCGTCTCGTTGTTGTACTTGCCGCCGAACCAGGAGAAGGTCGACGTGTTGGCGACCCCGTCCATCGCCGCGATCTCGTTCAGCCGAGCCTTGGGGACGGGCTGGGCGAAGCCCTGCGAGCTCATCACGACCAGCCGGTTCTGCGTCTTGAGCGACCCGGCGACCGAGTCGTTCACGTCGAGGAACGAGAAGAGCATCATCATCAGCGCGAGGCACATCGTCGTCGAGCCGATGGTCAGGAGCGACCGGACCGGGCTCCGCCGGGCGTTGCGCAGGACGTAGGCGAGGAATTTCACGATGCGGCTCCGATCGGGGAGCGGGCCTGCACCTCGTCGCGGACGAGCTTGCCCTTGTCGAGGTGCAGGACGCGGCTGGCCCGCTGGGCGGCGAGCGGGTCGTGGGTCACCATCACGATCGTCTTCTGGAAGTCCTGGTTGAGCTGCTGGAGCAGGGTCAGGATCTCCTCGGCGCTCTTGCGGTCGAGGTCGCCGGTCGGCTCGTCGGCGACGAGGAGGTAGGGGTCGGTCACGATCCCCCGCGCGATCCCGACGCGCTGCTCCTGCCCGCCGGAGAGCTGGCGGGGGAAGTGGTCCTCGCGCCCTTCGAGGCCGACGGCCCGGAGCGCCGTCATGACGTTCTCGCGCCTCCGACGTCGCGAGAGGCTCGTCAGCAGGAGCGGCAGCTCGACGTTCTCGAACGCGGTCAGGACCGGGATCAGGTTGTAGAGCTGGAAGACGAACCCGACGTTGTCGGCCCGCCACCGGGTGATCTCCCCCTCGGACATCGCGCCGAGGTCCTGGCCGTGGACGACGACCTTGCCCGAGGTCGGGCGGTCGAGGCCGGCGATCAGGTTCAGGAGCGTCGTCTTGCCCGACCCCGACGGGCCCATCAGCGCGAGGAATTCCCCCTCCTCCACCGTGAGGTCCAGGTCCATCAGGACTGGGATCACGAAGGCGTCGCGGCGGTATTCCTTGCCGACCTTGTCGAGCACGATCGAATGCGTCACGCCCATCGAGTGGCCTCCCGGGCCATGTCTGGCGGGTCGGGGATCGGGTATCAATACATCCTTGAGATCGGCTTGGGCGGCCGACGTGCGGGCTACTCGGCGACCTTGACGGCCTCGCCGTCCTTGAGCGTCTTCGCGGGCGCGACCACGACGGCGTCGCCCGCCTTCAGCCCCTTCTCGACCCGCGCCAGGTCGTCGTTCGTCACGACCACCTCGACCGCGGTCTTGCGGGCCGTCTTCGCGGCGTCGAGGACGAAGACGAACCAGCGCCCCTCCTCCTCGACGACCGCCGACTTGGGCACGAACAGGTACGACTTGCCCGCGTCGGGCGCCTTCAGCGCCTTGTCGGGCAGGAAGTGGACCGTGGCCACCAGCTCGGGGAAGAGCAGCTCGTCGGGCTCGAGGAACTCGACCATCACCTTGACCGTCCCCCGGCCCCGGTCGCTCATCGGGATGATCTGGCGGAGCCGCCCCCGGTACCGCTTCGTCGGCGCGGCGGCGACGGAGATCTCCGCCGGCTGGCCGATCGCCAGCCGGGCGAGCAGATTCTCGGAGACGTCCGTCTCGACGTCCATCCGGCCGAGGTTGGCGATCGTGGCCACCGTCGACCGGCCGATCGACAGGCCCGAGCCCATCCCTCCGCCGGTGATCATCTCGCCGATCTCGGCGTCCTTCTTCACGATCGTGCCGTCGAACGGGGCCCGGATGAACATGTTCTCCAGGGTGACTTCGGTCTCCTTGACCATCTGCTGCTGGAGTTCGATCGTCGCCCGGAGGCTGGCCATCTTCGCCTCGGCGCGGCGGACGGCGGAGTCGTTCTGGTCCTTCTCCTCGATCGAGATCGATAGCCGCTGGGCGAGCCGCTCGGCCCGCTTGGCCCGGCGGACCTTCTCGTCGAGGTCGGCGTCGGCCTCCAGGACGTCGGCCTGGGCCCGCGCGATCATCGCCCGCCGCGAGGCGAGCTGGGCGTCGATGTCGTTGTGCTCGAGGACGGCGAGGAGGTCCCCCTTCTTCACCCGGGCCCCCTCCTCGATCAGGATGTCCTGCATCCGGCCCGGCACCTTGGCCCCGATCGCCGCCTGGTTCCTCGACTTGAGGTACCCCTTGGCGCTCAGGAGCTTCTCGGCCTCGCCGGTGGTCATCGCCACGACGACGCCGGTCGTGACCTCGGGCTTGGACCGGATCGCCTGCCACTGGAGGTAGCCGTAGTAGCCGCCGGCACCGAGCATCGAGAGCGGGATCAGCCACAGGATCATCGCGAACAGCCCCGCCAGGCCCCGGCGGGCCGGCCGCCGGACGCCGGGCGACGGCTTCTCGGAGCGGCCCCCGGCCCCCTTGCGGTCGATCTTCAGGGATGCCAGGTCTTCGCGGAGTGAGGACATCGCTCGACTCCTTCACCAGATGCCGGAGGGAGATGTGATCCGTCGCCCCGACGGAGGCCCCGGGACCGGGCCCGACCGCCGCCGGGCGGATTCGATGGCCCAGCTTATCAGGGCCCGACCTTCCGAGCAATGTTCATAATGTCACTGAGATGTCCCGCCTTGAAGCCCTCGGTCCCCCCCGGCAGGGGCTTGCCCCCGCCGCCGGTTCCGACAGACTGGACGGGGTCATGGTTCGGACCGGATGGGGGGTGATCTCTATGGAAGCGGTGCCGGAGTCAATCCGTCAGGTCGTCGCCGCGAGCCTCGCGGGGCTCCACGTCACCCGCAACCAGCGTCAGGCGCTGGCCGAAGCCGTGGCCGGGCCCGAGGAAGGGGCGTCCCGCGCCGTCCGCGCGATGGCCTTCGACCTGGCGCGGGGGACGGCCGGGTCGGTCGAGGCCGGCCCCCTGCTCGACTGGGTCGAGGCGGTCGTCGAGGCGACCCGGCGGCCCGTCGACCGCGCCGTCGTCGGCGGGGCCGAGGCCCATTTCAGCCCCGGCACGGCCTGCTATCGGCGGATCATCGGCCTCTTCGAGGGGGCGGAGAAGTCGGCGGACGTCTGCGTCTTCACGATCACCGACGACCGGATCTCCGCCGCGATCCTCGACGCCCACGCCCGCGGCGTGGCGATCCGGGTCGTCGCCGACAACGAGAAGGCCGAGGACCTCGGGTCCGACGTCGGGCGGCTCGCCGCGGCGGGAGTCCCGGTCCGGGTCGACCGGACCCCGTTCCACATGCACCACAAGTTCGCCCTGTTCGACGGCCGGCTCCTGCTCAACGGCAGCTACAACTGGACCCGGGGCGCGGCCGACTCGAACGAGGAGAACATCCTCGTCACCCCCGACCTCGACCTCGTCCGCCCGTTCGCCGCCGCCTTCGAACGCCTCTGGGAGAGCCTGGCCTGAGTGGAGGAGGTCTCGCCGACCGGACTACGCCGGGACGGGCAGCACCGACTATCGCCGCTTCGGACGGAGGATAGCCCTCATGAGGGGATTCCGGGGGCCGGCCTGCCGGCGTGGGTCCTGGGCGCCGGGGCGACGATTCGGGTCCTCGCCGGGGCGGGCCGTCCCGGGCGGGGGCGGGGCCCCCGGCGGGGGGACGTACCCGGGCGGATACATGACGTACCCCGGGGGCGGGCCGGCGGGCATGCGGGTCGAAGTCGGGACGGGCGAAGCTCCGGCCGGCGCCCCGGGGGCGGTTCGTGCCTGGGCGGCCTCCGGTGCCCCCCCGACGGCGGACCCGCCCGGGGGAGGCGGAGGGTCCGAGACGAGGGAAGGGGGTCCGGCAGCCGCATTACGTTCTCCAGGTGCGAGGATCGGGCTCGCAGTGGTCGCGGTCACTCCCGAGGTCTCGAAGGCCGCCGGCCGGGTGAGGAGGTCGCGGCTGATCGCCGCCGGGCCTCGGGGCTCGGCTGGACTCGACGGCTCCCCCGCCGGGAGGCGGGCTCCGGCAGCCCCGTTGCCCCCGGTCTGGATCCCCGCGACATCCTCCGCGGCGCCGACCCAGCGCCCCTCCCGGAAGGTCCAGCCGCTGCCCCGGCGGACCCAGCCCGAGGGGATCCATTCCTGCCCGGGCCGGCCTTCGATCCAGCGGCCGGGCCTCCAGGCGAGGTTGTCGCCGTCGGGGGCATACGTGCCGGGCACGAAGAGATACGCGGGGCTCGGGGCGGGCCCGGCCGTCTCCTCGGGGCGGTCGACGGGAGGCCCCTCCGTCCGCCAGTCCCGTCGACGGCTCCAGGACCCGGGGACCCGATACCAGCCCCGATCGTCGCGCGCCCACCGGCCGGGGACCCACGTCTCTCCCCGGGGCGGGACGCGCCAGACGCCCGAAGCCCAGGCGAACTCGCGGCGCGGCTCGTCCCAGGCCCAGTAGCCGCCGATCCAGACGGCATCCGGGCTCGGCCGACCGGCCCCGGCCCGTTCCGGGACCGCAGGGGGCGGCTGGACGTCGGCCCGGACGGTCGTCTCGGGCCGGGCCGGGCCCCGGAGGGCCTCGTGGAGCGTCGCCTCCGACGCGGGCGCGAGGTCGCCGCGGAGGATCTCGACCGGCCCCTCCAGCGGCGGGAGGTCGTCGGCGGGCGTGCGGGGGTCCTGGGCGACGGGACCGATCGCGACGGCCCAGAAGACGAGCGAGATGAGCGCGCGAGCCATGTCCGTTCTCCCCGTCTTATCTCGGCCGCAGGGCGCCGACCTTGCCGGCCGCCTCGGGATTGGAGCTGGGAGGCCGGCGGGCCCGCCTCATCATGGCGACCCGGCGCGCCTGCTGCGGGCCGTCGAGCTTCGGGCTCAGCCCGATGGCCGCATCGTAGTCGGCGACGGCGGCGTCGAGGTTCCCCGCCTGGGCATGGGCCAGGCCCCGGTTGTAGCGGACCACCCCGTCGTTCGGCCGGAGCCGGGCCGCCGCGTCGTAGCTGGCGATCGCCTCGGCGACCTTGCCGAGCTGGCAGAGGGCCAGGCCCCGGCTGTTGTGCGCCGCCGCGTCGTCCGGGTTGAGCCGGAGCGCCGCGTCGCAGTCGGCGAGGGCCCTGTCGAACCGCTTGGTGGCGATCATGACCACCGACCGGCCGTCGTAGGCCTCGACGTAGGACCGGTTCAGCTCGATGGCCCCCGTGTAGTCGGCGACGGCCAGCTCGGTGTCGCCCCTCAATCGGTAGGCCGACCCGCGATTGCAGCGATAGGAGGCGACGTCGGGCCGGCGACGGATTGCCTCGTCGAAGTCGGCGATGGCGCGATCGAGCTCGCCCCGGCGGAGGCGGACCAGGCCGCGGTTGTTCAGGGCCAGGGCATCGGCGGGGTCGAGGCGGATCGCCTCGTCGAGGTCGGCGAGCGCCTCGGCGTCGCGGCCGAGCAGGTAATGGGCCTGGCCCCGGCCGCGATAGGACGCGGCGTGCTTCGGGTCCAGCCGGACGGCCTCGCCGAACGCCTCCAGGGCCCCCTTGGAGTCGCGACCGGCCAGCAGGGCGTACCCCCGCCGGGACGGCTCGGCGGCGTCCGGACGCTCGACGGTCACGACCCAGGGGGCGGAGGCCCGGGACGTCCCGATCGTCCCGACGACCTCGACCGGCCATCGGCCCGGGCTCGCCGACGGGCCGGCCGTCACCTCGACGTCGACCTCGGCCCGACCCTCGGGGACGGTCGTCTCCCGCAGCTCGACCCCGCTCGGCACCCCTTCGAACCGGATCGTCACCGGCTGGCCGGCGTTCCCCTCGCGGTCGACCTTGACCGTCAATCGGTCGTGGCCGCCGACGGGGATGGTGACCCCTTTCGAGACGTCGATCCGCAACGCCGTCGGGCTCGCGAGGGCGGGGACAGCGGCCCCTGGCCGATCCGACGTCCGTGCGACGGCTCGGTCGGTCGGGGCCGGCTCGGGTGCCCGGTCGGTCGGGGGCGGAGAGGGAGCCTCGCCGCCCGCGGGCGGGACGAGCTCCGGGCCCGCGTTGCCGCCGTCGGGCCGTCGATCCTGGCCGGCCGCCGCGAGCTTGGGTTTGCCGGCCGGCCTGGGCGGCGCCAGCACCGCGTCGTCCCGCCGCGGGGGGGCGTCGATCGGCCCTCCCGACGGCCCATCGCACTCGAGGAGGTCCAGCTCCGTAAGTCGGCCCGGCGTCCGGTCGGCCTCCAGGTGCCGACCGTTCCAGGCGAGGAGGCCCCGGTCGGCGTCCCGCGTCGCGGCCGCATCGGTCGACGGCCCGCCTCCCGGGGGCGCGACCTGTGCCGACCGGACGTGGGGCCATCGGACGCCGCCGGGCAGGCCGAGCCCGGCGATCAGGGCCAGCCCGACCGCGGCTAGGACGCCAACCCGCCCCCGGGCGCGACGCTTCGCGGCCGCCGCCCTCGGACGGACCGTGCCGTCGTCATCAGGTCGAGAGGCCGCGGCGGAGTCCGCCCCCTCGGGGGACCGCCCGGGATCGGCCGACGAGGGGCCGGGCCGGGCGGTGTGCTCCGGATAGGGTGGCTCCGGATAGGCCCCGAACTCGAACGCCGCGGTGCCCGAGAACCCCGCGGGCCCGGCCAGGTCCGAGACGGGCAGCCATCGTCCCAGGTCGAACTCGATCGTGTCCACCGACGAGCCGAACGGCGCCCCCGCGAGGGCGACGGAGTCGTCCGACTCGTACGATCGGTACGCCGGCCGCTCCATCTCGGACGGGGACCCCTCCGGGGGCAGCAGGGTCTCCTCCGCGACCGCGACCCCGCCGAGCTCGCGGACGAATTCCACGCAATCCGCCCACCGATCCTTCGGGTCCTTCGCGAGGGCCCGCGCCAGGATCGGCCGCTCCTCGGCGGGGAGGAGGTCGAGGTCGGGCTTGTAGAGGATGTGGCCGGCGATGACCGACGCCGGGCTGCCCTGGAAGGGCGGCCGCCCGCACCGGAGGTGGCAGTAGGTCACGGCGAGCGAGTACTGATCCGAGCGGTCCGACGTCTCGCGGCGGAAGAACTCGGGCGCGGCGTAGGTGGCGGTCCAGCGGCCGGTGTGGCTGGCCACGCTGTTGGTCAGCAGCCGGGCCAGGCCGAAGTCGGCCACCTTCGCCCCGCCGCCGATGAGCAGGATGTTCTCCGGCTTCACGTCGCGGTGCTGGACCCCGACCGCCGGGCCGCCATTCAGGGCGTGCCGATGGCTGTTGAGATAGTCCAGCGCCCCGGCCGCCTGCCCGATGTAGGAGAGCAGGTCCGTCCGGGGGATCCCCGCCAGCCCGTCGGCGACCGACTCGCGGAACCGATCCCACAGGGTCCGGTCGGCCAGCTCCATCCCGATCACGAGGTGCCGGTCGACGTGCCAGGAGCCGAAGGTCACCAGCAGGTTGGGATGGCGGATCTGCTTGAGGATCTCCAGGGCGCGGAGCTCGGCGTCCTCCCGCCCCTCGGACCGCCCCACGAACTTCAGGGCGACCCGGAACCCGCCCGGGCCCTCGGCCTCCCAGACCTCGCCGAACCCGCCGACCCCCAGCCGGCGGATCAGCCGATATCCGGGGATCGGCCAGGCCTCCTCGTCGGCCGCGACGTCGATCTGATCGGCCAGGCCTAAGCGCATCCTCTGACTCCGGGGACCGGGTGTGACGGCGTGATGCCCGGGCGATGCTGACGGGGTGGACGGATCAGCATACGCAATCGTATGGGCGCAGGCCAGGGCAGGCACGACTGGCAACATGCAATCGTCGTGCCCGATCGTCTACGTCTCGCGACCTTAACTCGTCTACGTCTCGCGACCTTAACTCGTGACGTCGCGGAAGTCTCGGCCCGGGAGGCAGGGATCGCAGGCCGCCCCGTCGATCGGCCATGCACGTCGCACCCACGTTCGGGGCGCGGGTCCCCCGTCGGACCGCAGGGAACCGGTGCGGGCCGCCAGGAATCCCCCCGCTGACTCGACCGGCGGACACTGCTGTCGGGCGAGGGTGCCGCCCGTCCCGGCCGAAACCGGCCTTGCCTCCGGCGGGGGACGGCGGTTAAGCTCGTGGTTTATCGGCCCGCCACGGTGCGGGCGGAAGGACGATCGGTCGGGATGCGACCGGAGCGACGCAGGCGAGGACTCCAGACCGATGGCACACAAGAAGGGCCAGGGTTCGAGCCGCAACGGCCGCGACTCGAACCCCAAGATGCGCGGGATCAAGCTCTACGGCGGGCAGTACGCCCGGCCGGGCAGCGTCCTCTGCCGCCAGGTGGGGACGAAGTGGCACCCGGGCAAGAACGTCGGCGTCGGCCGGGACTGGACGCTCTTCTCGCTCGTCGAGGGGACGGTCCTGTTCGACCGGGGCGGCCGGCGGATCAACGTGATCCGGCTCGAAGCCTGATCTCGACGACGGCTCGCTCGCCGCCAGGGGCTGGATCGCGATGTTCGTGGACCGGGTGGCCATCCAGGTGCGTGGGGGGGACGGCGGCAACGGCTGCCTGGCCTTCCGGCGCGAGAAATACGTCCCCCGCGGCGGGCCGAGCGGGGGCGACGGCGGCCGGGGCGGCCACGTCACCCTCCGCGCCGCCGAGGGCCTGACGAACCTCGCCCACCTGTCGCACCAGCGGCACTGGCGGGCCGACCGCGGCGAGCACGGCCAGGGGTCGGACTGCCACGGCCGGGGCGCGGACGACCTGGTGATCGAGGTCCCCGTCGGCACGATCGCCCGCGACCGCGACCGCGACTTCGTCCTGCGCGACCTGAAGCAAACTGGCGAGACCGTGATCGTGGCGCGGGGCGGTCGCGGCGGCCACGGCAACAAGCATTTCAAGTCGTCCACCAACCGGGCCCCCCGCCAGCACGAAGAGGGCCTGCCCGGCGAGGAGCGGTGGATCACCCTCGAGCTGAAGGTAATCGCCGACGTCGGCCTGGTCGGCCTGCCCAACGCCGGCAAGTCGACGCTCCTCTCGCGGATCTCCCGGGCCCACCCCGAGATCGCCGATTACCCGTTCACCACCAAGTTCCCCAACCTTGGCACGGTCCACGCTGGGGAAGCCTCGTTCGTCGTCGCCGACATCCCGGGGCTGATCGAGGGGGCGCACGAGGGCCACGGCCTCGGCCACGAGTTCCTCCGCCACGTCGAGCGGACCCGGCTGCTCGTGCACCTGGTCGACGCCATGCCGCTCGACGGCTCGGACCCGGCGACGAATTACCGGACGATCCGCCACGAGCTGGAGTTGTACAGCCCGGCCCTCGCCGCCCGGCCCGAGATCCTGGTCGTCACCAAGCTCGACCTGACCGGGGCCGAGGAGGCCCGCGACCGGCTCGCCGCCGAGCTCTGCCGCGACGTGATCACGATCTCGGCCGTCACCGGCAAGGGGCTGCCGCCGCTGATCGCCCGGATCGCCGAGCTGCTCGCCGAGCTGCCCCCGCCCGGCGAGCCGACGGCCACGGTCGCGACCACGCCCGACCCCGACGCGGTCGGGGCGGGGGCGACCGCCGTCGGGCCATGACCACGCTCCGGGTGTTCGCCGACCTCGGCAACTCGCGGCTCAAGTGGGGCCGGCCCCGCGGGGGCGGCGGGTTCGAGGTCGAGAGCCTGCCCACCGACGACGAGACGACCTGGTCGGCCGTCTGGTCGCGCTGGAATCCGGCGGGGCTGCCGTCGGACTGGGCGATCTCGACGGTCAACCCCCCCGTCGCCGTCCGGCTCGGCCGGTTCCTCGACGCGCTGCCGGGGGCGACGGCCCGATGGTTCCGCTCGGCGGCCGACGCCCCGGTCCGGCACGACCTGATCCGCCCGGAGACGGCCGGGACCGACCGGGCCTTCGCCGTCCTGGGGGCCCTGGCCGTCGAGCGACCCGGGGCGGTTGGCCCCGGGATCGTCGTCTCGTGCGGGTCGGCGATCACGGTCGAGCGGATCTCAGCCCGGGGGGTCTGGGAAGGCGGGGCGATCGCGCCGGGCTACCGGATGGCGGCCGAGGCGCTGCACGCGATGTCGACGCAATTGCCGATGGTCCGGCCCGATCGGACGCCCGAGGGCTGGGGCCGCTCGACGGTCCCCGCGCTCGAGGCCGGGGTCTTCTGGGGGACCGTCGGCGCGATCCGGGCCCTCGTCGGCCGCCAGTCGGAGGGCCTCGTCCCCCGCCCTTGGGCCGTCTGGTCGGGCGGGGATGCCGAGGCGCTGATCGGCCCGACGGCGCTCGACCTGCCGGACCAGAGGCTCCGCCCGTCGCTCGTGATCGAGGGCCTCGCCTCGGCCTGCGGGCCCTGACCGATGGGCCCGACCTTCGTCGCGATCCTCACGGGGGAAGGGCCGGGCGCCGTGGCGGTCGTCCGGGTCTGGGGGGTCGACGCCGTCGGCCTCGCGGGCCGGGCCTTCCGGCCTCGTTCGGGCCCGGGGCTGGCCGCGACCCTGGAGGGTCGGCCCCGGCTGGGCCGGGTCGGCGACGGGATCGGCGACGAGGTCGTCGCGCTGGTTGTGCCCGGGGTGGCCCCGGAGGTCGAGGTCCACGCCCACGGCGGCCGGGCGGCGATCGCGACGGTGGTCGCGGCCCTCATCGCCGAGGGGGCCGAGCGGGCCGACCCGTCGGCCTGGCACCGCCACTCGGCCCCGTCCCGGATCCGCGCCGAGGCCCTCGACGACCTGCCGCGCGCCGCGACCCTGCGGGCCGCCCGCCACCTCCTCGACCAGGCCGGCGGCGCGCTCGACGGCGAGCTCGCCCTCGTGCGCCAGGCGCTCGCGGCCCGGCCCGACGAGGCGACCCGCCGGGTCGACCGGCTCCTCGACGAGGCGCGGGTCGGGCTCCGGCTCGTCCCCGGCTGGCGGGTCGTCCTGGCGGGCCGGCCGAACGTCGGCAAGAGTCGGCTCCTGAACGCCCTGGTCGGCTACGACCGGGCGATCGTCGACCCGACCCCGGGCACGACCCGCGACGTGGTCGCCGCGCGGACCGCGATCGACGGCTGGCCCGTCGAGCTGGCCGACACGGCGGGGCTCCGCGCGACGGCCGACCCGATCGAGGCGGCCGGGATCGACCGGGCCCGGGCCAGCCAGCGTCGGGCCGACCTCGTCGTGCTCGTCCTCGACCGATCCGAGCCCCTGGCCGACCAGGACCACGCCCTGCTGGCCGAGTACCCCGACGCGATGGTCGTCGCGAACAAGGCCGACCTCCCGGGCGTCTGGGACCGCGGAGGGCCGGTCGTCTCGGCCGAGCGGGGCGACGGGATCGAGGCGCTGATCGCCGCGATCGGCCGCCGCCTCGTCCCGGCCCCTCCGCCCGGCGGGGCCCCCCTGCCGTTCCGGCCCCGCCATGTCCGGGGGCTCGCCGCGGTCCGTCGGGCGATCGTCGGGGGCGACGCGGGCCGGGCCGACCGCACCCTCGCCCGTCGGCTGTCGTAGGATCATCGGGAGGCGATTCGGGCCAATACTCGGTGCTGGCCGGCGAATCCACCCTCGTCCACCGAAGGAGGTGGAAAATGCGATACATCCTTGCCCTGCTCTGTCCGCCCCTGGCGATGGCGCGGGCCCGGAAGCCGCTCCGGGCGATCGCCTCGGCCCTGATCGTGGTTGCGGCCGCATTCACCTGGTCGTCCGGCCTCGGCTTCGTACTCCTGGCCGTCGACATGGCCTGGGCCTGCCGGGTCGCTGGCGATAGCTACGCCGAGGAGGAGCTGTCGGAGTTCCTCCGCCAGTTCTCGACACCGGGAGCCGAGCGGCCCTGACCGGGTCCGGGCCGCCCCGCCAAACTCACTCGCCGAGGGGACGGAGCCGCCAGACGATCTGGCAGCGGTTCCCCTCGGGGTCGCGGAAGAACGCAGTCTTCATCGCCGGCGTGTCGACGACGGTTTCCGGCTCGAACGTCCTGCCCAGGCGTTCGAGCCGGGCCCGTTCGACGGCGACGTCGGCGACGAGGAAGGCGACGTGGCAGACGAACCGCGTGTCGGCCGGGGGGGCCTCCGCCGGACGGCCGATGATCTCGAGCGCCACGCCCCCGTCGTCGGCGAGGAAGTAGCCCGCTGGCGTCCCCGCGCCGTTGTCCTGGACGACGCGGAGCCCCATCGTCTCGACGTAGAAGTCCTTCAGCGCCGCGGCGTCGCGGGCGAAGATCGCGAAGTGTTCCATCCTGGCCATGCTGGGCCTCCTCGGCCGGGGTTCAGGCGGTGGATCCATCCGCGCCCGATGTCGGGCTCGCCAGGTCCAGGATCGCGGCCCACTCGGACGGGGTGACCGGCTGGATCGAGAGCCGGCTCCCCTTGCGGAGCAATTCCATCCCGGCCAGGGCGGCGACCCCGCGGAGCCTCGGCAGGGGGATCGGCGGCTCGATCGGGCGGACGGCGCGGAGGCTGACTTGATACCAGGTCGGCCGGTCGGGGTCGCTCCTGGGGTCGTGGTGCTCCGCCGACGGGTCGAGCGCGGTCGGGTCGGGATGCCCCGCGCGCACCACCTCGGCGATCCCGGCGATCGCGGGCGGGTTAATGCTGGAGTGGTAGAAGAAGACGAGGTCGCCCGCCTTGATCGTGTCGCGGAGGAGGTTCCTCGCCTGGAAGTTCCGCACGCCGTCCCAGCCGGTTGTCCGGCCGGGCTCGGCGAGCAGGTGGTCGAACGAGTAGCAGTCGGGCTCGGACTTGAACAGCCAGCAGGCCATCGGCGGTTCGCTCACGGGGCACGCCCATCGAGGGCATCGAGGTCAGTAGGGTTGGGGAGTCGGTCAGGCCCCTTGTTATCACAAAGGGCCCGGATGTCGCCACGCCCTGCCGCGGGGTCGATCATCCCGGGCCCGGACTCAATCCAGGACGCCAACAAGCGCCGGGTCGGCGTCGGCGGCCTGGCTCCCCGCCGGCGCGTCCTCGACCGCCTCCGTCGCCCGGCCCCGGGCCAGCCGTGCGGCGGCGACGAGGGCGACGACGCCGACGGCCATCATCTGGAGGAAGACGTCGCGGAGCGTCTTCCCGAGCGCCGACTGGACGAGGGCCAGCCCTTCGGCCGAGAGCCGGGCGTGCGTCTCGGGCCGGAGCGCGGCGACGACGTCGATCCCCCGGGCACCCGCCGCCTCGAGCCGGCCGGCGAATTCGAGGCCGAGGGTCGCGCCCAGGAATCCGACGCCGAGCGCCCCGCCGATCGTCCGGACGAAGGTGACCGCGGCGGTCGCGACCCCGCGACGGTTCCACGGGACCGAGTTCTGGGTGCTCAGGATGAAGCTCAGGCTCGCGGGGCCCATCCCCAGGCCGATCACCACCATCCCCCCCGCGAACAGGGGCCCCGACGACGCGGGCCACTGGGCCCCCAGGACCAGGCAGCCCGTCCCGGCCGTGATCAGGCCGCCGCCGGCCATCGCCGTCTTTCGGAACCCCAGGGCGATCGCCACCCAGGCCGAGACGAAGACGCTCAGGGCCCAGGCGACGAACAGGGGCGTCAGGGTCCAGCCCGCCTGGGTCGCCGAGCCGCCGCGGACCCCCTGGATGAAGAGCGGGACGTAGGTGTCGATTCCGAACAGGAGGACCCCGATCGCGAAGCTGCCGACCATCGCCGCCGCGATCGGCCCCTGGGCCACGAGGTCGAGCGGCAGCATCGGGTCGGCCGCGCGGCGCTCGCGGGCCACGAAGCCGACAAGGATCGCCGCCGCCGCGGCCAGCCACGCCCCGACACCGACGACCGTCGCCCCCGGCCCCTGGAGGACCGCCAGGAGCAGGCACGACGAGCCGAGCGCCAGCAGGACCGCACCCGGCCAGTCGACCGGCGCCTTCGCACCCGGCTCCACCCGCTCGTCGACGTGCCGGACGAGGATCCAGGCGGCGAGGACGCTGAACGGGACCGTCACGTAGAAGACCCAGCGCCACGAGAGCCGGTCCGTCAGGATCCCCCCGATCGCCGGCCCCGCGAGGCTCGACAGGCCCCAGACCCCGCTGAAGAGGGACTGGACCGCGGCCCGCTCCTTGAGCGTGAAGAGGTCGCCCAGCATCGTCAGCACGATCGGGCCCACGGCCCCCGCCCCCAGCCCCTGCACCACCCGCATCGCGATCAGCTCGCCCATCGACCGCGACTGGCCGGAGAGGACCGACCCGATCGAGAACAGTGCCAGCCCGAAGAGCAAGAGCCGCTTGCGGCCCCAGCGGTCGGCGAGCTTGCCGTAGATCGGCGTCGTCACCGTCGCCGCGAGCAGGTAGGCCGAGAAGACCCAAGGGTAGATATCCAGCCCCTGGAGCGAGGCGATGATGCTCGGCATCGCGGTCGAGACGACCGTCTGCTCCAGGGCCGTGACCGTCATCGCCAGCAGGAGGGCGGCCGTGACCATCCTCCGGTCCTGGCGAGCGACCACTCCATCTCCATCGGTCGATTCGTCGGCGATCATGGATCCGTCCGGGTCCGGCGGTGGGTGAGGACAGGCGAGGGTCGACCCGAGCCGGACAGCCGAACGCCGGGCCCGGTTCGCTCTCGAAGTATAAGGGGCCGGTCCAGGGCCTACCGGCCGAGCTTGGCCGCGAGGACCAGGCCGGTCGCGGTCCCGGAGGCGGCGACCTCCTCGGGAGTCCCCTCGGCGACGACCCGCCCCCCCCGCTCGCCCGCCTCGGGCCCGAGGTCGACGATCCAGTCGGCGCAGGCCATGATCTCCGGGCTGTGCTCGACGACCAGGAGCGAGTGGCCGAGCCCGAGCAGCGAGTCGAGGGCGTCGATCAGCTTCAGGGTGTCGGCCGCGTGCAGGCCCGTCGTCGGCTCGTCGAAGACGAAGAGCGTCTTCGGCCCCTCCAGGGCCCGGGCCATCGCCCCCGGGGACGACGCCAGGTGCGACGCCAGCTTGAGCCGCTGGGCCTCGCCGCCCGAGAGCGTCGTCGCCGGCTGGCCGAGCCGGAGGTAGTCGAGGCCGACGTCCATCAGGGGGCGGAGCCGGGCCTGGACCTTCGGCCGGTGGCGGAAGAACGAGAACGCCTCCCGGGCCGTCAGGTCGAGCACCTCGGCGATCGACTTGCCCCGGTAGGTCACCTCCAGGACCTCGGGCCGGTAGCGGAGCCCCCGGCACTCCGGGCATCGCATCGTCACGTCGGCGAGGAATTGCATGTCGACGACGAGCTGGCCGCTCCCCTCGCACGCGTTGCACCGGCCCCCCTCGACGTTGAAGCTGAACTTCGACGCGCCGAAGTTCCGCGACTTCGCCTCGTGGGTCGCCGCGAACGTCTTGCGGACCTCGTCGAACGCCTTCAGATACGTGACCGGGTTCGACCGCGGGCTCCGGCCGATCGGCGACTGGTCGACGAGGACCACGTCGGCGAGCGACTCCGCCCCGGCCAGGTCGCGGAGCGGGAGGCCGGGCGTCCCCTCCCCCCGGAGTCGCCGGGCGAGGGCCGGGACCAGGGTCTCCTCGACCAGCGTGCTCTTGCCCGACCCGCTGACTCCGGTGACGACGCAGAAGACCCCCAGCGGGATCGAGACGTCGAGGTCCTTGAGGTTGTGGCCGGTCGCCCCCGAGAGCCGGAGGGAGCCCGCGGCCGACCTCCGGCGATCGGGGATCGTCACCCGGCTCCGGCCCGAGAGGAAGCGGCCGGTGGCCGACCCGGCGACCTCGCCCACCCCCTCCGGCGGCCCTTCGTAGAGGATCGTCCCCCCGCTGTCCCCGGCCCCGGGGCCGACGTCGACGAGCCGGTCGGCGGCCCGGAGGATGTCCTCGTCGTGCTCGACGATGACCAGGGTATTGCCCGCGTCGCGGAGCCGGTGCAGGACCTCGACCAGCCGGCCGACGTCGCGCGGGTGGAGGCCGATCGAGGGCTCGTCGAGGACGTAGAGCGTGTTGACCAGGCCCGAGCCGAGCGCCGAGGTCAGCGCGACCCGGCGGGCCTCGCCCGCGGAGAGGGTCCGGGCCGGGCGGTCGAGCGTCAGGTAGCCGAGGCCGATCCGCCCGAGATAGCCGAGCCGGTCGCGGACCGGGGCCAGGGCCCGCCCCGCGACCGGGCCGGCGGCCTCGGGCAGCCCGTCGAGGAAGGCCATCGCCGCGTCGACCGTCATCGCCGAGACCTCGGTGAAGTCGCGCCCGCCCAGCAGGATCGACCGGGCCTCCGGGCGGAGCCGCGTCCCGCCGCACGACGGGCACGGGCTCGACCCGCGCCACCGGCTCAGGAAGACTCGGATGTGCATCTTGTACTGCTTCGCCTCCAGCCGCCGGAAGAACCCGCGGAGCCCCTGGAAGCCGACCGAGGGGGCCCCGTCGACGATCAGGGCCGCCTGCTCGGGCGAGAGCCGTTCGAAGGGGACATCCGTCGGGATGCCCAGCGCCGGCGCGACGGCGAGCAGGTCGTCGGCGTTGTTGCGATAAGCCGGGGTCGTCCACGGGGCGATGGCCCCCTGCCCCAGCGTCTTCGACGGGTCGGGGACGATCCGGGACAGGTCGAGGTCGATCCGCCGGCCGAACCCCTCGCAGACCGGGCAGGCACCCAGGGGGCTGCTGGAGCGGAAGAGGCGGGGGTCGGGGTCCGGCGCGGGCAGACCGCACGACGGGCAGACCCTCCCGCGATAGAAGGTCAGGGTCTCGCCCCCCTCGACGACGACCCGGCACCGGCCGAGCCCCTTGGCGAAGGCCGTCTCGACCGAGTCGAGCCGACGCCCCGGCGACTCCTCGCCGCGGGTCAGGCGGTCGACCACGATCTCGATCCCGCCCGCCGACGGCGGCGCGACGGGCGGGCCGTCGAGCCGGACGACCTCGCCGTCGACCCGGGCCCGTGCGAAGCCCTCGGCGCGGAACGATTCGAGGAGGCCGGGCAGGTCGGTCGCGGGGCCGACCTCGACGGGGAACGTGATCAGGTAGCGCGCCCCCTCGGGCAGCTCGTCGATCCGGCGGGCGACCAGGCCGGGGTCGGCGGGGTCGACCGGGCTCCCGCAGTTCCGGCAGACGACACGGCCGGCGCGGGCGTAGAGGAGTCCCAGGTGGTCCTGGACCTCGGTGACCGTCCCGACCGTGCTCCGGCTCGACCGGATCGCCTGCCGCTGCCCGACCCCGATCGCGGGGGGGATGCCGTCGATCAGGTCGGCATCCGGCTTGTCCAGCCGTTCGAGGAACTGGCGGGTATAGGCCGAGAACGTCTCGATGTAGCGGCGCTGGCCCTCGGCGTAGAGCGTGTCGAAGGCGAGCGAACTCTTGCCCGACCCCGAGACCCCGGAGAAGACCACCAGCCGTCCCGTCGGCAGGTCGAGGTCGATCCCCTTGAGGTTGTGGACGCGGACCCCTCGCAGGCGGATCGGCCGGGCATGATCCTTCATCGCGGCGATCCTAACCGAACCCCGATGGCCGCGGCAACGCCGCCAGACCCCGGGCCCGCCCGCCTTCGATTCGGGATGCGAGGCCGCTCAGTCGCCCGCCGGGTCGGCCCGCCGGAGGACCATGACCAGGCTCCGGATCAGGGCGCGGCGGAGGGTCGCGGTCGAGCGCTTGCGGCGGGTGAGGTCGGCGTGGCCCCCGTCGACGACCCCCAGCGAGGTCCCGAGGCCCGGGAGGTACTGGTCCCGGACGGCGACCACGCCGTCGTTCGGCCCGTCGTAGGTCGTCAGGTAGGAGCCGAAGGCCCGCCCGATCGCCCCGAGCCCCGAGGGGGTCGCCTCGGTCCGGAGGAAGAAGACCCTGGGCCCGACCTCGGCGATCGCGTCGCGATGCTCGGCGATCATCCGCGACCAGAACCGCCGCGAGGCCTCGCGGGTCAGGTCCGCCAGGCCGGCGTGACGGCCGCGCTCCATCACGCGACGCTCGACCCGGGCCGCCAGGTAGGCGACGACCCGGAACCGGAATGGCATCCGTCGGTCCATCGCCGGCCCGGTGCCGCCGACCCGGTCCGCCAGCGCCGAGCCGCCGAACGGGCCCTGGATCAGGAACAGGGCCGCGACCTTCTCGCGGACGAAGGCCGGCTCGCGGAGGGCGAACGCCAGCGCGTCGCAGGCACCCCGGCTGTGGGCGATCACGACGATCGGCTCGGGCCCCTCGGCGGCGATCGCGAGCAGCCGGTCGCGGACCCCGTCCGCGTTCTCCTCGATCGTCGACCGGGAACTCGGCCAGATGTAGTGGACCCGGTCGCGGCGGACCCCGAGCGACCGGAGTTCCCGGGCGTTCTGGGCGAAGTACCCCGGCATCCGCTCGTTGCCGAGTCCGCCGACGAAGACGTAGCGATACCGCCCCGCGCCGCGATCCAGATCGACGGGAGCCGCGACCTTCCCGACCCGGGCCGCGTCGAACCAGGCCCGGAACTCGGCGGGGGTGACGACCGGAGAGGTCGATCCCGCGATGAACGGGGCGAGGAGGCCCGCAATCAGTGCCAGCGGCCCGATCATGGACAGGTCTCCTCGGCCCGAGGAGCGGTGTCGCGGGCCGTCCCGACCTCGCGAAGGTCCTCCCCCTCGCACCTCGCAGGATATCGCGATCCGGTCGGCGCCGCCATCGTCGCGCGGTTCAGACGGACTCGGGCCGCTCGACGAAGCCGCGCGACCGGACCCGGGCCATCAGCCTCGCGCCGGCGTCGCGGGCGTAGTCGGAGGCGTTGTGGACGGCGTCGCCGACCTTGCCCGCCGCGGCCTTCCAGAGCGCCTTCGAGAGGCGGGCGCTGCCCGAGGCGACGATCGCCCCCAGGTGCCCGGCGGCCTCGGCGGAGGCCGCGCGACGGAGCGAGGGCTTCGCAACGAGGACGAGGGCGCCGCAGGTCCGCTTGGCGACCATCCCCACCCGGAGCGTGAGGAAGGCGTTGGCGCTGCCGCTCAGGACGCAGTTCGTCAGGACCGTGCCGACGACCTGGAAGCCCGGGACGTTCGCCCCGATCCCCCCGAGCGCCGCGGAGAGGATCGGCTCGACCTGATCGGCGAGGTCGACCTCCTGGAGCTCACCGGCGAGGAAGACCGTGCCGGCGACGTTGGCGTAGAGATGGACCATGTCGCGTAGGGTCGGCCGCTGCGAATAGACGTGCGCGATCTGCCAGACCATCCGGGACTGGGCCGCCAGGACGACCAGCCCGTCGAGCCGGCCGCTCTGCGAGACCGCCGTCGCCAGGAAGACGCCCGAGGCCGCCCGCTTGGCGATCGCGTCGCTCCTGGCGTCGAGGATCGCCAGCGCCCCCTCGACGCCCCTCCGGTCCGAGAGGTCGCGGCCGGCGAGGTGCGGGCTCGATCCCAGGCGTTCGCCGAGCCGTGCCAGATGCGTCGCGAACTCGGGCCCCGCGTCGGTCGACGGCGGCCGGAGCGGGCCGGGCATCCGGACGAGGAGGACGACCGGGACGGCGACCGTCACCGCATAGACGCCGACCAGCGACCAGAGCGTGACCCGCCCCAGCGTCGGGTCGACCGCCGTCGCCAGGCCGACGACCCCCGCCGTCTGGTTCACGACGAGGACCCCGAAGGTCAGCAGCGCGGCGGCCCCGGCGAGCAGGGAGACATTCCGCAAGGTCATGCCCATGAGTCGGCCCGGTCCTCGATCCTGGGATGCGGAGGCCTCCCGATGGAGGAGGCCCATCCCTCGTCCTTCGTCGCGGGCCGACGGTTCTTGGCCCGATTCGACGCGACGACGACCGAGAGACGGGCCGGCCGGGGCCGATCAGAGCCGGGGCGGGGCGGGCCGGGCGGGCGGATCGGAGGGCGAGGCACCCCGGGCCTTGAGCCTCCGCTGGTAGACGGCGTCGCCGCAGGTGGCGAAGAGGGTGTCGAATCGCTCGCCGCCGAAGCAGAGGTTCGCGACCTTGCCATTAGGCGTCGGGATGATCGCGTTGACCCGCCCCGTCTGGTCGCAGACCTGGATCCCCATCCTCGTCGCGACGTAGAGCCGGCCGTCGCGATCGACGCGCATCCCGTCGGCCCCGCTGTCGTCGGCCGTGTCGGGGACGTGGAGATGGTCGAACTTCTGCTTGTCGAGGAGCGTGCCGTCGGGGCCGACCCGGTAGCTGTAGATCCAGTGGCTCCGGCTGTCGGCGACGTAGAGGAACGCCTGGTCGGGCGAGAGCGCCACCCCGTTGGCGTACTTCAGGCCGGTGTCGACGACCTTCTTCTCCCTTCCGGGGGCGATCGTCCACACCCGGCTCGGCTCCGAGGGGGTCGACGAGGGGTTGGTCACGAAGAGCCGGCCATCGTGGCGGACCGTCAGGTCGTTGCCCCGGAAGCCGTCGGCGACGACGTGCGAGCCGAACCGGTCCGCGAGAGGACGCGGGACGGACGCTTGAGGAATCCGGCGCATGGAAGACCCCGGCGGATCGGGCCGGGGTCGTTCGATATGCGTCTCCCAGCACCGTCCGTCGACTCCGGGGCGGCGGCCTCACGCCGCAATCTCGATCAACTGCCCGCCGCCGTTCCCCTCCGGGTCCTGGGAGCTGATGTACGTGACGGTGCCGTCGGCGGCGACGTGGAAGATCTCGGTGTATGTGCCACCCACGATGTTGGCATCCTGCGTGGTCACCGTGAAATTCGGGCCCACGAGCAGCGTCACGTTGTAACCGCCGTTCGGGTCGGCGACGGCGCTGGAGACGCTCGCGGCCCAGGACCCGATGGCCCAGTTGACGCCATCGTTATAGGCGCCGTAGTAGGTCCACCGGGCGTTCGGCACGCCGGAAAACCTGGCGATCGCGTCGGCGAGGGCCTGATAATTCGCCAGGGTCTGGGGGTCAAGGCCGTCGGCTCCCCAGACCGTCACGTACTCGAAGGACGGTGCCGGTGCCTGGGACGCGGAGAGCCGCGCGCGGCCGGCGAGGGCTAGGCACGCGGCGATGGTCAGCGACCCCAGCGCGAGCGAGGCGTAGAGGAACGATCGGCGGGACATGGCGGAGGCCTCCTAAACGAGTTTACTTGATCTCGATCGTGGTGGGCGACAAGTTCCCGGCGGTGCTCGACTGCTTGAACGTGAATGTCGGGCCGAGCGGGAAGGTCTTCTGGTCGCCGTTGTAATCCGGAATCTGCAACTTGAGCGTCTGCCGGTAGATCAAAAAGACGTAAGCGTTCACGGCCTGGGAACGCCGAAAAACAAGGGGTTTCCCGACTGGGGAACGTGTTGGGTGGCGAGCCATCAACTCGGATGATGATCTGGAGCGACCATGATGTACACTACCTCGGCCTCGAAACTCGGTAAATTTTGACCTTGACTGTTCACTGGGCCGTCTTGGTATTGCCGGCCCGTGAACGCTTACAAAAAGACGAAACCCGGGCCGTAGCTGTTCGGCACGGAGAACCGTGCGAACTCCCGCCCATAAGTCCTCGACACTTCCAAGGATTTCTGGTCCATGAGCGTGGTCCCGGAGATCCCCCCTTCAGTGATTCTAAGGTTGAACCGGTCCTTGACGGGCCGGCCGATCCATCTCATGTCGAGGATGTCTTCCAGGAGTGTGGCATTGGGCAAGGCGTTCGGCGTGAAACCGCTGCAAGTCACTGGGAATCCGAGGGTAGTCACCCCGGCCCTGAACGCGAAAATATCTCCGTTGAGTGGGAATCGTGTCCAAGGCACAGTGACAGGGGAGGGCAGCGTAATCCTATTCGGCGGCAGGACGGTGACCGTGCGTTTGGCGATGCGAGTGGTTCTTTGCGCGGGATGGGTCGGGTCCGGCCGGATCGCTAGGGGGACGGACGCTTCGATCTCGAATGACCCCGGCGTTTGCTCGATCGTTTCCCACGACAGCCCGCCGGTGTAGACCCGCCACCCGGAGACGATGCCGCTCACCGTGTCGAGCTGCCGGTAGCGCCAGGTCACGGAACCGTCAGGCTGCCAAGGCGGAGGCGGGGCACTCACACTGTACGTCGCACCTCCCCCGTAGATCACGTTGTTGTTGAAGCTCGTTGTGATGTCCAGTGTTAGCGTGGGCTCCGGCGTGGTCTGAGCACGGGCCACCGGCTCGGGTGCTAGCAGGCTCGCTGTCGCAAGCGCGAGTGCCCAGATCAACCTAGGATGATGCATTCGATCACCTGGTTCGGGTTGAACGTCGAGGTGTAGGCAGGATGGGAGTATCTTACCCCGGCGGGGGGGGTTGCCTAGGGAGATGCCCTCCCCTTCCCGAGTCTCGAGTCGTCGTGCTCCGATCAGCGGCGGGGCGCGGCGGATTCTGAAGGCGAAGAGCAGGTAGGTTGCGGGGCCGGTCGATTCCGACGCTGGACATACCGGCTTCGAGTTCACGGCTACGCCCACTGCCCGTCCCACCGGCTTACTGCCCCGTGACGAGTTCAGCCGTTCGATTTGCGAGGTAGGCATTCGGTCGATATCACCGCAACCATCCACGCATCCGATTACACTGCTTCCTTCGTGCAAGTCAGAAAATCCGCCTTTCGCTCAAACCCTTCCCTGGTCAGGCGGTAGATCGATTCCGGCTCGTCGCGGAACGTGCTCCCGGCCGACATCAGCCCGGCCTCGGTCAGCTCGCGATACGTCTCGCGGTTGGTGTCGTCCAAGTCGATCTGGCCGCGCCGCTCAACGTGGAGCCGGAACAGGGCGAGGGCGGCTTCGGATAGGGTCGTCATGGGCGGAATGTACGTCACCTCCCCAACCTCTGGAAGCCCATGACGACGCGCCGACGGATCGTGCTCGTGGCCTTCGCCGCCCTCCTCCTTACGACCGCCGGATTCGATCGGTGCCGTCGCTGAACCGGTATCGGCCCGAGGTCTCCGACCCGGCTCAAGCCGAAGCCCGACGCAGGGCCGATCATTGTTTCACACTACGACTCGACAGCCCGCCCACAGTCGTCAGGACAGTTCGTGGTTTCCCCGAGAAAACGAGCCTCGCGCCCGAGTGGAGCCACGAACTTTCTCTCGACAGTGTGAAACAATGATCGGCCCTGAAGCCCGCCGCCCGTCGCTGGACGCGACCCGGGCACCGCGGTAGCCTGACGAGGGGTCATCATCACGGCGCGGGGCCACATTCATGTCACGGTCGCAACGTCCGGCCTCGGTCGTCCTGGCACTCGTCCTGATCGGCTGGGCCTCGCCCTGCCACGCCCAGAAGGACGCGGCGCGGTATGACCGGCGCTGGGTCTGGGTGATGTCCAACCTCCTGGTCGAGAAGGAGGCCGATCGCGTCGTCGCGCTGATCGAGCGGGCGGGCCGCGCCGGCTACAACGGCGTGGTGATCAGCGACTACAAGCTGAACTTCCTCGGACGGATGCCGAAGCATTATTTCGACCACGTCGGGCGGGTGCAGGCCGCGGCCGGCCGATCCGGGGTCGAGATCATCCCGGCCGTCTTCCCGATCGGCTACAGCAACGGCCTGCTGAGCAACGACACCAACCTGGCCGAGGGGATGCCCGTCGTGGGCTCTCCCTACGTCGCGAAGGGCGGCGAGGCCGTGCTGGTCGCCGACCCCAAGGCGCGGGTCGTCAACGGCGACCTGGAGGAGACTCGGGGCGATACCTTCGTCGGCTACGGCTACCAGGACAATCCGGGCAAGACGACGGTCGCCGACCGCGAGGTCGCGCATCGGGGCAAGGTCTCGTGCCGGATGCAGGACCTGGCGACGACGCCGGTCGCCCGGCTGATCCAGTCGGTCAAGGTCCGGCCCCAGGCCTGCTATCGGCTCTCCTGCTGGGCGAAGACCCGCGACCTCGAGCCCACGGGCGCGTTCCGGCTCATGGCCATGGGCGCCAAGGGCGGAACCCCCCTCAGCTTCCACGAGGGGGGGCTCGAGCCGACGCGCGACTGGACCCGGATCGAGGTCGTCTTCAACAGCCAGGACCAGACCGAGGTGAACCTCTACGCCGGCCTCTGGGACGGCCGGTCGGGCACGCTCTGGCTCGACGAGCTGGCGCTGGAGGAGATGGCGCTGGTGAACGTCCTCCGCCGCGACGGGTGCCCGCTCACGGTGACCTCCGAGGACGGCAAGACCACCTTCGAGGAGGGGCGCGACTTCGAGCCCGTCCGCGATCCGAAGCTCGGCCAGGTCCCGTACGAGGGCGAGTACGACTTCGGCCATCCGGGCGCCCCGATCCGCCTGGCCCGCGGCTCCCGGATCGGGGACGGCACTCGGCTCCGGGTCGGCTGGTATCATCCCGTGCTCGTCCTCGGCTCGTACGCGATGTGCTGCCCGAGCGAGCCGAAGGTCTACGACCTGCTCCGCGACCAGGCCCGACGGGTGCAGGACCTCTTCCATCCGAAGACCGTCTTCATGCAGCACGACGAGATCCGGGTCGCCAACTGGTGCCGCGCCTGCCGGTCGCGCGGCCTCACCCCCGGCGCCCTGCTGGCGGACAACGCGCGGAAGTGCACCGCGATACTCAAGGAGACGAGCCCGGGGGCCCGGGTCGTCGTCTGGTCGGACATGTTCGACCCGACCCACAACGCCGTCAAGGGCCCCTACTATCTCGTCAACGGCAGCCTCGAAGGGTCGTGGGAGGGGCTCGACCCGTCGGTGATCGTCGCCGACTGGAACGGCGGCAAGCCGAAGGCGAGCCTCGACTTCTTCGCCCGTCGCGGGCACGAGACGGTCATCGCCGGCTACTACGACGCCGACGACAACCTCGCGACCTGGGACGCCGCCGCGCGGGGCGTCCCGAAGGTGGTCGGGTTCATGTACACGACCTGGCGGTCGAAGTTCGACGACCTCGAGCGGTACGGGAAGTTCCTGGCCGGGAGGCGACCATGAGCGTGCCGGAGGCGACCGTCAGGCCGGTCGACGAGTCGGAGGCGACCGGCCGGGTCGCGGCGATCTTCGCCGATATCAAGGCGACGAAGGGGCTGGAGGCGGTCCCCCGCTTCTGGCGGGTCCTGGCGACGAACCCCGCGCACCTCGACCTGATCTGGACCCGGCTCAAGGCGATCATGCACCCGGAGGCCGAGGGGAGGACAGGCCGGCTCGACCCCCTGACCCGCGAGATCATCGCCCTGGCCGTCTCGGTGGCGAACGGCTGCGCCTACTGCGTCAACTCGCACACGGCGGCCGTCCGCAGGCTCGGGCTCGACGTCGAGGCGCTCGGCGAGGTGATGGCGGTCGTCGGCATGTTCAGCGCGACGAACGCCCTCGCCGACGGTTATCAGATCGCCCCCGACGTCTTCCCGCCACCCGATTGATCGGGGGTCGCGAGACGTCGGGGGCGGTGGGCGTCCCGCGTCAGCGATGGACGAGACCGTCCGGCTCGGGATGACCGGCCACCCCGTCGCCGTCGGCCCAGCCGTGGTCGTGGTCGTGGCGGCCCAGGCTGTCGTCGCCCGGCCGGCCGTCGAGCCCGTCGCGTCCCGGGCCGTCGGCGTCGCGGGCCTGGTGCGAGGCCGCGGCCGGGGCGGGGGACTTCGACCCGCGGTCGGCGATCCACTGGATCACGTAGTAGAAGACGGGCGTCAGGAAGATCCCGAAGAAGGTCACGCCGAGCATCCCGCTGAAGACGGCGGTGCCGAGCGTCCGCCTCATCTCCGAGCCCGCGCCCTCGGAGAGCACCAGCGGGACGACGCCGAGGATGAAGGCGAATGACGTCATCATGATCGGCCGGAGCCGGAGGGTCACCGCCTGGATCGTCGCGTCGTACCGCGGGACCCCCGCCTCGCGCTGGGCCTTGGCGAACTCGACGATCAGGATCGCGTTCTTGCACGCGAGGCCGACCAGGACGACGAACCCGACCTGCGTGAAGATGTTGATGTCCATCTTCGCGTAGAGGACCCCCGCGATCGAGCAGAGCAGGCACATCGGCACGACGAGGATCACCGCCAGGGGCAGCGACCAGCTCTCGTACTGCGCCGCGAGCACGAGGAAGACGAGGACGACGGCGAGGAGGAAGACCATCATCGCCGTCGACCCGTTCTCGAGCTGCAAGAGCGCCAGCTCGGTCCACTCCTGCCGCATCGACTGCGGGAGGGCCTTCGTGACCACGTCGTTCATGACCTGGATCGCCTGGCCGGAGCTGGTCCCGGGGGCGGGGTTGCCGTTGATGGCGGCGGAGGGGTACATGTTGTACCGCATGATCAGGACCGGGCCGTTGACGTCCCGGATGTTGCCCATCGCGCCGAACGGTACCATCCCGCCCCGCTCATTCCGGATCTTGAGCTGCTTGAGGTCGGCGATCTGCTTGCGGAAGTTGGCCTCGCCCTGGACGTTGACCTGCCAGGTCCGGCCGAACCGGTTGAAGTCGTTGACGTAGAGCGAACCGAGGTAGACCTGGAGCGTGGCGAACAGCTCGCCGACCGAGACGCCCATCATCTTGACCCGGTCGCGGTCGATGTCGAGGAAGAGCCACGGGGTATTGGCGCGGAAGCTGGAGAAGAGCCCCTCGAGCCCGGGCGTCTGGTTGCCGTCGGCGACGACGGTGTCCGTGACCGCCTGGAGCGGCTCGAGCCCCATGTCGTTCCGGTCCTCGATCACGACCTTGAACCCCCCCGCCGTGCCGAGCCCTTCGACCGGCGGCGCCCCGAAGACGTTGACGAGGCCGTCGCTGATCTCGGCCTGGAGGGTCGCCTGGAGCCGCGACGAGATCGCCTCGCCGGCCAGCTCGGGCCTGGTCCGGTGGTGGAACTCCTCGAGCATGACGTACATCGAGCCGAAGTTCGGCGCGTTGGCGTTGAGCAGGAGCGACTGGCCCGCGATCGCCACGGTGTGGGCGACACCGGGGACGCCGAGCGCGACCCCCTCGACCCGCTTCATCACGCGCTGGGTCTGCTCGACCGAGGTCGAGTCGGGCAGGCGGACGTTCACCAGCAGGTAGCCCTTGTCCTGCGACGGGATGAACCCCGAGGGGGTCTCGGTGAACCCCCAGTACGTCAGGTAGAGCAGGCCGCCGTAGCCGATCAGGACCAGCGCCGAGACCCGGAGCAGCCCGCCGACGATCCGACCGTAGATCTCCGTGGCCCACCTGAAGCCGGCGTTGAACAGGCGGAAGAAGCCGGCCAGGATCCGGTCGACCCACGGGCCGACGGCCCACCCCGCCAGCGCCCCGACCGCCGCCCCGGCCGCGGCGGGCGCCCACGGATACCGGGCCGGCACGCCGCCCATCTGGGGGACCAGGTAACGGGCGAGGAAGGCATATCCCAGGTACCCGCCCAGCAGCGCATACGCGAGGCGGGGGAGGGCCTCCTGCCGACGTCCCTCGCCGCGAGGCCGGAGCAGGAGGGCCGCCAGGGCCGGGCTGAGCGTCAGGGAGTTGAAGGTCGAGATGATGGTGGAGACGGCGATGGTGAGGGCGAACTGGCGGAAGAACTGGCCGACGATCCCGCTGATGAAGGCGCACGGGACGAACACCGCCGTCAGCACCAGCCCGATGGCGATGACCGGCCCGGAGACCTCCTCCATGGCGCGGATCGTCGCGGCCCGCGGCGCCAGGCCGCGCTCGATGTGGTGCTCGACCGCCTCGACCACCACGATCGCGTCGTCGACCACGATC